>Ga0163151_10006105_pt1 | contig 14885 bp, 15 predicted proteins | sample OliLakLV19MP5IB2_FD_145596 | JGI IMG/M metagenome (GOLD analysis project Ga0163151, IMG submission 145596) | Freshwater microbial mat bacterial communities from Lake Vanda, McMurdo Dry Valleys, Antarctica - Oligotrophic Lake LV.19.MP5.IB-2 | ecosystem: Environmental > Aquatic > Freshwater >...
GTTCCGTTTCGCCTTTGAGCGCCGGCAGGAGGTTCTTGCCATCGAAGGGCTTTGCGTCTATAGGGGTTAGCCCCGCGGCGGCGAGCGCGGTGGGCAGGATGTCGAGGGAGATCACCGGCGTCTGGCTCTCGCCGGGCATCAATTGAGCGGGCCAGCACACCAGGAACGGCACGCGAATGCCCCCCTCGTAATCCTGGTGCTTGCCGCCGCGTAATGGCGCATTGACCGCGGTCTGCGCGAGCGGCCCGCCGTTGTCACTGAGAAAGAACAGCAACGTGTCGTCCCACACACCTTCCGACTTCAACGTCGCCACGACATGACCAATCGCGTCGTCCAGCCGCTTGCCCATCGCGAGCAGCGTGTCCCGGTCTGTGTTGCCGGTATTGAACTTCGCAATCTCCTCGGCGGGCGCCTGCAGCGGCGCGTGGACGGCGTTGAACGCAAGGTAGAGGAAGAAGGGCTGCGTCCGGTGCCTCGTAATGAACAACGCAGCCTCTTCCCCGAGTCGGTCGGTGAGATAGCCGGTTTCGCTCACAGCCTTGGTGCCGCGATAGATGGGATCGTCCGGATCGTCAAGCTGGAAATAGTCGTGCGCCCCACGGCCGAGGAAGCCGAACACCTCATCGAACCCCCGCAGCGCCGGGCTCCACTCCGGCGTCGGTCCCAGATGCCACTTGCCGAATTGTGCCGTCGCATAACCGGCCGACTTGAAATACTGCGGGAAAATGGTCTCCGTCAGGGGCAGGCCGCTGCCAGCCTCGCCTCCCGTGTACAACCCAAGTCGCTGCTGGTACCGGCCGGTCATCAGGCCCGCGCGAGTCGGCGAACAGACATGCCCGCTGACATACCCCTGCCGGCAGATAATGCTCTGTTTCGCCAGCGCTTCGAGGTGTGGCGTGCTGACTTCCTGGGGATGGAGCGGATTGAACAGCACGTCCGCATAACCCAGATCATCCGCGACGATAACCACGATGTTCGGTTTCGACGAGGCATGCGCCGCGTGGAGGGCCGCCACGGGAAAGAGCAGCAGAATGGCCGAACGGACCAGCGTGGAGTTCATGGATTCACTCGGTCACCGGGTTTTGTAAGTGGCCTTGGACGACAGGTCCGGCTGCAGGTCCGAAGTGCCTGGAGTCGGAACGTCGGCGAATGGCATCAACCACTGGCTCTGGTCGTACCGGTCATTTCATCAGGGCAGCCTTCGCCAACTGCTTCGCACGAGCGTCCGTCCACAGAATAGTATTGGGTCACCCCGTTATCCACCGCACCGTGTACGGCGTCGCAGTCAAAGCAGTCCCAGCGCTCGCAGGTCCGGACCGCGGTGCGGACCTGCGAGTGCGGCTCGCCAGGCTTGTTGCGGAACAGGAAGTACGCCCAGCCATCGAGGTATCGTTTCTTATCCTCGATGGCGACTTCCAACCCGGCGGTGAGAGGGCGACAGAACCCGTTTGGCGAAATATGGCCGTCGACGACCAGTCGGTCGCCTCGCCCGAGCGCGTCGGTGTGTGTCGGTCCGCTCCGTTGCCACTTGGACTGACATTGTGCCGCTGGATCGGGCCGATACGCGACTACGCGTCGCGATTTGCTAGCGGTGTATAGCGACCGAAGCCATAATCGAAGACTCGATCATCTACCCCATCCACTCCAGTCGGTTCTGGGGAAGCTGATTCTGACGGGCGAAGGAAGCGATGGGTGCAAAGCCGACACGGATACATCCTGTCGGTGGTGAATGAAGCAACCTGAGTCGTCCTACGGAAACGGAAGGAACAAGAGGGGTAAGCTCGCCATGTCATTTCGGTCACACCTGCTGGTTTCCGTGCAGTCCTTCGGACTGTCGGTGATTCTTCTCTGCTCCGTCCTGTGCGCACGGGATGGTTCGCGTCCTGTGGAAAGTGGCCTGACTCGGGAGACGGTCGAGAGCTTGGCAAAGGTTGTTCGCCAGGAGTACTTCGAGGCGGAAACTGCGGAGCAAGCAGGTCAACGATTGACGGAAGCACTGGCCAAGGGGCGGTACAACGATGTCCCATCGCTGCCAAAACTGGCACGGCGACTGACGCGCGATCTGTTCGAGGTGACGAAGGACAGCCAACTCTCCGTGTTCGTCGCGCGTCAATCAGACAGGGAGGATGACTCCGGCAAGAAACCTGTTGTTTCAAGGGAAGAGCGAGGCAGGAAGGCCAACTTTGGTGTGAAGCATGTTGAGGTTCTAGCCGGCAACGTCGGCTACCTCAACCTGACACACTTCTATCGGCCGGAGGAAGCGAGAGATGCGTTGGCCGCAACCATGTGCCTGCTGCGGAATGCTGATGCCCTGATTCTTGACATGCGTGAGAACACCGGCGGTTCTCCCGAAACGGTCACGCTGCTCGCGAGCTACCTCTTCGCAGAGCCGAATCGACCGTTGTTCAAGATTATCAACCGTCAATCTGGCAGCCAACAATACTCCACCGCTGACAAACCGCCCCCTGGTCACGATGAGTCGAGACCTGTTTTCGTACTGACGTCCGCACGAACCTTCTCCGCCGGTGAAGGATTGGCCTTTATTCTTCAGGAGCAGAAGCGCGCCACAATTGTCGGCGAGACAACTTCAGGAGCCGCGAACCCCGGTCGACCGTTCGCGATCACCGATTCATTCGAGGCTGTCATTCCGACCGGCCGGGTCGCGACTGCAGTTCGTGGGAGCAACTGGGAAGGCGTCGGCGTGAAGCCCGACGTTCATTCACCCGCGGCCAAAGCACTCGACGCAGCCCACGCACTCGCAACTCGTGCGCTGAAGGATCAGTGAGGCTGGCATGTCAGAGCCTACCCGTGAAGAAGTCAATTCCCTGACGGGCTCCGACGTGCTGGAGTTTGGCACGGAATGGTGTCCGCATTGCCGCGCCATTCAGGCATTTCTGACCGGCATGCTGGCCAAGCATCCGGATGTCAGGCACATTCGAGTTGAGGATGGCCGCGGACATCCCCTCGGTCGATCCTTCCGCGTGATTTTGTGGCCGACGTTAGTGTTTTTGCGAGATGGCTAAGTTGTCAGCCAGATGGCTCGGCCATCGTCAGCAGAAATCGCCCAAGGGTTTGTCGAACTGTCGGGCGGCGACTGACGCCAATCCGTCCGGAACCGCTTCCGGATCGTGTAACGGGAGAGATGTTGGGTTTGACCGTCCGAATGGAACGGTGCTGGAAACCCGCTCGATGTGGCCAGTTCGCCGCCTTCAGCGCTTCACGTTTGCAGGTGGGGGCGTTGAAGGCGTTTAGTGGGAAATACTTGTGCATCCAAGAACTGTGGTGCCGCAGCGACGCCGTCATCGCCTGAGGGATTTTTGAGAAGCATGGCAAAGGTGATTCAGACGCCTAGCAATTCTTCCAGAACCCGATCAGCTGCTTCGCGCTGGGGCCAATGATAGACCTTCTCCAACACGATCACCCGAGCATGTCGACACAACTCTTGGCTGGCGGCGGCCAGGCCCACCTCTTCGGTGGGATCTTCGCTCCCCATCAAGACAACCGTGGGAACCGCGACCGCCCGCTGCAGCGATTTTCGGGAACGGCGAAAGGCGGCGCGGTAGTAGTTGACCATCCCTGTCAATGAACCGGGATGCGACCATCCCTCACGTAAGGATTCGATTTCGGCCTCTCCGAACAAGCTAGGTGGTGCCGTCAATTTCAACGAGCGAATCAGGATGCGAAAGTGATTGGCTCGCAGCAGGGCCTCGGGCAAATAGGGGATCTGGAAAAAGCCGACGTACCAACTCCGCAGCATTTGGACGGGGTTGCGAAACAGATATCGTCCGAAAACTCCTGGGTGCGGCGCACTGAGAACGGTCAGCCTGGAAACGCGCTCGGGGAATCGCGCGGCGGTCCACCAGGCCACCATTCCGCCCCAGTCGTGTCCCACGAGGTGGCATGCCTCATGTCCTTCGGAAGCGGCGAGCTCCAGGACATCTTGGGCCAACACATCCAGATCATAGGCCAGAACTCCGGCGGGCTTATCGCCAAGGGTCCGATGAGCAGATGCCAGCCCTGCCACAAATCGGGAAACCCGTGCAACAGAACGATTATGGGACCACCCTCCGGACCAGCGACCGCAGTTTCCAACGTGACTCCATTCACCTCGCGTCGAGACACTTCCGCGGGAGGTGACGCTGGAGTCATCTGAGGAATCCTTTGTCATGAACGGGTCAGCGAGAGGGAGCGCAGCAAACTCTGCGCCCACTCCGGTCGCGGACGAAATCCACACAACTCAGTTGTCTTACCATACGACCGACTAGAATGGGAGCGGTCCCAATCGTCTGCAGACTGGTCGCCGCCGGAGCGCCGCAATGCTTTCTCCCCTCCCTTACACGTCTGACGCAGAAAGTGTGCCCCCCGATGAAGCTGTCGACACCGAGAAGGTCCTGCAGTTGATTCAAAGAGCGCTTCAGGAAAAGGAAGGACCGACCGGGACGCGCCAGCGCGATGTCCATGTCAAGATGCACGGCTGCGCCACCGGTCTGTTCCAGGTTCTGGAGAATCTGCCCCCGGAGCTTCGGCAGGGGCTGTTTCAGGAGCCGAAGTCGTATCCAGCCTCGGTCCGCTTTTCCAATTCCTCGCCGGTGGCCTTGGCCGATGCGGTCCCCGATGGGCGAGGGATGGCGATCCAGGTGGAAAACATCGTGGGTGAGTTTCTGCCGGTGTCGAACCCGTCGGCGCCCACGCAGGATTTCGTCATGGTGAATCATCCCGTCTTTATCGCCCGTGATGTCAAGGATTATTTCCGCCTGCAAGTCGCACGATTGGAATCGGAATCCCATCCCCTGCGTGGACCCGCGGGCGCACTGACGAATGGAAGCTGGAATCCCTCGCAGTGGAAATGGCGTGAAGCCTGGAGCGCAGTCCAAGTCGCCCTGCAGCCGCCCTCCCATCCCCTGGTCAACACGTATTACAGCATGGTGCCGATTCGGTTTGGAGATTACGTCGCCAAGTATCGGACGCGATTGAAGGCGGGCAATCAGCAGAAATTCCGTGGCAACGCGCTGCTGGCGGTCATGATGAAACGCGATGGACTCGGCGACGTGCTGGAACAGACCATTCTCCTCCAGGAAGTGGTCTTGGAATTTCAAGTTCAGCTGCGAACGAGCGCACAGACCATGCCCATCGAAGATGCGACCGTGCGATGGTCCGAGAGCGTGTCTCCCTATCAAACCGTCGCGGCTCTCACCTTGCCCATCCAAGACATCTCGGCCTATCGACAAGAGGGAGAGCGGCGATCCTTTTCTGTGTGGCATGCCTTGGCGGCGCATCGACCACTGGGGGGCATCAACCGCGTTCGGCGACAAGCCTACGCGCTGTCAGCCTCACGGCGTGATGCCGTCGGAAACATCGCACCCAGTGACTTCGTTCGCGTGATTGGTGGGAAGCAGGGAGATGGAGCGCCTTAAGCGGCTTGGGGGTCTCGATGACTGGCCATACCGCCGACGTGCGCACGAACCTCAATCTGAACCTCATGGTTGCACCGACAGGCATCGAGCGACCGTCGCACCAAAGGAATCTGCTGGAGCATCACGGGCGTGATTGTCTTATCCGGCACGATCAGTCAATTCTCGCAGCAGCCGTCGTTACGCGGAAGCGCCGAATTCCATCTGCACCCCTGCCGATTCGATTTTCTTCCGGATGTTGGCCAAAAACAGGGGCATGCAATCGCCGTTGTCCGGGTTCGCGACCGGTCCCTTGGGCCCGTGGACGGAATTCAACAGGCGAAAGTGCGCTCGCTCTTCAGGGAGATCTGCGATGTCGGCGGCTTGCAAATGGCAAAGCGACACCCTAACCATCTCTGCGGCCGAACTCTCATAAACGCTGGGAGTAAGTGGCCTAAGTTCCGCAGAATGTTCGGTAGCTGCCATCGTCCCGCGGAGGATCCTGATACGCTGCGGAATCGGCCCCGTCTTCGTACGGCGTGGCCAGCGTTGCCAGTAGGCGGTGGAGCACCGACAGGTCGTCGAGGTTTTCTGCGGCGGAGAGGGCTTCCTCCACCCGGTGGTTCCGGGGAATGACGGCGGGGTTAACGGCCCGCATGGCGGCCTGAGCCACCGTGAGCGGCCGGCCCTCGCGTCCGAGCCGCTGCTGCCATTGGGAATGCCACGTCACGAATTCCGGATCTGCAGACTGGTCATCCGTCAGCGAATTTGTCGATGCGAGATCCCGGAACGTGTTGATAAAATCAGCCTTGGAGTTCTGCATCCAGGTAAGCAGCGACCGAATCAACTCCAGGTCGTCAGCCTCGGCACTTTGCAGCCCCAGCTTTTCCCGCATCCCGGCCAGCCAGTACCCGTCGAACAGCGTCGTAAACTCTTCGAGGATCTCTGTGGCGATGTCGATCGACTGATTCGGCTCTGGTGCCAAGAGCGGCAACAGGGCCTCAGCAAACCGCGCCAGGTTCCATTGCGCGATCGCGGGTTGATTGCCGTAGGCGTAGCGGCCACCGTGGTCGATCGAACTGAAGACGGTGTCGGGACGGTAGGCATTCATGAACGCACAGGGGCCGTAATCGATGGTCTCTCCCGAGATGGCCATATTGTCCGTATTCATCACGCCATGAATGAAACCGACGAGTTGCCACCGGGCAATGAGCGAGGCTTGACGGTCCACCACGGCGCGGAAGAACTCCACATACTTGCTGGGGCCGTCAACGAGTGCCGGATAGTGCCGGTTGATCGCGTAGTCAGCCAACACCCGCAGATTTGATGCATCCCGCATGGCCGACAGGTACTCGAAGGTTCCGACGCGAATGTGACTGGCCGCCACGCGGGTGAGAATCGCCCCGCGCAGCGTGGCCCCTCGGTAGACCGGTTCGCCCGTCGTCACAACGGCCAGACTGCGCGTGGTCGGGATGCCGAGGGCAAACATTGCCTCGCTGAGGATGTATTCTCGGAGCATCGGTCCGAGCGCGGCACGGCCATCGCCGCGGCGCGAGAACTGCGTCTGCCCCGCCCCCTTCAACTGAATGTCAACGAGCTGACCGGAGGGCGTTCGGTGTTCACCCAGCAGGATGGCGCGACCGTCGCCGAGCATCGTGAAGTGGCCGTACTGATGCCCCGCATAGGCCTGGGCGATCGGTCGGCAGCCGCTGGGCAGATCCTGGCCTGCGAACAGGGCCGCGGCGGCTTCTGGGGAAATCTTGCCGAGATCGAGGCCGAGGTCATCCGCCAGCCGGCGGTTGAGAATCGCGATCCGGGGCGCTGCCACCCTGGCCGGCTGGGCCGGAGCGAAGAGGACGTCCGGCAGCCGCGAGTAAGTGTTGTCGAACTGCCAGCCCATTGGGTTGTCATCAGCAACCGATGCATTCAGAGCGACCATCCCGTCCCCTCAGTGGCGTTTCCAAACGATCTCATTATAGGTGGTGGGATGAGGCCGGGAGAGCCTGAAAGCGAAAGCCGCCTCTTCGTCAGCCGACAAGCCGCGCGCCACAGCATTCCTGAGCAATTCGATCGAGCAGAGATCGTTCATGATTCGCACTCCAGAGTGCTGACAACGTCTTTCAGCCGAGCCAGAACCCGGCACTTGACGACGCGAACCGCCCCCGCACTCATCCCTAATTCCTGCGAAACGACGACTGGCGTTTTCCCGACCACGGCAGTTTCCCAGAACGCCTGCCAGGTTTTCAGGCTCTGCTCCTGACGCACGATTTCGGAGGCTCGCTGAAACATCGACCGCCGCAATTCGCAATCGAACTCCGCCGACTCCGGGCAGTCTTCCGCGGCCAATTCGTCGAACATCGACTGCGACTCGGGACCGCCCCAGGCCACCATTCGCCGCTGCCCATGCTTCATCCAGTTGATGACCAGTTTCGAGCCACTCGCCGCAACCACCCACGAAACGACCCCCGCTCCTTCGCCAATTCCCACCGCGCGATCTGCCGATTGACCGCGACAAACAGCTCCTGCATCAACTCCCGAGCGTCCGCGTCCTGCAAACCACATTCCGCAACTGCCGATAGACCGCCGGCTCGTAAATCTCGACGAACCCCACCCACGCCCCGTGATCTTGCGAATCGCGAAGCCGAAACAGCAAGCTGGCTCGGGTGGTTGCAGTTGGTGTCATGGGACTTTCCCATAGAGATACACAACCGACACTGCGCCGCGTTACACGTCCGGTTCAGAATTCCACGAGTTTCAGAAGTTCGGGGTGACCGAACTGCCTGTCGGCCAGGAATCGCGGGTTCACATCAATGCAGCCCCAACGGGACTGATTGGGGGGCATGACGAATGCTCTGTGCCAACTTCCGCTCATTTTGCACTTTCAGGGTGCAGCGGTGCGACACACCGATGCGCTCAGGTCGGTAGATCGCCTCCTCCCGGCACACGCTAACTCCGACAAGAGGCCCGCACGTGCGAAGCGTTGAGGGCCGCGATCCGCGCGGCGACGGAGTCAGGCCGTTGACTCGGTCGGGACCGGATTCGTCGGGGCGGTCGCGGCATCACACTCTTTGGCCTGCCCCTTGCGAGTCTTCGTCGCCGCGGTTGGGCGTTTTGCCCGACCGGTGTGTTGAACGTCGAGGGCGGTCGCGAACTCGTGTAGAATGCCCGCATGTCGCTCTGAGATCCAGGTCGTCGAAAGCGGCCACCTGGATCAACCGTAGCCGGAGGCGAAATGATGTCCCGACGTTTCCTGGCCCTGTTGACCATCACCCTCGCGTGGGCCGCGGTGGGGAACACCGTGCCTGCGGCCGAGGAGCCGGGCGGGGGAGCGGACGCCATCTGGAAGAACGGGCCGCCGGCGCGCGACGATTTCTTCCCCGTTGCCGTCTGGCTGCAACAGCCCGCCAATGCGCCGAAGTACAAGGCGGCGGGCATCAATCTCTACGTCGGCTTGTGGAGCGGACCGACCGACGAGCAACTGGCCGAATTGACGAAGCACGGCATGCCGGTCGTCTGCGCTCAGAATCCCGTCGGACTCAAGCACAGGGACGATCCCATCATCGTCGGCTGGATGCACGGCGACGAACCGGACAATGCACAGTCCCTGGGCCGGAACAAGGGCTATGGCCCGCCGATCCTGCCGGAGAAGATCATTGAAGACTACCAACGGCTCCGCGAGCGCGACCCGTCGCGGCCGATCCTGTTGAACCTCGGTCAGGGGGTCGCGTGGGACGGCTGGTATGGACGGGGTGTGCGGACCAATCACCCGGAAGATTACCCGGAGTATGCCCAAGGGGCGGACATCGTCTCGTTCGACATTTACCCCGGCTGTCATAGCCATGCCGACGTGGCCGGCAAGTTGTGGTTCGTCGCCGACGGTGTCAGCCGGCTGCGTCGCTGGTCGGAAGACCGGAAGCCGGTGTGGACCTGCATCGAATGCACGCGGATCGACAACGTGAAGGCCAAGGCCACGCCGCACGAAGTGCGGGCCGAAGTCTGGATGGCGCTGGTGCGCGGCGCGCGGGGCCTGATCTATTTCTCGCATCAATTCCAGCCGAAGTTCATCGAGGCGGGACTGCTCGCCGACCCGGAGATGCTCGCCGCGGTCACCGCGACGAACCAGCAGATTCAGCGGCTCGCCAAGGTGCTGAACGCCCCGACTGTGCCGGAGGGCGTCGCGGTGACCACGACGGAGCCTGAAGTCCCGGTGGAGGCGATCGTCAAACGGCACGACGGAGCCACCTATGTGTTCGCGGTTGCGATGCGGCCCGGTCAGACCGTCGCCGAGTTCCGCGTCGCCGGCATGTCCGGTCGCGCGCAGGCCGAAGTCCTCGGCGAGGACCGCCGCCTCGACGTTGAGAACGGCGTGTTCCGCGACACCTTCGCGCCGTGGGATGTGCATCTTTATCGCGTCGGGGATGCGGAATCGAAACCATGAAGCTGGCTGCCTGTCGCAGTGAAATGGCTATAATCGCGTCGAGCCGCGTCTGATGGGCGCGGGGCAGCGTGGCAGATCATTCCAAGTTGCGGAATCGAACGATGGAGCCGGCTCTGCTCAATCAACGGTGCGGTCGCCGCGAATTGCTGAGCATCGGCGGCGGTCTCGCGGCATTCGGGCTCGCGGGGAGTGCCGTCGCGGCAGGCCCTCGCGCGAGTGCTCACGGGGGTCGCTCGTGTATCCTGGTGTATCTGCTGGGCGGCCCTTCGCATCTGGACACCTTCGATCTCAAGCCCGCCGCGCCGCTGGAAGTGCGCGGGCCGTTCGCACCCATATCGACCAGTGTTCCCGGCCTTCACATCTGCGAGCATCTTCCGCGACTGGCCGGGATGGCCGAGCGGTTCGCCCTCGTCCGCTCCGTGACGCAGGCGAACAGCAATCATACGCCCATGATCTATTACACGCTGACCGGACGGCACACGAGCCAGCCGGAACTGGACAACGACGTGCGGCCGCCACAGCGGGCCGATTTTCCACATCTCGGCTCGATTGTGGCCCAGGTGATGCCACAGAAAGGCGCACTGCCGGGTTTTGTGGCCATTCCCGAAGTCGCGATCCGCAGCAGCCTGGAGGGGGAGTTCAAACGGACGCGCTCGCCGTTGCGGGGCGGTGGTGCGGGGTTCCTAAGCACAGCCTGCGATCCGCTCGCCGTCAATGGCGATCCGGGAACGACCGGCGCCGTTCCCGCCTTGGAGCCGCCACCCGACATGAGCGGGGACCGATTCGAGCGCCGAGCCTCGCTGCTGTCGCTCTTGGATGGGTCCGCATCGGGCCGCGCCGTCCGGCACTACAACGAAGTCCGCGAGCAGGCCCTGCTGTTGACCGGCGCACGCAGCCGGGCCAACCGGGACGCCTTTACTTTGGATGCCGAACCAGCCGCAGTACGCGAGCGATACGGCACGCACCGCTTCGGCAAGGCCCTGCTGCTGGCCCGCCGGCTCACGGAAGCGGGCGTGCCGCTCGTCGCCGTCCACTTCAACGAAATGACGATGTGCGACGGCTGGGACACGCACTCCAAAAACTTCGAGGGTCTGCAGCAGGAACTGCTGCCGATGCTCGATCAGGGGTTGTCGGCGCTGATCGACGACCTCGAACAACGCGATCGTTTGGACCAGACGCTCGTGACCTGCTTCGGCGAATTCGGCCGCACGCCGAAGATCAATGCCAACGCCGGCCGCGATCACTGGGGGCCCTGCTCGTCAACGTTGCTGGCCGGCGGCGGCATCGCGGGAGGTCGCGTCCTCGGCGCGTCGGACCGGATTGCGGCCTACCCCATCTCCGATCCGGTCGATCCGGTCGACATTCACGCCACGATCTATCACTGCCTGGGCATCGATCCGCAGACGACCATTCACGACCGCTCCGGCCAGCCGTGGCATGTCAGCACGGGAAAGGTGCTGACGACGTTGCTCTAGAGACGGTTTCAATACCGCGTCGTCTGTACGCCGAAGGCGTTGTCTCTCAAAGCCCAGGGTCGCGAGTCTGCGAGCGCACCCTGGGTGGCGATCAATGATGAACCCCATACCCTGAAAGGGTTTCATAACGGCTTGAGGCCGCCGGTGATGCGACCCCTTCAGGGTCGATTCGTCTCAGACGCCACTTTCCCAGGGTGCGCTCGCAGACTCGCGACCCTGGGCTATATGATTGAACGCCTGCGGCGTACTGCCCCTCCAATCAATGATCCGATACCAACGGCAACAACCAGAAGAGGGCTTTGAAATCGCTTCTAGCACGATGCCATGCTCAACGGTCTCGGTAACTGCATGACGGCCTTTCACCGGAGTGGACGCAGGCAGGTCGCCAGGCATCTGATCAGGCCCGTCCGCAACCCGCAGTCGTCCGCAGAATTGGCAAGCGATGCACCGTCGATCAGAATGGCCGCTGTGGCCCGTCTCGCAACGAGACGACTGGCAATCCTGCGAAGCGCTCGAGGGATGGAAATCATGTACGACTTGTCCCGTCGTGAGTTCCTGCACACGGCTGCTAGCGTCGCCGCGGCGACGTCTCTGCCAGCCTGGTTCCTGAACGAAGCCCAGTCGGCCGCGCCGATCGCGAAGAACGACGAGCCGCTCCGCCTCGCGCTGATTGGATGTGGCGGGCGGGGACGGGGAGTCGCCGGCCAGGCAGCCCGGCACGGGCGGATGGTGGCGGTCTGCGACGTCGATGACGCGAACCTGGCGGAAGCCCGGAAGCTCTGGCCGGACGCGGCCCCGTTCAAGGACTTCCGCAAACTGCTGGAGCAGCCCGGAATCGACGTCATCGTGAATGGCACGCCCGATCATTGGCACACGCTCGTCAACATCGCCGCGCTCCGGTCGGGGCGGGACGTCTACAGCGAAAAGCCGCTGACGCTGACGATCGACGAAGGGAAACGGCTCGTGCAAGTCGTCCGCGACACGGGCCGCATCCTGCAGACCGGCAGCCAGCAGCGCAGCGAAAAGAACTTTCGGCTGGCTTGCGAACTGGTCCGCAACCATCGGCTGGGCCGGCTGCAGCACGTCGACGTCTGGCTGCCGCACGGTCGCAGCGAGGGCCCGTTTGAGAGCCGGCCCGTTCCCACGGGGTTCGATTGGGACATGTGGCAGGGACAAACGCCGCACGCGCCCTTCGTCACCGAACGCGCTCACGTCACATTTCGTTACTGGTGGGAATACTCCGGCGGCACACTGACGGATTGGGGCGCCCACCATCTGGATATCGCGCTCTGGGGAACCGGATTCGAACGCAGCGGTCCTGCGAGCATCGAAGCCCAGCCGCTCGTGGAGATGATCCCCGGCGGATTCACCGCGTTCAGCGAGTACGAGGTTCGCTATGTCTATCCGAACGGCGTCACGCAGACCTGCCGAAGCACGACGGCGAACGCCTGGAACGGGACCGTGCTCGACCCCAACGGTCAGCAGCACGGCGTGAAGTTCACCGGCTCCGACGGCTGGATCTTTGTGACGCGGGGCAAGATCGAAGCCAGCGACCCCGAGTTGCTGACCACGCCGCTCCCGGCCGACGCCTTGCGATTGGACGTCAGCGACGACCACATGCAGAACTTCATCGACGCGGTCCGTTCGCGCAAGCCGCCGCTCTGCGACGCCGAGATCGGACACCGGTCGGTCAGCGTCTGCCATCTGGGCGTCATCGCCCTGCGGCTCGGCCGCAAGCTGCAATGGGATGCCGCCCGGGAGCAGTTCGTGGGCGATGCGGAAGCCGACCGATGGCTGTCCAGAGAGATGCGCGCTCCTTGGAGTTACGATTCCATCGGATAGGATCAACGAACCCGACACATCCGCCATTAGCACTCGCGATGATCCGGGAATCTCACGGGGACGGGACATGCTGCGGTCTGCGTGGAATGCTTCGAGTCCCGTCGCGCGGCGCACGTTCTTGCGCGCCGGAGGTCTGTCGACGCTCGGGTTATCGTTGCCGCATCTGTTGGCCGCGCGTTCGGAGGCGACGCCGAGGACCGGGGATGCGCCGGCGAAAGCTTGCATCCTGCTGTACATGCTGGGCGGACCGCCGCAGCAGGAGACGTTCGATCTGAAGCCCGAAGCGCCGGGCAGCGCGCGGAGCCTGTTCAAGCCGATCGCGACGAACGTCCCTGGCATCGAGATTTGCGAACTGCTTCCCGACCTGGCCCGGCAGGCCGACCGGTTCGCCATCGTGCGGTCGGTCTTTCATGGTGGGAACGCGCTGTTTCACGGGGCCGGCGTGCATTACAACCTGACCGGCTGGCCCAATTTTCCCCGCGAGGGAGAACCGTTTCTCGACCGGCGCGACCACCCGTCGATCGGGGCCGTGCTCAATCAGTTGGAGCCGACGCGCAACGGATTGCCGCCGTCCGTCCAACTGCCGATGTGGATCACGCAGGACGGGCCGGGACGGGAATGGGCCGGGCAGCATGCCGGGTTCCTCGGACGGAAATGCGACCCGCACGTCATGGATTACGGATACATGCGGCTGGACCTGGACATCAACACGGCCCCACCGCAAGGGGAGGCGAGCTTGCCGGGCACGTTGCCGCCCGGATTTGTGCTGCGCGAAGAGATTGGGCGGGATCGTCTGGGGAAGCGGCTGGAGTTGCAGCAGGTGCTCGGGCGGACGGGGGTCGGCGAAGGAACCGCGCTCCTTCGCGACTGGAACAAGTACCAGTCCCAGGCGCTGGACGTTCTCGGCACAGCCTCAACGTGGAAAGCCTTTTCGATCGACGACGAACCGGCTGCGTTGCGTGCCCGATACGGCGACGACCGGTTGGGGCGAAGTTGCCTGGTCGCCCGCAGGCTGGTCGAAGCCGGGGTGTCGCTGGTGACTGTCATTTTCGGCGGGTGGGACACGCATTCCCATCATTTGGAGCATACGCGCGATCGGCTGCTGCCGCCGCTCAATCGCGCGTTTGCCGCGCTGCTTGACGATCTCGCCGTCCGCGGCCTGCTCGAAACGACGTTGATTGCCTGGACGGGCGAGTTCGGTCGAACGCCGATCATCAACGGGAACAGTCCCCCCGGCCGCGACCATTGGGCCCGCGTGTACAGCACCGTGCTGGCCGGCGGCGGCGTCCAAGGCGGCCAGATCTTTGGCAAGAGCGACAACCTCGCCGGCGACCCGATCGACGACCCCGTCCACGTTTCCGACTTCGTGGCGACGATCTATCACGCCCTGGGCTACGACGCCGACACGCAGGTGATCGACTCCCTGGGCCGCCCACAACACATCGTCGCCGGACGGCCGCTGTTGAACCTCTTCTGACCGGGCGGGCTGGTCTCATCGAGAACGGTTGATATGATTGGGCGTGTTCAGGTGCGTGATGTTTCACGGCGACGCGCTTGCCAACGCCGTGAAGGCCGGGGGTTCGCATGCTCACTCTTCTGTCCGGAGCGATGTCCGCCGGCTGCAGTTTCAGCACGCGACGCGATTTCATTCGCGTGGGCGCTCTGGGGCTGGGAGGACTGACGCTGCCGTGGCTGCTGAGTCACCGGGCCTGGGCGGTGGAGCACGATGCCGTCCGCGAC
>Ga0163151_10006111_pt1 | contig 14869 bp, 19 predicted proteins | sample OliLakLV19MP5IB2_FD_145596 | JGI IMG/M metagenome (GOLD analysis project Ga0163151, IMG submission 145596) | Freshwater microbial mat bacterial communities from Lake Vanda, McMurdo Dry Valleys, Antarctica - Oligotrophic Lake LV.19.MP5.IB-2 | ecosystem: Environmental > Aquatic > Freshwater >...
GACTTCTCCAGCGTGAACTTGAGGATTAAGGATCCTGTATGGTTGGACATTGGCGATATTGATTTGAGGTGGGATGAAGAGTAGGTATGCCACGTATATTAGGGCGATGAAGGCCATGAGAATCGAGCTATACGAGACGATGTTGACGAGGGTTCGTTTCATAGTTGTTTATTGATGACTAGAGCTACTATAGCCAATCCAAATCCGGTTAGAATTAGGCTAACCAATCCATAAACTACTCGTTTAATCGGTTCAAATGAGTCTCTGGTGACATATTCATTTTCAAGTTTATGCTTGATTTCGTTTAAATCACGGCGGATATAACTCAGGTCATTGGCGATTATATCGATGTTGGTTTTCGGTTGATTTGTCATAGGACATATGTTGTTAAGTCAAAGACCCGATCCTAATAGCTTCATAGTGACTAGCATAATATGCATCAGAGGCGGCTCCTTCAATATTTAGTGCGCCACCCGAACTTTGACCTGCCACAACATCAACATAGTCAGTAGCGGACAATTCAACGATAGTGGCAACCTGTATGGTTGTTCGATCACCGTTTGCTGCTGGAAATTGAACGTATGCTAATGCGTCTGTTCCATTCTTTCGGAAATGACACTGACGCATCCCCGTCGCATTTGAAGCGAATGCAACTTGTGCTTTGAACAGATACACCCCCGCAGTTGTAGCGGTAATTCGTGAATTTTCAGTGCTGTTGTCGTGCATAGTGTTATTGTCGAAGGTCTCTGCATTCCATGTCAAAAGGGTATCAGTCGTGTTGTTAATTGACTGATTTGCACTCTTATAGACGCGACAACGTAACGGGGCGGTTGAAGCTGGGGCTTGCCAAGTGGCTGCCGTGGAGCTAGTGGCGGTCAGAACTTGCCCACTGGATGGTGCAGTGGCGGCGGAAACATCAACCACCGTGGTAGCTGAATGCAGTGATTTGGCGGCGATATCGTTCGTCGTAGCGATCGCGGTTTTATTAGTCAGGATTTGAGCGGTTGAAATATCTGCTAGGGTTCCTGCCGGAATAACCTTTAAGGCCAACTCATCTAGCTGTGCATCCCAAGCCTGGACATTAGTACCTATAACAAGCCCTAGGGCTGTTCTAGCACCCGAGGCGGTAGTTGAGGCAGTCCCGCCTTGTGCCACAGATAAAGCAGTGGTTAAGCCTGAAAGAGAAAGTATATCCGAATTGGCTCCTGAGGCAGCTAAACCGGACACTAAGTTCGCTCTGGTTATCCTACGGGATGAACCACTAGCCGAATCGGTGAGGTCTGCCACTGACACAATCTCTAAAATATCTCCTGCTGCTGGTGTAGTAATAGCTGTAAGCGATGCTATTGTTGAATTTGGCATATATATAAAAAAACCCCGCCTGTTAAGCGAGGTAAGTTCCCTGTTGAAATATTATATCACTTCATGAAGCAGTTGGAATTGCGTAATTAGTAGCGTTTGTAGTATCCGAGGTATAAGCTGTAGCTGGTGGTGAAAAACCGACATCTTCTAATAGCCGTTTATCTAATCCATTTTGTAGTAAACGGAATGAAACACCATCTTGAAGTAAACGGAGAGATGGTTCAACCCCGTTATCTAATTGACCATCATAGTTAGAAGCATTAAGAGTGGTTTGTGCGTAGCCTGTAGCATTAAGAGTGGTTTGTGCGTAGCCTGTAGCATTAAGAGTGGTTTGTGCGTAACTTGTAGCATTTGCAGGCATTTAAACTGCCCCCATTGACCTCATTTGAACCACTGACTTTTTAAGATCGCTATCTGACTTTATCAGCCCGCCTAAAGCTTTGACAGCAATAGTTACATCGTTATCCGGTTCTTTAGCTGTTGGTTGAGTTACCCCTGCTGCTGGGTCTTGGGGTAAAGCTGCTTGAGCCATTGTTGATTCTGAGGGCATTTGAGGTGGAACTTGACCACCGGCAATTGATCCACCGCCCATTTGGTCTAACACTCCGATGTCGATCCCGCGTCTTTGCATAGCAGCCTTTAGGGCATCTTGACCGCCTCCTGCATTTCCCATAAATGATCCCATATTCTGATTATCCATTATTTATATTATACCTTAAAATCCTATCGCTTGTTGAGCTGCTAATGTTTGTGACATATCTGTTGATCCGGCGGTATTTCCTGATCCCTCTAAAACATCCATAAAGTCTTGTTGTAGTTGTTCAAATTTGAATTTTACTACATCAGGACTATCACCGTATATTGGGCCATATTTAGTTAGATATCGTTTAACTTCCGTCTCTGGCACGGCAGCACCCGATCTTGCTCTAAGTAATGCCTCAACTGCTTTAAACATTGCCGAATCAAATTTTCTAGAAACCCATTGACCTGGAACTAACTGTTTAGTAAGGATATCCGGGTCATCATTATAAATTTGCTCTGCGACAGTAAGTCCCCTAACACCTGATTTTGCTAGGTTTACTTGAGTTTGGGCTGCTACAGGTAATGGTTTATTTCCTCCGCCCTGTGTTTTTTGATAAGCAGTTTCATCGGTATACATTTGTCTTAGTTGAGTCGCAGATGCCTTATCCCCTGCCGATATAGCCCGAGAATAGGCAGAATATAACTCTTCAGGTGAATAGCCTGTTACATAAGAAGATTGTGTTACAGCCTGATCGACAGCTTGTTGAGCCTGTGGTATCATTGGAGATGATGTTAGAGACTCTGATAACGATTGTTCTGGTGATAACTCTTCTGGCGTTTTTTGCCCAATTCCTAGGAGATTAGCTCCTATTCTTTTCCCTGGTTGCGCTAATGATTGTCTTAATGCCTCACTCGCCATCGTATTAGCTGATAATTTTTCTCCTACTCGTCCAGGGGTTCTTAATCCTCCTGATAATACATTTAGTCCCTTTTGTGTTGCCCACGCCGGAATAGATGTTCCTGCCACTCTAAATGTTGGTGGATTAGATCTAGCTGCTGATAATGACGAAGCTGCTTGATATAAATTGCTTTCATCCATTAATACCTTTTTCATTTCAGGGGAAGCTGTTTTAACTGCATCATCCAAACTTGACCAGGAAACATGAATTACCTTTTGTCTTGGAGTTAATGCCCCACCCCGTTCTAAAATATCATTAACTGGTCCATAATCTTGATTAACCAACTTTTTGAGTTGTCTTAATCTTTCTAAATTTATATTAGTAAATTTACCAGTACCACCGCTTGCTTTCATAAGATCATTCAAATATCCGGTTACTTCGGTTTGAGCCTGTGTCTGAGTTAAATCTTTTGATCTAGTTGAAGTTTCTAATTTATTTAAAAATGAACTTTTAATATCTTCTTTTAAGACCGTAACCTCTGGATTTGCTTTGATAATTTGCTGTATTTCTCCTTCAAGTTTATCCATTGCTGGTTGTAAATTTTCATATTGTTTTTGGGCTGAATCTTTAAAGCCTAATCTATTTAATGTTTCATTGATGGCTTTTTCTTTTTGTGCTCCTCCAACCGCTGGCCTAACTCGTATTTTACGGACTCCTTCATCTAGCGCAGTTGCTCCTCTTTCTAATAATCCTTTCTCTACTGCACTTTTAGCGATGGTTGTTTCTGCAACCTTCCCTGCTGTTTTTACACCTACTTTACTTATTAATTTTCCTGCGGGTCCTAAAACCTTACCTACTGGAATAGCCCCTAAAGCTCCCTCTGTTACTACTTTCCCGATATCAGCCTTTTCTCCCTCAAGCATTTGTCGTAGAGCCTCACCTGCTGCTGATCCTGCACCACCTCCAATAAGAGTTCCCGCCCCAGGAGCAATAAAAGATCCACCTACCCCACCAATAATACCCCCTGCTATAGGAAGCAGATCAGAAGCCCTAAAACCCTTTTTCTCCTGAGGGGCTGTTTGACTCGTTTGGCTTTTTCGCATTTGATAAGCGATAGCTTCTTGTTGAATTTGTTCTTCGGGAACTCCTGCTGCTTGAGCAGCTTGGATGCGTTGTTTTGTTTCTTCGTCAAACTGGATCGATCCAGGGGGGGGACCTAAATCTAGTTTTAATCCTTTGACATTACTAAAGGTGTTCGGATTCATAATATTATTTATTATTTAAATTCATTTTAAGATTACCAAAATTATAATCACTTAAAAATGATCCTGGAGTAGTCATTCCACCTGAATAAGTCGGCTGACCAAGCTGTTGATTTAAATTCATTTTAAGATTACCAAAATCATAACCACTTAAAAATGATCCTGATCTTGGGGGAATATTAGGAATAGTCATTCCACCTGGAAGAGTCGGCTGTTGACCAACGGTATAACCCCCAGAGTTAGTATTAGATGATTGTGAATTAGTAGGACCGTAAGATTGACCTTCCACCCCTCCTGATCGATTAAGATAGCTGAGTGCATTACTTGTCCCTGTCCCTGCCCCTGCCCCTGTGGCCTTCTTTAACTGTTGTTGTTTTGAAATATCTTGTTGTGATTGATAAGAGATTAAATCCTTTCGTCTTAGATGATCAGCCTCAGCCTCAGCCAACTGATTAGCTCTGTTTATCTCAGCCATAGTAACTGCTTGATTATTAGATAGTTTTTGCAAAGTAAGCTGCAACTCATTTTGCATTTGTTTAGTAAAACCACTAAATTCTCTGCCTAAACTTTCAGATAACATACCAGCTTTCATTTGCAACGGTTGAGCATATTCCTGTAACCTCCTGGTATATTCTGTTTCTCCAAACTGTTGATTAGCTATCGCATCTTCTAACCCTCTCCTGGCTGTTTCTATTCCAGGTTGAAGATCAGCAATCCCTTTACTAATTCCCCTACCTAAACGGTTAGCATTAACACTAGCAGCCCTGCCTGTCCCTGTAATTTGTCCCGGTAGGTCTTGTAAGGCTCTGGAAGCGAATCTAGCGGCATCTCCTGTTGTTTGAACTGTTTGCCTAAGCTTTGGCAAGCCCAGATCAGCATTAGCCTTGGTTCTAATCTCTTCAAGCCCGGTGGTATAGTCATTATAAAAGGCTGTTTGTTCGGCTCTCTGTCTCTCTATAAGCTGTCGCTGTCTATCTTCAGGTGAAGGAGCTTTCTTTCCACTACCACCAGTGGCTTTAAAGTCAGCTAATGCTTCTGTTTGTCCCCAGCCCGCATATCCTGGGAATTTTTCTAATAAAGTATTATGGTCCATTTAATTATAAAAAAACCCCACATCACTGTGAGGTAAAATCCTTTAATTTATTATAACACTTTTATTTAGATGTTATTTCTAACTTTTTACCCTTTTTTTTAATTTGTATTTTATCTATAGGTATACTATTTTCGATTTCAATCTCCTCTGGTTTATCATTCGTCCCGCGGGAGATCTTAATTCCTTCAGTAGCCACAGAAATATTACCATCTGTATGTAAAAAAGCAGTAAGTTTCATGCTGTGCTACTTTCTCGAGGAGAAAGATATCTCCATTTATTTTTAAAAATTACTAGTTGTGAGCCAGCCGAGATATTACGGATATAAAGTTTTGAATATTCAAGATAACGAGCAAAACCGCTTGAATTCCAACTAGAATGACTAAAGAACGGTCCTATTACCTGCCATTGACTCTCGTCAACAGCTGAGCCACCCGGTAATTCATTCTCTGGCGCAATACTTCCTATATAAACAGCAATATAATTATTTCCAAAAATTTCATATTTTTGATCTTGACTAATAGAACTAGTAATAATAACCTGCTCGGTATTTGCTAAGGTTACTTGAGCCGATCCCTCCTCGCTCCCAAAATTAAAATTAGCTAAATTTCTGGATTTAACCGCTATTGGTAATAAGTCTCTTTGGCTAATTCTTCGCATCAGTCCCTTTCCTCAGATTCTAGCGAATCAAAATAAAAAGCTATTCCCGTGATCTTTAAAAAGGTTGTTGAGGTAGTAAAGTTGAAGCCGAACTCGATATCTTTAAACCTGGTATTTATCATAACCTCCGCCGATGTTTCCCCCACTGTTGTAACTGCATTACCTAAGACATAAGACCCTCTATCCAATTTATACTTCGGAGTAACTGTCTCACCTGAGGCTAGGGCTACAAAAGTAATGACTACCCTTAAAGCTAGCTTATCCTTTTTAGGATTACCGCCATCAAAAATTAAACTTTCCCAACCTCCTGCTGTAACTGGATTATCAGTTCTAATTATCTTATCCACTCCGTAAGTAGCACCATCACGCCAGCCGAAAACTAAATCTTTCCCAAACCCTTTGACCATGCCGATCTCTAGTGTAGTAGCTGTAACTGTGCCTGTTGATATTGGTCCCATATAGGCTAACACCTCGGGTAGATTGCCATCTTTGTTACCCCAAGCGTAAAGACCCTGTTCTAATCCTGTAGAGTCATCCGTATTAGCTCCAAAAGCGATAATGGTCAGTCCTAGCCAATCAGTTATCCCACCTGATAAAACCTCCACCTTCTTGCCCCTAGCTAGTTTAGGGACTTTAGCAATAAGCTTAGGTTCCTCATCTCCGATATAGACCTCACCCTGAGTACCGTTAACACTAATTAAACGCCCTTTGCTATAGTGTGCAGCTCCTACAGCCCCCATATCAATCGGTCTGGAAAAATTAAGAGTAGGAGCGATCCCATCCCAATAAAATCTTCTAACCTCTTCGGCTGTATCTATAGAATCACCTTTAAAACAATCTGCCACTATAAACTCCTGATTTTTAGTTAAAGACCAAGTTTTAAACCCTGGTGGAAAAATAATCTTATTCGGCTCATAAGTCTCCTCATCCCAAACTGCTAAATACCGCTCGTTACCTATAACGACAATACTCACCTGACCATCATCAAAATCAACTATCGGGTGAAAATCAGTATCAGCTACTAAGATTCCAAAAAAGGTATGAAAATCAACTGTTTCTAAATCTGAGGCTGTAGTAGTGGTAACTGTGCCATCAGCCACTGTTGATGTCACGTGGAAGTGATAAGAATTATCTAATGTCACTCTTAAGGGGGTAGTAAAGTCGAAGTTATTATCAACTGAGCCTGTTACATTGACATTAGTTAAAGTCTTAGCTCCAATAGATTTATTGGCTTTGTCATGCACCGTGACTGTCCAGTCACCTGTTCCTTTAGCACCAATTAATATCTGGATTCTTTTTAACGGGTCATTAGTAGGCGTAAAGGTTTGTCTATGTGTAGCTCCTTCGTTTATTGAGGTAGCTAAGGTATAGACCTGACCGGAGGTATCTAAACTTTGGTCTAAGTTGAGTGTACCGTCCGAGATAAAGTCATCATTATAGGTGGGAGTACCTGACAGGAGTCCTAGCCTGCCTAGGGTAGTTGAGGTGGAATAATAGAGGTAATCATTAAAGACTAACAATCCTTGTCCAGCAGCTCCGTTACCAATAGTGGCGGTAGCTCTATCCTTTGTCCAGGTTCCACCGGATGTTTCTTTGTAGATATTTCCAGCCTCATCATAAACATAACGGTCTGTTGACCAAGAAGACGCATCTACCATCCATTTAGGTAAAGCTTCAACTATAGTAGAGGATACTTTTGTCGGCTTAGGAAATGGAACCATATAGCTTGGATCATCGAAAGGGTTAAGACCCTTCATAAATTTAGCTGAAAATGGGATATCTTTTTTCTCGAATTTTGCCAACGAACCAGAAAAATCACTTATTATTAAACTCTGCTTTGCCATGGGTTAAGTATACACTACAGCACAATTATCTTAGACGGGATGCGGAATTCCATCGCATCTCTACTTCCTGAATTACCTCTGTCAACTATAATGCCTGAATCTCTATTTTCATAAGCATCTATCAAAGCCAAAAGCCCACCATAATCTTTGTCTTTTTTCGCTTGCAAAGGAGTTACATTAAAATTCCCAGACCAGAACTTATTATCAAATCTGGTAGCGGTTTCAGTATCTTTTTGTTTTAAAGCATAAAAATCAGATATAGCACCGATGGCAAAAAGGGAATGCCCCTCTTCTGGTATTTCAGGAACTTGACCCACCAGATAAGTAGCTCCGCTATCAGTTGCTTCCTCGAAAAAAGTTTCCAGTAAAACTACGCTGGACGAGCTAATTGATCCTATTTTATACCAAGTCCCTCTAGGTTCACCGCTACTATCAGTTAAGGTAAACCAAAACCCTGCTTTCCAGGTAGTTGTTACCCCTGTAGTGACTGTTAATGTCTTAGAGTTTTCAGTTGCTACAACAGTTCCTGTTGAGTAATCCTCGAAATATAAAGGGCTTGCCCGTTGAGTGTAGTTGATAGTGATAGTTCCGTTATTCTGGAAATCAAAAGGCCAGATACCATAATCATTTATTCGTCTAAAATACCTGGAAGGAAAAGCGGAATCGGCCTGAGGTTCAGCGTTTAAATTATCCCATTCCATCTGCGAGTCAACAGGTTTTAGGTTGTAGTCATAAGAGCCGATTCTAACAACGATTGATTCAATCTCTCTTAGATTAGGTGGGTTGTAATAATACTGTTGGCTGACAGTGGCTGAGACTCCGCTGGTAGCTGTTCTTGTTGCTATTTGAGTCCAAGTGTTGAGTTTATCAGTAACAAGCTCATACCTTTCATTTATTCTTTGTTTAAGGAATGTTTTAATACTAGCGTTGGTACTACCTACACCATCTTGGGCTGTAGCGATAATATCTGTGTAAGTTTGTTTCATCTAGCTTAAGTATAACACTTAAACCCCCATCATAAGCATTGTGCCGTGGGTAGCCACTGCGCCTGCTGGTGGTTTTATCTCTAAAGTCATCCCACCAGAAGCAACTGAACCACCCCATGTAACATTACAAGTGACACTAGTCCCTGAAGTTGTAGTTAAAGAGTCTTGTTGTTCTATAGTACCCCTCGAAAACGATTGAGTCGTTGACGATGATTTTAACGTTTGACTTGATCCTGCTGTTATTGATTGTGATCCTGTTTCCGCAAACAGTCCAATGACCTGAGCATCATCGATCGTTGTTGTAATAGCCGCAGAAGAACTTGTAGCACCACCACTCGTCACCGTATTTGTAGCACCAATAGCCCCTGAACCGTGCGTACCTGTTGTATCAGTTCCTGACCATGTTGTAATACAAGCATGACTTTGAGGAAAACCAGTACCAGTAAGTGTAACGGTTAAAGCAGTTAATTGCGAACTGGCAAAAGCTCGCCATATCTTCATTCTACCGTTTCCTGAAAAAGATAAATCCGAACCTATTTGAACGAATGTAAGGCCTGAAGCTGATGGCGTTAAATTAGTATTATTTGAAGTATGTGTTTCGACAATAATAACTCTATCTGTTCCACTCGTTGAAAGTGATACAGTATATGAGTTTGAACCATTTCCTGATCCTGCTATCTGTGAGTCGTATGCTACTGCCATATTATAGATTTGAAACTGTTAAGGCTGTGATTTGTATGTTGCAATTAAAGATGTTTTTGATATAATTATAATTATGAATAAGTGTATTATTGAGAAATGTTTTAAGACTGGTAAGAGAAAAAGCATGTGCGTAAAACACTACACTAGAGTTAGAAGATATGGAAGTCCTTTTATTGTTAAAAGAGCAAAAAGGCTTGGTGAAGAATTTATTAGAACTCAATGTATAGTTGATAATTGTAATTATGGAGGCAGAATACGAAAAAATCTTTGTTCTCTCCATTATGAAAGACTTAAAAGACATGGTGACGCTCTTTGGATGCCTGAAACAATTGAAGAGAGATATTTTAATTCTTTTAATAGGAGAGAAGATGGTCAGTGTTGGGAATGGTGTAAAAATAAAACGGAAAATGGTTATGGGAAATTTAGTGTTAAGCATAAATCCATAGGTGCGCATAGGTTTGGTTACGAACTTATGTTTGGGAAAATACCTTATGGAAAATATGTGTGTCATTTGTGTGACAATCCGCCTTGTCAAAATCCTAAACATTGGTTTTTGGGAACCCCAAAAGAAAATTCCCAAGATATGGTTAGAAAAGGAAGGGCTAAAAATGGTACGACTATACATTTTTGACATATAATATTGTTACAACTAATGATGATGTTGATGCCGAGCATTGTGCAGTCCATGCGGTATTTACTGTCGCTTGTTTCCAAGCTGCGTCAATAGGTAACATAAAGCCTCTCGTGTCACCCGCTGGGACATATACTTGACCCCTAGAAGTCCCTGCCGTAACATCACGAATGGTAACTGATGTGGCTGTAGACCCAGTGTTTGCTAAAATAACTCCATAAACATCAATAAAAGTAGATGCAATAGCAGTTACTATGGTGGTTTCCGTTGTTGAAGCTGTTATTGTGGTTGTTTGGTCTGCTTTGAGTGTTCTTGGTGCAGAACCTACCATCAAACGACCTTTTAAGTCATTAGAAATTTGAATGTAATCTCCCGTTGCCCCTGATACGTCAGCGAGGGTGTCGTTTCTAACTGCAAGTGCAAAAACTCCAACATCCCCCGACGTATGTGCTCCGTCCTCTGCTTTACCAAGATTTGTAGCGCCAGTTCCAGGGGTCAAGGTTGTCGTGCCTGTAAGAGTTGTCACAGTATCAACCGTTGTGACGTTGGCTAGAGTTGGAAGGCGAGTTACATCAACATCTATTCCATTTGCAGCATCCCCACCAATTAAATCTCCTGCGGCAGTAAGAACGGTAGCTGCTGCTCCATTTCTCAAGTACCATGCTCTAACTGAATCCTGATCGGCTGAGACAGAGGTAGGAGCGGCGGCCGACGCAACACCTCCCATAGTCAATGGATTTCCAGCAATAGCCGCGTCGTGAGCGACAAAACTATTGATACTCGTAACATCCACATCTCCAATATCCACACCAGAGTTAGCTGCGAGTTTACCTATTGCATTAGCGCCTGTGGGAAGTGCGTTTGTAATAGCGGTTACTGCGGTTATTGTTCCCGTTACTGGTACTAAATCATCTGTTGCTATAGTTACTCGTTGTGTGCCAGTTGAACGAGTACCTGTGTTCATAGCTACGTTTACACCCCCTAGTTGAGTTGTATTAAACCCTGCACCAGATACTGCGTTGTCTATAAGTTCTACTGCTGTTTGAATTGCTGCTGTATCAGCTAAAATTGCTGTAGTATCTGCAAGTATTGCATCTGAATTGAAGTCTTGAATCCATAAGGCTCCCTCCGCTGTTCCTCTAAGACCAATATTATCGCCCTCTATTGGGGTTACTACCGAAAGAACGTCATCTCTTTCAATCATAGTAGCTGTTCCCACAATTGGGTTAGCTGTAGCCACATCTTCGGTATACTCTGTACCACCACCACCACCCGTAACCGTTAAAGTACCCGCTAGCTTAGTGTCAATTGTTCCCAGCAGTGTTTCAACTCCGTCAACGTGACCGATAATTGTATCTTGTTTAGCTGAGGTAGCAAACCCTGTTATGGCTGCAGGAGGTGTCAAGGTCGTTATCTGTGCAGCTGTAAGCACAACTGGTGTTGAGCTTGCAGCAAGAGCCTGACCCTGCGAGGGTATTTTGTCGGTGTTGGTTTTAACGGTGGCTAGGTTGCCCCCTGTTTCATTAGCAAAGTTGGTTATGGCTGCTGGTGGTGTGAGGGTCGTAACCTGCGCAGCTGTAAGGACTACGGGTGTTGAAGCAGCTGCTAAAGCCTGACCTTGTGCTGGGATTTTATCTGTATTAGTTTTAACCGAAGCCAGGTTTCCACCTGCCTCAAGAGCGAGTGTTGACGTGTTAAGATTAGTTCCTGCATTGGCGGTTACTGTACCAGTTACCGCAGGTAATGTTAAAACATCAATTTGTAGCTCACCTGCCGCATCAACCTTTATTGACTGAATATTAGTTCCATCATCACCCATCGCTACCGTACCTGTAGCTGTTCCTCTAACTGCACCATCTGCATACTGCGTACCACCACCAAAGGTGTCTACAAATGCCCCTGCTGAGGTAACTATTTGAGTATAAGCAGCTCCATAATTAGTTCCACGTTGAGAGACGTTGTCCCCATCGGCAGTAGTTATTGTAGCCGGAGTATCTTTACGGATTAGATTTACAGTAGTTCCTATTGGATCAGTAGCTGCAACAGCATCTTCGGTATACTGAGTTCCCGCCCCTGCTGCAATATAATCCCCGGCGGTATCTGTTAATCTAACCGCTAATGGATTGGAATTAGTATAGTCAAGAACAGTGGCTTTAATGGCTGTACTTGCTCCATCTAGTAATGCTCCGTCCCCGGCACTAACATCATTACCGACAATGTGAACCGTCATTCCTCTAGTAGTATTGTGATATTGAAAAGCCCTGATTGAAGCTGCGGTATCTGTTGTGGCAGATGCACCACCTATTGCTGCTATAAAATTACGATCTTTCGGTAAAATTCCTTGAGCCATTTTTAAAAAAAACCCCACCATTTCTGGTGAGGTAAAGTCCTTATGCTTTAATTATACTACAGACTAGATGCCGCTTAAATATTTATCTACTTTTACTTGATCAGTCTTTAATTTCTCTTGTTTCAATTTTAGCATTTGGGATAAGTCCCTCATTCCTGACTCTTTAATCTCCATCTCATTTTTATCTGATAATAACAGCTTCTTCGCTTTTTCTATCTCTTGTTGCTGCGAATCAAGTTTAAGTTTATTTATTGCTACAGTCTCTTTATCTATGTCCAGCCTCTCTTTATCTGCTATCATTCTTTGCCACTCGTCTTGTAGTTTCTCCTGTCTGGCTTCAATATCTTTCTTATCGACCTCGTTATGTTTTTTTGTGTCTTCTAATAAGTTAGTGGTTTGTAAAACTTGTGCTTCTCTTTCAGCTATATTTTTCTCTCTTAAAACTAATCCATTCTCTCTATCTGTAAACTCTTTGCTTAGTATTTCTAGGTTTTTATTTAAAATATCAAGCTCCATAAGCTCATTATTTAACACCTCTGTATAAATCTTAATTTTTTGAAATGTATCCATATTATTTAACCTCGATAAGATCCTGCACCTCTTTTAATCTCTTCGCTCTACCTTGTTTAGGTAAGTCATTCCAGTAAAGAATATTTAGTAGTTTGTCTTTTAAAAGCTCTGCTACATAATCTGGAAACTCTTGTATATCACCAGCTTTTAGGGTATATCTTTCGGGGTTTTCTCCGTATTTATCTACGTCCGTAGTAACATCATCAAGCGTTGGATTATATAAAGTTTTAGTCTTAGTTGGAATCTCCTCATTTAGTATCATCTGTCTTTTTATCAAGATCTGCCACAGCTAACAAAAGCTCAATTAGGATAGCTGTCTTAACTTGTGAGGTAATTCCCCCTGTCCCAGATAATTGTTCCATTTTAACCCTTAAATTTTCAGGAGTAACACGGATATCAACGATATTTGAAACAGTGAGGTATAAGTTTTCCGTGATAGTCATTTATCCATCATCCTCCACAACTATTTTTACTTCATTAGCTACAGGCTCTGTTACCACCTCTGTCTTATGTGACCTTTTATGTCCCGCTAACGCTAATGGAGTAGATACAACCTTGCCACAAACATCACAGGTGAGGGTATCATCCTTAATATCCTCAACGGGCTGATTCAAAGGCATTATAGGAGCTTCAGGGGTACTTTCCTCTTTAAGTGGAGGGTTATCACCTAAAACATCACCTGGATCAAACTGTGCCACCTTTTCCCGTCTATCTGCTTGTTGTGGAACTTGAGAACCGATACCATATTCTTTAACTAACCCACCGTTTAAGATTTTAATTACCTGATCTCTTTTTGAGGTTAAACTAAGTAGGTTTCTATTTTCAAATCTAGGCTGGGCAGTATGTAAGTCCATTTTATCCAAACCCTTAGCTTCTCTTTTATCATTCTCATCAACAACTGCCCTGTCTGATTTAGCAGTAATAATCTTTTGAGCCATTTCCTCAAAATACTTATCGGCGACATACCAGGGGGCTATTAACTCACCGTATTGTGAACCCTCTTTAGCGGGAACGGTCCAAACTTCCGGTGAAATCTTAATATTTAGCATAACTTCAAAGTCTTGGTTTGTAGGATTAAAGATTTTATAGAGATCCCTTGATTTTCTTTCAAGTTCGGCTCTAACTATATCTTCTGTACGTTTAGTTTTAGTTTGTGGCTGTTGGTCGTCCATTTGCCTCCTCTTCGTAAATTGCAATAATTGTTGGAGCGTTGATTATTATAGACCCGGCCCCAGTATAATCAATTACGGGCTTATTTGTGCCTATCAAAATACCATTTTCTTTTAAGAAACGGTTAAGTTTAATCTGGGCGGGTTCTTTCTCTGTTATTTTAGGTTTTCTATCTGTGGGTTCTTCTACTGGAGGTTTTTCGTCTTTTGGATCTGACATACTGGTAAATTCCTATTAAAAATAATATAACTTATTTATTCGATTGTTGTCAAACTAGGCCTATTTTTCTACAACACAAAGTTTTGCTGTAGCTGCTTCCTCGATGAAGTTAACAACCCCTACACCAACAGGGATAAAAAACTGTCTAGTGGTATTCAAATTAATAACCTCATCAAATACTGTGGTTGAGGCAGAGGTTGTACCCCAATTCATAAGAATAGTTTTATCTATAGCAGAAACAGCAATAAGAGTAGTGGCAGCATTAAGGGTTATTTGAGTGGAAGTGGAAATAGTAGCATCATAGGTGACTGCTAAAGCCTGGACTGCGGGGGTCATGTTTGCATCAAATCTAAATCTAGCCATATAAGTATATTAGCATAAAAGTGTAGGATTATTCACAGGTTTAAGCAAAAATACCTGATTGTGAAGTCATTCGCCATACCGTGCCGTCACAAACTAAGGTAATAGTGTCGTTTACGACCGCTGTTGCCTGTGTGTTTGTAAGCGTGGTTGTAGATAAGGTTGACCCCGTTGCAGTTGTCTTATACTTCATCGTTCCACCTGTAATAGTGAAGCCAGTTGTTACATCAGACACTGTGAAC
>Ga0163151_10006114_pt1 | contig 14859 bp, 8 predicted proteins | sample OliLakLV19MP5IB2_FD_145596 | JGI IMG/M metagenome (GOLD analysis project Ga0163151, IMG submission 145596) | Freshwater microbial mat bacterial communities from Lake Vanda, McMurdo Dry Valleys, Antarctica - Oligotrophic Lake LV.19.MP5.IB-2 | ecosystem: Environmental > Aquatic > Freshwater > Lake...
TTCGACGACGGTCCCCCGCCAGAACGGCCGCATCAGTTCAGGCGACCATTTCCAGGCGGATAGCGCGGGCTTGTCCGGCAGATTGGGGACCAGCGTCGGATCGTATTTCGACCCCGCCGCGACCTGGACCATCGTGATCCGCACCTTGGTCGGGAAGAACTTCTCCGCGTCGGCCCGCTTGTGCGCATGCCCGCCGCCGCCGCTCCCGTCCTTGATCACGAGGTCCATCTGCTTGATCCCCTCGGACCAGACGATGGAATCGTTCTCCCAGAACGACTTCATCGACACGTCCTGCTCGTAGACGCCCGGCTCGCGATACAGCTTCGTCCCCGTGCAGCCGTAGCCGTTCTTTTGCCCCTTGTTCGGGATGTAGCACAGCGACCATGTGGTGGGCTCGCCGCCGGGGGGCTTCTCGATGACCTCGGTGCGGATGTGGACGGTCCCATTGCGATAGTCCACCGGGGCGGTCCAGTCCTTCGGCCGGTTGGCATTGAGCTGGTCGCGGACGTAATAGTGCGACTTGCTCGGCTTCGAGTTGTCGGCGTCCGTCTTGGTGTAGGTGAACGTGACGTCGAACAGCACGAACTGCTCAGCATGGCTGATCGCCGGGCATAGCATCAGTCCGAAGAACAACATGACCGTGACGATGTCGAACGTCTGCATCCACCGAGTGTGTGTCATGATGCCTCTTGCTTGGTCCCCTCGCCCCCGTCTTCGGGGGGAGAGGGTTAGGGTGAGGGGGCCGTGCGCTTCGCAAGGCAATCACACTAACCCGAAGCGTGAGCGAGGGCGAGCGCTCGCCCTCGCTCACGCTTCGGGTTAGTGTTGGACACGGCAGGGAGCGCTCGCCCCCTCATCCCGCCGCCGCGGCGACGCGCGCCGCCGCCAGTTCGCGCGGATGCGGTTGCACGGCGCGGCCCGGCAATGACGTGAGAACGACGCAGATCGTGTCCGTCGCGGGGTCGGCCCAAGCCAGCGTGCCGGTTGATCCCGTGTGCCCGAACGTCTGCTCGGAGCACCCCGGACTGCCGGCCGCGGAGCCGATGTTGAACCCCAGCCCGCGCGGCGTGATCCCTGGACCGTTGTGATTGCCGACCATCAGTTTCGCCGTCGCGGGTTTGACGACCTGCCCCTTCGCCAACAGGAATTCCGCGAGAAACCGCCCCACGTCCGGTGCGGAAGCGTGCGTGCCTCCCCACGGCGCGCCGAGCTTGCGCCAGTAGGGGCTGTTCCAATCCCAATCCTTGGCCGACGGATCGCCCGCCCCCGCTTCCGGGGCCGCGAACTCCGTCTGAACGGGAACCATGTCGTCGAGCGCGTACCGCCCCAGCCCCTGCGCGGAGTGCTTCATCCCCAGCGGTTGAAAGACCGAGCGGTCCACGAACTCGCGGATGTCCGTCCCGGAAATCCGTTGGGCCACGTCGGCCGCCAGCAGGATCGCCATGCTGGAATACTGATACTGCGAGCCGGGGGCGAAACCCAGCGGCGTGCGAACCGCATGGTCGACGAACTCCGACAGCCCGGCGTGCTTCTTCCGCAGCGCGTCGTTGTCCAGCAGTTGATCCGGCAGCCCCGAGGTGTGCGTCAGCAGATGCCGCATCGTCACCTGGTCCCGCCGGTCGCCCATGAACTGCGGCAGGAACTTCTTGAGCGGATCGTCGAGGCCGAGTTCCCCCCGATCGAACAGCGTCATCAGCGCGGTCATGCAGATCGGCTTGGAGATTGACCCCAGCAGAAACATCGCCTCGTCGGAGGCCGCCCGACCGAACCGGCGCGTGAACGACATCTCGCGTTGGGTGACGTGCAGCACCGCCGCGGAGACCTGCCCGCTCGCCGTGGCTTTGGCCAGCACGTCGGCTGCGTCGTCCAGCCGTTCCTGCCGCAACGCGGCCAGCAACGGCGTGCCGAGCGCAGCCGTCAATCCGCCTTGAAGAAAGGTGCGTCGTTTCATAGCGGGGAGTTTACCGTGGTGCAGACGCCGGGACGAGTCAACGTCGCCAGCGATGCAGGTCAGCGAGTACAGTCGATGGTTGGTGATCGTTCTTCAGCCCCAGCGGGGCGACAGATCGTAGCCCCAGGCGTGAGCCTGGGGAACGGGATCGCCCCTCTAGGGAAGCCCCGGAGGGGCGGCAGAAATCGAATGACCGCCGACATTCTGTCGCCCCTCCGGGGCTTGCTGCCACGATCCGATCTATCCCCCAGGCTCACGCCTGGGGCTACGATCTGCCGCCCCATTCGGGGCTAAAACCTTCCTTAACGGCGCGCGAGATCGTTTCGATCAGCGTTTCCATGCAGCCCGGCGACGTGGCCGCGATGATTTCCTGATAGATGCCATAACCGTACGTGCTGGCCGGGGGAATGTAGCCCGGCTGCCACTCGTTGGTCAGCGTGGCGATGACGACGGGACGCGGCGCGAAGCGTGCCCGCAGCGCGATCTGAAACGCCTGATACAGCTCGCCGGGGAGGAAGATCCAGACAGCATCGCCCAACAATCCCAGATGGACCACGAGCGGATACGCCCGGCCGGGCACCAACGCCGCCAGCCGCGCGAGTTGCCGGGTGCGCTGCTCCACTTGTGCGCGGCAGCCGCGCAGGCGGTCCTGATCGCCGGCGGCGCGAGCGCGGTTCTCCTCCGTGAGCCAGTGGTCGCGCTCGGCGGTGGTCTGTTCGACCGTGGGGAGATCGTGCCGATACGGCAGCTCGACGGTCAGTTGCTCCCACTTCCACGTCGTTTGTTGATCGAGGTCGTCGGCGCTCAACGGTTGATGCTGCCACGTGCCGATGGTCGCGCCGGACAGCACCGGCCCCGTGTAGCGGTACTCGGTGCCCGGCGGCGGCAACGCGGTGAGCGTCGACAGCACGACGTAGCCCACCTGCTGCCCATTGCGATCGGCGACCGCCGTGTCACCGACGAAGCCTTCGCGCGGGCCGAGATCCCCCGACGCCCCTTGCAGGAACAGGCACGGAGCGTTCGTCGTTTGTTCGACAACCGCCCGCATCGCCCCGACCCAGTCGGGACTGATGAGCGTGTTGTCCCACGCGAGCGTGGTGGGATGGCAGGCATAGTTGACGAGCGTCGCCAGCGTCTGCCCTGTCTCGCCGGTCACGCGGGCGATAAGCAGCGTGTCGTCGGCCGGGCCGTCGGGATTGAAGCCGCACACGTAGCCGCCCTGTTCGACATCGAGATAATCGCGATGGGCGGCCAGCGAACAACGTCCGCTGCCGTACACGACGGTCGCTGTCGCCAGACGCGGTTGCGCCTCCCGCACGAGGTTGGCGAGCTGTGCGGCCAGCCCATCGAGATACGGGCCGATCAACTCACCGCCGGGCAGATGATTGCGCGTGCGGGACATCCAGCCGGACCCGTGAGTGTGCGACAACGAGACGAGGACGTGATCGACGCCGACGCCCGTCGCCGCGGCGATCGCCTGCCGAATGTTGGCCTGTTCCACCGTGTCGAGAATGCAGTGATCGAGCGCGACGACGATCTGCGGTTGCCCGGTCGCCGGCGACTGCGGTGCGAGCCACAACAGCGTCGCCTCCAACGGGCGATGAACGCCCGTGGCCCGATCGTGCAATGCAGCTCCCCACATGCGGTGGTAGATGCCGACCGGCGGCGTGATGTCGCATCGGCCGACGGCGGCCCGGCAGCGCGACTGGGGCGTGCTAACGCAGTTCATCGGCGTCTCCGAAGAGTGTCCCCTGGGGATTGAGCAAGGCCCAGCAGACGGCGTCCACCGCCATGATCCCCGCAAAGAGAAATAGTATCAGGTTCCAGTTCCCCGTCCGGGCCACCAGCCAGCCGGCCGTGATGGGAAACAGCGCAGCCCCAATGTTGCCGCACATGTTCATCGTGCTGAAGACCGTCGCGACGTGCTTGCCGCCGAATTTGATCGCGACCGTGTAGCCGCTCACGCCGCCAAACGTGGCGCAAAAGGCTCCGAGCGCGATCAGGATGATGCTGTGGCGAACATCGTCAATGAAGTAAGAGGCCACGATCAGACCGGAGCAGGCCGCCATGCCGACGACGGCGATCCCCTGCCGGCTGAGTCGCGAGTTCCCGGTCCGGCGGAGCATCCAGTCCGACACAAAGCCACCGCTGAGGCTGCCGAGGACGCCGCCGATGCCAGCGACGGTCGTCAGCACGCCCGACTCTAGCGACGACACGCCGCGGGTCTTCTGCAGAAACGTCGGGAACCAGGTGAGAAAAAAGACCATGCCCGCCGCGCGAAAGAACTGCTGCGCACACAACAGCGCGAGTGAGCCGCTGCGAAACATGCGCGTCCAGTCAACCGGTCCGCGCGTCTCCGTATGTGATCGGTCCGAAGGAAGTCGGCGGGACGGAATGAGCGTCAGAAACGCGACCGTCCAGAGAATGCCGGGGATCGCATAGGATGCGAACAGCAGCCGCCAGCGCGCGGCGTGCAGCGTCGTCGCCAGCGGTGACAACGATTCCAGCAACAGGCCCGTCAGAACCGGGGCGACCGCGCCGCCGATCGCCATCCCGCAGGCAAGCAGCCCTGACGCCCGGGCGCGTTCGGTATCCGGGAAGAGTTGTCCGATCGCTTTCGCCGCGCAGGGGAACGCCCCGGCCTGAGCGGCGCCCATCAGACCCCACAGCATCAAGAGCGACACGAAGTCGGTCGCGAACCCGCTCAGCAGCGTCGCGCACGACCACATCACCGACAGGATCGCCAGTGCCAATCGGCTGCCAATCCGGTCCACAAACCAGCCGCTGGGCAACTGCATCAGGGCATAGCCGAGATACCACGCCGACTGAATCGCGCCCATGTCCTGCGCGAAGTTCGTGAACTCCAGATCCCCCGCGATCTCCGCCGCCGGCACGCTGATTGCCGCCCGCTGGACGTACGCAATCGCCGCGATGACGCAGAGCAACGCCAGCACCCGATAGCGGCCGTTGTGGACACGCACAGCGTCGTCGTCAGGATCGGACATGCGCGCCTCTAGAAGCGGTTTCAAAGCTCAATTCGAGTTGTCGCCGTTGGTGACAGACCATTGGTCGGAGGTCACATACGCCGAAGGCGTTCCATCGCATAGCCCAGGGTCGCGAGTCTGCGAGCGCACCCTGGGAGATATGGTGCCCGAAGTGCATCGACCCTGAAAGGGTCGCATCACGGGTGGACTCAAATCGTTATGAAACCCTTTCAGGGTAGTGGGCTCGTCATGATCGCCGCTCAGGGTGCGCTCGCAGACTCGCGACCCTGGGCTGTGTGATCGAACGCCTTCGGCGTAAAGATGATGTGGTCTTGAAACGGCCCTCTAACGATTGACGGCGAGTGTCTGCTGCAACAACGCGAACAACCGGTCCACCTCGCGGGCGGTCTCTTCGTCGAGCGTCCAGCCGTGTGGCGTCCGGCGGCGGTCGGAGGTCCACAGCCCGCGCTTCACCAGCAGGTACTTCTCGATGGCAAGGAAACCGTCCAGCCCGGCCTGCAATTGTAGCGCGACGAGGGCGCAAATTGGAAAGTAGACCGCATACGCGGCCGCATCGTCGCCCCGTTCGAGGGCGTTCCACAACGCGACGATGCCGTCGAGCAGGTCCATGCCGGGCATCGTGCCGGCGATGCCGCGGCGGTAGCTGTCGATCAGCAGAATGCCGCCGGAGCCTTCGTAGATGCGGGCCTTGCCACCGGTCGCATCGCGGAGCGCCGACAGATTGGGACCAATCGGCGCCGCTTCGGGTTTGAACAGAATCTTCTCGTCGCCGTACCTCTCCAGCAGTTGCCGATAGACCTCCAACGGGATCGCCCGGCCGACGTATCCGGAGGCATCCTGCACGATCACCGGCAATGCAATTCCGTCAGCGAGTTCGCGGTAATAGTCCAGATGCGCGGCAACGGAGAGGCTCGTCGTGAACGGCGGAGCGGCCATCACCGCATCGCACCCCGCCCGCTCCGCGTGCGTCGCGTAGTTCAGCGCCTGCTTGCCGCTCTCCGCTCCCACGGCCGCGAACACCGCCCCGCGACCGGCGCTGCACTCGACGATCTGCTCCGTCAGCTCCCGCCGCTCGTCGTACGTCAACCGCAGAATCTCGGACACCATGCCGGTGCCGAGCCCATCCGCCCCGACGCTGTACGCCCAGTCGATCTCGCGCCGCAGGGCGGGCGCGTCAATCCGGTCATCATCAGTGAACGGCGTGTGCACAATCGGCAATACGCCTCGCAACGGTCGCGGCATCAGAAGGGTTTCCAAGTGTGACGCGGAACATTATCGATACTTGAGGACAATTGGTTGGTTTTCACGGTTTCAACGCGACCTTCTTCTACGCCAAAGGCGTTACATCTCAAAGCCCAGGGTCGCGAGTCTGCGAGCGCACCCTGGGTGACGATCGATGACCACGCCCATACCCTGAAAGGGTTTCATAATGGTTTGACGCCGCCGGTGATGCGACCCTTTCAGGGTCGATGTGCCACGGGTGCCATGTCCCAGGGTGCGCTCGCCGACTCGCGACCCTGGGCTGTGTGATCGAACGCCTTCGGCGTACTGGACCTCCAATCAATGTCGCGCCACCAACGCCAACAACCAGAATCGGGTTCTGAAACTGTTTCCCAACCAATGACCAATGACCAATGACAAAGGACCAATGACCCCCAACTCACCAGTCCCCCACGCTCCCATCCGGATGAAACACCCGCTGCAACAATTCCTGCTCGAACGGATGCTTGCGGACTTCGGCTTCGTTGATGGTGATTCCCAAGCCCGGCCGCGTGTTGGGGCGGACGATGCGGCCCTGGGGTTCGACGGTGAAGCCTTCCTGGACGACGTCGCGCCGCCAGGGGACATCCTCGTGGACGGTTTCGCAAATGACGTAGCTCGGTTGCGAGAAGCCGAACTCCAGCGACGCGGCCGTGCTCACGGGGCCTTGCGGATTGTGCGGCGCGAGCGCGATGTGGTACGCCTCGGCGAGGGCCGCGACGCGGCGGGCCTCGGTCAGGCCGCCGCAATGCGTGATGTCCAGTTGGCAGACGGCACACGCCCGCGCGGCGAACAGGTCGCGAAAGCCCGCCAGTTGCGTGACGCGCTCGCCGGTGGCGATGGGCGTGGTCACCGCCGCGGCGATCGCGGCCAGGCCGTCGACGCTTTCCGGCCAGCACGGCTCCTCGAAGAAATAGAGACCATACGGTTCGAGCGCCTTGGCGAACTGCAACCCCATCGCCGGGGACGGGCGCGCGTGGCAATCGACCATGATGTCGATCTGGTCGCCGACGGCGTCGCGCATCGCGGCGACCGCGGCCTCGGCGGTGCGGATCGGCTTGAGGCCGTCGAGCGGCATCGTCGGCGGGACGGCCATCGACTTGAACGCCGTGAATCCGTCCGCGACGGCCTGCCGGGCGAGATCGGCGAACCGCTTGGCGTCATCTGCGGATGTTTCGTAGAAGTCCTCCATCTTGCCGCCGCCGAGATGGCAGTACGTGCGAACGTAGTCGCGAACCGGGCCGCCCCAGAGCTTCGAGCAGGGCAGCCCCGTGATTTTGCCGAGGATGTCCCACAGCGCCAGATCGATCCCGGCGATGGCGGTCGAGCGGACGATGCCGTGACCATGCCAGAAGTGCTGGCGGTACATCATCTGCCAGAGGTGTTCGATGCGCGTCGGGTCTGCGCCGATGACGAGCTGCGACAGATCCTCAATCGCCGCAACGACGCTGCGGGTATGCCACTCCAGCGTCGCCTCGCCCCAGCCGAACAGCCCGTCCTGATCGGTCAGCACCTTGACGAATATCCAGTTCCTCATGCGGGCGTGACAGACGAGCGTTTCGATGCGGGTGATCTTCATCGGATGAGGGATTCCGGGGCACAGAGAAATCGTTAAGGAATGGATTGATTCTTAGACATCAACGTTCACTCCTGTCATATTAGCGTCAGCGGATGTGATTCGGAACGTTGCTGGCGGGAGGTTTAATGGTCACTGACCTGGCTAATGGCGACCGAGTGCTTGCCAGTCGGATGCGATGGTTGGCCATCCTCTTCAGTTTGTTGGCAACCTCGGCGTCCTCGGCCGACCAGCCTCAATACACGCTGGGGGATGTCCACATTCCCCCGGCAACGGCGGACGAGCCGGTCCGCAATGCGGTCTCTCTAGAATTGGCCGGTCGCTACCTCGAACAGGGGGCGTTGGCCTGGAACACCGGCCGCAAGTGCATCAGTTGTCACACCAATGGGACGTACATGGCGATCCGGCCGTCGCTGGGGCGGCCGCCGGATGACACCCGCCAGTTCTTCGTCAGCACCCTGAACGTGATGCTCGGGGAAGAGAAGGAATCGCTCACCCGTTCGACGCGCCCGGCCCAGGCGATTTATCTTGCGGCGGGGCTTGCCGAATGGGATGCCCACGTGACCAAATCGCTCTCCCCGGAAACGGAACAAGCGATAGCGTTGATGCTCGACATCCAGACGGACCAGGGGTCCTGGGGCACGCTCGATTGTTGGCCTCCCTACGAGTCCGACGCCTTTCACGAGGCGACCGTCGCAGCCACGGCGATCGGAACAGCGCCCGGCTGGCTCGACAGGCTGTCCGACCCGAAGAATGAAAAACTCGCTCCCAAGGTCGAACTGTTGCGGACCTATCTCCGCACGACGACGCCCCCGCACGACTATGGTCGGACATTGCTGCTGTGGTCGAGCCTCCGATTTTCAGGATTGCTGGACGATGCGCAGCAGCACGCCCTCCGCGAAATGTTGTTGAAGCATCAGCGCGACGACGGAGGCTGGTCGATTCGGACCTTCGCCGCTCCGGAGGCGTGGGGCCGCGGCAACCGGGCCGAGAAACTGCGTGCCGAACCGGACTTCGCGACGCCGGCGAGCGACGGCCACATGACCGGCCTGGCGATCGTCGTGCTGCGCGAAGCCGGTTTGCCGGCGAACGATCCCCGCGTGCAAAAGGGGCTGGCGTGGCTGAAGTCGAATCAACGGGAATCCGGCCGCTGGTGGACGCGGTCGCTGAACACCGACTCGTGGCATTTCATCACCTACAGCGGCACCGCCTTCCCGCTCCTGGCGCTGCAGATGTGCGAGAGTCCCGCGGTCCAGTAGGCCACGTTCTGTTCCGTGATCGAGGTTGCGTGTCGGAGAAGGTCGATGTCGCCGCTGCTGCTGGGCTGCCTCGTGGGACTGACGGCGCTGGCTGACGCCCCGCCCGTCTCCGATCGGGGAACGGACCCGCAGCGTGTGGCCGAGCCGGTTCGCGAATTCCTCGCGCGTCACTGCTTCCAATGTCACAGCGGCGAGATGCCCAAGGGGGAATTGCGGCTCGACCAGTTGGCCGACGATTTCTCCGACCCAGCCAGCCGCACATCGTGGCGAAAGGTGTTGGAGCAACTCGCCGCCGAGTCGATGCCGCCGAAAGATCAGCCGCGTCCGACGGAGGCCGACGTGCGGGCCGCAACCGAGGGGATCAACAGGCGGCTGACGGCTGCCGAGATCCAGCGCCGCGCGTCCCAGGGGCGGGTCGTCCTGCGCCGCCTGAACCGGATCGAGTACGAGAACACGGTGTGCGATCTGCTGGGCGTGACGACGAGTCTGAGAGACCTGCTCCCCCCGGACATGTCCGCCGACGGCTTCGACAACGTCGGCGATGCGCAGCACACGTCGTTGTTCCTGCTCGAATCGTACTTGAACGCCGCCGAGGTGGCGTTGAACCTGGCGATCGCCAACGCGCCGCAGCCGCCGGTCACCGCGAAGCGCTATTTGCTCCGCGACCAGCATCAGGTCAAGCGGACGACCGAACAAGTCTTTCGCCACGTGGACGATACCGTCGTTCTCTTCAGCTCGTCAGCGTGGCAGTCGGTGTCGTTGTCCGAATTTTATCCCCCCCACCGGGGCCGCTACCGCTTCCGCATTTCGGCGTCGGGATTCCAAAGCGAGGCCAAGCCGGTCACGTATCGCGTGGATGCCGGTCTGATGCTGATGACGGGGAAGCCGCATCTGGTCGGCTACTTCGACGCGCCCGCCGACACGCCGTCGGTGGTGGAGTTCGTCGATCATCTGGAGCCGCGCAACACGATTCGGATCTCCCCCTATGGGTTGGCCTCGGCTCAAGCCGTCAACAAAGTCGGAGCCGACACGTACGACGGCCCCGGTCTTGCGATCGAATGGGTGGAGGTGGAAGGTCCGTTGCACGATGTCTGGCCGCCGGAGAGTCACCGCCGGTTGTTCGGCGATTTGCCCCGGACTGCGGTGCCGATCTACAACCAGCGCGACCGCGTCGAAGTCGCATCCGAAAACCCCGCGGCGGACGCGGAACGGATTCTGCGCGATTTCGCGCGGCGGGCCTTTCGCCGACGTGTCACCGATGACGACGTCCAGCCTTTCCTGCAACTCGTGACCGACAAGCTGGCCGAGGGGCGATCGTTCGAGCAGGCGGTGCGGGCCGGTCTCGCGGCCATCATGACCGCGCCGGGGTTCCTGTATCTGCACGAAGAACCGGGTCCGCTGGACGATTTCGCGCTGGCCAGCCGGCTGTCGTACTTTTTGTGGAGCACGACGCCCGATCAGGAGCTACTGACTCTCGCCGAAGAGGAGCGGCTCCATCAGCCCGCGACGCTGCGCGCGCAAGTCGAGCGAATGTTGAAGCATCCCCAGTCGCGGGCCTTCACCGAGAATTTCGTGGGCCAGTGGCTGGGGCTGCGGGACATCGACTTCACGATTCCAAGCCACATCCTATACCCCGAGTTCGACGACTTGTTGAAAGTGTCGATGGTCCGGGAAGCGGAGCTGTTCTTTGCGGAGCTGCTCCAGCACGACCTGAGCCTGTTGAATCTGGTGGCTTCGGATTTCACGATGCTCAACGGTCGCCTGGCCCGACACTACGGCATCCCCGGAGTCGACGGTTGGGAGTTCCGGCGGTGGCCGCTCCCCCCGGACAGCCATCGCGGCGGCGTCCTGACGATGGCCGGCGTGCTGAAGGTTACGGCCAATGGCACGCAGACGTCCCCCGTGACGCGCGGCGCCTGGGTCATGGACCGCATTCTGGGAACGCCGCCGCCCAAACCGCCGGAGAACATCGCCGCGCTCGAACCGGACACGCGTGGCAGCACGACCATCCGCGATCAACTGGCGAAGCATCGCCAGTTGGAATCGTGCGCGAGTTGCCACGTCTCGATCGACCCGCCCGGTTTTGCGCTGGAGAGCTTCGACGTCATCGGCGGCTTTCGCGACCACTATCGGACGAGCAGCCGGGGAACTCCCGTCAGCCGGGATGGCCGGAAGATGCCCTATCTGCAAGGACCGAAAGTCGATCCCGCCGATGTTCTGGCCGATGGTCGCCGTTTCAGCGACATCGACGAACTGAAGCAGCTCCTGCTGACAGACAAGGACCAAATCGCCCGGGCCTTGACGGTCAAGCTGGTGACCTACGCCACCGGCGGCGCGCCGGAGACCATCGACCGGCCGCAGATCGACGCGATCGTGTCCGGTGTCCGCGACAAGGACTATGGCTTGCAGTCGCTGATTCACGAGATTGTGCAGAGCGACTTGTTTCGATGCAAGTAGTTGTTCGTCCGAGAAAAAGTGTCAGGTTCGGCGGCTTTGTCCCCTCGCCCGCCGCCTTGGGCGGGAGAGGGATAGGGTGAGGGTGCCTTTGGGTTTTGGCTCTGGGCCGTGATGACATCCAAAGAGAAGCACCCTCACCCCAACCCTCTCCCAGCGAAGCGCCGGGAGAGGGGGCCAAGCCAACGCCACCGAACATCAGGGAATTGACGGACCAGTCGACTGCGTTCCAGAATCCAATGAGTTCGCCGAAGAGAGTGCCCCAATGAACGACCGCCCCCCGACGAATGCCTGCTCCCGTCGTCGCTTCCTCCGCGCCGCGGGCGTGACCGTGGCGTTGCCCCTGTTGGAGGGCTTGCTGCCGCGCGTGCGGGCCGGCGAGAAGCTTGCCACGCCGCGGCGGTTGGTCTGCATCTGCACGCCGCTCGGTCTGCATCCCGCGCACTTCTTTCCCGAGCAGACGGGGACCGATTATCCGCTCACGCCGTATCTGGAACCGTTGCAGGAGTTGCGGAAGGACTTCACGGTGATTTCCGGGCTGTCGCACCCGGAGGTCGGCTCCAGTCACGATTCGCTCTACAGCTTTCTGACGGCTGCCCCGCATCCGGAGATTCGCGCGGGGTTTCGGAACAGCATCTCGCTGGATCAGTTCGCCGCCGAACGGATCGGCGGCGCGACGCGGTTTCCGAGCCTGTCGCTGTCGGCGGAGGGGTTCGGGCTGTCGTGGACGCAGAGCGGCGCGCTGGTGCCCCCCGATCTCCATCCCGCCGCGGTGTTCGCCCGGATGTTTCTGGACGGCCGGCCCGACGAGGTCGCCGCTCAGGCGCGGCGCTTGCGCGACGGCCGCAGCATTCTGGACGTGTTGCGCGAGCCGTCGCGGAAGCTCGCGCCGGCGCTGAGCGCCCGGGACCGGATGCAGCTCGACGAATACTTCACCAGCGTCTGCGAACTCGAGCGGCGGCTGGCCACCGCGGAGGAATGGTCGCAGCGGCCGAAGCCAAAGGTCGAGGTCAAGCCGCCGCAGAACAATATGAATCCCGCCGACTTGATCGGCAAGACCCGGCTGATGTTCGATCTCATCGCGCTCGCCCTGCAAACCGATTCCACCCGGCTGGTCACGATGCTCATGTTGGGAACGAGCCTCGTGCCTCCGATTCCCGGCGTGTCGCTCGGTCATCACGATCTGTCGCACCACGGGCAGGACCAAAACAAAATCGAACAATTGAAAGTCGTCGAACTCGAGAAGATGAAAGCCGTCGCCGAGCTGCTGACCAGGTTGAAGCAAACGACCGAGCAGGGGGAAAGCCTGCTGGACCGGACGATGGTGTTCTTCAGCAGCAACCTGGGAAATGCCAGCAACCACTCCACCAAAAATCTGCCGGTGTTGCTGGCGGGCGGCGGCTTCCGGCACGGACAGCATCTGGCGTTCGATGCGCAGAACTCGCCGCCGCTGTGCAATCTGTACGTGAGCCTGCTGCAACAGCTCGGGCTGGAGGCCGACCGCTTCGGCTCCAGCACGGGAACGCTGACCGGTTTGGAAGCGTTCGGTTGATGCCAACGAAGTCGCTCACTCGTTCCGCGGGAGTGCAGCCGCGGTTCCAACAGCCTCTTCTGGTTGTTGCCGTTGGCGGCAATCCATTGTTAGGAGGTCAAGTACGCCGTAGGCGTTCGATCACACAGCCCAGGGTCGCGAGTCTGCGAGCGCACCCTGGGGGATTGGCGTCCGCGGCGCATCGACCCTGAAAGGGTCGCATCATCGGCGGCATCACACGTTTATGAAACCCTTTCAGGGTATGGGGTTCATCATTGATCGCGCCACCCAGGGTCCGCTCGCCGACTCGCGACCCTGGGCTGTGCAATGCTACGCCCTCGGCGTAACGACCATGCGGTTTAGAAACCGCTTCTAAACGACGCATCGGCCGAACCCGATTTGACCCTGCAATTTGGCAACTCCTATAATGCTGGCAGCGGATCGGGAACGGATTCACTCGTCATTGGCGATCAAACCATGAATGCTCCATCTCCAGGGAAACCGATGATCACCGGACTTTCCCGTCGATGCCTGACCTGCGGCCCGCTGCTGGCCGCGATGCTCGCAAGCGCCGTGGCATCGCCCGGTTACGCGCAGGAAGAACCGGCCGCCAAACTCGCGCCGATCGGCAAGTTTTTGACCGTCACCAGCCCCATCGACGACCGCGTGCTGCTCCGCGTGTCCAACACCGTCCAGCGATTGCAACGGCAGGCGGAAAACGAACACCGTCAAGCGATTCTTGTCCTGGAAATCCGCCCCGGCACCAGCCAGTTCCATCACGTGCAGGCGTTGTCGCGGCTGCTCACGTCGAGCCCGTTCGCCTCGGTGCAGACTGTGGCCTGGGTGCCCGAGACGGTGACGGGGCCGAATGCGCTCGTCGCGCTGTCGTGCCGCAACATCGTGATGCACCCCGACGCCGAACTGGGCGATCTCGGTCGCGGCCAACCGCTCGAACCGGAAGATCAGCAGATTGCCCTCGCCGTCGCGCAGAAGCGGCAGAACCCATTGGTCTCGACGGCGCTGATGCGGGCGATGCTCGATCCCCAGGAGCAGCTCTGGCGGGTGCGGATCAAGTCCACCAAGGGCGACGCCGAGCGGATCGAAACCCGGGCCGTCACCCGGTCGGAACTGGAGACCATCCGGGCCACCGGCGCGCAGATCGAAGCCGCCGAGGTCATCAAAGAGACCGGCGTGCTGGGCACGTTCCGCGGCAGCACGGCCCGCGATCTGGAGATTCTGGTCACGCAAACCGCCGACAGCCGCCCGGCGGTCGCCGCGCTGTACAACCTGCCGCGCGAGGCGCTCCGCGAGCCGCCGCCGGAACGGGACGTCACCAAGGCCCGGCTGATTCGCGTGACGGGGGAAATCAACACGCTGCAGGAGAACTTCCTCAAGCGGCAGATCGATCGCGCGCTGAATGCGGGAACGCATCTGATCGTGTTCGAGATTGACTCCCCCGGCGGCGAACTGCTGGCCAGCATCAACCTCGCGCAGGCGATTTCCGACCTCGATCCGAAGCGCGTCCGCACGGTGGCCTACGTGCCGGTGAAGGCGCTCAGCGGCGCGGCGATCATCGCCCTCGGCTGCGACGAGATCCATCTGCATCCCAGTGCGACCATCGGTGACGCGGGGCCGATCGAACTGAAACACGGCGGCATGTTCGAGCGGGCGCCGGAGAAGATTCTCAGCCCGCTCAGGGCGGCCCTCAAGACGCTCGCCGAGAAAAAGGGCCGCCCGGTGGCGCTCGCCGAGGCGATGGCCGACCGGTCGCTGAAAGTCTTCGAGGCCCGCAACCGGGACAACGGCCGGGTGTGGTACATGAG
>Ga0163151_10006115_pt1 | contig 14854 bp, 14 predicted proteins | sample OliLakLV19MP5IB2_FD_145596 | JGI IMG/M metagenome (GOLD analysis project Ga0163151, IMG submission 145596) | Freshwater microbial mat bacterial communities from Lake Vanda, McMurdo Dry Valleys, Antarctica - Oligotrophic Lake LV.19.MP5.IB-2 | ecosystem: Environmental > Aquatic > Freshwater >...
CCTCTTTGAATATCTGTACCGCCTTAGCCAAACCCAAACCAAGCCCAAGCTCAAAGCCTACTTTTACAGAACTCAAACCGGCTACGTTGGCTATTTGGTGGGCAAGTATCCTCGATCGTTCAGGCTGAACATCAGCAGCAAGCATAATGCTACGCTCTAACGGTATGATTTTTTCAGTCATTGACTCTAGTTTCTCCATCCAATTATTTACTTTAGCCAGTATACCCGACTTACGCAAAACTCCTCCATGCCCAGACCAAAGCTGTTTTCGCTCACCCAGCTTTACCCTGGGAACGAACGGTTCTGCGTAAGTCGGGTATATGTTAATTAGCTCTTAGTACCCGAGAGGTGCCACAGACCGCAATGCCGACAATGATAGGCGTGTAGCTTGGTGGCATGTTGCCAATCGGCTACAAGCGCCGCGGCTTTGGCTTGTACCTTGGTATCAAACACTAGTTTGCCACTGCACGCTACGACTTCACTTTCGCTCATCAACAAACTCCTGGCAAAAATGTTCAAACACCGCATTGGTCCAGCCAAAGCCGGTTTGCGAAGGATAGACGCCTTTAGATGGCGGTTTGTCGGGCTGCACCACGTTGTACTTCTCTAGAAACACGCCATTTTTATTAAACCAATCTAGGTTGGTCTTGAGCCATTTCATAGCAATGCGCTTGGCATCATGATGATAGCCGTAGCGCTCTAGACCCTTAACTACTACAAAATGCAGTGGTGCCCAGCCATTGGGATACGCCCATTGGGTAGGGATTGACCCTGGGACTAACTGGCTCAGTTGCTGATTGTCCGTGGTAGCCAGGCCGCCCTTTTGCTCAAACTTGCGAAGGTTCTTGACAAGTTGCCAAGCCTCACGGTCATCCACCATCCCCGCCCACATAGTATAGTAACCAGCCAGTGAGCTTACCTGTCCCCGCTTTTCCTTAACATAGTTATAATCGTAGTAAAAGTTCCGGGTCTTGCTCCACATTAGCTCGTCTATAGTGGTTTTACGATGCTGGGCCAGACGCAGCCACTCCTGTGATTCGGCTTCCTCACCTAGGATACGGGCAGCCCGGGCAAAATCGGTTTCATATTTGTATAGCAGCGAGTTGAGATCTACGGGCAAGTAGTTTAGAGCTTTGCGGGCAAAACGAGGTGTCATGTCCCAGCCGCTTTCGGCTTCGGCCAAATCGTGCAAATAATTGATGTCATAGTAACGTGACAGACCGCGGTAGACTTGCCGGGCATTTGGTTTGTCAGTGCCCATCCAGACGATAGCATACTCCTCTTGCGCTTGGGCGATAACCCGCTTTAGCCAATCTTTGCCCGGATTATAGGCTTGATAGACATCAAAGATGAAGCTGGTAAGTAGTGGTGGTTGAGACCGTCCCATTAGATACGTCCGCGAAGCATTGGGGATAACCTTAAATCGTTTTTGGAGACTCAAAAGGTCTTCCAAAATACCCATTACCAGTTCTTTATGGCTAGCATCCAGCATGCCCTGCACCATAAAGTAACTGTCCCAATAATAGAGCTCATTAAAATCAAAGGTATGCCCTTGCTCGTAGGCAGGTACCAAGTAGGTGTGGGGTAAACCAAGTAGCGTGTCATCATCCTTGGGATGATAGCGCTGCAGTTTGGGCCAATAAGCAGCAATATAGTCACGCGCTACCTTTACATCATGCTGGCTAAGTTCCGGGGTTTTTGGTGGTGTCACCATCTGGCGGGCTTTTATGACGGCCGTTTTGGCTTTTTCTAACATACTCTTTTAGCTTAGGCTGACCACAGTGTAGAGTCAACAACATGCTAATGATAACTGGAGTAATTTCAATAGAAGGAGCAGGCTGGTGGCGAGGGTTTACCTGTAAGCTTGTCAGTTACCAGCTGATAGTCATAAACATTAAACTTGTTGCCAGACGCAAAGTTACAATCAGGCAACATGTCCAGAGAGTAGCCAAGATAATGCGCCAGGACAAAACGAAACGAATTAACCGAAGCGGTGATATTTTGCTTTACTGTCTGCTCATCTACGCCTGGCAAAAAGTAACTGGCTTGTATGCCAAATTTTTGCCTCATTTGCGGCAGCGCCAAATTGATTGGATTATAAAAATTGTCAGGGGTTAGTTCATGGCGGAATTCTTTAGGATACGGGCCTTCGTCGGCTTGGACTATAATTACCGCGTCCGGTGAACCTAAGCGCATGTACCGGATTAGCTCTTCCAAACGCTTGTTCAGGTAGATTAGCTCGTTTATGTATTTCACATTTTCATCAGCCCCAATATCGGTTCGCTCATGGTCATAGTTGGGTTCCGAACCATCTTTGTCAAACACATAAGGCGGGTGGGGTAATAGTACGTGCGCAAAGGTAAACTGCGGCTGGCTTTGTTTTTGCCCGGCAAGATTTTTGAGCGCGCTTAGTTGGTTTTCGAAATTCTGGCGAGGATTATGATCGAGATCGTGCTTGATAAGCGGGGTTTTGCCTATGCTAACGCCCTTTTCAAGCAGCGGTGAATAAACACTTTTGTACAATATATCGCGGCTCAAATCACTCAGGTAAAAATGCCACTTAAAAAAGTTAAGCCGGAACGATTTGGTAGGCTCACTATCTGCCTTTATTCCTATGCGCGTAAAGTCCCACCACGAACTGACTTGGTTGTAGTTGTACCCATTTTGTTTAAGAATCTGGGCAACTGGCGGATCATTGAAAATACTGCGGTAAGGAAATCCTGTCTGGAAATTATCTTTTCCAAAAAGTCTCCCAAGCTCAGTGTGATAATTAAGCGTCAAAGTTGACGTAATGGACTGCATTGTAAATGGATAATTTGCATACGCCTCCGCCCGGGTTACAAAACCTTGTGTTTTGAACATGTTGGCAAGGCCACTGTTGTCGTGATCATAAATATCCCTCAGCGTCTCGTCGTTGCCATAGCGATCAAAAACAAGGTAGTAAATATCCGGCTTGGTCTTTATTTTACTTTTATCCTGCAGAGGCATGGTTGCTTGGTATTGGTAGGTCAATTCACGGCGGATTTCCCAGATTCGGATTCCAACCTTAAGGGTTTGTATCAAAAACAAAAAGCTAACCACAAAAATCAATACTTTGGGCAGTTGCAAACCGCGCATAGCCTTCCAGCTCAACAATTTAACCACCACAAAACCAAACAACCCAAATAGAATTGCCAGAATAATAAGGAGCAGCATGTTTATTATAAAGCGAGTTTCCCATTGGCGCGGCAAGATTGCCCGCAGCAATTGTTCACTACTGTCAAAATAATACCGAAAGCTATAAAGCGAATATATAAAGGGCAGGGCAGCAACATGGGCGGTAAATGTTCTACGCAGGATTAGTCTGTACATATAAAAGGCAGCCGTTGCTGCGATTGCAAACATCACAAGCGGTATGATGAGTTCGGAAGGGTAACTAAAGTCAGAGTTTGCTAAGTAGCGCATTAGTATAAACGTGCTGACATATAGGATTTCCGGCAAGCTGGTACGTGCCAGCCTGCGAGCTATACGATAGCCGTATTGTTGTAAGTCCCTGGGAGTCAACTTTGTTTTGGCCATAATGGTTACGGTTTTGTCTTATATAAGTATACGCTGCGCTGGCTGCCTTTTACCGGTTTTTTGGCTACAAGGTCAAAATGCTTACTCATGGCAGCTTCAAAGTGCTCGGCGTCGTAGATGTCAAAGATATCTTTGCGCGACGCTAGTAATAACTGGACTTTGGAATCTGCTTTGGGTACAAACTCGATAATGACATGGCGGCCAATCTGGTGCAAAAAAGCGGCAATTTGCGCTAATGGCAGGTTATTGCCAATTGCCAAATGATGTATCAGTGCCAATGCCAGCACAACGTCTGCCGGGCCACGGCGTACCAGTGACATGCGCTCGGCATGTGCCCAACCCAGATCCGGGCTAGGGTTTGTCAAATCTTGGACAAGCGGTAGTAACAATGGCTGAAGTTTTTTATCACGCTGGGTCTGGTAATTGCGGGTAACGGCGGTTTCGTCTATATCGAAGGCCACGGTATAGGCCCCTTGCCTGGCAGCAAGTTCACTAAATTCGCCGTTGTTTGCCCCAACGTCCCAGACAACATTTGGAAACGGTTTAATTTGTTTCAGTAGTTGAGCAATCAGCTTCTTTTTGTCATCAAAAGCCGCCTGGGTATAATTAGTGAATTCGTAGTAATCCCCCCATTCGGTTTGTGCCCGCGGTGCTTTAAGCTTTTTGACCGTGCGCTCCAGGCTGGAAAGTAGGCCATCCAGAGCCAATCGGCTCATCTTGCGTTGCTTCGCTTTACTGGACTTACGCAAAATCCCTTGTTTCCAGGGTACATCTGGGTTAGTGCCAATGGTTTTATCTGACAGAGATGTATCTGTAGATACATCGAGGGAAGAAAAACAGTTGGCAGTTGACCAGATTTGGTCTGGGGATGGGGGAGCTTTGCGTAAGTCCAGTTTAGTTGAAGTCGTTTGTCCACCAGCTTGGTGCCGGCGCTGTGAAGCGTTATGCATATACAAATGAGCCAGTAAGCCGCGGCTCCAGCGAGCCTTTTTGGGCAGCAAGCTACAAGTCAGCGCAAGCGGTATACCATCCAAATAAACGCGCAAAGACCGAAGTATCTTGGGTGAACTATAAGTAGCTAGGGCAAGCGGAGCTATGAAGTGCTCACAAAACTGTTTATAGCCTTCCCAAGTGTTGCCCGTCTGGTATTTAGCAAATGACAGAGTGTCAATAAATATAGGCTTGGTTCCTATAAATTGCAGGTTATAGGCACTGGCGTCTTTTAGAATCATCCCGTGAGCTAACGCAGTGCGCTGTATTTCTAGGGTTAATAGAGCCGCATCACGCAACTGGGCGAATGTCCATTCATACGGGTAAGAAATAAAGGGCACTGGCTCGGGCTGAATGATTTTATAGCGATTTGGGTCGGGGTTAAAGCCCTCCAAGCCATCGACTTTGTGGTGTTGTATCATCAACCCACGCCGTATCAACTCATCATACAAACCCGTAGCCACCGCTGCGTCATAATCAGCCCGCCCAGCGACATTGATCTGGCGATACAGTGTTCCGTCACGAGTAAATACAAACCCCGCCGGATCACGGAAAGAAGCAGAATGCGTCTTTTGCCTATTCACTCCCGACCAGAAACACCCTTTTTAGATAATAATGACCTGGCCTTACGACTAAGGCTACCAATCAGCCGCCGCCCAAACAACGCCATGCCAGCACCGAGGCCAATTAACGATTGGATAATAAGGCTGCCTGTGTTTGGGTCCAAATAGGCAAAATGTATCAGATGCTGCATGTATACCTTCCCATTATTAATTTACTCAAATAGACTCGAACCTGTATTTTACCGCATATCGCTCAAAAAATCGCCTGTCAGTGCTGCTTGTTATTTTGCACCCGTGGATGGCGACTCAAACATTTGCTGGCTTATTTCCATGATAACCATGATAGCTTCCTGCCACTCCTCATCATGGGGAAACTTTTACTTAGAGGGCCTTATTTTGATCATAGTCCTGAGATTTGAAAGATAATGTTCGGGATTTACCTTGGGATGCTCCTTGAGGTATGTCATATGTATTTCATGGAAAGACATATGGTGTATGGCATGAGCTGTACCTTTTAGTGACGTTTTGAGTGAAGCATTTTGTTCCATAAGGTTTAGCACTTCGCTTATTTCACCTTCGTTCATGAACACCTGCTTATAGGGACCCTGCAAATGCTTAATGTTCATAAGAAAACTCCAATTTGTTTGGGCTTTGTGGTTCTTTACTCCCCTTGACCTTGAGCATGGTAGTGTTCCCTGCTGATTTTGTTAGTAACTGTAGGCCACAACCTCCACCGGTTTTCCTCTCAGACCCAAGAGCTATACTGGACTTACGCAAAATCCTTCGTTTCCAGGGTACATCTGGGTTGGTGCCAATGGTTTTATCTGACAGAGATGTATCCGTAGATACATCGAGGGAAGAAAAACAGTTGGCAGTTGACCAGATTTGGTCTGGGGATGGGGGAGCTTTGCGTAAGTCCAGTAAAGTCGTCTAGTCATCTATAATTATACGCTTAAAGGTATCATCTGCCTAACTTCTACCCGACTTACGCAGAATCGTTCGTTCCCAGGGTAAAGCTGGGTCTAGCTAGATATAAACGTTAATGCATGTCCAATTCTGCCCATCCGGCCTGCCCGGCCAATACGATGAATGTAATCATCATAAGATTTAGGTGTTGAGTAATTGATGACGTGAGTAATATCAACAATATCTATACCTCGGGCTGCTACATCTGTGGCCACCAAGATTTTTATCTCGTTACTTCTAAATCGATTTAGGGCTCGCTGACGATGGCTTTGGGATTTGCCGCCATGAATGGCATCGGCCATAAAGCCGCGGGCTACTAGCTCTTTACTAAGTCGTTCTACGCTACGCTGAGTGTCATCAAAGACTATAGCTTTAACGCCGTCGGCCAGTAGAGCATCGTGCAGTTTATCGATTTTTTCGCTTGATCCGCCATAACGCACTACGTCCTGGTGGACACTGTCACTGCCCTCGGCAGTTTTGAGCGAGATAATCACGGGATCAGTAGCAAAGGTTTGGATAAGCCCGCTAACCCGTGCGTCCAAAGTGGCAGAAAAGAAGAATGACTGGCGATTTGGTGCCAGCTGGTTCAGAATCTTACGGACATCATTAACAAAACCCATGTCTAGCATACGGTCTACTTCATCCAGTACCACAAAACCAAAGCCAGCTAGCTGGAGTGAACTGCGTTCCAGATGGTCTTTGATGCGGCCAGGCGTACCAATGACTATCTCTGGGCGTGAGCGCAGATCACGCAGTTGGGGGCCAATAGCTGCCCCGCCAATCAAAACCGTACCAAATAGGCCACTGCCTTTTGCCAGCGTTCTAAACTCGGCCTCGATCTGTTGGGCCAGCTCCCTGGTAGGGACTATAATTAAGGCTTTTGAGCCACGCGAGGTCATTAGCTTATCTAGCAGGGGAATCGCAAAAGCAGCTGTCTTGCCGGTACCAGTGTTGGCAATACCAATAACGTCACGGCCTTCTAGTCCCAGTGGGATAGTTTGGTCCTGAATAGGCGTGGGCACATCGTAACCCTTGTGTGTTAAATTAGACATAAGTAGTTCATGGACCTTAAAGTCCCTGAACTTATGGGTTGGTACATAATCCGCCTGTTCGGCCACGCTGGCGACCTTTACAAACTTGGCAGGGTCAATGTATTGCTTGGTGCCCACGCGCCTGTTGCCACCAAGGCGTTGGCCAGAACCCCGGCGACTACCGTTCTTGGTATGTGAATGATAAACGTACTGGGACATAAAAAAAGAATCCTTTGGTTATATAGTTATTACTTGGTTGCTGCAAATGAAACCTAAGTATTAACCGCACAAACCCGGATTCATCAATAACAATTAACTATACACTAGCACAATAAATGAGGCGTGTCAAAACTTTAGTTGTTAGTACCTACACCATTACACCAAGTAGGGTCCAGCGAAGTGCAACCGAACCGTTGGCAAACGGTCCGCGTGTAACGCACTACTTGGTGTAATGGTGTAGGTGAGTTAGTTGCTGCGCTTGCGTTTATTGGGGTCAAGCTCGCGTTTGCGCAGACGTAAACTTTTGGGCGTTACCTCCAGTAGTTCGTCTTTTTCTATAAAGTCTATGCATTCTTCTAGACTAAAGATGGTAGGTGGGGTCAGTTGTACGACGCCGTCGCTAGAGCTACTACGCATATTGGTCAGGTGCTTGGCTTTGCAAACATTCATTTCTATATCTTCTTGGCGCTTGTTGAGCCCCACAATTTGGCCGGCATAAACCCGAGCGGCCGGACCGACAAATGATATACCACGCTCTTCTACAGTTTGCAGTGCATATGGTGTGGTTATGCCTGGTTCGTAGGTAATAATTACGCCGTTACGCAGCTGCTGCAGGGCTGAGCCAAGCGGTTCATAGCCAATAGTTAGCGAGTTCATAATGACAGTGCCTTTGGTCTTGGTGACTAATACGTTACGCAAACCCAACAGCGCCCGGGTAGACAGTTCATAAATTAATTTGGTGACACCTTTGTTGCTGACAAATTGTTCTTTTAGGGTTGCCCGCCTGGCACCGAGTTCCATTTGCACGGTGCCAACTTGTTCGGCCGGTACTTCTATAATCAATTCTTCTACGGGTTCTAAAACTTTGCCGTTTTCTTCTTTGGTGACGACTTGGGGGCGACCAACTTCGAACTCATAGCCCTCACGGCGCATGGTTTCTATGAGGACGCTCAGGTGCAGTTCGCCGCGGCCGGATACTAAAAAGCCAATCCCCTCTTCTGCCACCCTAAGTCCTACGTTAGTTTCTAGCTCTCGTTGCAGGCGCTCGCCAATCTGCCGGCTGGTAGTAAATTCACCTTCTGTACCCTTAAGCGGAGAAGTGTTGGGACCCAGGTAAATCTTGAGTGTAGGGGCCTCTATTTCCAGCACCGGCAGAGCTTCTGGGTACGTGCTATCCGCTACAGTTTCGCCAATTTGGGCATCGGCTATGCCAGTTAACTGCACAATATCACCGGCCACACCTAGCGAGACTTCGAACTTGGACAGTCCATGGCTCATATATATACTGTCGACCTTGGCCTTAATCTGGGAGCCATCTTTTTTGCATAGCACGATAGGTTCACCGGCCTTAATTTGTCCCCGAGAGATGCGCCCAATAGCGTACTTGCCCTTAAAGCTATCCCAAGCCAGGGCAGTTACTAGCATCTGAAAGGGCTTATCCGGCTCGATGGTAGGCGCTGGAGTATGCGCGATTATGGCATCAAAAATCACCGACAAGTCGGCATCTTCTTCTGGATTGGTTGGTGGCTTTTCCCAGGCTTTGCCAGCCCGGCCAACGGCGTAATAGACAGGGTAGTGCAGTTGGTCTTCGTGTACCGCCAGCTCCAAAAACAGATCAGCTAGTTCGTTTTCTACCTCTTTTATTCGGCTGCCCGATTTATCAATTTTGTTGATAATAACAATTGGTTTTAGGTTGTTGGCCAAGGCCTTGATAAGTACAAATTTGGTTTGGGGCATGGGACCTTCTTGGGCATCAACTATCAAAATACAACCATCAGCCATATTAAGGGTGCGTTCTACCTCACCGCTAAAGTCGGCGTGACCTGGTGTATCAATAATATTTATGCGGTAATCGCCATGTTGTACTGCCGTGACTTTAGCAGTTATGGTAATACCACGCTCCCGCTCTTGGTCACCGCTGTCCATTATCAGGTCTTGGCTCATTTCGGCTTGGTGGCTGGCAAAGGTTTGGGACTGCTTTAATAAGCCATCTACCAAGGTAGTCTTGCCATGGTCAACATGTGCGATGATTGCGATGTTGCGAATCTTAGTGGGGTCTTGGGTCATAGTGTAATTCTTGTATTGAACGGTAAGAGCAGCCCGCCAAAACGTATTCCATTTTGCCGGCGCAATGAGAAACCTGCTTGCGGGTGTCTCATAACCCAGTAGTACGCTTTTGCCTCAAGCGTATCGGCTTAATATTGACACAATTATAGCATAAGTAAGTACATTAATCAAAAGCGTTTTGAATGAATGAGAGCTGAGAATTACAGAGTTATAGTATGGACGTGATATAACTAAATATCATCATCGGCTGGCGGTCCGCCAAAAACTCCACGCTTCATTGCGTTTTGGAGTAAATTCCTAGTTCTTAGGGTAAAGATGTCCAAAATTGGCTGACCGTGAGGTATTGTATTAAACTCAAGGTAACTAATAGGCTCAACTCGGTCAAATCCACCGAGAAAGTTCATCGTTTCAGGATCAGGCACATGGTGTTTGCGCCCATCGTCCCATATTACATATACTTCATTGGCCAACGTTTCATTCTGGAATTGTACTCGTACCTTTCTGCAGTCTTGAAGGCGAGTAAGAGATTCACCAAAATTGAACTTCTTTCTACCAGCATCTGTGTAAATATCAACATTACCCCAGTTAAAGCCCAAAAAGCCAAATGTACTACTGTCTTGGAAAGCTCGTAGATTATTCTCGGCTAGCTCAAGGTAAACCGTATCCGTGTCCTTGCCGTCGAAACGTATAAGTCGTGCTTGCGAGGGGCGAGAGAAAGAATCTCTGTCAGCCCGTACACGCTTCTCCCAATCCTCGCGATATTTCACCAGCTCTGGTGGCTGGTAACTTTTAGACATCGTTGATGTGGAGCTGGCTTTATCATGGTCATTGGGGCACAGAACGATAAGGTTATTGGGGTCATTGTTATCCGATTTGCTGTCAATGTGATGAATCTGCGCACCAACTGACCTATTCCGACATATTGCACAGGTATGATCAGATCTGAAAAGTATCTCAGCTTGAATGTCTTTTGGGATTGGTACTCTTGCCATAGGATTAACGACTAAGCTCAATTATTTTATTTAAGTCGAGTAGCGTGATCTTTTTGCCCACCCGATAAATAATCTGCTTTAATTATAGTATGGCTTTACCGAAATTCATTATGTCAGTAAGTTCGGGAGATCGAACCTCTTAATAGTTCAGATAATCACAGTGGCTTTCTCGTAAAGCATTGGTAAACTATTTTGGCGCATCCTAAATTTTGTTCCGTGGTTGTGGCCGGTACGAGCATCAAAGTCTACAAGGATTAATCCTTCTTCCATAGCTCTCAAAAATCCATCAAAATTGAATTTTTGGAGCATCATAACCTTAGTATAGTGATAGTATTCCTTCTTGTTTTTGGTTTTTACCTCTGCTTGAACGTAAAACGTATTTAGTAGTTTTGTGCCCGCTTTATGCTCCAAGTCATCAAAACCCCAGTAGGGTTGTGGATTGAGTTCGCCTAGCCCAACTCGTTTTTTGACTGACTTAAGCCAGAGCTTGTGGCGAATGTCTACACTACCGGCGTAAAACGAAATTAAAATCTTTCGTTCTGTCCGATCAATCACAACCTTGAATCCTCTATCGCTTCCGACATTCCCATGAATGGTCTGCCTAAAACTCATTTCACCCCTGGGGTATTTCTTGCCATCTTCTTGGTGCGCCCAGCCATACATTGGCAGTAGTACTTGTGGCACAAAGCGAATAGCGCGTGGAGATGGTTCAATATGAAATAAGGTTGTCAAAGATGTTGAATTTAGACGTTGGGCTTTTAATTCCCATTCCGCAGCATTTGGAATAGGCAAATTATTTTCCGCAATTCCAAGTAAATCCTCAAGTGTATTGCCTATGCCACCATGATTGCCTTTGCGTGCATTAGGCAGCCAACCCATTGCTGCAATTTCTTTGAGTCGTTTTATTAGCTCGTCTTTGGTGTAGATGAAGGGCTGTTGTTTAGTCATATCAGTCTCGCTTGTGCCGTTTCTCTCTCAATTCTTTTCTTTGCCATCTCGCAATATTCCGGTGAAATATCAATGCCAATGTAATCACGGCTATAGTTAGTCGCTGAAATTGCTGTTGTTCCTGAACCCATAAATGGATCGAGCACAACTTTTGCATTTGTTGATGAAATGATTCTGTCGATCAGCTTTACAGGAAATGGGGCAGGATGACCATTTTTCATTTCCTGAGTAAACTCCCATATATCTCCGTAGGCGTTAGCTTTTGTTGCAAGCTTAAATTTTGGCTTGGCGATAAGATAAATAACTTCGTATGTTGGCAAAAAATAACCAGGGTTAAAGTTAAAGCCACCCTTTCTTCTCCAGATAATAATTTGTCTCACAGGGAAACCTTCAACAATGTCTTGTCGGTCTTGCAATAAACCGTCTTGGACACGCCATTTGTGGTTATAAAAAATCGCTCCGTCTTCTGAAAGAACCCGCATCATTTCTTTCAAACAATCGCGTTGCCATTTGACATATTCATCGTGAGGCATCGCATCTTCGTGATGAGAATAACCATTTTGCAAAGCTGCGTTTGCCCATTTACCGCCTCGTCCATCCTTCATGCCATTACCAGTAGAATTCTTGAGATTATATGGAGGTGAGGTGACAATTAGGTCAATACTGCCAGCAGGCATTTTTTTCATAAGTTCAACAGCGTCACCACAGACAATTTTATTACGAAAATCAATCAAGACATCTTTGGTCTCAATGTCTTTTTTAGATTTTTTCTTAGAAGTCATTGTATTTGTAGCCATAGTAATAATATTTGCCTCCCTGTGCTCACAGTATATTATATTCTCTACTGTTGAAGTTTAGTTTTCTAATAACTCTTTTATTGGACCAAGATAATAGTCTTTCCAGCCCTGTTCAATATCTTTAGCGTCCCCATCGGGAATATCCTTATGGTCTAGTCGCACGATAGTTTTATCACCATCGCTTTTAAAAGAAAATGTCACCTTTGACGGTTTTTCCCATTTATCACCGCTGTACCAATCCTGTTCCAGCAGTTTATTCTTAACGACTTTAGTATTGGTGCCAAATATATCACCACCCCACAAGGTGAATTCATTGTTTTCTTTATCGCTCATTTTTGCAGGGCCACCACCCCATTTTTCAATGACTTTTGGTTCCACAAACGCTAGCCATACCTCTGTAATGGGAGCGTCTATCAAGTAAACTTGTTCAATACGTTTCATGCCCACAGTTTACACCCGTAGGTATCAAAAAAGCACCAGAATCCGCCGCCTAGCGGACTGATGCGTTTTTGGTGGAGCACCTTGAAAATAATGCACCCCTCATATTTGATGAAATAAAAAGATAGCGATATTTACTCTGGGACGACTATATAGATTTTATTCATAACTAAAGTAATATTGGGCTGACTGGTCCCAGGGGTACGGCTCGTGACAAAGTATTGTTTAGCATATCTTGTATTTCATGCTGGTCTAATGGGCTGACCTGATTTTTAACTAGGCCTAGTTTTAACCTGTGCCATGGGGCTCTGTTGCTTCTTACGCTACGTGAACTTAATCCTAAAGCACTTCTTAGGGCCACTTTTTCTGCTTCGACTACATAACGATGGCTATGTTCAGAAGTTAATCTATCATGCAATTTTGCTTGCAAACGGAAGATCCGTATGTGTTTTTCGTAAAATTCTACAGACGAAAGTTTGAGGTTAACCCCCTCAGTAATAGTGACCGCATCTACTAAGGGATCTACTGCCAATGCACCAAGCAATATTTCGGCTTGTTCTATCCTGTCACCAGAGACATTCTGACAATCTAAGGCCTCGATTTCTTCAGGAGTAATATAAGTAATTGCTGGGTTGGTGCGTAACTCTAACGTCACACCATTAGGTGCAATAGTGCTGAACTGTTCAACGGTCTCACCTAACCACTCGGTCGAAACAGGCCGGCCAATGCCCATTGATGGGCCTTGATAGACTGCACCCACATGATTGATTTTTTGCATTTTACAAAATTAACACATTTATAAGTTTATTGCAAACTAAGCGCTAGTATTTTATTTACGCAAGTGGTATAATAGCGGTTACGGGGCTGAATTTTAAGCTCGACGTTGGTCTTTATCGGTTATGGTCGCAGGTCGCTTGCTGAGCGTAAGACCTACCTAATGATATTTCGTTAAGACGAAAATGGTTTATTTTTTGGGCGAGACTAACTTTTTTGCGTGAAGCGTAGCTGTAGCTACGTTGAGTGAGGAAAAGTCCTGTCGCAGCCAAAAAGAAATAATTTTTAGACAATGAAATATTGTTTGGTAGGTCTTGAATACGGCAAAAATTGTAATTGCAAACGCACTTACTCGCGTTAAGGCTTTTGTAGCGAGTGTTTTCACTCCTCAGTTGTCTTTCGCAACAGCTTTAGTTTAATTATTAAAGCCGTGCCATGCGTGACGCCAGATAGTGCAAAGGCACGTCATATCATCTGGATGCTCAGATTTTGCGGTCCGTAAAATCTGTTAAGATTTAGGACAATCAGGAAATAGCTTTTTGGTCATTTATCGGTTATTTCTTGATAAATTTCAAATGACCTATGCCTGTAGAAGCCTAACCAAGATAAACTAGCGGACGTGGGGGCAGTACCCACCAGCTCCACCATAAGAGTCTTAGAAGCATTTTCTAGGGCTTTTTTGTTTAGTTTGTAGTGTCTATAGCCCTCCCAGTACAAAATGACCATTTCTGACTATGTTTGATGGTCAAAAAACTACTTTTTTGTCTGCAGCATATCTATGGATATGCTTTAACCAAAGAAAGCTAGTTTTTAGCCTCACCAACCATTAATCACAATCTGGTCATTTTGTATTGGGAGGGCTATAGCTGTGGTGATAGAGGCTGGTTTTGTCGGTGCCGCAGACGGCTTCGTGCATGACAGTGAGAATATCAATGAGGCTTTTCTGTTGCTTTTCGCTCAGGTGCGCAAAGGTGGGAGCATGGTAATTGTTCAGTACCCGCAGGGCTTGCTCGGTGAGGCGTTCGCCTTTGGGCGTAAGGCGGGTGATGTGCACACGCCGGTTTTCGGGATTGATTTTTGTACTTAACAAACCTTGTTTCTGCATCAGCTTGATTTGGCGACTGATGCTAGCCTCGGTCTGCCCCAGTTTGTCGGCAATCTGGCGTTGTTGAATACTGGGATTCCAGCCCAGTACCATCATGATTTTGAACTGAGAAAAGCCAATGCCAAGCTGCTCTTGTAGCACCTGATCCGATTGACGACCGAGCATAAAGGCCAAGTGGTTGAGGAGATAACCGATGTTGTTGGTGGGCTGCATAGTGGTTTTCCTTAAAATTAACTGTAGGAGTTAATACTTAACAAGTCAAGTATCTATGTTCTTTGTTAAAGAACCAAAGTCTGCCACTTTGTGCCGACAAAGTAGCACAAAACTCTTGGGCGGCTGTCTCGTCTTGATGCATTTGCTTGTACAAAACAGGCTTGCTGCGGAACTTGCCAAAAGTTTGCCCACT
>Ga0163151_10006121_pt1 | contig 14839 bp, 14 predicted proteins | sample OliLakLV19MP5IB2_FD_145596 | JGI IMG/M metagenome (GOLD analysis project Ga0163151, IMG submission 145596) | Freshwater microbial mat bacterial communities from Lake Vanda, McMurdo Dry Valleys, Antarctica - Oligotrophic Lake LV.19.MP5.IB-2 | ecosystem: Environmental > Aquatic > Freshwater >...
TCATTGCGCGGCGGCGAGCACCGTAGCGAGGATCATGAGCATTAGCGACGGGAAAGGCACGGTTCGCGAACTCAGAGTCAAGGGCGAGCCTGAAACAATGGGGCTTCCGCCCGCGGTGAGGCCCGTCACACCACCAGACGTAGTCTGACCGAGGGTGCCCGAGCCGTCTACGCCAGTAGTGCCGGCTCCGCCAGTTCCGCTGGCTCCACCCGAAGCCGACGACGACGACAACCCGCCGCTGCTTGCTGCCGTGGTCGTGTCAGAGGCACCGCCGGTGCCGGTGAGGCACTGATCAGAACCCCTCTTATCGCACGCTTGAGGCTGTGGCGCCTCATTGGCAAGTTTGTTCGTTCCGTCCGGCGAAAACGTTGGGTTGTTGCAGGTTGATATGTTCTTGTTTTGGGGATTGCCCCCCGGGATTTTTTGGGCCTGATCCAACCCGCCCTGCACGAGGTTAATGGGAAGCGGCGAGTATCCGAGCACCTCGGCCTGCTGCTGACCCTCGCACAGAAAATACGACACGAAGTCGGCAAGGGTAAGTCCTTTGTCTAGCGTGAAGTTGCCTTCGATCGCTGTCGGCACAATGATGTATGAGTACGAGGAGAGCGCGTAAACACGAGGGTCCGGGTTGTTGTAGACGGGGCTGAGATTTGCGGTCAAGTACTCCTGTGAGTTGACGTCACTGTTAATAACCGCGGAGAGCAGCGAGACCGCCACGTTCGAGGCGGTCGGTTCGGTGTAGTAGCCAGCAGCGTTGAGCAGTTTCGCAACGGGGAATCGCGCGTTTTTCGCATACGAGGATTCGACGTACGTGATTGCGCCGACCGAACTGTTCTTTGCGACGGTGCTCGCGACCTGATTGGAACCCTGTTGAGCGAGGAATGCCGAACCAGGCACCACGGGGTAGTTCGACGTGATTCCGCAGTTCGTGCGGCCCGCCTTGGCACAGTACGCATTCCAGATCGAAGGGTGCTGCGCAATCATCCAACTGGTTAATTGCGCGGTTGTCCCTGATCCGTCAGATCGCACGACCGGCACAATCGTGATGGCCGGCAGAGCGAGCTTGGGATTGTCGGCTGCAATCGCCGGATCGTTCCATTTGGTGATCACGCCCGTGAATATCTTGGATACGGTCTCACCGGACAATCGGAGGTTAGTGACCCGTTGACCACCAATGATGAGGTTGTACATGAGTGCGGTTCCGCCCGCGACGATCGGGAGGTACGCGAATGGGCGGTCGGGGCGTGGGTCCGGACTGTCGCTGTTTGGCAATGCGTACGGAATCTCTGAAACGCCGAAGTCAGTTGTCCCCTGCCTGAACAACTGTCGACCAGCTGAGGAGCCCTGATCGTTGAAAGAGATCTTCCAGCGGAAGTTGTCGAAGACGTTGCGGATCCACTGCTGAAGTGCATTCGCTGACCAGGTTGACCCGGCCCCTTCGATCGGCTGATACACGACTCCGACTGGACCGTCCGCACTCGCGGTAGAGGCGTGGCTTACAGCCGGCGCGATGGCGATGGTCGCGATTAGGGTGAACGCAAATGTGGCGCGCAGGACGCGACGTCTGATGATGCTCACAAAGATCATTCCTTTTTCGAAGGGGCGATGGGTTCTGGCGGGGGTAAGGCCGCTCGCTTGCGGGACTTGGCACCTGCGGCGACTCCAAGCTCCCGCCCGCGGAAGCGGTAATCGTCGTCGCGGGATGCGCTTGTGCGACGGCGCTGCTGACGCGGGCTCAACTGACCGGGACCGCGGCCCCCGATTGCCCGCGCAGCCAAGAACAGGACCACGACGACAACCATAAGGACCGCTGCGGTTCCAAACCCGCGGGCAATGAAGTTCAGTTCTGGCGACTTCACGAATGTGAAGGTCGTCAGTGGCAGGGACGTCATGGGGCCGCTGAACGGGTTGAAGTTGAAGAACGTGGTGGCACCGGCGGTGAGCAGCACGGGCGAGGTTTCGCCAATGCCACGGGCGGTGCCAAGAATTACCGCGGTCGTGAGACCCGATCGGGCGGTTGGCATCGTGACGGTCCATACGGTGCGCCATGTTGAGGCTCCCAGCGCACGAGCCGCTTCCTTAAGGCTCGATGGCACGAGACGCAACACCACGTCGGCCGAGCGAACCACGATCGGCAACATCATCACGGTGATCGCGCAGGCCGCCGCAAAGCCCGAACGAGTGAATCCGAATTGCACGATGATGGCGTACACGAACAAGCCAGCAACAATCGATGGAAGCGCGGTCATTGCCTCGACGACCGTGCGCACGAAACGGGCGAACGGGCCCGGGTACTCGGTGAGGAAGACTGCCGTGAGGATGCCGAGGGGAACCGTCAGGATCAGGGCGATGGCGATCATGATGAGAGTGCCGACAACTGCGTGAAGCACTCCGCCGCGGTCGAGGCCATCCAACGGCCCGGCGTTGCTCATGTCTTCGGTGAAGAAGTTGAAGAAGCCGAGCGGCTCGAGCCCTCGTCCGAAGGTGTAAATGACGACCGAGAAGAGCGCCAGCAGCAACATAAACGCGAGCGAGTGCATAACAACGCTGGCCATGCGGTCACGAACCGTCGGCCGGTTCTCGTCAAACGCGGTCAGGATGCCGAACAGCAGGAGAAACATCCCATAGGAGATGAGCACAAAGCCCAGCTCACCTTCGAGCGGCAAGGCGAAGAAGAAAAGCCAGGAAGTGAAGCCGACAGCCGCCAGCGCGGAGCCGATCAAGCGAATGATGTCGACCGCGCGAATCGTCGCCGTTGACCTTCGGACCTCGGGGCCAGCCGCCCCCGGGTCATTTCCGGCGCGGGTCCATGTGGTCTTGGCCGGAGCTGCTTCTGGGTCAGTGAGCGGCACATCCGGCGGCGTCTGCGTTACCTGCTCGGTTCGGCTAAGAACATCGGTCATCAGTCGCCTAGGCTTCCCGAACGGCTGCGCGCGACGATTGTCGAAGCGCCGAAGTTCACAATGAGGGTCACAATGAAGAGCGCAAGCCCCGCCGCCATCAGCGCGGAGATCTCAAAGCCAGAGGCCTCGTTGTAGCGCAACGCGATCAGCGCTGAAATCGAGTTGCCGCCTTTTTCTAGAATGAGCGGCTGGATAACGAACACTGGCGAGATGATGAGGAATACTGCGATGGTCTCGCCGAGTGAGCGGCCAAGGCCGAGCATCGTGCCACCGATGATGCCGCCACGACCGAAGGGGATGACGACGCTGGTGATCATCCCCCATTTGGTCGCTCCTAGCGCGAGTGCACCCTCACGCTCGCCGAGGGGCGCTTGCTGGAACACTTCGCGCATGATCGAGCTGGTAATCGGTGCCACCATCAAGGCGACAACGATTCCCGCGATAAACGTCGACGCTGAAAACACCGTCAGGGTCGCAAGCGGGTCGTTCGGGTCGAAGCCTGATACCGAGAACGGCGGGAACCACGGCCCGATGAAGGTAGCGAGCCATTGCGACAAAGGCAGAATAATCGGCGACAGGAAGAAGAACCCCCAGAGCCCGTAGACAATGCTTGGAATCGCGGCCATCAGGTCGACCGTCGTGACAAGCAACGGCTTGATCCGCTCGGGTGCGTACTCGCTGATGTACAGGGCAGTGCCAAATGACAGCGGTAGGGCGAAGAAAATAGCCGTGAGAGCGATAAACACTGTTCCCATGAACACCGCTGCGATACCAAACTTGCCGGAGTTAGGATCCCACGCTTGCTCGGTAATGAAACTCGGACCAGCGGCCTGAATCGCCTCGAAGCCGCGAAGCAACAGGAACAGGCCAACGAGGGTCATGACCGTAACGACGATCGTTCCACCGCTGCGAGCGACCCAGCGGAATACGGCATCCGGGCGGTCGACTCGGGTCGACAGCGTTCTCGGTGAGTCGGTCAGACTGCAGCGCCACGCTGCCCTGCCATGAGTGTCGGGTCGGTCAGGCGCGCGCCCGCGAGTAACACGGCTGTGGAAATCGAGCGCCTCGCTAAATCGCTGGAGTGCCGTCGATCTCGATCAGTGAGGTACCAGCGCGCGCAAGTCATCACGGGTACTCCACCGAGGCTTGCGAACCAGCCATACACTCCGCGACCAGCCTCACTGACGAATTCGATCGACAGTTCAGCCTCCGAATCGACAACTCGGCTGGCATGAGTGCGCGCCAGCTCGAACGACTCGTGCACTCCGACCCCGCGCGCGAGTTGGCGATTGTTGGCCGAGACGAGCTGCCAGACAAGCCGACCGTCCTCCCCCGAGGACGAGGGTGTGATCGGCGCAACGGGCCGGTCACCAACAACGCGGCTGGCGTGCGCAACCCAAGGCGTCAACTTTGGGCTCTCATCATTGAGAAAGCGCACAAAGACAACGCGTGGTCCAAGCGACATGGGTGGTCTTTCTTGCTCAAGTCACCGCGGAGCGCGCAGCGGGGAATTCAGCGAGGGTCTAGGCAGGAATTCAACTCTGTGAGTCAACGAGACAGTGCACAACAGGGACCGTCCGGAATGGGTACTACGACACTCTTTGAGGTGAACAATAGAAGTCGCCGCGGCAGGTTGCGAGGAAAGCTCCGCTTCCAGGATTCGAACCTAGTCCTAACAGCTCCAAAGGCTGTCGTGCTGCCGTTACACCAAAGCGGATCACGTACAACCCAATAGTGCCAGACGAGCCGCTCCGATGTTCTCTCAGCGATTTGACGGCGGCTAGCCCCGTCCGTTCATGTTCAGGATGCGAACGGTTTACCTGCGTCGCAGAGCATTCGTAAACATGAACACTCGCACTTCGGCCATCGCCGTCAGCTTCGGAATTGTCGCAATCGCTTCCCTAACCGGTTGCACGGCCCCGGTTCCTCTGACCCCCAATCCGAGCCCGACGGAGAACGTCGCATTGCCCGAGCCAGCGCCATCTTTGACCCGCACTCCTCCCGCGGAAGACTCGATGCTCTGGGCGCGCGCAATCGCCACCGCTTCAAACGGTTCCCAGCTATCGCTCGAAGGGCATGTTCGGCGCTCGCTTTCGTATGACTGGCCGGGAAGTCAGACGATAAATACCATAATGATCGACGACTGCGGCGACACCTTGACGAACGCCATCCTTGCGGCTGACAGGTGGAGCTTCACCATGATGAACATCTCGGCGATTCCACCGGAGGGCTCTTCCGAGGTGTGGCCGGACGATTCTCGGATCGATTTCCGCCCGTCTGCCGACAATGTGTACATGGCGGGACGCCTGTTTGTCCAGTCTGACGCTGCCACCGGCGATCTATTGTGCACACAGAACAAGTACTTCGTGGAAGCTGGACGAGGGAACATTGCTGTCGGACTGCCCGCAGACACGATCGACCAAAACACCTTTAACAACGGCTGGGCCGCACAAACCTGGGGCTTCACGGCTGCCGCTGGCGTGACCCTCTCGGAGTGCAGCTTCGAGATTTTGCCGCTGGCGAACGACAACGGCGCATCAACCGCAGGATGGGTGCAAGTCGCCGACGCGAATAACTGCTACATAGGTCCCCCGACCGAGGCGTCGGTCTTCTAAGCCGGCAGCGGCGCTACCCGACCGTGCTCAGTTCGAGGCCTGAGCTAGCCCGCTTGTACAACCAGCGGCGCAGCGCCGCCGAGATCTACAGCTGATAACCACGCCCCGCCGTCGGCGCCGGTGGTCCATTTTGTCCAACTCAAGCCGTCGGTGACGATGCGGTACAGCTTGTCGTCCTGGTCGAGCATGACTTGGGTGCCGGTTTCGGTGGTTACCGCTGAGATGCGACCACTGGCGGGAATGCCGGTGGACTCCGTCTGCCATCCGCTCTCGTCGAGCCACGAGCGGAACAGCATGCCGACCTCCACATTGAACACCTCGGGCCAGCCCTGCTTATTCACAATCGCAGAAATGGGACCCCAGACCTCGACATCAGTCGGCTCGGAATGCCAGCCGTCGTTGTCGCCCCAGATTCTCCACAACTGCCCGCCCTGAGATAAGTAGACAGTCGGCCACAGGCCGCCGAGGTTGACAGCCGCGATCTCGCCGGTGATCGCGAACCCCGTTGACATGCGCTGCCAGCCTGAGGCTGTGTTGACAGTCATTACCAGCACGCCGTTGTCGATGGACATCGCGTACGGTTGCACCCCGTCCATTGTGACGACAGACATTGACGTGGCTTCAGACCTCATGCCGGTGTCGGCTGAGGCCCAGCCCAGGGCATCCTTGCGGGCCTGCCAGAGCTTGCCATCTTGGGCGTAGAACACGTCGGCGGAGGTACCGTCCAGCGACACCGCGGTCAGCGCGGTCGGCTGCGGGTCAAGTCCGGTGCTCGCGGGCTTCCAGAACTCGCCGCTGAACGAGGATGTGCGGAGCCAGTCCGGGTGGTCACCGTAATGGATGAAGCTTGCGACGTCGCTTGCCAGCATTGTGCGGTAGGTCAGCGGGCCCAGCTGATCCTCGCCGTAAAAGTCCTCAGAGATCAAGATCGTGCCGTCGTCGTTGACCTGCTCGACATACGCAACGTGACCGTAGAAACCGTGGCCGCCCTCGAAGGAACTCCACTGCGCGACAGACCCGACTCGCGGGGTGCGGTCCACCGGGACCCCGTCAGCGAGGGCGCGGGACGCCCAGGTCGCGGCATCCCCCGGGTTCGTGGTCGGGCGCTCGATGCCGTCACCGATGAGACGCCACGCTACGTAGTTTGTGCAATTGTGCCCGGGAGACATACCCCAGTAGGACATCTCGTTGGCCACACCGCGGGCCAGTTGCCAGTTGCCACCGTCACACGTGTCACCGACACAAGTACTTGCATCAGCGAACGCAGCGGGTGCCGCACCGATCGTTGTAAGGCCGAGACTAGCCACGAGCGCGATAGTGATTCCACCGCCGATTAAGGCTCGACGTGCTCGAGAGGGGCGGAACAGTTCGGGAGTCACCCGATTATGGTGCCATCATTTGGCCTCGATGAAATCCCTGATGACCGGTTCTCGGCATGCTGTACGCAAGAGTTGGTAATCGCGTAAGTCGGCGTTCACCGAACGTTCAAAGAGGGGCGGCGCGCGATAATGGACGGATGCCCAGCAGCGACGAAGTCGACCGGATCGTGACTGCGTGGACGCGCGAACGCCCAGACCTTGACTTCTCGCCGCTGCAGGTGCTGAGCCGTGTCGCCCGGCTCTCACGTCATGTTGAGCGAGCGCGGCGTGCCGCCTTCGCGGCATCCGATCTCGAGGCTTGGGAGTTCGATGTGCTCTCTGCACTGCGACGGGCGGGGCGTCCATACCAACTGAGCCCGAAACTGCTGCTACAACAAACCCTGGTGTCGAGCGGCACCATGACCAACCGGATCGATCGTCTTGTGTCACGCGGCCTCGTCGGACGCCGCACCGACCCAAGCGATGGCCGCGGCATACTCGTGGTCATGACAGATACGGGCCGCGATCGCGTGGATGCCGCGATCAGCACCCTGCTCGAAGCCGAAGCCGTGCTGCTCGAGCGGCTCCCGGAAGCCGACCAGGAGCGACTGAGCGGGCTGCTCAGAAAGCTCAGCCTCGACTTCGACTGATCAGTACGCCTCGCACGCTGCGCAGGCGAGCTACTCGTGCGTCGGCCGCTCGCCGTGCGACGCGAGCTCGAGCTGGAAGGTCGAGTGCTCGATCTGCACCGCGAAGTGCTCGGCAACGCACTCCTGCAGTTCGCTGAGCATCTCGGGCGCGTGCCCGTCGTAGAAGCAGCTGTCGTCAACGACAACGTGGGCGGTGAGCACCGGCAGGCCGGTCGCGATCTGACTCACGTGCAGGTCGTGTACTTCTCGCACGTGCGGCAGCTCGAGCAAGTGCTGCCGAATCGAATCAAGATCGAGACCCTTCGGCGTCGACTCAAGCAGCACGTTCGTGGTGTCGCGCAACAGCAGCACCGCTCGCGGCAGAATCAGCGCGCCGATTACGAGCGCTGCGATCGAATCTGCGGCCGAGAATCCGGTCGTCAGCACGACAATCGCGGCAACGATCACCGCAACGGAGCCCAGCGCATCGTTGACGACCTCGAGAAACGCCGCCCGCAGGTTCAGGTTGCTTCGTCGATCGGACGCAAGCACCGCCATGGATGCCACGTTGCCAAGCAACCCGACAACCCCGAACACGACCAGTAGTCCGCCCTGAACCACAGGCGGATCGAAGAGGCGCTGAGTCGCCTCGACGATCACAAAGATTCCGACGGCAAGCAGCACCGCCGCTTGCAGGGTTGCGCCCAGAACTTCTGCGCGCCGGAACCCCCAGGTGCGCTTTGTAGATGCCGGTCGCACCATCAGGCTCGCGGCAATGAGGGCGACAAGAAGGCCGCCGGCATCCGTCAGCATGTGTACGGCATCAACGAGGAGCGCGAGGCTGCCGGTGACGGCGGCGCCGATCAGCTCGGCGACAAGGACCACGGTCGTGATACCGAACGCAACGGCCAACCTGGTGCGGCTGGTTTTGGTTCGGTGGTCGTGGCTCATGGTGCTTCTAGTGTGACGCAGAGCGAACACACCGGGGGGCTCAACTGAGGAGTTCCTCGAGTTCGAGCCAGCGAAGTTCGACCATGTCGAGTTGCGATTGCAGCCCGGCGAGCTCGGTCGCGAGGATGCCGAGACCGGCGTAGTCGCTGTGATCGTGTGCGGCCATAGCGTCATGGATGCCTGCGATCTGGCCGTTCAGTTTCTCGATCTTGCGGGATGCCGCGGCGTGCTCCTTCTGCGCATTGCGCAGTTCTGCACCCGCCAGCCGTGGCGGGAGTCGCTCACCGTTGGCGGGAGTCGCTACTCCCGCCACCGGGGATTTACTCCCGCCGCCGGGCGCAGATCTCCCGCCGCCGATGATTGCGCGCCGGTACTCGAGGTACTGGTCGACCCCGCGCGGGAGGTGCCGCAGTCCCCCGTCCATCACGGCGTACTGCTGGTCAGTGACGCGCTCAACGAGGTACCTGTCGTGGCTCACGACCAGCAGCGTGCCAGGGAACGAGTCCAGCAGATCCTCGATGGCGGCGAGCATGTCGGTGTCGAGATCGTTGGTCGGCTCGTCGAGAATGAGCACGTTCGGCTCGCTCAAGAGAATCAACAGCAACTGCAGGCGGCGCTTTTGCCCACCCGAAAGGTCTTTGACCGGGGTCGAGAGTTGCGCACTCGAGAACCCAACACGCTCGAGCAACTGGCCGGGCGTCATCTCTTTGCCGCCGGCGACGTAGCTGCTCTTTTGACGACCGATGACTTCGCTGACCCGGTCGTTCCAGACATCCGCCAGTTCAGAAAGCTGCTGCGTGAGGGTGGCGACCTTGATGGTCTTGCCGCGCTTGACCCGACCGCTTGTTGGCAGCAGCGTGCCCGCGACCAGCGAGAGCAGTGTCGACTTGCCTGCACCATTGATCCCGAGGATGCCCGTGCGCTCGCCGGGCGCGATGCGCCACGTGAGATCGCGCAAGACTGAGTTCTCGCCGTAGCTCACGCCGACGTGCTCGAGGTCAACAACATCTTTGCCGAGGCGCTGCATCGCCATTTGTGAGAGCGCAACGCTGTCGCGCACTGGCGGCTCGTCGGCGATCAGCGCGTTTGCCGCGTCGATGCGGAACTTCGGCTTCGCGGTGCGAGCCGGGGCGCCGCGACGCAGCCACGCAAGCTCTTTCTTCATAAGGTTCTGACGTTTGGCCTCCACGGTCGTAGCCATCTTGTCGCGCTCGACGCGCTGCAGAATGTAGGCAGCGTAGCCGCCCTCGAACGGCTCAATGAGGCGGTCGTGCACTTCCCACGTCGCGGTGCAGATCTCGTCGAGGAACCACCGATCGTGGGTGACAACCACGAGACCGCCAGCGTTGCTCGACCACCGTCGCTTCAGGTGTCCGGCAAGCCACGCGATACCCTCGACGTCCAAATGGTTCGTCGGCTCGTCGAGAAAGATCACGTCGTGATCGCCGATCAACAGCGCCGCGAGCGCGACCCTTCGCCGCTGGCCGCCAGAGAGATCGTCGACCATCGCTTCCCACGGGATGTCCGCAATGAGCCCAGCGATGACGTCACGCACCTGCGGATCCCCCGCCCACACGTGCTCATCGATGTCCCCGATGACGGTCTCGTGCACGGTCTTGCCGCTCGCGAGTTCGTCGGCCTGGTCGAGCATGGCGATGGTCACGCCGCCGCGGCGCGTGACCCGGCCGGAGTCCGGTTCGAGGCGACCGGAGAGCATCCGAAGCAGCGTCGATTTGCCGTCGCCGTTGCGTCCGACGATGCCAATGCGGTCGCCTTCGTCGAGTGCGATCGTGACCTGATCGAAGATCACACGGGTCGGGTATTCGAGGTGCAACGCCTCGGCGCCGAGCAAGTGAGCCATTCGCACGAGTCTACCGGGGGCGCAAGATCACAGCTTCGCTCGACTACTGGCTATGTGTCATGCCTAGAGTGAGCGCATGACAGTCGACTGGAAGACCGTGATCGGCGATAGCGCGACGATCGTTGAGACACATAAGCGGGACGGCAGTTGGGTTTCGACCCCGGTGACGATGATCGAGTACGGAGCGGGCGCAGTGTTCTTCACCGACTCGCGGACCGGCAAGGTCAAGCGCATCCGGAATTTCGCTGATGTGCGGGTAGCCCCAGCAACATGGCGAGGGGTCAGCACTGGGAAGCTCGCCATGGCGACCGCACGGATCCTCGCAGGCGAGGAGAACCAGAAGGCGCTGCAAGCAATGCGACACAAGCATAAGTTCATGTTCGGGCTGCTCTTGCGCGTTCGATACCAACTGAACGGTGCCACTCCGCTCATGGTCGAACTGAGTGACCTGCGCGAACTGAGCTAGCCACACCGAATCAACGAAGCATGTCGCCGACTACGCCACGGTGACAGTGATGGCGTGGTACCCCTCTGCGCCGTTCGGGGCGACCGCCACGGGAGTGCCGGACTGCACGTCGCCCTCAGTGTCGGTCGCGCGGGCCTCGACGATGTGGTTGCCGCTCGTGGCATCCCACTCGAAGAACCACTGACGCCAAGTGTCCGCCGAGATCGCCTCGGCGAGCGTTGCCTGCTGCCAAGGCCCACTGTCAATGCGAACCTCGAGAGCTTGGATGCCGCGATGCTGCGCCCACGCCACGCCGGCGATCGCGACCCGACCCGGCGCGACCCGGGCGCCGCTGCGCGGCACGTCGATGCGTGAACAGGTCTTGACGGGGCCGCGCTCGGACCAGCCGCGATCGGTCCAGTAAGCGGTTTCATCCGCAAAGCGCGTGAGCTTGAGTTCGACGACCCACTTGGTGGCTGAAACATAACCGTACAGTCCCGGCACAACCATTCGCACCGGGTAGCCGTGCTCAAGCGGAAGCGGTTCGCCGTTCATGCCGACGGCGAGCAAACTCGTGCGATCAGCCTCGAGCAGCACATCGAGAGGTGTGCTCGCCGTGAACCCGTCCTGGCTCCGCGAGAGCACCATGTCTGCACCAGGCAGCGGGCCCGCCTGGCGAAGCAACTCGCGAATCGGATAGCCGAGCCACATGGCGTTGCCCGTGAGGTCTCCGCCGATCTGGTTCGAGACGCACATCAGAGTGACCGCGTGCTCGGTGAGTGGCAGTGCAAGCAGCTCTTCGAAGGTCACCGTAACTTCGCGCTCGACCATGCCGGTGATCCGGAGCGACCAGCTTGCAGCGTCAATGATTGGCACCTGCAACGCTGTGTCGATGCGGTAAAACGTATCGTTGCTCGTGATGAGCGGCGTGATGCCGTCGATATTGAGCTCGGCGCCAGCCGGGATCGATGGGGCTGCAATGGCTGGTTTCACGAGCACGAGGGCTTGCCGCACCGCGTTGGCTGCCGTGGTCGCGGCGCTCAAGGCTCGCGCTCCGAGACCGATGGCGAGCGCTCCCGCGCTCGTGGCCCCGAGTATGACTAGAAAGTTGCGCCGTGAAACGCCTTCAAGCCGGAGGCTGCGACCGACGGCCGCGGCATCCACCCAGTACTGCAGTCGCGGTGCGGCCTGCCGGAGCACGATGATGCCAGCGACGACTCCGAGGAAGGTTGGCAACGCATCATTGATGGCGGCACCGGCACGCGTCAACACGGCAGCCGTCGCGATCACCCCAACGATGACGAGACCGACGATTCCCCACGGCGCTCGGCGATACTCGAGGATACCGATACCGACCGCGAGCAAAGACACCAAGATCCCGAGGCCGACCAGCAGTGCGACTTTGTCTCCGGTGCCGAACAGGGCGATGGCGAGATCCTTGAACCACGGCGGCACGATGTCGATCACGAAGGCTCCGACCGCGAGCAGCGGGCTGCCGACCGAGACCATGAACGCGGCGACGAGTTCGGCGACGGCGAGCGTCGCGAGCGCGGCGAGGACACCGATGGCTGCGGCCCACAGGTTCTGAGTGCGCGGCTTCATTCCGGGGTTCGCCGGGCCGCCCGCGTCGCTCGGCTCGCTCAGCTCGCTGGGTTCGCTGGGTTCGCTCGGCGCGCTCGGTTCGCTCGGTACCGATGCGGCTTCACGAAGGGTCACGCGCGCCATCCTAACCAGCGTTGCTCCGAATAACGGCCGCTAGTCCGTGATGATCCGGGCGCCGTGCACAGGACCGGTCGCGCGCACGACCGTCTGCCGCGCAGCGCTCAGCGCGATCTGCAGTTCGAGAGCCGAGTCGAGGTCAGCCGCGAGGAACGCGACCGTCGGACCGGAGCCGGAGACGATGCCCGCGAGCGCGCCATTGGCTTCGCCGAGTTCGAGCACTCTCGCGAGGGACGGTTCGAGATGGAGCGCTGGCGCTTGCAGGTCGTTGTACAGACACTCCGCGAGCATGTGCGGATCGCCAGCGCGCAGCGCCTGCAGCACGTTGGCGTCTACCGACGGCGCAAGCTCGGCGGGAAAGATGTCTTGAGCATGGCGATCGCGGTGGGTGTCAAGCTCGCGATATACCTCTGGCGTTGAGAGCCCAAAATCGGCGAGCGCGAGCACCCACTGAAACTGTCCTTTCGCCAGCGCCGGGCTCAACTGGTCGCCGCGTCCCGTTCCGATCGCTGTTCCACCGGTAAACGCGAACGGAACATCAGCGCCGAGCACAGCGGCGAGATCGAGCATCTCTTCACGCGGCAGCGCGGTGCCCCACAGTGCGTCGCAGGCCATGAGGGTCGCCGCGGCATCCGCAGAACCGCCCCCCATGCCGCCGGCCACTGGAACATGCTTCTCAATCGCAAGGTGCACTCCCGCGCGGTACCCGGTCTTTCTGGCCAGCAAGCGCGCGGCCCTCACCGCGATGTTGGATGCGTCGGTCGGCACCCGAGACAGCGCGACCGATCCCGACACACTGACCGAGAAGTCGTCGGCGGGGTAGGCGCGCACGTCTTCGTACAGGGAGACAGCCTGGTACGCGATCGCGACGTCGTGGTACCCGTCGTCAAGGAGGGCACCGACCTTGAGGAACACGTTGATTTTGCCGGGAGCCCTGGCGTGAACCATAGGCGTCATCGCGGCGGTGCTCATGGCTCCAACCTAGCGCGCTGTGCAGAGCCGTTCGCACGCTTGATGACGCGTTTGCGGGCGAAGTGCGGCCTCGCAGGCGCACGGCAGGTTGCGCACATACGCTGCAACCATGAACACCCATCGAACCCTTATGGTCACCGGCGTGATCGCCGCCGCTCTCAGCCTCAGCGCCTGTGTCATGCCCGGCAACGGAATGGGGACGGGTGGTTCCGATTCATCGGAGCAGTCCGCCACCACCAACAATGCCGACTCGGCTTTCGTCATGATGATGATTCCGCACCACCAGCAGGCAATCGAGATGTCAGACATGATTCTGGCCAAGCCCGGCATCGACGCGCAGGTGCTCGATCTCGCTGAGCAGATTAAGAACGCGCAAGGCCCGGAGATCGATCTCATGCAGGGCTGGCTCGACGAGTGGGGCTTTGGCTCCATGGACGGAATGGACGGCATGAACCACGGTGGCGGCGGCGACGGAATGATGTCAGACGAGGACATGGCTGCGTTGGAGAATGCGACGGGTGCCGAGGCGTCGCGGCTGTTCCTCGCCCAGATGATCGAGCATCACGAGGGTGCTCTCGCCATGGCGGAGGACGAGATCAAGAATGGAAAGAATCCGGATGTGATCGCGCTGGCCCAGGACATTGTCACCAGCCAGACCACCGAAATCGCCACAATGAAGCAGCTGCTCACGGAGGTGTGAGGTGGTTGCGGTCGGCGTGCTCTGGCGCCACCGCTTTGTTACATGTAACATAACCCCATGGCTGTGAGGGACCGTGTGAGCGCCCACCGCGAACGGATGCGCGCTCAGGGCTTCCGGCTTGTGCAGACTTGGGTCCCCGACGTGCGAGCCGAGGGGTTTGCATCCGCGGCTCACGCTCAGGCGCTCGCTGTCGCGGCCGCTGACCGCGTCTCAGACGATCAGGATTTTGTCGAAGCGGTGTCCGTTGATTGGACTGAGGTTGACTGGGATGAGGCTGGTCCCGGCAAGTGAGGCGAGGCGAGATCTGGTTGGTTGCCGGAGGCGCCTACGCATCCAAACCGCGTCCAGCGGTCGTCCTCCAAGATGACCACTTCGCCGGTACCGACTCAGTTACCGTTTGTCCGCTTACCTCAATTGAGTTGGACGCACCGCTGCTCCGAATGCGGATTGGTGCAGACGAACTGAGCGGGCTCGATGCAACAAGCTGGATCATGGTCGACAAACTGACGACCGTGCGCCGCGCGAATGTGCCCTCACAGGTAGGTCGGCTTTCGTCTAGGCAACTTGTCGATCTTGAGCGGCTCGTGACGGTGTTTCTCGGTCTGGCCGACTGACGCCGCTGGGTCGGAAGTGTGCACGGGCGCGCTCGGCGCGAGGCTCAGCGCGCTCGCGCCACGGCGAGGAGC
>Ga0163151_10006122_pt1 | contig 14834 bp, 8 predicted proteins | sample OliLakLV19MP5IB2_FD_145596 | JGI IMG/M metagenome (GOLD analysis project Ga0163151, IMG submission 145596) | Freshwater microbial mat bacterial communities from Lake Vanda, McMurdo Dry Valleys, Antarctica - Oligotrophic Lake LV.19.MP5.IB-2 | ecosystem: Environmental > Aquatic > Freshwater > Lake...
GATCATTGTTCGGTGAAAAAGCTCACGATGTAAAAGATACATCAAAGAGAATGGAAGGAGGTAAAAGAGGAAGAGTCATAAAAGTTCAGATTTTCTCACGAGAAAAAGGAGACAAACTTGATTCTGGAATTATAAAAAGAATTCATATCGAGATTGCTCAATTAAGAAACGTTTCTGTTGGAGACAAATTGGCTGGACGACACGGTAACAAGGGAGTTATTTCAAAAATACTACCTGAAGAAGATATGCCATATATGGAGGACGGAACCCCTGTGGATGTTATTCTAACACCACTTGGTGTGCCTAGTCGTATGAACTTGGGACAGATTTTGGAGCTTCACTTAGGACTTGCTGCGCACACTCTAGGTTATCAAGCTATAGTTCCTCCATTTGTTGGGGCTACAGGAGAAGAAATAAAAGAAGAGTTGGTAAAGGCAGGATATTCACCAACAGGCAAAATGAAGTTGTTTGATGGAAGAACAGGAGATGCTTTTGATCAAGAAGTTGCTGTAGGGTATATGTATATTTTGAAACTGCACCACATGGTAGAGGACAAAATACACATGCGTTCTATTGGTCCATACTCTCTTATTACTCAACAACCATTGGGAGGAAAAGCTCAGAACGGAGGACAGAGATTTGGAGAGATGGAAGTGTGGGCATTACTTGGTCACGGAGCAGCGCATACTCTACAGGAAATTCTTACTATCAAGTCTGACGATATTGTGGGAAGATCAGCAGCTTTTGACGCTATAGTAAAAGGATTGCCTATCACACAAATGAATACACCCGCATCGTTTAACGTGCTCTTGAATAATTTACGAGGATTGGCATTAGATGTTCAAATAAAAAAAGGGTCGAAAGAAATAAACGGAGAGATATTGGAGGGCTAGAAATCATTACAAATAAATAATATAACTATTATGATACGAACAAAAAATTCAACAGATGCAAATGATTTTGAGACGATAGGTCTTAAACTAGCTTCTCCAGAAAGAATAAAAGAGTGGTCTTTTGGTGAAATCACAAAACCAGAAACTATAAACTACCGAACTCAACGAAGTGAGAGAAACGGTTTGTTTGATGAGAAGATATTCGGACCAGACAAGGACTACGAGTGTTATTGTGGAAAATACAGAGGTGTGAGATATAAAGGAATCGTGTGTGAAAAATGTGGAGTTGAGCTCACTCGCTCTATAGTTCGAAGAGAAAGAATGGGACATATTGAGCTAGCAGCTACTGTTTCTCATATCTGGTTCTTGAAATCAATGCCTAGTAGAATCAGTCTTGTTTTAGGTATTCCAACAAGTGATTTAGAAAGGGTTATTTACTTTGCTGGTTATATCGTTACAAAAGTTTCTGAAGAAGACAGAACAAAATATTTGAAAGATTTGGATTCAGAATTCAAATCAAAAGCCAAATCAACTCAGGACGAGAAAACTCGAGAAGCTCTGAAAGAGATGCTTTTGAATGCAAAACGAGAAATAGAATCTATTCAAGAGGGAACTGTATTGGACGAGATTCAATACTTTAATTTCGGAATGAAATACGGAACAATGTTTGAGGCAAGTATTGGTGCTGAAGCCATCTACAATATTTTCAAGAAAATAGATTTGAATAAACTTCTAGAGCAGTTGAATACTGAGTTGTTGAAATCAAGCAGTCTAGAAGCAGTAAAATTGAACAAGCGAATCGGAACAGTTTCGGGAATGATACAGTCTGGTATACGGCCAGAGTGGATGTTTCTTACAGTGATCCCTGTTATACCTCCAGCACTTCGACCCATGGTTCCGCTAGATGGTGGAAGATATGCAACATCTGATGTGAACGATTTGTACAGAAGAGTTATAAACCGAAACAATCGTCTCAAAAAACTAAAAGAGATCAACGCTCCAGATGTTATTCTTCGAAATGAAAAAAGAATCCTACAGGAAGCAGTAGATGCTTTGATAGACAATTCTATTAGACACGGGTCAGCTTCTGGTGCTGTTAATCAATCACAAAGACGACCGTTGAAATCTCTAGCAGACAACTTAAAAGGTAAGAGAGGTATTTTCCGACAAAACTTGCTTGGTAAACGAGTGGACTACTCTGGAAGATCTGTTATCGTTGTAGGTCCTGAGTTGAAGCTCAACCAATGTGGTTTGCCAAAACACATGGCTTTGGAGCTTTTCAAACCTTTTGTTATTTCCAAATTATTGGAAAAAGAACTGGCTTACAATATCAGGGGTGCGGGTAAGCTAATAGATGAAGGTGTGGCAGAGGTGTGGGCTATTCTGGAAGACGTTATTAGTGAAAAATACGTTCTTTTGAACAGAGCGCCTACTCTGCACAGACTTGGTATTCAAGCATTTAAGCCTATTTTGATAGAAGGAAATGCGATTCAACTACACCCACTTGTATGTTCTGCTTTCAACGCGGACTTCGACGGTGACCAGATGGCAGTTCATGTTCCTTTGACAGACGAAGCTCAGATGGAGGCTCGAGAGATAATGGCAGCCGATAAAAACATATTGAAACCTTCTTCTGGAGATCCAACTGTATCAGCAAAAATGCTTGATATAGTATTGGGTTGTTATTGGATGACAAAAGAAATAGATGGAGATGTTGGAGAAGGCAAATCTTTTTCTTCACCAAACGCAGCTATAACAGCTTTTGATTTCGGTGCCGTTTCATTCCGTTCAAAAATAAAAGTTCTACCATCAGATTCCCCTAAATACGAACAGTTCAATGGTCAAGTATTTGAAACTACAGTAGGAAGATTGTTCTTCAACTCAGTGCTTCCAAAGGATTATTCTTTCATAAACAGTGAAGTTGATCGAAAGAAAATAGCTAGCATCGTAGATGAACTAACTGAAAAATATGGAATTGAGAATGTTCCAAAAATTATAGACCAAATAAAAACTTTTGGATTCAAATATGCCACATATTCCGGAACAACTTGGGGTATAGACGATATTATGGTACCCGTAGGAAAGAAAGACGTGGTAGCAAAAGCAAAAGCTAAATCAGAAGTGATTATAGGATACTTCAAAGAAGGTTTAATTTCTCAAGAAGAAAGACTTCGACAAACAACTGAAGTATGGTATGGGGCAAAGGCAGAGCTTGAAAAACTAATGCCTGCTACTTTACCTAAAAATGGTTCTGTATCGGATATGGTTCTTTCTGGGGCAAGAGGTTCCATGACAAACATAACTCAGATGGCGGGTATGATTGGACTTATCCAGAACAACGCAGGAGAAATAATAGAATTTCCAATTCTTTCAAATTCAAAGGAAGGACTTACTCCACTTGAATATTTTATAATTACTCATGGATCTAGAAAAGGTTTGACTGACACAGCTCTTAACACAGCTAAATCAGGATACCTTACTAGAAAAATGTTCGTGGTGGCTCAAGACACTATGATTACTGAAGAGGATTGTGGAACAAAGGAGGGTCTGATTATAGATAAAAACTCTTTATCTGGAATAGAGACTCCTATTGCAAAAAATATCAAAGGAAGATTTTTAGCAAAAGATATTGTTACTGCAGATGGGAAAGTGCTATTCAAAAAAGATGATCTGCTCAACAAGAAGGATGCTCAAGTTGTGGAAAATGCAGGAATAACTTCTGTAGCTGTTCGATCTCCTTTGTCATGTAAAACATATAACGGTATTTGTGTTAAATGCTACGGTGTTGACCTGGGTAGAAACAAAGTTGTTGAACTAGGAGAAGCAGTTGGAACAGTAGCTGGACAAGCTATTGGAGAGCCTGGAACACAACTTACTATGAATACCAAACATGCTGGAGCAGCTTCAGCCGGAGGAGACATTGTCCAAGGTCTACCACGTGTTGAGGAAATCTTTGAGAAAAGAAAACCAAAAAATCCTGCTTTAGTAGCTTCTGTTTCAGGTACCATCTCAGAAATACGACAATCAGATAAAGAAAAAGTTATTGTTGTAACACCTAACCTAGAAGACAGAACAAAAACAAAAGACAGAATAGAGTATTCAATTGCATTAAACAGAGCTATCTTGTTTAAAGTAGGGGACGAAGTTAAAAAGGGGGAAATCATCACTGACGGTTCAGCTGATATAGATGAGTTGTTCAAATACGCAGGAAGAGATAAGACCATTGACTACATCATCCACGAGATTAACAAACCATACGAGCTTCAAGGAGAAACAGTATCTAGAAAACACATTGAAACTATTGTAAGACAAATGTTCTCACGAAGAAGAATCAAATCTTCTGGAGATTCTGTGTTTTTGGAAGGAGACATCGTGGAATTACCATATTTCCTAGAAGAAAATGCGAGGGTAAGAGAACTGGGACTTGAAGAAGCAAAGGCAGACGAAGTGGTGATGGGTATTACAGAAGTGTCATTATCAAGAAAGAGTTTCTTGGCTTCTGCTTCGTTCCAGCACACCACTAGAATGCTTATCGGTAGTGCAATTAAAGGAACAAGTGATAAACTAGCAGGATTGATGGAAAATGTTATTTTGGGCAGACTTATTCCGGCAGGAACTGGTTTCAAGGGAAGTAGGAAAGCTAAAATGATAGAAGATTTGAGAGCGGAAAGAGCCCTTACATACAGAGACTCATACAGAGAAGAGAGATACTAGAAAATTTAAAATTGGTTATGCGACCATTGCTCGGCTTCGCACGGTTGTTTAAATTTAAAATTTGGTGCTGGTGATTGGAGATTGTTAGTTAAATTTACTCCATATGTCCTCATCTGTTGATCAAATAAAATCAAAAATAGATATCGTTTCTCTGGTTAGTAGTTACATAAAACTAGAGAAGGCGGGAGGAAACTTTAAAGGTAGGTGTCCTTTTCATAACGAAAAGACGCCGTCCTTTTTCGTATCTCCTGACAGAGGAAGCTATTATTGTTTCGGGTGTCATGTTAAAGGTGATATATTCACATTCGTGCAAGAGTTTGAAGGATTGGATTTTATCGGAAGTTTAAAAGTGTTGGCAGAGAAAGCTGGAGTTGAATTGGATCAATATAGTTCAACAGACAAAACAGAAAAAAACAGATTGCACGAGGTGTTGGAAATGGCGACTATATTTTTTCAGAATAATTTAAAAGGCAATAGTCCAGCAGAAACATATTTAGTAGACAGAGGAATAACCGACGAAACTGTAAAAAACTGGAGACTCGGGTTTTCGTCTCTGGAGTGGAGAGATTTGTTTTCATACTTATCTCAAAAAGGAGTGAGTGAAAAAAACATGTTGGCTGTCGGACTCATAAAAAAGAAAGAAGGTAGTGCTTCATATTATGATGTTTTTCGAGGGAGAATAATGTTCCCAATAAATGACAGTAGCGGCAGAGTTGTTGGTTTTTCTGGGAGAATACTGGTCACTGAAGAAAACTCTCCCAAATACCTCAACAGCCCGGAGACAACACTGTTCAACAAGTCAGAGATATTGTTTGGTCTAGACAAGGCAAAAAATAGTATAAAAATAAAAGATTATTCTATTTTGGTTGAAGGACAAATGGACCTAATTATGTTGCATCAGATAGGTATATCAAACACAGTCGCTTCTTCTGGAACAGCCCTAACAGAAAATCAGTTAAAAAAATTACAAAGACTATCGAATAGAATTATTATGGCCTATGACGGTGATGAGGCAGGTTTCTCCGCTTCGCGCCGTAGTAGTCAGATAGCGCTTTCTCTGGGAATGGATCTCAAGGTCGCTACAATCCAAGGCGGCAAAGATCCAGCCGACTTGGCCAAAGACGACCCTGCTTTTCTAAAAGAGGTTTTAAAAACTTCAAAACATATAATAGACTTTTATGTAGACGGGTTGATAGAAAAAGGTTTTACTGGTAGGAATCTGGGTCAGGAAGTTGAAAAGAATGTTCTGCCTTATGTTAGTATGCTGGCGAGCTCTATAGAACAAGCTCATTTCATAAAAAGCATATCCCAAAAAATGTTTATAAAAGAGGATGCACTCTGGGATGAACTCAAGCGCGCCACTCGGGATGGTCCCAAAAAGGACGATCCGGTGCGAGAGATGATTCCGGTGCAACAGAGAGTGAATCAAATTGAGAAAAAAATTTTAGGAATCATATGGTGGCAAAGGTCCAAGAAAGAAAGAACAGTTGACCTGGTTGAGTTAGAGAGAAGGGTCGGGGATATATTGGTAGAACGGGTAGCGGAGTTAGAAGATTACTTTGAAAAAAACGGAGAGAAAGAAGAATTGTTGTTTGAGATAGAGAGTTACTATGATAACAAAGAAGGATTGGACAAAGAGGTCGCATATTTAATCCTAAGTCTAGAAGAAGAGTATTTAAAAAAAAGGTTTAGTGAGTTGATGGCATTACTAAAAGAAGCAGAGATAAAAAAAGACCAGGGGTTGATAGATAAATATATGAAAGAGTGTCAGGAAGTTTCAAAAAAGATAAATAACATAAAGCAGGAGTATGAAAAGTAAAAAAATAAAAAAGAATACTTCAAAATCAAGCAAGCCGAAAAAGGCTAAAAAAGTGGTTTTGAAAAAGAAAGCTGCTAAAAAAATAAAGACTCCACAGATTAGGGCAAAAAAGAAACAGAGAAAAGTTTTGGCTATGAATGCTGGGACGAAACAAAAACCAGTAGCAAAAAAACAACGAGCTGAAAGACAGCACGATGGTCTTGAAAAGTTGATGTTTAAAGGTAAAGAAAGAGGATATGTAACATATGATGAGATTTTGAAAGAGTTTCCGACTGTAGAGGAGGATATTATTTTCTTAGATGAACTATATGAGAAACTGTCTTCTGGCGGGATAGATATTTTAGAAGGAGGAGGTTTACTAGACACTGCTTTGGAAGATATAAGCACCAAAAAATATTCTCTAGGTAAATCTGGAGAGGGTTCATATGACTCCATTCAAATGTATCTCAAAGAGATAGGTCAGTATCAACTCATTTCAGGTAGTATGGAAAAGGAACTTGCAAAAAGAATTGAAGCGGGGGATGTTGAGGCAAAGAATTTATTGGCTAGGGCAAACTTGCGACTGGTGGTGTCCATCGCCAAAAAGTATGCCAACAGAAGCGCAGATTTGACTCTACTCGATTTGATACAAGAAGGAAACTTGGGACTGTTTAAAGCAGTTGATAAATTTGACTGGACAAAGGGTTACAAGTTTTCTACCTATGCCACATGGTGGATTAGACAAGCTATCACTCGTGCGCTCGCAGACCAAAGTAGAACTATTAGAGTTCCAGTGCATATGGTTGAAACTATTGCGAAATATAAACAGGTAGTGAGAAGACTTTCACAAGATTTGGGTAGAGAACCGTTGCCAGAAGAAATAGCTACAGAAATGAATCTAGATGTTGAGAAAATTTATACGATTGAAAAAATTGACCAAAGCACTTTGTCTTTGGAAAGCCCAATAGGGGATGATGGAGAAGACAGTAAATCAAAACTTGGAGATTTTATGGCTGATGATAAAATACTTTCACCAGATCAGGAGTCCGCTAGAAGAATTATTTCTGACCAAGTTAAAGAAATTTTGGGAGACTTGCCCGAAAAAGAAAGAAAGATTTTGGAACTTCGACACGGCCTTGTGGATGGAGTTACTCATACTCTAGAAGAAGTGGGGAAGGAGTTTGGTGTGACTCGAGAACGTATCAGACAGATTGAAGCAAAGGCTCATGAGAAGATACGACAACATGATAAAATAAATAGATTACGTAATTATTACTAACAACTTAGGTCTTTTTACACATTTTTTACCCAACGTTCTCTTGCTCGTACATTTCTCAAAAAGACCCGGATAAATTTCTGCTGAAATTTTCCTTGAGTTCGCGTCGACACGCTCACTAGTCTTTTTTCAAAACATACAATCAAGAAAACTAAAAAAATCCAAGGTCAGTTCTTGGATTTTTGTGTGTCAGAATATGGCCATAGACATAGGTTTTTATGTATTGACATTAGACACGATACTATGGTATAATAGACATAGAAGTTTGGGCAATCATGCCCCAATATGGACTTGGAGGTCCGTATGATCAAAAAAACAGCAATCATTATCTGGGTGTCAGTTCTTGTTGTGGCTTTGATGGAAGTTTTTTTTCCCATCAAGGCTCATGCGCAGGAAGCGGCGGAGAAGGCCAAGACGGAGGTGGTGTTCAGCACCGCCTTGCGGAAGGCCTATGTTGGCCTGCAGGGAGGGGTGTATCACGACGACATGGTCCAGCAGGGTGACATAACAGTCACTTTGCCGTCCGGAGTTTTTTTCTCGGCGTGGGGGTCCACGGACTTCACGAAGGAAAAGAATTTCGGAAAGGAGTTGGATCTCATCGTCGGCGTCAGTATGGACGTCGGCGCGGTGAATGTCACCCTTGACCAGCAGTATTTTATGCTTCAGGGCAGTGATGCCTTGAACTCCAACCTAGGGTTGGATGTCAAGGGAATCTTCGTACGTGGGGAGTTGTACTTCCCTGCGACGATGACCGACCAAATCCAAGATGGCTGGGCGGTTGCGGGGGGTTTTGCAAAAGACTTCTCGGTGGGACGCCTCAGCCTGTCCATTATGGAGGGCGTTCGATACGACTCCGGAGCATTTGGGTATGAAAAAGCCTGGGTGCATCGTGGGTACGTCGGCATTTCCCTGCAAATGAACGAGAAGACGTCGTTCATGGTAGGAGTGGGATTGTCACAGCCTATCACAGCCGTGACAGACCGGAAGAGGGAGGTGGTCTGGGAGATTGGTCTCTCACATCGCTTGAAGTAATTCTGTTCTGGAACGAGTTGGGTAAAACCAACTCGTTCCAGGCAGGATTTTTATACCCCAAAAAATGATATTCTATAGTTATGTCAAAAAGCCATATTTTAGAAAAAGTGTTTGAAGAAAAATACAAGAACCTAAACAAAAACCAAAAAGAGGCGGTGGATACGATCGAAGGTCCGGTTATGGTTATTGCAGGTCCCGGAACTGGTAAAACCTCCATTCTGACTTTGCGTATTGCAAACATACTAAAACAAACAGACACTCCCCCTTCGGGAATACTAGCCCTGACTTTTACCGATGCTGGTGTAAAAGCGATGAAAATGAAATTGCGAGATATTATTGGGGGTAGGGCAGACGAAGTTAGAATCCACACCTTTCATGGTTTTGCTAGTTCTATTATTGCAGAGTTTCCAGAGCATTTTACTCATATATATCGGGCTAAACAACTCACAGATGTAGAAGTAGAATCGCTCGTGAGAGAAATTTTAAATCACAAAAAATATTCCGACCTGCGACCGGTAGGAGACCGTGACTACTATGTCGGCAAAATAATCCATAGTATCCACGAAGCCAAAAAAGAAAACCACAATAGTGACAGCTTAAGAAAGTTTATAAAAGACGAAATAAATACTATAAACACAGACGAGTCTTTTCGAAGTAGTCGTGGTAAAACAAAAGGTGAACTAAAAGCAGATGCAAAAAAACGCAAAGACAGATGTGAGAAGACTTTGTTATTGGCAGATGTTTGGGATGAATATGAATCCAAGAAAAAAGAAATACGAAAAATTGATTTTGACGATTTGTTGTTTGAGCTATACAGAGCGATAAAACAAGACGAGCTACTACTCCAGCTAATCCAAGAGAAGTTTCTATATGTGCTACTGGACGAACATCAAGATACCAACGACTTACAAAACGATATAGTCACAGTGGTTATGAATTTTTTTGATACACCCAACTTATTTGTAGTTGGAGATGAAAAACAAGCCATATACCGTTTCCAAGGAGCATCGGTAGACAACTTTCTGAAGTTCCAGAGTTTATGGAAACAAATGAAAGTGATAACTCTGACTGACAACTATCGTTCGCACCAGACTATTCTGGATGCCGCTTTTAGTATGATAGAAAACAACTATGACGCAGACGAACACAGAACTTTGCGAGTAAAACTAGATTCAAAATCAAATAACAAAGAAAAACCAATTGAAATAGTGCAAACAAAAAGTGTTCACGAGCAAGACGCATTCCTGGTAGAAAAAATAAATGAAATAAATAAAACCGAGCCAGAAAAAACAATAGCAATAATAGTTCGTAAAAATAAAGAGGTGGATCATATACTATCGCTATGCGAATCCGCTGGTATAGATGCTAGAGCAGAGAGGGGTGGGGATTTGTTCTCACATTCTGTGGGGGTTGCTATGTTCCATATACTGAACTACATAAACGATTCTAGCAGAGCAGAGTCACTGGCTGCTACAGTATCTATGGGATTGTGGGGTCTTGATATAAACCAGCGAATAAAAATACTACAGCAAATAAAGTCTGGTAAAGACGCGTCTCTCCTAATTGCTCAAATACCGGCCTTAAAAGACCTGCAAAAGCAAATACTACGACTAGGGCCTATAGAGTATTTAGTCTATCTGGGAGAGATTTCAGGGCTCCTGGAGGCTATTTCTAAGAGGCCCTTGTCAGTGGAGGTCTGGAGAAGCTTTATTTCTCTAGCTACAGATATAGCCAACAGTCGAGATGTTTTTGACGCAAAAACTCTTATTGAAGCCCTTTTGGATTACAAGACCTCTGCAGAAAAAAGAATAGTAAAGATACCATCGGGAATAGCTAGTAGCAAAGTGGAGATAACCACAGCCCACGGATCCAAAGGTCTAGAGTATGACTATGTTTTTATTCCATATGCTACAGATGAATCTTGGGTAGGGAAAAATCATGGCTCAGGTTTTGTATTGCCAGGAGAAAAAGGTGAGGGCGATGAAATCAAAGATTCCCGCAGACTTTTTTATGTTGCCATAACCCGAGCTAAAAAACATGTTCATATTATCACTCCACTTATGGACGAGGACGGAAAAGTTTGGACTCCTGTTCGTTTTGTTGACGAGATAGAAGATAAGTTTACAGAAAAAACAGAATTCACAAAAAGAATTCCTTTCTCATACGGCACCTACAAAGAAATAGAAGAAAAAGAAAAGAAGGAAGTTTTGGAATACACCAAAAGTGTTATTGGAGAAAAAGGTTTGTCTGTGACGGCGGTGAACAATTACTACAAATGTCCTCAGTTGTTTCTATATAAAAGTGTTTTAAAACTCCCTGAACCACCAAGTTTGAGTTCAGAAAAAGGTATAGCTATGCACAAAGCTTTGGCCCTATGCTGGTCACTAAAAAACAAAGATGCAAAATCCATAACAGAAACTATAGACTCTGTAACTGATAGATATATAAAAGAATCCTTGTTGGCTCCTATAGACAAAGAAAAAATTCTAGAAGAAATACACAAAGATTCTCCGGCGGTAGCTAGGTCTTTAGAAAGTCATTTTGGAAAAGAGGGAAGAGTGTCTGTAGAAAGCTGGGTTGAAAAAGATTTTGAAACTAGTGTAAGTAAAGAAAGTTTGCATATAAACCTACATGGTCAACTGGATGTAGTTTTAGATACAGAAAACACAGTTTTTGTTTATGACTACAAGACCAAAAAATATATGACCGAAAATGCCATAAAAGGTGAGACTGCAAACGAAGACGGTAAATATTGGCGACAACTCGTTTTCTACAAAATGCTTTTGGAAGGATGTCATAAGTATAAAGATAAAAACATAGAGCCGAGTTTGTGGTTTGTAAAGCCAGACGAAAAAGGTGTTTGTAAGGAAGCTGTTTTGAACATAGAAGCAGGGGATATTGAAAACCTAATCAAAGAACTACAGGATATGATAAAAGATGTTTGGTCCGGAGATTTCCTAGATAAAAAATGTGACGACAGTAAATGTGAATGGTGCGCGATGAGTCAGTTGTAGTTTTTCATACCATCTCTTCTCATATATTTATCAAAAAGATCCGGATAAATTCTTGGCAGACCCTTCCTTGAGTTCGCCTCGATAGGATCACTAGTCTTTTTTCGGAAATGTATTCAAAGAGATATATATGCGTTTATATACACAACAGAAGTGTAAAATCATCTCATCTAACACATTTTGTTTTTAGAGACTTCGGAGCGTGGCGACGCGAGACCGAGCAAAATCGCACCAGTGATTTATGCACGCTCTAAAAATATAAGGTTCAGTAAGAAATGGATTTAAATTATCTTGAAAAGTATGTTGTGAGAAGGAAAAGTCCACTATAAAGAAAAAACAGCCGAAGCTGTTTTTCTGAGAAACATATCAAGGATATTTATTTTAGAACCGCATCTATGATTGCTTTTAGGTTTTCATATGGCTGAGCTCCTATAATAGTTGTTTTTGTTCCATCTTTTGTGATTAGGATAGAGTTAGGAGTTCCAGTACCACCAGCTTTCACCGCATCCTCGTAGTGAGCTTGGACTTTTGCAGCAAACTTACCACTAGATAGACATGTATTAAAAGCAGCAACATCCAAACCTACGGCACCAGCCATTCTAGGTAGTTCGGATTCAGGTAGCGAATCGTTTGAGTTTGTTGTGTCGTACAGAAGGTTGGTATATTCCCAGAATTTACTTGGTCCACCTAGTTCAGCTGCACATTCAGTAGCTTCTGCTTCCTTGCGAGCTTTTTTGTGTAGCTGATCAATAGGGAAGTGTCGGTAAACCCATGCTACCTTTCCACTGTCTCCGTATTCTGCCATAACTCTTTTCATGGTTGTATGGAAAGTTTTACAGAAAGGGCACCCTGTATCAGAGTACTCAACAATAATAACATCTGCGTTCGGGTTTCCAAGGATATGGTCGTCAGCCGTGACTGGCTTCATGTTTATTTCTCCAGTGACCACACCTGGGTTGTTAAATACAGCTGGTTTTGATTCCACTTTTCCTCCAGAATAATACAAAGAAACAGCAATAAGTCCTCCCGCTATTACTATTGCTGTCGGCACCGAAAATTTTTCCATGTTCATAATATAATACGAAATTAACGAATAATTTTTACTATGGTAACATTATATACTATGGATATTCTATCAGCAATTATACTCGGGTTAGTTGAGGGACTCACTGAATTTATACCAGTTTCTTCTTCTGGGCATCTAATCCTTGCTCGTGATTTTTTAAATATTACAGCTGGAGGATTAGCTTTTGATGCTGTTCTACAACTGTCTGCATCGTGTGCGCTCTTGGTGTATTTTTGGAAAGATATTGTGCATATAGTCAGCGCCTCCTTTGCTTGGATAAAAAAAGAGGAAGTCAAATTGGAAGATAAAACACTTATCAAGGCGATTTTCTGGGGAACAATACCAGCTATCGTATTCGGTTTGTTTTTGGAAAGTTATATGGAAACGGTTTTTAGAAATATTGATTTGGTTGCGATCACCTTGATTCTCGGAAGCATACTTTTTTACATTGCACAGAGATTTGCAAAACAAAATCAAAGCTTGTCGGTAGGTAGGGGAATTATGATAGGAGTTTTTCAATGTCTCGCTTTAGTTCCAGGAGTATCTAGGTCCGGTGCCACTATTTCCGGAGGACTTTTGGCAGGTTTGAAACAAGAGGATGCTGTACGTTTCAGTTTCCTACTTTCCATTCCTATAGTTTTTGGAGCAGGTCTTAAAAAACTTCTTGAAGTAGCGCCTACAATACAAAGTGACCTTTTTTGGAGTCTCGCTCTCGGCTCTATCACAGCTTTTGTGTCAGGCTTACTTGCTATCAGTTTCCTAATCCGTTTTTTGAAAAACAACAACCTAAATATTTTTATATTTTATAGAATACTACTGGCGATAATAATCCTATCTCTTTAAAAACGAATCTATGTAGACATTTAAACTACTAATGTAGAGGTTTGATGCCACGAGCCTGCCGTAAAAAGCCACCATTTTTTGTTCTCAACCGTTTGACCCCAGAACAACCATCGTGTTGCTGGGGTCTTTTCTTTATCCAAACTCAATAATTTTATACCTGTGGATAACTTACATAGGGTTACCCTATGTATTAGAAAAGGGATTGAGTTTTGAGTTGGGAGACGGGTTCCCAGTGTTTGGTATCCAGTTTGGTTTCTTTTTTTGAATGGACCTTCTTTGAAAATTAGTTTACAGCACTTTCATTAAAAAATACTAGATATTTTAGCTTAATTGAGTCAATTTTTTCCTGATCAATTGCAACATTAAAAGCTTCCTCAATTTTCTTTTTTTGAAATGCGACAAGTTGTCGAAAAGAATCTATCAATGAAATTAATTCATTACTCGCGTTTTCGTCGACCAGTGCTTCAACAGTAAATGAGCATTTAGCAAATTTATCCTCTAAGGATTTTATTGCTTTTTCTTTAGTTTCTGGGTCACTAAGTTTTTTGGTTATATATTCTAAATCTGAAATATCATCCATCCTATCTAGGACCTCAGCTTTTGAAATTGTTTCCCCTCCCGTTTTTAGTTTGTGAATAAATTTAGCTATGCTTAATATGCCTGATTCGTTCCCGGCCATGTTTCTTGATTCCTCATCTAATTCTACTTCTGTCATTAGCTCGGCTAAAGCAGCGTCTTCTTGTCCTAAAGCATTTGTGATGTCCTCTTTTGTGGTTCTCGTATCTTCAATCAAATCATGAACTAGAACAGCTCTACCTACCTTATCATCCTGTATTTTATAATAATCTTTAGCTGCTCTGAATAATTGCAGAGAATGAGTGGCTATCGGGCTACCGTCCTTGCGCCTCATTTTACTTTCATCCTTTGGTCGAGCAAAACTTTGCAATACAAACACAATTCTTTCAATTATCCCTTGGTCATTACCAAATATTTCCATTATTGCATCTCGGTCAATTATTCCATCAGTCATGAATTTTTCACATATTCTGTCGTTTATCTCACTGGCACTACTTGCCCTAAATTCCAAAAAAGCTTCAGGATTTTTAATATCTGAAGGCATTATCATAGATTCATTCATATCGTTTGCGATTAAATATTAATTATATTAGTATATCACTCAATTGATTGACTTACATAGGGT
>Ga0163151_10006125_pt1 | contig 14826 bp, 13 predicted proteins | sample OliLakLV19MP5IB2_FD_145596 | JGI IMG/M metagenome (GOLD analysis project Ga0163151, IMG submission 145596) | Freshwater microbial mat bacterial communities from Lake Vanda, McMurdo Dry Valleys, Antarctica - Oligotrophic Lake LV.19.MP5.IB-2 | ecosystem: Environmental > Aquatic > Freshwater >...
GCAGTCCTCGACGGCGACGTCGTGACAGATCTGCCAACTGATGCCGTCGCCGTTGTAGTTCCGGGCGGTGACGTCGCGAATCTGAATGCTGCGGCAATCCTGCAGGAAGATGCAGCCGGCGTAATTGCCGTCGAGGTTCGCGTTGTTGGCGCGGTCGCCGTCGAGCGTGAGGTGTTCGATGGTGATCCGTTCGATCTCCTCGCCGGTGAGCAACGGGAACAACGCATTCGCGGTCGGCTCGCCCATCTGCCAGTAGTTCTCCTTGAGCGGCAGATCGAGCTTGAACCGGTCGCCGGAGCGGGCGACGAGCCGCCGCTTGAGCACCTCCGGGTTGCCATGGTGGGCGTTCTTCGTCCGCAGGCAGACGCTGTCGCCGATCTCGAAGCCGTGGCCGGGTGACAGCGTGATCTCCTGGTCGTACCAATCGGAATCGACGAGCAGCTTCGACGACCGGCTGGGGATCTTCGTGATGATCGTGTCATCCCCCGCGCCGCGGACCCGCACGCCGGACCGCAGATGCACGGCTCCGCGCAGGACGAACTTCCCCGCCTGCAACTGCACGGTCCCGCCGCCGAGGTTGGCGACGTAATCGACCGCCGCCTGCAGCGCCTTGTGACTGGTGCCGACGATGTCGGCGTCTTTCGGTCCGACGGTGATCGTGAGCCGCTCGTCCCAATTCGGTTCGACGGCGTTGTCGAACGACGTGGCCCGCGGGGAGGTGACGGCGGGGCGGTTGGTCGGTGTTTCAGCGCTTCGCGCCAGACGTGTCCCGGCGGAGAGGGCTGCGAATCCGGTTAGGGTCAGAAACTGGCGGCGGGAAGTTTCCAGCGTGGTCATGCAGGGCCTCCGTTGTCGAAGTGTCGGAATCGGCGAGCCGAAATAGTGTACCGCAGGATGCCCCCAGACTGATCTTGACCCCGAAGAAACCGGCGGACTACCTTTCCCAGGCCGCATGGTCTCGGAAGGATCGCCGTATGCCCCGTTGTGCCACCACGCTGGAAGCGGAAATGACCCCCGCCGAGCACGCGCTTCTGCTGAAGACGCTGCGCGAATCGGGCCGAGCGGGGCGGCACCTCGAGATCGGCACCGCGGCCGGCGGGACGCTGTGCGCGATGCTGGGCGCGTTCGCCGACGGGCAGCGGCCGCCGTTCGCCGTCGTCGATCCGATGAAGTATTTCCCGCAGCAGTTGGACGCCGTCCGCAAGAACCTCCGCGATCACGGGTTCGACCCGGCGGTCATCGACTTCCGCGTCGCCACCAGCCAGGTCGCGTTTCTCGACGCCGACACCCGGCACGAAGCGTTCGACTTCCTGCTGATCGATGGTTGCCACAAGATCCGCAGCGTGATGACCGACCTCAAATGGACGCGGCTGCTGTCGGTCGGCGGCGTCGTCTGCCTGCACGACGTCACCCCCCAGCACCGCGGCGTGTGGTTGGCGGTCAACCGGTTCCTTGCCAAGTCCCCGAACTATCAGCGCGTCGCCCAGGCCGACTCGCTGCTGGTGGTCCGCAAGACGGCGGCCTCGAAGTCGCCCGAGATCTCGGCGGCCGACGAGTGGTACGCCCGCGCGTGGTATCTGCCGCTGCAGATCGCACGCAAGTGGCAACGGCTGCGCAAAGCCGCGTGAGGAGAGTGACGAATATACGAGTGATGAATATACGAATGGAAGACGGAAGAATCACTATTCTTTTATTCGTATACTCATCATTCATAATTCCTCACTGCAATTGCACCGTCATCGTCTTCCGTTCGCCGCCGCGGAGGACTTCGATGGCGACCTTGTCGCCCGGCTTCTTCTGCTGCATGGAGTAGGCGAGCAGGTCGGTCTCCGTGCGGAAGTCGCTGCGGCCGTCGTAGCCGATGACGATGTCGTCCTTTAGCAGCCCGGCCTTCTTCGCGCGGGCGTGTTCGCCGTACTCGCCGACGTGCTTGATGCGGAGGGCGAGCTTGTCCGCGGGGAGCTTGTGCGACGCCCGTTCCTCGTCGGGGAGCGGTTCGAGCAGCATCCCGCCGAACGCCATCCGCCGCAGATCCCACGATGTGGCCCGCCACGAGATGTCACTCGCCTTCCGCCAGCCCGAAGGCAAATTCAGTGTCGTAGCGACCATCTTCCCCTGGCGTTCCACCTGCACGTCGATCTTTCCCTGGTCGCCGGTTTGTTGCAGCACCCATTGGGCGTCGGCGACGGAGACCAGCGGCTGACCCTGCATCGTCACCAGGCGATCGCCCGGTTGCAGCCCGGCTTTCGCGGCGACGGAACCGGGGGCGACGGTCGCGACCGTGGACGCCGTCTTCGGATCGCACGTCACGCCAATCACGCTCAAGCCCGGCCAAGGGAACAGCAGCGCGTCGGGCACCGGTTCGTTTGCCAAGCGGAATACCAGCCGCTGGGCTTCGAGAATCTGATGGCAGTGGATGCAGCTTTGGACGACTTTGCCCTCGTAGTCCAGCTTGTCCGTGTACTTCCCCTTCAGCGACGGATACTGCTCCGGAGTGGCGACCTCCGACGGCGGGCCCTGCTTGGCCGCGGGCCATTTCGCGTCGGGGGTGAGCGTCTTGTGCAGATCGAGCGCGCGGGTCATCGACTCGGCGAACCCTTCGAGCTGCATGTCGTCCTGTTCGTTCTCGCGACCGGTGCGCGTGCCGAACCGGCCGAGCAGCCTGCCGTCCTCATTGAGATACATCACGCCGAACGACATGTCGAAGTCGATCTGGAACTTCGAGAGGTCCAGGCCGTTGGTCTGTGGGATGCGGACGCAGACGAATTGCGTCAGCAGGTCGCGAATCTTGGGGTCGCGTTCGACCACCGATTCGTCGAACTCGTGGCACGCCTCGCAGGGAATGCAGCGGAACACGGCGAGCACCGGCCGCTTCGTCCGCTCGGCTTCGCGCATCGCCTTGGGCAGATCGTTGTAGATCCAGAAGCCGCTGGCTTCGATGAGCTTCTTGTCGTTGAGCACTTTCGCCCGACGGTCGTCTTGGGCGAAGGCTGGGGACACGAGACTGGCCATGAGGCCGCAGGCGAGGATCAGCGAAGCCGAGCGTTGCATGGGGACAACCTTTGGAACGCGTTCAGCGGGAGGGACCGGGAGAGACATCAGACATCAGAGATAGGATGTTGCCGGGCGAGATACAAGTCCGGCGTGAGTTTTGCCGGTTGACGCCTCGGTGGGTGTGCATTTCGATTCTGGGTTGAGAGCGTGCGGTGAAATTCCCGGATTTCAGCCGCGGAGCGGCGACAGATCGTAGCCCCAGGCGTGAGCCTGGGGAACATCGCCATGGCGTTGTGTAGCCCCAAAGGGGCGGCAGAAACTCGGTCGCGCGACGAACTTCTGTCGCCGCTTCGCGGCTGCTGATTTACGCTCCGACTGGTCCCCAGGCTCACGCCTGGGGCTACGATCTGTCGCCCCGCTGGGGCTGAAGACCGGCACCGACCGAGTTCTGTAGGGCCGGTCCCACCGGCCTCTTCGATGCGCGCCAGCGGTTGGAGACCACTCCCCATTCCCGGCCGGTGGGACCGGCCCTACACGATTCGCGTCAGTACACCGCGAGGGCCAACGCCACGAACCCCGCTCCGATCCCGACCAGCGCCAGGTCCACACCCCGGCGGGTGGCCGGGTTGACGACCGTGCGGAGTGCCCGGTCCTGGTGCTGACGCCACCAGATCAGGTTCGCCGCGCCCAGCGCCGCGGCCGCGGTGACGAAGGCGGTGACGACCCAACCCCACGGAGTGTAGTGGGCCAGGGTCGCGTACCACGTCACCGCAACCGCCGCGGCGAGCGCCAGCGGGGCCAGGAACAACACCGTGGGCGGCCGGTCGGATGCGTATTGGCCCTCCCGCCAGCGGTAGAACCGCCCAGGGAACATCAAACCAACGACGCCCTTCAGCACGCACGGCACACCGATCAACAGGCTCAGCACTTGGAACCACATGCCGTCGGTCAAGCCTCCGCCGCCGAACGAACAAGCTCACCTGCCCGGCGGGCGTGGGCAGCCATGAACTCCAGTTCTGTAGGGCCGTTCCCACCGGCCTCTTCGATGCGCGCCAGCGGTTGGAGACCGCTCCACATTCCCGGCCGGTGGGACCGGCCCTACTCGGCTCCGCCATCACGAAGCCGGTTTCTTGAAGGCGAGCACGACTTCTCGGCGCATGCGCCCCTCGATCGACGTGGATGCCGCCCCCTTCTTCGGCGGCGGCAAGTACCGACGATTGGCGGGCAGTGCCCGCGATCGTCGTTCCTGCAGCACAAGCCCTTGCCGCTCGGCGACGGACTTCACGATCTCCGAATTACGGATGAAGATACCCCGCACCGTCGAATCGCCGACCACGTAGACGGCTCGCCCGCCCGTCTTCAGGACGCGGGACACTTCGGCGAGCGCGCCCCCCATGTCGAGCACATAGCGAGCGAGAAGCCCATGATCACGCGACGACAGTTTCTTTGCCAAGCCTAGTTGTTTGATGAGCGTCTGGACCCAAGGGGTTTGCATGGCCTGTTCAGAGGATGCTTCGGCCCCGACGCTCTCGCCGCGAATCTTTCGCAGGAGATTGACGTTGTAGCCCATCCATACCAGCGAGAATTTGCTGCATCGCATGTAGTCGATGGCGTTCAAGTATGGCGGCGATGTCAGAACAAGATCGATTGATCCCGACTCGACGTCCAATTTTCGCGCATCTCCCCGCTTAGCGACGGCCAACGGGCCCACCGGTCCGCGCCCCGCACAAGGACAGTTTAACACGACCGTTTCGACCGCCGACAGGAATCGCGAGAACGGTTTGACCGGCGCACGGACGAACTCCTTGTGCGGACGGCTGTGAGACAGATCCATCGCCAGTGAGGCCCCCGCGCACTTCGTGATGATGAGGCGCGAGAAGCCGCACCACAGGGCGTCACGGATTCCGTCATCCCGAACTCGACGTACGGCTGTGGACAGTGCGGCCAACTGCCGCCGGGCGTAGTCGTCGAACCAGTACCGAATGAACGTGCGTGTCTCCTCATCGCTCTGTGCCGGGTATGCCCGTCCGGTTGTGAGCGAATCAAAAGCCAATCGTGCGCGGTCAAGAACCTCCGCGGCCTTGTTGCTCACTTCATCCGGATTGACCGTGCGAGTCCAAACACCGGCAAGGAGTACCGCGAGCGGATCAAGGTCAACGCCGATCGCGCGATGGCCATAAGCTCGCGCGACCGCCAAGACCGTACCGGAGCCGGTCATCGGATCGAGCACGCGCAACGGCGACTTGCTCTCACCCAGGGCTTCCAGCGCGATACCGGGAGCCATCCGAGCGGGGAAGGGGTGAATCGGACCACGCCCCAGAATTTCGGCGATTGTTTTGTTGTGCGAACCGATCATTGTTGCACTCGCTTTCGCCGATGTTCAGGTCTGCTGATTCTGCATAAACTGAGCGCTGCCGGTGTTCTTGTAGAAGACGCGTGCCTTGCCCTTGCCATTATGAAAGATCTTGACGTGATGCACCGCGACTGGAAACCGCTGTGACTCCAACTGAGATTTTCCGATGAAGCCCTTGACGCGACGGATCAACTTTTGGTCGGTGCCGGCACTCTGGCCAGCAATCGAGGTCGCCTTGTGAATCGCGAGACTCTGCGGTGCCCGGGCGATCTCCGCTCGCAGATACTCGATTAAAAACGCAGGCACAGACCCTTTGATCCCCTTGGCTAGGGTTTCCAAGGTCGCAATGTCTTGCGGGGCGGCATCCACGATCTTGTCCAACGCGGCAACATCGCCGCAGTCGAACAAGGCGAACGACATCTCGCCGCGATTGAAATCGACCGTGGTGCGATCGATGCTCGATGATGAGGCGATCGCGATTCGCTGATCCCCGATCCAGACTGGCGAGTCGCCCCCCTTCTGGATTGAGTCAAGCGCGAGGCGATGAAACGCAAAGCACCGCTGCCAGTCGGCGAACAGTGCCGCCGGAATCGTCAGCTCAAAGTGTGGCAGATACGCTCTTCTGGAACCGAACATCCGTGCCCGCTGAATGTAGGTGTCCTGCTGAAGCTTCGTCTGAACGTCTCTCGTGAAGAACATCGCCAACAGATTCGGAAAAGTCACACCTCTCGATACGATGTTCCCGCCGATGATGATCGTGAATGGGCACGTCGGATTCGTGCGATTGCTTCCCGCTGTTGCCTTACGAGTCGTGTTGTTGAGCACGACCGTTTCGCTGCGAGAGGCATTGGCGACGACATACTTTGTCAGAGCGCCCGCGTCGTCCTGCGGATAAAGCGACTGTGCCTCTGCGTGCAGCATGCCGAGGTAGTGTCCTAATTTGGGATCGTGGCCGGTTTTGACCCGGCGCGGTAGGCTGAACGGATCACGGATAGGGTCGCTCCCGAAAACCGGCCACCTTGAACCGGCTGCCGTGATTCTTCTTTCAGGGTGTCACCCTTCAAGGTGGTGGCGTGATCTTTTCACCAGCCGATCATGTCCGGCTTGCGCGAGAAGCGTGGGAATCGGGCCACTCGCTGGTAATGGCGGCATTCGCCAAACTCGCCAAGCAGCATGGCGTCGCTGTCGTTGCGGGAGCGTTGCCGCCAGATAGCGGCAAGAAACTCAAGGCTGAGTATCAGACGCTGATCCGGCATCTTCGGCCGCTTGAGCCGTACCTAACCGACTTGCCGCTGGTTCCCGACATTCACCCGTGGGTATGCGGAACGATGGCGGTCGATGCGACTCAGCAATACGGCCATTTGTCGCTGCCGTTGAATGTAGATTTCCTGCGTGAATCGACCGAGCCTGATTGGCGACAGGTGGAGGCGGACACCAACCAACATGCAGACGAATGGCGGAAGAGATTCGCGGACCTAGAGAGGATGCTCATGCCCCCGCTCAGCAAGATCGAGCAGGAGATATTAGAGGCCATCGGTGACAAAACGCTGATCGGAAAAGATGTTAGCGAGAAAGCTGGTTACTCAGAGACATACACCCGCGAAACCCTGACGAAGATGGTCACGAAAGGGCTGCTAGTCAAAGCTGCCAAGGGTTTCGGGTATCACAAGCCAAAGCCGCAGCCCTAGCCACCATCCGACACTTGTATCCGACACTTGCCGACAAGTGTCAGGTACAGACGGCGGGCAGACGCCACAGATTCTTCCGCCTACCATTCCGCCAACGACAAAGCCGCAGCCCTTGGCAGGACTACGGCTTTCGCAGTTCGGCACCAGACGGTGTAACAGCACCGTCGCAAGCGAATGGAGGAAATGAGGTGTGCCAGCGACTACCTCAAAGATCAGCCGCTGAACCGTGGCCGTGTCGCTTGGTGCGGCCACGGTCATTTTAGACGCGGCCGTTTTCTCAGGCAAGGAGTTCTCCGGGCGCTGTGCCCGGAAATGATAAGCCCCGATCCCGCTTGCAGGCGGAACCGGGGCCGACAGTCACCCAGGTGAATCACCGGAGAGACCAGTCCGAACAACTGCATTCTCCAAGGTGGTTTGCCGCAGATCAAGGCAAATCTCGTGGCGAATGTGTTGAGTCGTGAGAAGCAGTTGCTCTGCCTGAAGATGCTGTGTGAAGGGAACAGCATCCGGGCCGTGGAGCGGACTGCGGAAGTTCACCGGGATACCGTCATGCGGTTGATGGTCCGGTTCGGAGAAGGGTGTCAGGAACTGCTCGACGAGCGGGTGCGGGGGATCGACGCCCGGCATCTGGAGATCGACGAGCAATGGACGTGGGTTGCGAAGAAGCAGCGCCACTGCACGGAGGCCGAAAAGGAATCCGGCTCCGTGGGCGACCAATACCTGTTCCTCGCGTTCCAGCAAGGGGCTGGGTTGATCGCCTGTCACACCATCGGGAAGCGAACCGAGGAGAACACTCGGCGGTTCCTCGCCAAGCTGGCGAACCGGATCGTGCTGCCTGATGACGTGAACGTCCACCACAGCCAGAAGCCGCAGCTATCCACGGACGGGTTCAACGCCTACCCGAACGCGATTCAAGACGTGTTCGGGAGCTACGTCCAGCACGGCGTCATCGTCAAGAACTACGTCAACCCGGAAGTCGGGCGGTACGCCCCGCCGGACATCGTCGATTGCGAGCGGAGACGTATGCAGTACGTCGAAGACCTGTGGTCGATCTGCACGAGTCACGTCGAGCGGTTCAACTGCACCACCCGGATGTTCGTGAAGCGGTTCTGCCGCCTCACACTCGCGTTCAGCAAGAAGCTGACGAATCTGGAGGCTGCCGTCTCCATGCACATCGCCAACTACAACTTCTGTTGGCGGTCGCGGGAGAATGATGGGCAGCGGACGGGCCGGAAACGGCTCACCCCGGCCATGCAAGCCGGGATCGTCGATACCCTGTGGTCTTTCGCAGACCTGTACGACGCCGCAATGCGTTAGCCAGCCGTTGCGATTCATGGCCAACCTCGGAAAATGAAGAAGCCGCCAGTTGTCGCTGGCGGCTTCTCGTTTCTTCGGGGCGAACCATGCCCGTGTGCTAGAGCGTTTCCATTTCAGGTCTAGCGTTTGAACCACCAGTCGCGGGGTGCTACTCGCGCCAGCACCACAACGGATAGCGCATTACAACGCTAGACCTATGTTGGAAGCGCTCTAACGGCATGGTACGGCCCCCGTCTCGTTCTTGCAACGAGGGTGCGCCGTGCCATCCACCACCGACGGGTTCTTGACGGCCATCCGCCAACGCACCAATGCGGCGTTCCTCACATCCTTCAAGGAACCCGTAAAGATGGCAGTTAAGGGACTGCTTTCTCTGGGGCTACCCCAGGTAGCCGCATGGTCACTGGGTATTGAACCCAGCGACCTTCTCTGGCAAATACTGCTAACCTGCATCGGCGCACCGCTTTGCTTCCTCATTATCACAGCGTTGTGGTGCCTGCTGACTGCTCCGGGCCAGATTTACAAAGAGATGCAGGCGGAGATCGCTCGGTTAACATCCGAGTTAGACAATCGTGGTGAACGCACGGCAGTCGAGCTGTTCATGGACAAGAGCCGGCACTACCGCGAGTCGGGACATTTCAGCCATTGGAAGATTGGTGTGAGAAACCGAGGTGCGGTTGCTGCCGAAAATGTCGTGCTGAGGGTGGTCGACATTGTAGCCGTTGGTCGAAACGTCGGTTGGGAAAAACAACATGCCGACGAGGTCAAGGGGATGTTACTGGAGCATACCCATCACCTTGGGAAGCTGGTCCCAGCCATTGACCGCCTGCCTGTAGACGATAGCTTCGACCTAGCCGAAACTATCGGGGCACCCGTGATCGCCATTCGTCACTGCGTGCGCAACCAAGCCACCGGAAAGCGGAAAGACAACCTTGGCCTGTTGCCACGCGGAAAATACCGACTGACGCTGCGAGCCGAAGCAAAGAACGCCGACCCGGCGATGTGTCGAGTCGAAATCAGCATCAACGCCAAGCGGCGTCTGTGTGCGAAGCTGATCGACGATGTTCCGCCACGCCCAAAAGCAAATTAGGACACTATCCATGCCGACAAACGTATTGAACTGGGCGCCCGTTCTCCCGATGAGAGCGTTCATCGTCGTCTCAATGGTGTTTCTGTCGGTCGCGTGGTCGCTCGTCTTGCCGCTCGTGTGGACGAGGAAGCTGTAGTTCTTCTCTCGTTGGCCCGACTTTGTCGCCGCGAGGTTCAGGTGCGCCACGGTGACACAGAAGCGAGCCAAAGCTCGCCTCGCATCGTCGGCGCTACCCGGCCCTTGCAAGGGCACCAACCGATACGGACGTGGTCCGGATTGGGAGAAGAAGATGTCCTGCCCCGTGTACGCCGGGTGAGGCCGGAAGCGTACCCAGGTTTCCGTCCGATTATTAAAGGTGTTGTTGAGATTCAAACGCGCCGGTGTCGCCGTTGTAGACGCCGTCAGTCCCGAGCAGGTCCGACACCAGCTTGTTGATCTTTGTTTGCTCGGCCTGATTCACCTTGGCGTTTGGTGTCGCGTAATCCGCTTCATCGTCAATGACGATAACGGGCCGGACGTTGGCAATGGCTGTGATGGCTTTGGCAAGGTCTTTGGCGTTCTTCTTGCAGAACAACAGTGCGTTGTGCCCTGTGGTGACCGGCGTAGCGGCCACGTCGGTCGCATTTCGGGGCGCTGGCGCAAGCCCCGCGAGCTTGAAGCGATCTAGGTTCTGAGTCAGCAAGTCTACGCTGTCGGTCACAAGATGAATGATCGAATGGTGGCCAGCGTCCAGCAGCCGTGCCGTCAAACAGATCATCAACTCGGTCTTCCCGCTCTGCGGGTCGCCGTAGATCACGAGAGAGTTGCCCTTGGCCTTGGGAAGATTGTCGAGCACCCCCTTGACCGCTTCCTCAATCATGTCGGTGGTGTTGTCCTCTTGCTTGATGCGAGCAAGCTGCCCCGCGTATTGATTGGCAAGTTTGGCGTCGGCGAGAATTGTCTTGATATCAATATGCTTCACCATTCGCGTGGCCCCACAAAGGCAAGTTAGGCATAGTCGCCTTGGGCGAAGTGTACCCGATTCGACTGACATCCGTAACCCATTCCAAAGCAGCATTCCAAGTCCGCGAATTGACCGTGCCATTCTCGCGCGGCACACTGAGAATCACAATGCCCGACTCCCCCCTCCACTTTTCGCCGCGGATCACCTGCCTGCCGATCATTCACGGCAGCGGGGACTTTGCCGTGGAGGTGCGACGGCGGATGTTGTCGCAGGCGTTCGATTGCGTGGCGGTGCCGTTGCCGCCGTCGTTTCAGGGGGCTGTGGAACGGGCGATCGGGCATCTGCCGGAGCTGTCGATCGTCATTCAGCAGGAGCCGCGGTGGACGACGCCGACGTTCTGGGAGCCGGACGCGGATCGGGAGGACGACGAGGACGAACCCGACGGCGACGACCGCGTGGCGAGCTATGTCCCAATCGATCCGTGCCAGGGGGTGATCGCCGCGCTGCGGGTGGCGATTGAAGAGCGCGTGCCGCGGGCGTTCGTCGATCTGGAGACGGCCCGGTTCGACGTGTACGCCGGCGTGCTGCCCGATCCGTATGCCTTGAAGCAAGTCGCCACGGAGAAGTTCGCGGCGGCGGTGTTGCCGTCGATCCCGCCGCTCGACAAAGGGCAACCGCAGGCCCGCGCGGCTCACATGGCCCGGCGGCTGCACGAACTGGAGCAGCGATATGAACGGATTCTGTTCGTCTGCTCGCTGCTCGACTGGCCGTGGATTCGGGAGGCGTACGTCGAGCAGCGCGCGTCGCATGCCGAGGATGACGCCGTCGAGGAGACCGAGACGTACACCATCGATCCGCGGACGTCGCTGTTCGTGCTGGGGGAGTTGCCGTACATCACTGGTCTGTACGAACGGGCGCGGGCCGAGTTGGACAGCGACGAGAATCTCTCCGTCGACGGCGTCAAAGCGCTGGTGCTGGCGGCGCGGGACCGGTATCGCAAGGAACTCGGCAACCGGGCGCGGAAGATCTCGCCGAAGCTGTTGCAGACGTACTTCCAATACGTGCGGAATTTGTCGCTGATCGAGCAGCGGCTCACGCCGGATTTCTACACGCTGATGGTTGCGGCCCAGCAGATTCTCGGCGACCAGTTCGCACAGAGCCTCGCCGAGACCGCCCGCGAATATCCGTACACGCGCGGCTTGCCATGGCCCGCGATGTCGTTCGGCGTGAACCGCGGGAAGCTGCCCGACGGCACGCTGCTGGACCTCAAATGCCGGCTGCCGGGGCCGGTGGTGCAATGGCGGTCGCTGAAGCTGAAGCCGCAGCCGCTGAAGCTGGATCAACTCTCGTGGCAGATGCGGTGGAATCCATATCACCAGTGCAGTTGGCCGCCGGAAGACGTGGCCATCGAGAAGTTCCGCACGCACGTCAAAGACACGGCGCTGGCGCTGATCGGCACCGATCTCGCCCGGTCGGAGAAGTTCTCGACCAGCCTGAAGGACGGCCTCGACATCCGCGAAACGCTCCGCAACTGGCACACCGGCGATCTGTACGTGAAAGTCTTGCCGCCGACCCGCGGCTCGCTCGATTGCGTGATCATGCTGTTCGATCCGCCGGCCGATCCCAGAGACTATCCGTGGCGGGTGACGTGGCACGCGGAGCATCACGACGAATCGACGCTCGCGCTCTTCGCCACCGATTTCCGCACGACGATGGTCGGCCCGGGCATCGGCCAGGCAAGCTACGGCGGGTCGGTGTTCCTGTTCCCGCCGCGGCCCGTGCCCGACATCTGGCGCAACAAACGCTTCGACTTCTGCGACACGCTCGAAGAACGCCTGATCGCCGGGGCGTGCTTCCACGCGGAAGAACGACACGTCGCGCTGCTCAGCCCGGTTGCACCGGGCGTCGGTTGGAAGCGGATCGCCAAGAAGTTCGGCAAGAAGCTGGTCCACGTCCCGATGAGCCGCTTCAGCCAGGAACTCTTGCAGCAACTGCGAATCTTCCACGTGCTGAACGGCACGCAGATCCGCACGTACGCGTCGCATTTTATTCGGAAGGCTTGAGAGTTGATGGTTGATGGTGTGAGACCCCGAAGCCGCGGGGTTGCTGCTTTGTCCCCTCTCCCGGCGCTTCGCTGGGAGAGGGTTTAGGGTGAGGGTGCTTCGGCCTTTGGTGTTCCGCCTACGCGAATGAATGCAAAAGACAGAAAAGCACCCTCACCCCCGACCCCTCTCCCACCGAAGCGGCGGGCGAGGGGAGAGAAGAAGCCGCGGGGTTGCACCCCCGCGGAATGTTCCCCAGCGTCCTCCATCGACGTTCGTTGGCTTTGAACCCGGAGGGTTCGCAGAAAGTAGCCGGGGGTCGGAGTCTTCGGAGACCCCCGGAAAGCGTCGGCAAAGTGACGAGCATCCTGAAGGGATGCCAGAAGTCGACGCTTCTGGCATCCCTTCAGGATGCTCCCCGAATTCAACCGGCTGTCCGGGGGTCGCAGCGAAGCGCTGCGACCCCCGGCTACTCTCTGCGACCTCGTCGAGGTCAAATCCGCAGCGAGTTGGTACCACGATTCACTTCATCACCATCTATGAGCGACTGCACACTATGCCCCACGCCGCCGACCTGAAACTCGTTCGCGAATTCGTGCAGAACGAAAACCTCGTGCGGCACATGCTGGCCGTGGAAGCCGCGGTGCGGGCGTATGCCCGAAAGGTCGGTGCCGACGAAGATCTGTGGGGCTCGGCGGGCCTTCTGCACGATTTCGATTACGAACGCTGGCCGACCGCGCCCGATCATCCGTTGCAGGGGTCGAAGATCCTCCGCGAGCGCGGTTATCCCGAGGAAGTTGTCTACGCGATTCTGTCGCACGCCGACTATCTGAGCGACCAGTATCCGCGCGTCGCGCCGCTCGACAAGACGCTGTATGCGTGCGACGAGCTGTGCGGCTTCCTCACGGCGTGTGCGCTGGTCCGCCCCGAGCGGCTCACGGGGCTGAAGGCCAGCAGCGTCAAAAAGAAAATGAAGCAGGCCAGCTTCGCCGCGGCGGTGAACCGGGACGACATCACCCGCGGGGCCGCCGAGTTGGGCGTGGACCTCGACGAGCACATCGAGTTCTGCATCGCGGCGCTGGCGCCGATTGCGGACGAGTTGGGGCTCGTTCCAGCGGCGTGATGTGCTTTTGAGAGCCGGGGCGTGTCGCCCCGGTCTTGTTCTTTTCGATCAAAGAGAAGATCGGGGCGACACGCCCCGGCTCCTAACGGAACTACGACCGTTTGCGGAACGCGAACACGCCGACGATCAGCAGCGCCGTCGCGAGTCCCAGGCAGACGCAGCCGCCGACGATGCTGCCGGTGCCGTTGGTCCGCATGGCGTTTTCGAGCAGAAACATGCCGAATCCGCCCAGCGCGAACACGGCGGCGGACAGCGTCAACTCGAACGGTTGCATGGTGCGGTTCCTACTTCCCCGCGGTCCAGCCGCGGCTGCGGTCGACGGCGCGGTGCCAGTCCGAGAGTAACCGGCCGCGGTCGGCGGCCGATAGCGTCGGCTGGAATTCGCGGTCCAGCGCCCAGTTCTTCCGCAAATCGTCGAGACCATTCCAGTAGCCGACGGCCAGTCCGGCGAGATATGCGGCCCCCAAGGCCGTCGTCTCCTGCACGACCGGACGATGCACCGGCACGCCGAGCGCATCGGCCTGGAACTGCAACAGCCACGAGTTCGCCGTTGCGCCGCCGTCCACCCGCAAGGCGGCGAGCGGCACGCCCGAATCGGCCTGCATCGCGTCGAGCACGTCTGCCGTCTGATACGCCATCGCCTCCAGCGCCGCACGGGCCAGGTGCGCGCGTGTGGTGCCGCGCGTCAGACCGATGAGCAGTCCGCGGGCCTCGGCGTCCCAGTGCGGGGCACCGAGGCCCACAAACGCCGGGACGAAATACACACCGGCGTTGTCCGGGACCGACGTCGCCAGCGCTTCGGTCTCGCCCGCAGTGGTGACGATGCCCAACCCATCGCGCAGCCATTGCACGGCGGCGCCGGCGATAAAGATCGAGCCTTCGAGCGCGTAGGTCACGTCTTTGCCGATCTGCCAGCCGACGGTCGTGATCAGGCCGTGCTGCGACGCGACCGGCTTCGATCCCGTGTTGAGCAGCAGGAAGCAGCCGGTGCCGTAGGTGTTCTTCGCGGTTCCCGGCTCGAAGCAGGTCTGGCCGAACGTCGCCGCCTGCTGATCGCCCGCCGCGCCGGCGAGCGGGATCGGTTTCCCGAACAGCGATGCGTCGGTTTCGCCGTAGACTTCGCTCGACGACCGCACTTCGGGCAGCATGGCCCTGGGCACGTTGAGCAGTTTGAGCAGCTCGTCGTCCCAACTCAGCGTGTGGATGTTGAACAGCAGCGTCCGGCTGGCGTTCGACACGTCGGTGACGTGGAGCTTGCCCCCCGACAGCCGGACGCTGC
>Ga0163151_10006126_pt1 | contig 14826 bp, 9 predicted proteins | sample OliLakLV19MP5IB2_FD_145596 | JGI IMG/M metagenome (GOLD analysis project Ga0163151, IMG submission 145596) | Freshwater microbial mat bacterial communities from Lake Vanda, McMurdo Dry Valleys, Antarctica - Oligotrophic Lake LV.19.MP5.IB-2 | ecosystem: Environmental > Aquatic > Freshwater > Lake...
AGCCGAGCGTCTCCTGCGTGCCGAGGAGATCGGGATCGAATTTGTGAATGGTCTCGACAAGAAACTCCCGACGGCGGTCCCAATGGTTCTCGCCGTCCTTGGCGGTGCCGTAACGGATGTTGAAGCTCATCACGCGGACGTCGGCCGTGGGTTCGTCCGCGACGGCGGCCATTACCAACGAGACGGCGACCATCAGTCCCCGCGAGCAATCGCACAGCATGTTGTGTTCTCCCCGGTTGTCATCGCACTATGGTGAATACAGTATGCCAACTCGCGCGGGGAGTGCCTATGCGGACGGCAAACGACAAATCGCTTCACAAATCGCTTCCGGACGCTGCCGTTGGTGGCGAAACCTGGATCGGCGGATGAGTACGCCGCAGGCGTTCGATCACACAGCCCAGGGTCGCGAGTCCGCGAGCGCACCCTGGGGGAATTGGCGTCCGAGGCGCATCGACCCTGAAAGGGTCGCATCACCGGCGGCCTCAAATCGTGATGAAACCCTTGCAGGGTATGAGGTTCATCGTCGATTGCCACCCAGGGTGCGCTCGCAGACTCGCGACCCTGGGCTATGAGATGCAACGCCTTCGGCGTAAAGGCCATCGTTGCATTAAAACCACCTGAAAACATCATCGAATGGAGCGCTCGCCCTCGCTCACGCTTCGGGTTGGTGTGAAGCGCCGGCATCGCCCACGCGCTGCCGCAGTCCCTCGTAGCCCCACTGCATCACGACGTTGTGGTTCCATTTAAACAGCGGCCGTGCGACCGGGGCCAGCCACTGCATCCACCGTTTCGTGGCGATGACTTCCCAGTCGTAGCGGACGTGCGTCACGCCGGCGTCGTGCGTGAGATGCCAGGACCCCGAGCCATCCAGTTCTCCGGTGGCCCGGCCTTCGATCAACGTCTGCGGCTCGATGCGGACGGTCTCCATCGTGAACGTCAACCGATACGGCAGCCTGCTCTTCCAAGTGTACCGCCGCACCGCCCCGACGCCGTGGACATCGCCGCCCGGTTGCAGCAGCTCCACGCGCTCGACGCCGCGCCACCACGTCGGCCATTGCTCCGGGGACATCAACAAGTCCCACACCTGTTCCTGCGGCGCGGGGATGGCCCAGTGGGTGACGAAGCGGTATTGCGACGTCGCTGGCGATTCGAGGATCACAAAGCCGTCCCTTCCGCACGATCGTTGGCGAGCGTGAAACATTGTAACGGCGGGAGTTACGGCCGCGAGCGCGGCGGGGTTCATCGAATCGGCCTTGGCGTGGTCGCTACTTGGTGGAGATCGTTCGTCGAGAGAGTGTCTGCTTGGCCCAGGTAGGGGCCGCGGACTGTAGCCACGGGTGAAGCGCAGCCCGCTGCGGGCGGAGCGCAACCCGTGGAAGGCGTGGACTGGTCTGGTCCGTCCCGAAGGGCCGGCGGAAGTTCTGCCTGTCAACGGAATCCTTTGCCCCTACCGGGGCAAGGTCCGCTCGTTCAACCTGACCACGGGTTCCGCGTCGGGCGGCTACCGCCGCCGCGCCGCTTCACCCGTGGCTACAATCCGGTCGCCCCTTTCGGGGCTGCGAATGCCGTAAACCTCGACATCGATCGAACACCAATTGGCGATCACATCGAATCGGCCTTGGATGCCGCATCCCACGGACTACGATTACGGCGAACGAAATCCGTCCAGGAAACGTACCCCCATGTCCGATTTCAAAGTCACCGCGCTCGAACGCGATCTCGATTTCGACCTGTTGCCCTATTGGGACGTCGTGATTATCGGTGCCGGCCCCGCCGGTTTGGCCGCTGGACTGACGACGGCCCATCGTGCGCTGACCACGCTGGTGATCGAGGCCAAAGACCGGCCCGGCGGGCAGCCGCAGTTTCTGTATGCCGACAAGCGGATCGTCGACATCCCCGGCTTTCCCGACGGCATCACGGGCGAGGAGTTGTCGCAGCGGACGTATCGTCAGGCGGTCGACGCGCTCGTGCAGTTCCGGTTCAATGAGGAACTGGTGACGATCGAAGACACCGACGAAGTTGCCACCGAGGACCGCCTGAAGCGGGTCGTCACCAGCCGCGGGAGCTACCTGGCCCGCAAGGTGATCATCGCCTGCGGGCTGCTGCATTATCCGCGGCGGCTGCCCGTGCTGGACGCGCTGCAATCGAAGAGCGTGCATTACAAGATTCCCAAGATCGGCGACTACGAAGGGGGCCGCGTCGCCGTGGTCGGCGGCGGCGACTCCGCCCTCGACGCCGCGCTGATGGTGTTGGCCCGCGGCGGCCTCGTCGATCTGCTGGTGCGCGAAGCGATGCCCATCGGCAAGGCGGACAGCCTGGCACGCATCGTCGAATCCGGCGGCCGAGTGCAGACGTCGGTGGAGATCAGCGCCGCGGAGTTCGCCGGCGATGAAATCGCGTTGACGTTGACCACCGGCGAACGGCTCGGTTGCTCGCTGGCCATCGTGCAGGTCGGCTTCCTCTCGGCGAAGGAGACGTTCGAGCGGCTCGCGCTGGTGCTCAACGACGACGGCAGCATCGCCGTCGATCCCTACTTTGAGACTAGCCGGCAGGGGATCTTCGCGGTCGGCGACGTGCACGGCGACATCAAGCTCATCGCCGTCGCTTGGGCCGAAGGAATTCAGGCCGCGATTCACGCCTTCAAGGAAATCACCAGCCCGTACTGGCTGAACGAGAAGCGGTTGAAGGACCACAAGATCGCGCTCATTGGTGAAAAGATCGCACGGGCCGCGTCGCGACCGCGATCGGCGTGAGATCTTCTCCGGCCCCCTCGCCCCCGTCTTCGGGGGAGAGGGTCGGGGTGAGGGGGCGAGCGCTCCCTGCCGTGACCATGTCAAACGAGCGCTCGTCCTCGCTGACGCTTCGGGTTAGTATTCCGAGCGTTGCGAAGCGCTCGGCCCCCTCACCCTAGCCCTCTCCCCCGAAGACGGGGGAGAGGGGACCGGATATTCAGAAGCATCATGCCGCACGTGGTCATCGTTGGAGCCGGGTTTGCCGGGTTGAATGCCGCCAAGGGGTTGGGGGGCGTTCGCGGCGTGGACGTGACGCTGATCGACCGGACCAACCATCACCTGTTCCAGCCGCTCTTGTATCAAGTGGCGATGGCGGGGCTGAGTCCGGCGGACATCGCCGCGCCCATCCGCAGTCTGTTGTCGCAGCATCGGAACATCCGCGTGTTGCAGGGGGAGGTGCAGCGCGTCGATCTGGCCCGCAACGCCGTCGTCGCGGACTTCGGCGAGGTGACGTTCGACTACCTCATTCTCGCCTGCGGTGCGCGGCACAGTTATTTCGACCACGAGGAGTGGGAAGAGTTCGCGCCGGGCCTGAAGAACCTCGAACAGGCGACGGAAATCCGCCGCCGGGTGTTGTCGGCATACGAAGCGGCCGAACGCAGCGCATCCGCTGACGAGCGGAAGCGGCTGTTGACGTTCATCATCGTCGGCGGCGGACCGACCGGCGTTGAGCTGGCCGGCGCGATCGGCGAGATGAGCCGGTTCACGCTCGCCAAAGATTTCCGCAACATCGACGCGACCTCCGCACGGGTGATCCTGCTGGAAGCCGGGCCGCGGATTCTCCCCATGTTCGGCGAGACATTGACGGCCCGCGCGACCCGCGATCTGGAGCATCTGGGGGTGCAGGTCTGGACCAACAGCGCGGTGACGAAGATCGACGCCGACGGAGTGGAGATCGGTTCGGAGCGCCTCCGGGCTGCGACCGTGTTGTGGGCCGCGGGGGTCAAGGCGTCGTCGTTGGGCCAGACGCTGGGGAGCGAGGTGGACCAGCAGGGGCGCGTGAAAGTCGAGACCGACTTGAGCCTCGCCGGTCATCCGAACGTGTTCGTTGCCGGCGATCAGGCGTGCTTCCTGCATCAGACCGACAAGCCACTGCCGGGGACCGCTCCGGTGGCCATGCAGCAGGGACGGTATCTCGCCCAACTCATCCGCCGCGACCTGAAGGGGCAGCCGCGGCAGCCGTTTCACTTCGTCGACAAAGGCCAGATGGCGACCATCGGCCGCAGCCGGGCCATCGTGGAGGTCGGCCGGATGCAAGTGTCCGGCTTCCTCGCGTGGCTGATGTGGCTGGTGGTCCACATCTACTACTTGACCGGCTTCAAGAACCGGCTGCTGGTCGTCCTGCAATGGGCGTGGTCGTACGTGTCGTTCCGCCGCGGCGCGCGGTTGATTGTCACGAAGGACTGGCGGTTCCATCCGCCGTCGAAGGATGCCTAGCGGCGTTTTCAGAGCCGCATCGTCTTTACGCCGAAGGCGTTGTCTCTCAAAGCCCAGGGTCGCGAGTCTGCGAGCGCACCCTGGGTGGCGATCGCTGGCGAACCCAATACCCTGAAAGGGTTTCATCAGGGTTAGACGCCGCCGGTGATGCGACGCTTTCAGGGTCGATACGTCTCAGACGCCATGTCCCCAGGGTGCGCTCGCGGACTCGCGACCCTGGGCTGTGTGATCGAACGCCTTCGGCGTAATTGGCCTCCGATCAATGTCCCGTCGCCAACGGCAACAACCAAGATTGGTTTTGAAACCACTTCTAATCCGGCGGCTCGACGTCGCCCCGCCGTTGCAGCCAATGCGCGACCAGCCAGCACGCGAGCGCCCACGTCAGGCCGGCCATCCAGCCGGCGAGGACGTCGGTCGGGTAATGGACGCCGAGGTACACGCGGCTCACGCCGACCAGCAGCGTGAGCAGCAACGACAGAGTCAACACGTAAACCTTCAGCCTCATGCGGGCCATCACGCTGGCGACCAACGCGCCCAGCGTGAGATAGACCGTCGCCGACAGCATCGAATGCGCACTGGGGAAACTGCTCGACGTCACATACGAAAGGTGCGGCACCAGCGACGGCCGCGGGCGGTCGAACAGCGACTTCAACCAGAACGCCAGCGCGGTGCCGCTGCCCGCGGCGATGAGCAGGAACGCGGCCATGTGCCGCTTGCCGTCGAGCCACAAATATCCCGCGACGGCGAGCGTGAACGAGACCAGCCAGCCGACGCCCCCCAGCGCCGTGGCGTCGCGGCCCATCTCGGCGAGCCAGCGGGGACCAATCGGCCGCGCGAGCTCATCGGGCCGCCGCAGCGCCCGCACCGCCCAATCGTCGAACGACTGCGTGTCCCCCTCAGCGACGTTGTCGGCGATCGCGATGAACGCCCACGTCCCGGCGATCACCAGCAGCGTGCCGAGCAGCACGACCGGCTCGCGATCTCCCAGCCAGGCCCAGATCGCGTGAGGTTTCCGATCTGACGGAGCGGACGATTTCATGCACGGACTTTCACGGCCACAACGCGGTTCCGGTCGATGTCTCGATTCGGCCCTTCGAGTCACCACGATAACCGCCCGGTCGGCCCGGCCACCAGCGGCGTCTGCATCCGGTGGGAGCGCGGGTGTGCAACCGCTTCGGGATGGATTCTTTTCTCCGGTCCCCTCGCCCCCGTCTTCGGGGGAGAGGGTTAGGGTGAGGGGGCCGGACGCTCGTGCCGTGTCCAACACCAACCCGAAGCGTCAGCGAGGACGAGCGCTCGTTCGACTTTGTGCGCGGCAAAAAGCGCTCGCCCCCTCACCCCGACCCTCTCCCCCGAAGACGGGGGCGAGGGGGCCGGAAAAGGCCAACGGCCAACTGCCCGACATTGCTCACCGCGCAGCGCTCGGCCCCGCGTGCTCCCCGCGCGCGAACTGACGCAGATCCTGTCCCTTGATGACGGCGGCGATCAAGTCCGGCAGGCGGTTTGGCGTGCAGCCGAAGCACGGCATCCCCAACCCGGCCAGCTTCTCCGCCAGGCGCTCGTTGTGCGACGGCTGCCCCTGGTCCGAAATCGCCAGCAGACCGACCGCCTTCAGCCCCCCTTCGAGCAGCGATTCCATTTTCTTGACGAACCGGCTTTCGTTGGGGCTCGTGTCGTGCAGATCGGCCAGCAGGACGTACAGCGTTTTCGCCGGCGTGTGCATGAACCGCTCGCAATAGCAGGTCGCCTTCCAGTAGTCCTCGGCCCCGCCCAGTTGGATGCCGAACAGCAGGTCGACCGGATCGGAGCAGTGTTCGGTCAGGTCGACCACGTCCTCGTGATTGAACGCGACGACGTGGGTTTCCACGGAGGGGAGGCTGGCGAGAATCGCCCCCATGATGCCGCCGTAAATCAGCGACGTCGCCATCGACCCCGACTGGTCCATGGCGATGATGATGTTCCACTGGTTCTGGCGCTGTTGCCGGCCGAAGAACGAGATGCGTTCGGGGACGATCGTCCGCACTTCGAGATTGTAGTTTTTCAGATTGCGGCGGATCGTCGTGGGCCAGTCGAGATTCGGCAGGCTGCGAAACGGGCTGTGACGATTGCGATTGAGGGCCCCCCGAATCGCCTGCGCGAACTGCGACTCCAGCCGCTTGCGGACCTCCTCGACGGCCCGGCGGACGACGTCGCGCGCCGCGTCCTTGGCCTTTTCGGGCACCAGATTCTTCAGCGTCAGCACCATGCTCGCCAGATCGACGGACGGCTCGAGCTGCGCCAACAGCTCCGGCTCGAACAGCAGTTGCTTGATCCCCTTGCGTTCGATCGCGTCCTTCTGCAGCAAAACCACGATGTCCTTCGGGAAGAACTCGCGGATCTGGCCGAGCCACCGCGCGACGCGCGGAAACGTCCGCCCCTTCACCGCCCCGTGCGGACCGGTCTTGGGCGACTCCCATTCCTCGCGCGTGATTTCATCGTCGCTCGCGTTGTAAATCGCCTCCAACGCCTCGTCCATTTGCAGGTCGTCGCCGGTCAGCGCGCAGCCCCCGGAGTGATACGCCGACAGGCTCTCCTCGGATTCCTTGCCCAGAATCAGCCGCCACCGCCGCAGGGATTCGGGATCGACGGATGTGCTCATGTTGTGAATTCCACAAGGATGCTACAGGTCGCCAAAATCGAACTCGTTCAAGTCGGCAAGCGTCTGTTCTTCCTGCTCGGTCAGCGGTTGCTCGATCAATTCGCTGGCTGCGTCGGCGTGGACGCCCCAGTGCTCGCCGAGATTCTCGGCGATGTGCCGCTTCTCGCGCGGACTGAAGCTGCCGAACGCGCGCCGCAGAAACACCAGCGCCCGGCGGAACTGGTCGTCGTCGAGCGCGGCGACGTAGTCGGCCAACTGCACCCACAGCGTTTGCCGGGTGAGCAATGCGTAGCGGTTGCGCCGCGATAATCCCTCGAACCAGCCGGCGCCGAGGTCGGCGGGAATGCCCGGCGACAACCGGCGGGACACCTCGCGGGCCAGCGCATCGTTGGCCATCAGGCCGCGCTCCAGCAGGATCGCGCAGGCGTAGCCGGACAGCAGCGGGTTGCGGTCATCGGCGTCGGCGAGCCGTTGCAGCCGGTCGATCCACAGCGATTCCTCGACGCGGTCCGCATACTCCAGCGCGACCTGATTGAGCTCGTCCATCGCCGCCAGGATCGCCCTGGCGGCCTCGTTGTCGCAGGTTGCCGCCCCGTGCAGCGCCAGCGAACCCTGCACGAACAGTTCCTCAACGAGCGGCAGCAGCGGGGATGGATCGAACTTGCGGACATCGCCGTAACGGATGATCTGCCCCAGCGCGCGAGCCGCATGCGCGATGGCGGTGAACTCCGACGTGCCTGCCGACAGTTCCTGCAACCGCTGTCGGGCCGCTTCCATCGACTTCATCAGGCCGCACTGGCAGGCGTCGCGGATCACGTCGGCCGCCTGCGCGATCGTCGGGCAGGCCTCGAGCGTTGTCTGGAATTGAAAGCCGACGGCCAGCTCGACGGTCTCGCCGAGCAGCACCGCCTCGATCAGTTGGATCTCGCTCTCCGGGGACCATTGCAGATGCCACTTCTCCGCCCAGTTGGTCGATTGCTGCGCGGTCCGCTGCGCCGTCGCGAAGCCGACGCCGAGCACGCGCAGCCGATGAAAGAACGACGACCGGCTCAAATCCAAAAACGCCGCCTCCGTCGATTTCGCCTGACGGTTCTCGCGCAGGTCCAGCGTCAGTTCCTGCTTGACGGTGGTCTTGTATTTCTCCAGCTTCAGCCGCGCGAGTTCGCGCTCGAAGTCGACCTGGATCGAAGTCCGGCTGACCCCTTTGGGCAACTCGCCGATCGCCGTGCCGACGTCGACCCGGGCCAGGGCATCCCGAACGGTCGACAATTCGCCGTGACCGACGAGCGTCACCGCGGCGTCGCGCAGATCCTTCAGCGTCGGGGCCAATCCGTCCTTGAGAGCCGACAGCGTGTTCGCGAGCCGCACCCCTTCGATCACCTCGGCCGTCGAGCGGTGGGTGCCGGATTCCCGCAGGTGCCGGACCACGAGCGACAGGTACCGCGACGGCAACTCGGCGAGGTCGTTCCGTTCGAGCGACTCCCACAGCAACTCAAAGTACGCCGGCGCGTGATTGCCCGCCCCGTAGCCCGATTGCGAAGAGAGTTTGAAGTACGAATACGGCATCAGTGTCAACTGGCTGGCCCGCCGACGCAGCGATGCGAGTTCGTCGTCGGTCATCGGCAGGTGGTCGCCGTTCAACACCGACGCATGAAACGCGCCGACCACTGCGACGATCTTTTCGGGCTTGTATCCCGCGGCGACGGCCTCGGCGATCCGCCGCCGCATGTAGGCCTCGCGGACCAGACTCTCCGCCCGCCGGCGGACGGAGTCCCGTTCCAGATCGCGCAACGACTGTCCGAACTCGAACGCGGCGAGGCGATAGCTGTCGTCGCTCAGGTTGTGCTCGAAGTGCCGCTCCCAGTACGTCTCGTAATCCGCTTCGCCCGCCTGTTGCGCGTACTGATCGTGAATCGACGGCCCGCGTTCGGGGGGTGTAAGATTCTCCGGCGATTCGGTCGGAGGATCGAGTTGGTTGCCGGCCTGTTCGAGCAGTTCCGCCTCGATGTCCTGCAACGCGAGGAAGATGTCGGACGGCAGGTCGATGAACATCACCCGGACGTCGTGTTCGGCCGCCCATTTGAGCGCCTGATACTCCGGGCTGTAACGCGCCAGCGGATAGACCAGCGTCCGGACCGGCAGCGAATCGGTGTAGGCCAGAATCGCGATCGGCGGCTTCGTCCCCGGCCGCGTGATGTCCGGGATCAACGCATCCGCATCGGCGAGCCCCTCAATCAACACCAACTCCGGCCGCACGCGGTCGAGATAACGCCGCAGATGCCACGCCCCCGTCGGCGACAGATGCCGCACCCCGAAGACGTTGATTGGTCCGGAGCCATTCATTCGTTGTGCTCGGAACACGCCGTGAACAGCGGCCGCCATTCCGCGCCGCGCTTCTTGAGGACGTTTGACAGATACTCCTGCCACGCGACGCGGTCCTTTTCCTCGTCCTTCACGACCGACCCCTGCAGGCCGGCGGCCAGATCGTGCGGCGTCACGTCGCCGGTGCCGAAGCTCCCGGCGAGCGCCATGCTGTTGGCGAGGACGGAGATCGCCTCCGCGGTCGACAGCACGCCGCTGGGGGATTTCAGCTTGGCTTTGCCGTCGAGCGTCTGGCCGGTCCGCAGTTCGCGGAAGATCGTGACGACTTTCTCGATCGCCTCATCGGCGGGGACTTTCGCCTTCAGCTCCAGATGCAGGGCGAGTTCGCGGACCCGGCGGCGGACGATGTCGATCTCGCTTTCGATGGTCGCCGGCGTCGGCAGCACGACCACGTTGAACCGCCGCTTGAGCGCCGCCGACATGTCGTTCACCCCGCGGTCTCTGGTGTTCGCCGTGGCGATGATCGAGAACCCCTTCTGGGCGGGCACCTCCGTCAACAGCTCGGGAACGGAGAGCCGCTTCTCCGAGAGGAGTGAAATCATCGCGTCCTGCACTTCCGACGCACACCGCGTGATTTCCTCGAACCGGGCCAGCGATCCGCTCTCCATCGCCCGGAAGATCGGACTGCGGATCAGCGCCTCGGGGCTGGGGCCGTGGGCGATCAGCATCGCGTAATTCCACGTGTAGCGAACCTGCTCTTCCGTCGTGCCGGCGGTTCCCTGCACGACTTTCGTGGAATCGCCGTTGATCGCGGCCGCGAGGTGCTCGGACAGCCACGATTTCGCGGTGCCCGGCTCGCCGATGAGCAACAGGGCACGGTCGGTGACCAGCGTCGAAACGGCGATCTCCACCAGCCGCTGATGCCCGATGTATTTGGGTGTGATGGCCGTGCCGCCGACCGAACCGCCGCAGATGTAGGTCAGCACGGCCCGGGGCGACATCCGCCAGCCGGGGGGCTTGTCGTGTTTGTCGGCCTGAATGAGCGCTTCCAGCTCCTTCGCATAGAACACTTCCGCCGGCACGCGCAGCATCCCGCCGACATCGTTGGTCTCGGAGGGGGCGGCATCGGCCATCGAGTCTTTCTTCTTGCTCATGCGGTTGCATTCTGCTGAGGGAATCGGGCATTAAACGGAATGCTTACAGCGTGCATCGCGATTCAGGATTGAGGGTGCGGAGGCATCGCCATTATTCCCGGATTGCAGCCGCGGAGCGGCGACAGATCGTAGCCCCAGGCGTGAGCCTGGGGAAACATCGTCGTGGTGTTGTTCAGCCCCGAAGGGGCGACAGAAGCTCGATTGCGCGACGCATCTCTGTCGCCCCTCCGGGGCTGGCGTGTTCCCCGGCGACTGGTCCCCAGGCTCACGCCTGGGGCTACGATCTGACGCCCCGCTGGGGCTGAAGACCAATACCGACTGAAGCTTCATGGTGGATCCCACACAGAATCGTGACGCACACGCATACCGCTACCCCGTCAGACATCCGGCTTGTTCTTCAGCGCGAGCAGGGATTCCATCAGCGAATCCACCATCTTCTCGGGCAGACTCGGCAACAACGCTTCGAGCTGCGTCGCGGAGGACTTCGGCAGGTCCGGAATCATCCGACCGATCCAGTAGCCGACCGAACCGTGATATGGCGAGGCGGCGAACTGCTTGAGCAACTCCAGCACCCCCTTCGTCGCCTCCGGGTGGCCGATGCGGACCATCGTGTCCAGCACCCGCTGCGAATTGTAATCCGCGGACTTCTTGAGACTCGCGGCGAACTGCTCCGGCAGAAACCGGTTGGTCGCCGGATGGTTCGGCCGCGCCAACTGCTGCACGAGGTCCAAATCGCCAGTCGCGACGGCGGCGTCCAGCCAGCGCGGATCGAGTTCCGGCAGGTCGCCCTGTTCGCGACCAAAATACGCGACGCGGCTGGTCCGCCAGGCGAGACTCGGATCGGCGACCTGGTCCGCCAGTCCGTGACGGATCGCCTCCAGCCGGCCGAATGCGGTCGCGGTCTTCTTCGATTTCTTGTCGGGCTGGTCGAGCAGGCTCGGCGAAAACAGGTCGTACAGCCGGCCCGGCGACACCGTGCGGCGGGCCGCGGCAAACGCGCACGACAGCATCGGGCCGGTGAGCGACTCGTGCGCCGCGATCAGCTTCTCGCGCGTCTTGGGCGAACCGTTCGCCATCAGATAGGCGACCAGCTCGTTCACGTCGGCGCCGCTCGGTTCGGACTTGATCGCCGCCAGATCGCTCGCGCGATCGAAGCCCTTCAGCAGCCAGGCTTCGGTCCCCGCATCGTCGCGGCCGACGAGGCCCCCCAGCCAGTGTTGCAGCCGCGTAACCGCGGTGCCTTGCTCCGTCTTGTCCTTCAGCTTGAGCAGTTTGGCGAGTTGCCGGTCGGCTTCAGTCAACAGGAATTTCAGCAGGGCCGGATTGCGGCTCGTCCGCAGCCGGTCCACGATCAAGGCCAGATCCGCACCGCCCGCCGCCTTCTGCACGGCTTCCACGGCGACGGCGGCGTCGAGCTTGGTCAGCGCTCCCAATGCGGCGGCGCGGACGTCCTTGGCTTTCGCTTTCGATTGCTCCAAGAGATAGGCGAGATCTTCGTCCGAGTCTCCCAGACACTCGATGGCGACGACCTTGAGTTCCTTCGATCCGTCGTCGAGCGTCTGCGCAATCAGCGCGCGCGTCCCCTGCGGATCGAGCTGATGCATGAGCCGCAAACGCAGCAGATGACCGGCCTTCCCGTTCTGATCAAAACTGCGGCGCAGCTCGGGCAGGATCGCTTTGCCGTACAACGGCAGCACTCGCTCCACGACGAAGTCGCCGATTTCCGGATACGGATCGTCGAGCGCCTCGAGCGCGGGCTTGACCAGCCGCAGGTCGGCGAACGCGCCGCGCTCAAAGGCGTCGCGAATCAACTCTAGTCGTCCGGAACCAGTCGTCGACAGCGCTTCGAGCAGCGGTTTCAGCAATCGGGCGCTGGCCTGCGTCTGCCGGGCGCCCAGGTCGGTCGTTTCGATCGTCAGCAATTCGCCCGCGAGGCCGGTCTCCCCCTGCGTATAGAGGATGGCGTTGACCAGCCCCGCCAGTTCCAGCAGCGCGACCGGGGCCGTCTTCTCATTGCTGTCCACAACGGCCTGCGCGGACTGCGCCACTTTTGCGAATACTGGAGCCTTCTCGCCGGCCTTTTCCAACGGCGCGATCAGTTTCTTCAGACGAAAATCGCCCCCCGACACCCCGCTGCCGGCAATCGCCAGTCGCCGCAGTTCGTCGGACACCTGAGTGAGGATCGCGATGCTCATGGGGAGATTTCCTACATCGTCAGCCGCACCACCGCCGACTCTGTCACGAGGCTCAGCGGCTTGATCTGCAACTTGCGCGTGTCCAGATCGTGGCGAAACCGCGCGACCAGCGTCTGGTTCTCGAACAGGCCGGGAGACAACAGCGGCAACAGATGACAACTGGCCGGCTCATCGGTCATGCCGCGGTCGGTCATTGTCAGCCGGTTTCCCGTCGCGTCCTCGACGACGAACGTGCCGTCGATCTGGCCGATGCGTCGAAAGCTCAGCGCATAGATCGGTTGCTTGTCCGACAACGGTCCCTTGAGGTTGGTTTTGACCTCTTTTACCACCGCGGCGAAATCGCTGTGAGCGTGCGTGCGGGCGCGCTGCAGATCGGATGGCTCCAGCGGACGCGGCGTCATCGCCTCCCACCGGACCCTGGGGTTGACGTCGCCGGGATAGACGCACAGTTCCGCCACCGTCGCGACCTGGAAGAAGCTGTCGTCGCTTTTGATGTACTTCGCCGCCTTGTACGGCCGGAAGTTCTGCGAAAGCTGGATGCGGCCCGTGTTCAGATTCAGCCAGACGCCGGTGTCGACGTATTCCTGCCGGGCGATGTCGTTGTGCGAATTGAACGCGAGCTGGATCAGTTCGACGTCGGTCTGCACGAGACCCACCGCTTTCAACTCGGAGAGTTGCCACGCATGACCGAGCCACGCGGCGATGGCGGTGTCGGTTTCCGGTTTGAGTTCGGGGTCGTCGCCGCGCCGTTGCAGATAGGCCCGGCCCTGTTTCACGAGCGAATGCAGCCGGCCGAGCTGATCGAGCGCCTCACTGTAGACCGCCTCGCGCTGGCTCGCCGGCACGGAGGAGTCGTAGGCGCTGTCCTCATTGGCGAACAACTTCGTGAACCGATGCAACGTCGCCTGCGCGCCAGGCAGGTAGGCGTTGCCGAGTTGCTTGGCCTTCTCCTCGATTTCCTTCGCGGTTTTGGCGTTCATGTTCCCGATGCCGATGCGCACCAGGTCGAGCGTCAACTTCTCCAGGAGGTCGATCCCTTTCCAGCTGCGCCCGAATTTTTTTGGCAAGCGCCGCTTTATCGACGGTCTTCGGCTTGGCCGCGTCCTCCTTTTTCTTCTCCGTTCGTTCGGACAGCTTCTCGCGTTTCTCCGCCAAATCCGCAGGGACGTCGGCCACCTGGAACGACGGCCGCTTCTGCACGAAGGCGTACATCAGCCCCAGGCAGTGCTTGCACGGAAACTGCCGGCTCGGACAGGTGCAGCGATGCGTCGGCTGATCCGCGCGGGCGAAATCGCACGAGCAGCGATACGGCTCCTGGCCCGACCCCTGACATTCGCCGAACAGCAATGCTTCGCCGTCGTCGGTGTGCAGCTTGAGGAACTTCCCCTTCACGACCAGGCCGCGACCATTCTTGATCGCGTCGGCGTTCGGCGCGGAGGCGTCCACGTACGCTTCGTCGATGGAGATCATGACAGCCCAGGATTCAAGACCGGTGCGACGCGCCTGCGAGGAAGCCGAAAGGACACGTGATTGTTGGTCAATCGGACACAGATTGCAAGAACCTGCGTTGATGCCGCAGCCCGGTCGGAGAGTCTCGCGTTTACGTTTCGACGGTGGCTGGCTTCAATGTCCGGTCCCCTCGCCCCCGTCTTCGGGGGAGAGGGGGCCAGAGGGGAATCCACCCCGAATCGAGACGCACACTCGCGAGCCACCTGCAAACCCCAAACGACCTCGCGACAGGCGTCCGCGGCGGTTAGACTTTCGACCATCCAGCAGTCGTTCCGCCGTGTGCGGCGGCTGTATCCCCCGTTGACGTTTCGAAGCTCGCCATGCCGCTGACGCTCGAACAGTTCGCGAGGCAACTGACCGACAGCGGCCTGTTCGCGGCCGACGAGGTCGGCGCGCTCCGGGCGGCGTCCCGTGCCGCCGATGCCGAGCACTTCGCCCGCGAGCTCGTGAAACAGAAGCGGCTGACGGCGTTCCAGGCCCAGCAGGTCTACGCGGGCAAGGCGAAGTCGCTGGTGCTGGGCAACTACGTCATCCTCGACAAGCTCGGCCAGGGGGGCATGGGGATGGTGCTCAAGGCCGAGCACCGGCGGATGAAGCGGATCGTCGCCCTGAAGGTGCTGTCCCCCAACGTCACCAAGACGAAGGACGTCGTCGCCCGGTTTCATCGCGAAGTCCAGGCCGCGGCCAAACTCGAACACCCGAACATCGTGTCGGCCTACGACGCCGACGAAGCCAACGGCACGCACTTCTTCGTGATGCAGTACGTCGCGGGGGAGGAT
>Ga0163151_10006127_pt1 | contig 14824 bp, 14 predicted proteins | sample OliLakLV19MP5IB2_FD_145596 | JGI IMG/M metagenome (GOLD analysis project Ga0163151, IMG submission 145596) | Freshwater microbial mat bacterial communities from Lake Vanda, McMurdo Dry Valleys, Antarctica - Oligotrophic Lake LV.19.MP5.IB-2 | ecosystem: Environmental > Aquatic > Freshwater >...
GCAGCAGGGCGCTTATGTCGCTAAGCTCATCTGCGCCGAACTCATGCAGCACCGAGATCCCGGTCCGTTCCGCTACCGGGATGCGGGCTCACTCGCGACGATCGGGCGCAAGGCCGCTATTGCCGATCTTGGCTGGCTGCGCGTCAGCGGATTTCCGGCCTGGCTGCTTTCGTACATGTCTGGTTTCTGATCGGTTTCCGCAACCGCCTCGGCGTCATGGCCGACTGGGCCTAGTCTTATCTCACGTTTCAACGCGGCGCACGATTGATTACCGGATCGAGTAATAGCTTGAATCGCCTCGGTCTATGAACTTTACCAAAGCTTGGTCAAGTTCTCCGGAGATTCGTGCTTACCCCACCTTGGATCCGTGCCGGCTCGAATGATTACAGATTTACGGCGATCTCTTCACTGTCTAAATTTGTACGAGTTACTCGGAGCTCCTGGAGCCTCGATTGGCAGGATGCAGTGAGGTCGATGCTAAATTAAGCAAAAGGCTCTGTGCTTTCCCGACTCCGATTGAGGCCGGGCCTCGCCGCTATGTGCGATCGGCCCATCAGTGCCAGCTAGAGCGCTCTAAGGCAGCCCTACCTGCGGGGTAACGGTCTACGGTCGGATTGCCCTACCCGCCTGCCAGTTGCCCAGCCAGATCCAGCGAAGTGTGCCGACGGTCAGCCTCGGATCCGAGCTCAACCAGTTCGGCCGCCAAAGCACGAGCCTTCGCGTCTTCGCCAATCAGGTGAGCGGCCGTCATGGCTCCTGCCATGGCACGGAAGCGGTAAGGCTCTTTCATGAGGACCGCTTCGTACTCGGTCATGGCATCGGCAGGTAAACCCTGTCTCATGAGCATGTCGGCCAGCAACTCGCGCGCCGGCACGATCGGGCCGGGCGTGACGGCATGTTTTTCAGTTGCGTCTTCGCGAACAGAGGCCTGCCTTAGCTGATCGATACAGCCAACAGAATCACCCTCGACGCACAAGGCAAGAGCGGCGACCAGCGCCGCCTGAATGTCGATCTGTTCGACCCAGTAGCCCAGCTTTGCCGCTTCCGCTGCGTCGCGAAGCGTTGCCAATCGAGCTGCTTGCTCACGTGCTGCAGTGGCGTCACCGGACAATGCTGCCCCGATGCCGCGTGCGAACGCGTTGACAGCTTCAGCATGTGGATATTTCTCCCATGGATAGACATCGGGGTCCGGCGTGAGGGTGAGTTGCGCCGCTGCCGACCAGTCCTCGCGCTCAAGCGCCAGACGTGCAGGCATTGCCGCGTAGGCATAGGCAGCCCCGAAATTATCGATTGGCTTCATGCCGAGGGATGCCTCCATAGCGTTGCGCGCGGCCTCGTCCTGCGCCAACTGAAGATGGGCATAGACCATATAGTCGGACGCATGGTGACCGTCGAACGTTGCATCACCAGCAACCCGCGCGGACTCCAGGTTCGCCTCTATTGACGCATGCCAATGACCCAGCCGCGTAAAGATATGTGAGGGCATGTGAAGTGCATGGGCGGCATCAGGTGCAATTGACGAGTAGGCACGTGCGGCGGGCAATCCTTCAGCAGCAATCGGTGGATAGTCGTAGCTGTGGATCAGATAGTGTGCGACGCCGGGGTGCTGCGGATTAGTTTCAAAAATCGGCGTCAGGATGCGCGCTGCACTTAACTGATTTGTATAACCCTTGTCGGTCGGATCGAAACTTGCCGACGTCATCAAGGCCGACAGGATCGTCGCTTCCATGTCATCGGGGTAGCGAGCGGCAAGATCAGCCATTGCCGCGTTGAAGCCCTTCATGCGATGAGCATGATCGGCCTGCTCATGATCAAGAACAAACACAGCAACTGCTTCAACATAATCTTTTTCCCGTGGGCTTCCGAGGCCAGCCGCTCGGGCGGCGTCCAGGGCGGATACGACGTCCGCCAGCTTCTCAGCGGAGAGTCCGGTCGGCCAAACAAAGGGGTTACCGAGGAGTGTCATCGCCTGGCCCCAGTGAGCCATACCGCACTCGGGATCCTCGACCGCAACGGATTCGAAGGCTTCCATCGCAGCAGGCCAGGCGAAGGAGTGATACAACGCCATCGCGTGATTAAATTTCTGTTGAGCGGCCTCGTTGCATGAAACGCTGAACTCCACGGTGCCGAGCTGCTGTGCTTCCTGCTCAGCGACTGCGTCAGTTTCCAAAGTCAACGCTACGCCCGCTAAAATTGCAGCGAGCCAATAACGGCGTCTGATATGTGGAATGTGCATTGTGGACCTCCTGGCATGGAATTGTCGCTGCAACGCTCGTCGCGTCCGAGCCTACTACGCTTGAAGGCATCAATACCGATCTGACAATTGGCAGACCTTAGGTATTGTGGAAGAGCACACCGTACGCATGTATCATATTGTTAGCCGAATTCGATATGGCCTAGACGCCCGAAAGGATAGGATCGGACAGGTATTCGTTGAAGTGATGCGATGCTCCACCCGGCTCCGTGGGTTTCATTAGGGCTAATTTCCCTCCCTAGGGCGTGTGTAAATTCTTGGTCTCGGCGATTTAAATCGGCGCCCCGCAGGAACAATCTACGAACAAACGATGTCTTGGACCGAATGCAAGCATGCGTCGTCCATCGCATCGGTTTAAGATTAGATCGGGGTTGGGCGTACCCCAAAGACGACGGCCCCGCTGCGGCGTGATTGGGCAGACTCGTTTGCCGCCCGGTGGCGCCGCGCCGCCTGCATCCGTCGTGTTAACGGGGCACCGCAATACATTCAATGGGGCGTGACCCACATCCAGCCATGTCGGAATGCAATCAGAAAAAATTGGCGATCCCGTCTTTAAGAGACTTTAAACAATTTAATCACGCGAATTTACATGTAGTAAATTCGTGCGTTGCAGGACAATTATAATCGGTAACCCCGAACAATCGGCCTCTGGTTCGCAGCAAATCTCCGGTTAAGACGGGCACATTCAATTGGGTTACATATTCGTCTTTGCTTGGATAAAGGAATGGGTTCACGGAGAACAACGATGAGCAAAAGCCAAACATCCAAGGGTGCGTGTTTTTGTGGGGCGGTGGAGATCACTGTTTTAGGTGAACCCGCGGCGATGGGTTATTGCCATTGCGCGTCATGCCGGAAGTGGTCTGCGGGGCCGGTTAATGCTTTCACACTTTGGCCACCGGATGCTGTCCGTATCACACACGGCGCCGACAATGTTGCCTCTTTTCAGAGGACAGAAAAGAGCATTCGCAAATGGTGCAGGATCTGTGGCGGACACTTGATGACGGAACACCCTGGTTGGGGTGTCACCGATGTCTATGCAGCAGTGATTCCTGAATCTCCGTTCGAGCCGAGTGTGCATGTAAATTACCAAGAGGCGGTACTGAGAATGGCGGATGGTCTCCCCAAGCTGAAGGACATGCCGGCAGAAATGGGGGGATCGGGTGAATCTACGCCGGAGTAAACTGGTGCCGAGTCGGCCCAAAAGAAAAAGGCACAATGTGCAGAAACGTGACGACGTGTGCTTCGCGAACGCTAGCCTGCAAGCGCCGTATCTCAGCAATCGCTGGGGGATTCTTAAAATTAGACATTCAGGAAGTGTCCATTGAAACACCATAACACGAATTCCTTAATGAACCCCCAAGCAAGCGCTAGCGCGGGTAAAAATTCGATGTGCGTCAAGGAAAACGGCACAATCTGCAAAACTAAACAAGTGCTGTAGCGAGCGTAAAATGAATTGAGCGGCTTCTGGCGTTGATAATGACTGTTTGATTTCTGACCGCGCTGATGGACTTCAATATGCATCCGGTGCGGAACGCGCCCGGATCGTCGGCTTCTGCCACGCCAGTTTCTTCACCGGGTTGTCGAGAGGCGTTCCCGCGATTGAGTTCGTGTAGTTGCTCATCGTCTTCACAGCGATGCCAAGGATTGCTTCGAGCGCATGCTGTGGCGTCCATCCAGCAGCCAGAAAACCTTCCAGGTCGGCCGTAGCAATTTTTCCCTTTGTACGGATCAAGCTTTGCGAGAATTGTCTCAAGGCCTCCAGACGAGGATCACTTAAGCGACGTCCGTTGCGCAATGCATCGATGGTTTCAGCATCGGCGCCGGCTAGCTGAGAGAGCTTGGTATGCCAGGGAACACAATAGTCACACTCATTCTCAAAATTTGCCGTTTGATACACGACCTGCCGTTCGATCAGGCTGAAGCTGGTTTTGTCGAAGAGCTCCCATAACTCGACATAACCCGCAAGGAGTGCGGGTGCTGTGGCCATAACGCGCTCCAGATTGGGTATCATGCCCAGGTTCTTTTCTGCGCGCTGTAGCAGTTCCTTTGAATCAGCAGGCGCGGTGGTGGTGTCATGCAATGGAAACAAGGCGGTCATTTATCTAATCCCTTTCGATCTTGCCGCTCAGATTCTGTTCTTGACTGCGTTGTGCTCGGATACGTTGCTGCTCGAATTGACTTCAGGAACCAGCGCAATGCCACCGCTGCATACTGGCGATCGATGCCCATCCGGGCGTGCAGCATAACGCCATCGCCCAGTGCCAAGGCGTGGCGCGCGAGTGCCTTGTGGTCGAGATCCTTCCGAATCGTGCCTTCGAGCTGAGCATCCGAGATGGCAGATTCGAAAGCCTCTATTACAAGAAACTGGGAGGCGACCACTAGTATCCAGCATTCTTTGCGCAATTTGAGTGATTCGACCTGCATTAGATCATCAGCACGGGGGCAAACCCGCCGCCAAGCGTCCTGAAATTTGTCGTCTGGCCTTGATAGAGGCGCGCGGCCACTAGAAGCACCTGACCGTCATAGGTATAAAGCCGGATGTCCATCTTCCGCGCCTGTGGTGCATCGTCGATCTTGATCATGCGCTCGCTCGGCCGGACAAACGCCTGAGCAATGTAGCCTCCACGCTTGACCTCCTCCCAAACGCCTTTTGTTAACTTATCGCCGCGGTAAACTGCCTTGCCGCCGTGACCGCCGGTCGGCTTGAAGAACAAGTTCTTACGTGACTTCCACAATGCATCGGCGTTGCCGGAAGTTACCAGGACGGTGCGCGGGACGGCTTTAAGAAGGGCGCGCAGCCTTGGCTCCACGCCCCAGGCATCGAGAATCGCTGGGTCGGAGAGGAGTGAAAGGTTGCGCTTGTCGGCGAGAATCGAGTGGTTGTACGGGTTCGGCGTCACGACCACCGCGCCATCCCGATAGGCCTCCCGCAACGCCCTGTGATCTGGCTGATCGAGTGCAAAATCGGTGACCCGATTGTACACGAGGTCGATATTCTGCCCGCCGAACCTAAGCCGACCGCCCTCGTAGTGTAGGCAGCTGGCGTCCGCGATGACCGCGTCGACACCGCGCTCGATCAGAACTTGCCGCGCCAGCACAAACTCGGGATAGAGATATTGTTCCTCGGGGTTGTCGTCGACGATAGCGATCCGATTTGCAGTGCCGAATCCCCGCTGGCGCACCCATTCGCCGTGGAACATGCGGAACGCGGCATCCTCAAAGGTGTGCGCCAGCGGCGCCAGTGGCAGTTTCATTTTGACACAGCACGCGCGCTGCGCTCTTGCAAGAAGGGCGTTGAGAAACGCGCCGCCGGCATTGGTATTGATCTCTATCAACCTCGGACCGTCTTCTCCAAGATGGAAGTCGTAGCCCATCAATGCGCCAACCGGACCATGATCTGCCTGCGAGATTTCGGGCGCCCAGGACAGGACAGCGGCTTTGTACGCCGCAAGTCGGGCCGTTACCTCGACAGCCGTCACGATCTCTTGCATCTCGGCGACCGCCGTGGCTGAGAGAAACACCGGCACGTTCGAGAACAGGTGTGCGCGAGGGCGGATGAAGCTCTCGCAGAACGACGAATCCCCAGCTTCGCGCTCCAACGCCTCGCACAACGATGGACGGTCGAGCGTGGTGCAAAAGCAGTTTTGGTTCAGACGATCCGAAATGGATATTGGATTCGGAAGAGAAGAGTCAGAGGTGTTCATCGATCGTAACGCCATTGATTGGCCAAGATCCGGCGCGCTTCGAACTGAAAGGTAGCCTTGGATTTCCTTGTAATCATCGCCTCACAATTACTCGGCCCGTCGATCGATCGTAACGGCGGCATTCGTCTGAGTGATCGATTCTTCGGCATCTCTGGTCGCTCCGGTCAGTATCTAAATCGTGTCGAGGCAATGCAAATAGCTGGACCACTCATTGGTATGTCCTTCCACGATGAGAAAGCATTCTCTTACCCCTGTTGCAGCTGTGACTCCATGCAGATTGCTCGCTTCAATTCGCAGCGGCGATAGTTGCTGGTGCTTGGCTTGATCACGGTCGTGCGGCTGAATTGCCACCTCTCAGCACCAGTGAAATTCCTATCAGCGCCAAAACGACGCCGGCAGCCTGAATCGCCTCGAGCCGTTCGCCGAAGAAGCTGGCACCGATCGTGAGCCCGAAGATTGGCACCAGAAACGTAAAGGCATTCGCCCGGTTGAGTTCAACTCGCTCCAGCGCCTCAAACCACAGCCAGAACGCGAGCGACGATCCGAGGACGGCTAAAACCACAAGGATGAAGACGAATTCGGTCGACCAAGTCAGCAGCGAGACATCTTCCATCAGCATCGATATGAGGGCCAGTGGCACCGCGCCGATGAGTAGCTGGAAGCCCATTGCCATGATCGGGTCGACCTGACCAGTGAGGCGTTTAATGGCAATATTGCCTATGGAAACTCCGGTCGCGGCGAGAACGACGTAGGTGACACCAAGAGGATAGCCTTGGATGTGAACTGCTGCGACGCCCGGCCAAGCAATAACAGCGATGCCGGCCAGGCCAATCGCCAGGCCGATCTTTCCAATCACCATCAGTCGTTCACCCAGGAAGCCGTGCGCGAGAACGGCGGCGATGATCGGTTGCACATTCGCGATGACTGTCGCGAGCCCCGGCGAGACGAACTCGGCTGCATGGAACATGCCGAGGAAACCCATGCTTGTCGCCCCGAGCCCAACCACTACGATAAGAATCCAGGAGCGCTTACCGACAGGCACCAGGCGACCGCAGAGGGCTCCGAGCGCGATTAGGCAAATGCCTGCAAGCGCGGCGCGCAGTGCCGCGAAGGCGAGATGCGGCGCCAGATCCAAGCCAATGGTGATGAGAGGGAAGCAGGAGGCCCAAAGTACCATGACAGCCAGAAGGCGCAGGGCGGCACTAACGGTCATGGCTCAAGCACCAAAATTCGCTCTATTATCCCGCTTCGAGGGTGTATTCCACCCTCATCAGGCCTACTATAGCGGTCCTGATTCAGGTCATTGCGGAAACCGCTTTGACCTCCCACATCGAGAAGCGCTTAAGGTGCCGCGGAGAGGAAAAAGGGTAAGGCGTGCAGCAGGATGGAACAAGGCAGCGCGGAAAGGCCCCGAGTCTTCGGACGTCGGGCGTAAGGCGTTGCCTCGTGTTGCTGCTGGTACTTACCTTTTCAACGTCCGGTCTCGTTCATATTCCGATGGGCGACCAGGCCGCATTTGCGGCATCGCTTTCGCATGAAATTACATCTGTGAGCCAGGATGCCAGTGGTGAGCCGTGCTGTCCCGAGCATACTGGCCAGCCCCACGGCACCTCCTGCGGCATGGTTAATGGCTGTTCGTTCTGCGCCCCGTTGTTTTCATCGCCGGCCCTGATGGCGCCGCTTCATACAGTATTCACGAAAACGCCGCCGGATGAGGTTCCTCTCAGCCGCCTGCCGTCCGCTCAACTCCGCCCTCCGAAACTCTCCGCGAACATCTGAGCCCGCGCGCCTCGTCCGGTGTGTCGGGCTAATCCGATCGGCCGTTTCGGTTCGATCCGATCCCGTCATGTTCCGGAGAGAGTTTCTTCATGCAATATCTGTCACGTCGCCAGTTTCTGGCATCCACCGCGGCCGCAGGCCTGCTCGGCGCGGTACCCTCGCTGTTGATTTTGGGCCAGCCGGCCCTGGCAACGCCGACCACCACTATCCGCGCAGGCACCCGGGTGATCGAAGTGAACGGTCGACCGGCCACCGTCTTCGGCCTGACGCAGCCCGACGGCAGTCATGGGCTATTCGCAGAAGCAGGAAAAAGATTCCGGGTGAAGCTGGCGAACCAGCTCGATGAAGAAACGCTGATCCACTGGCATGGGCTCACGCCACCGTGGCAGCAGGACGGCGTACCGAATCTGTCACAGGCTCCACTAATGCCGGGCGCCGCCTACGATTACGACTTTCCACTGGAACAGGCCGGCACGAACTGGATGCATTCCCATCACGGTCTGCAGGAGCAGCGCCTGATGGCGGCGCCCCTGATCGTCCGGGATCCGGACGAATCCGACTTGGACATGCAGGAAGTCGTGGTCCTTTTCCACGACTTCACCTTCCGCGACCCGAACGAAATTCTCGCCGAGTTGAAGGGGTCCTCCATCCCAATGGATGGGATGGACCATACCGCCATGGGTCACGACGCCATGGCAATGGGCGACGGCCCCCACCTGCATGATGTCGACTACGATGCATTTCTCGCCAACGACCGCACTCTTGACGACCCGGAAGTGTTCCGCGTCGAGCGAGGCGGCCGGGTGCGCCTACGTCTGATAAACGGCGCGACGGCGACGAACTTCTGGCTGGATCTCGGCCAGTTGGAAGGACAGTTAATCGCGGTCGATGGCATGCCGGTCGAGCCGACTACCGCGCGGCGTTTCGAGTTCGCGATCGCCCAGCGTCTCGATATCGTCCTCGAGCTTCCGCAGAGCGAGGGTGCCTGGCCGATATTCGCGGTCCAGGAAGGCGCGCGTGCCCGCACCGGATTTGTGCTGGGCACACGCGGGGGTTCGGTCGGCAAGACCGCTGCCGAGGCCACCGAAGCCGTTGCTCCTGTCGGGCTGGCACTCGAAAGGCTACTCCGGGCGACCCGGCCACTTCCATCTCGAGACGCCGATCGGCGCCACACGATCACCATTACCGAGGCACCGGGCTATGTCTGGATGCTGAATGGCGAAGTGCACGGCACTCATGCCCCGCTCGAAGTGCGTGAGGGCGAACGGGTCGAGATCACCTTCTCCGACCAGACGACGATGGCGCATCCGATGCACTTGCACGGTCACCGCTTCCAGGTGGTCGCAGTCAATGGCGAGCGCTTTGCTGGTGCCGTGCGCGATACCGTGCTCGTTCCCGCAAGAGGGAGCGTGACGATCGCCTTCGACGCCAACAATCCGGGTAAGTGGGCACTGCACTGCCACCACCTCTACCACATGGCTGCCGGAATGATGACCACCGTCGAGTATCAAGCCTGAGCGAATTCAGACCTAATTGCTGTTTAGGTCCAACGCGGCATGTTCAGTAAGAATTGAATCAACTGCCCCCTAATCGGGATGAGACCAGTGTCCGAAACACATAGAAAGGCAAAAACACATGATGAATGGATATGGAATTGGCCTTGGTTGGGTCTGGATGATTTTGATTGTTGTTTTAGTCGGCCTCGTTATCGCGGCGTTGGTCAAATATCTTCGCAAATGAACCAGGAGATTCTCTCATGAACTATACAATTAACCGCCTCATCACGAACGCCGACTTTGACGATGTCGACGCCCGTACCCGCGCGGCGCTGGCCGTCAAAGGATTTGGAGTTCTGACTGAAATCGACGTCAAGGCCACGATGAAAAAGAAACTCGATGTGGAGATGAGGCCTTACCGCATCCTTGGCGCGTGTAACCCGAAAATGGCGCATCAAGCCATCGGCATGGAGCCCCGCGTCGGCGCCATGCTGCCCTGCAATGTGATCCTGCGTGCAGTCGATGGCGGCGTCGAGGTCAGCGCGATCGATCCTGTGGCCTCGATGCAGGCGATCGACAACCCGGCGCTGCGCACGGTGGCAGGTCAGGTGCGCGACCTGCTGGCCGACGCAGTTGCAGCGATCTGACACGACCAGCCGGGCCGAACTGGCTGAGCGGAGTTTGCCTATGACCAGGGAAAACGATGAAGAGAACACCTTCTGGCGCTCGCCTGCAGTTTTTACGCTTGGCGTCTTCCTCGCGGTCGCGGCTCTGTTTCTTCTTCTCGAGCACGGAGCCCACTTTCTGGGCGCATGGCCGCTGCTGCTCTTGCTGATCTGCGTCGGTGCACACTTCTCCATGCATCGAGGTCATGGCGGGCACAGCGGACATGATGGAGGACGCAATGAACGATAATATTCCCGCCTATGGTTTGTGGTTTCTGGCGGCCGTGAATGCTGGCATTTTCATCCTGTTCGCTTTCAGTTTCTTCAAGCCGAGGACAGCGCGCGACTGGCGCTCGCTGGGAGCATTCTCCGCGTTTATCGTCGCCCTGTTCGTCGAAATGTACGGCTTCCCGCTGACGCTCTATCTGCTGGCAGGCTGGGCTGGGAGCAGCTTTCCGACTCTCGATCCAATCTCGCACGATGCAGGCCATCTTTGGCCAGCCCTGTTCGGCTGGTCCATGGACCCGCACTGGAGTCCGTTCCATCTGCTAAGTTTCGTGCTTATTGGCGGCGGCTTCATCCTGATCGCAACCGCCTGGCGGGTGCTCCACGATGCACAGAGCAAAGGAAAGCTTGCAACGACCGGCCCATACGCCCGCTTGCGACATCCCCAGTATGCCGGCTTCGCGTTAATCGTGATCGGTTTCTTCCTGCAATGGCCGACACTGGTCACTGGCTTGATGCTGCCGGTTCTTCTCGTCATGTACTGGCGCCTCGCCAAGCGCGAGGAGCGCGAAGTGGAAGCGGAATTCGGCGAGCTGTACCGCCGTTATGCCAGAGAAGTCCCAGCTTTCGTGCCGCGGCTTAGCTCCGTGCTCGGATCGAGCGCGCGGTGACCGTGCCGCAGACTTTCCAAATCAATCAGGAGTACGAACCATGAGAACGCTTAAGATTCCCACCTTCCTTTTTGCAGGCTTGCTGATGCTCGGTACCGTGACCTCGGTCGCGGCCCAGACGGAACCCGACGAGCAGGATGCCCACCACCCCGCTGATGCGGAGACTGCCCCGGCACCCATGGCCCCCGGAGAGGCACCAGCGGCGACCGGCCCTGGCGGCATGCCCGATATGGGCATGATGACGCCAGAGATGATGCAGATGATGCAGCGCATGATGGATCAGGGCGGAATGTCCGGCATGATGGGCGGCATGACCGGCCAAGGAATGACCCAGGACGGCATGGGGCCGGGCATGTCTGCGCAAGGTCAAATGCCCATGGCAGGCATGATGATGTGCCCAATGATGCAGATGATGATGGGCGATCGGGCCGGAATGGGTATGCCGGGCATGATGACTGGTCCGGGGATCCTCTACGGCATGCCAAACGGCACACCGGAAGAGATGACGATAGAAAGTGTCCGCACCCTCCTGGAGCAAGATCTGACGCAGCATGGAAACCCGCGTCTAAAGCTGGGTGAGGTCGCCACTGCCGCTGATGGAAGCATCACCGCGGAGATCATAACCGTCGATGGCTCACTGGTTCAGAAGCTCGCCTTCAACCGCTATCCGGGTCTGGTGCGCCAAGTTGACTGATGTTGCTAATTGTCTACCCAAAGACGCGAACCGGTCTACGGGAATTCGCGGCAACAAGCAGAATCCCAGTGACCCTCTGATTCATCGTGAGCGGTTCCGAGCCGCGAGCGCTTATTCCAGGACTGAATAGAATGACAGAGGATCGGCCTAAGCCCCATTCGAATCATCACGACCAGAGTGGGCACATAACAGAAGATGCCCATTCCGCAATGACAACGAGTAGCACTGTTGTCGCGGCCGGCGGTTCAACACACTCTGAACATTCGGGACATAGCGGTCACGATCACGCGGCTATGGTGGCCGATTTCAGGCGCCGCTTCTGGGTCACTCTGGTTCTGACGCCCCCTGTCCTGCTGCTGTCGCCGATGATTCAGCATTGGTTGGGCATTGCAACAGCGATTGCATTTCCTGGGGATGAGATTGTCCTATTCGCTCTCTCGACCGTTGCTTATGTCTACGGCGGATGGCCCTTCCTAATCGGCTTCACGTCCGAGCTGCGCAAGAGACAGCCTGGAATGATGACGCTGATAGCGCTGGCGATCTCAGCGGCCTACTTCTTCTCAGCCGCCACGACCTTGGGTTTCCCGGGCGAACAATTCTACTGGGAGCTGGTGACGCTGGTCGCCATCATGCTCCTCGGCCACTGGGTCGAAATGCGCTCCATTATGGGCGCGTCACGCGCCCTCGAAGAGTTGGTCCGGCTGCTGCCCGACAGTGCAACAAAGATCGACGCCGACGGCACGACGCACGAAGTTCCCATCTCCGAACTGCAGCCGGGCGACCGGGTTCTCGTCCGTCCCGGCGCAAAAGTGCCGGTCGACGGCAGTATCATCGAAGGGTCGTCCGGCTTCAATGAAGCGATGCTGACAGGCGAGTCGCGACCGGTATCGAAGTCGGTTGGTTCCACCGCCATCGGCGGTGCGATCAACGGCGCCAATGCGGTGACCATCAAGGTGACCGCCACCGGAGATGCTACCTATCTTGCACAGGTCATCGACCTGGTAAAGAAGGCACAGGCCACGCGTTCCAGGACGCAAGACATCGCCAACCGCGCTGCTTCATGGCTCACCTACATCGCTCTCGCCGTCGGCTTCGGTACACTCTTCGTCTGGTGGCTCGTTCTCGGCGCGCCGCTCGAGTTCGCGCTCGAACGCATGGTGACGGTCATGGTCGTCGCGTGCCCGCATGCGCTCGGACTCGCAGTTCCGCTCGTGGTCGCCGTCAGCACCTCGCTCAGCGCCGGAAACGGACTTTTGATCCGTGACCGCGCTGCCTTTGAGCGCGCGCGAAATCTGAACGCGGTGGTCTTCGACAAGACTGGAACATTGACGGAAGGCCGTTTCGGCGTAAGCGATATCGTACTGCTCGCCGGCGGTGATGAGAACGAGGAACTCGCTGTTGCCGCAGCGGCTGAGAGCCAGTCTGAGCATCCGATCGCCCACGGCATCGTCGCCGAGGCCAAGGCTCGCAACTTGACTGTTCCTAAGGCGAGCGACGTCAGCAACATCACCGGAGAAGGCATCGTCGCGAAGGTCGACGACCACGACATCCGCATCGTGAGCCCCGGCCACCTCGCAAGGCAGGGCAAAGCGATCGGCCACGAGCGGCTCAAACAATTGGAGGCTCAGGGCAAGACGGTCGTCGTCCTCGTCCGCGGCGGCGAGCCTCGCGCGCTATTTGCGCTCGCCGACATCGTCCGACCGGAATCGAAGGACGCCATCGCTGAACTGAAGGCGCTCGGAATCAACTCCGTCATGCTCACCGGCGATGCCGAGGGGGTTGCCAAGGCGGTCTCGGAAGAATTGGGCATCACTGAGTATTTCGCCGAGGTGCTGCCGGACCAGAAGTCGCAGAAGATTAAAGAACTGCAGGCGCGCGGGATTGCAGTGGCCATGGTCGGCGATGGCGTGAACGACGCGCCGGCGCTGGTGGTGGCCGATCTCGGGATAGCCATCGGCGCCGGCACCGATGTAGCGGTGGAATCGGCCGACGTCGTTCTGGTCAGGAGCGACCCACGCGATGTGGCCGCAATACTTGGCCTATCGCGCGCCACATATCGCAAGATGGCCCAGAACCTGATCTGGGCAACGGGCTACAACACGATCACCATTCCGATGGCGGCCGGCATCACCTTCGGAACAGGTTTCATGATGACCCCGGCAGTCGCCGCGGTCTTCATGTCAGTCAGCACCGTCATCGTCGCCATCAACGCTCAATTTCTGCGCTTCTACAGGAAGAAATGAGGAGCATAGTTTCGTGCGACTGATTCTGCCATTGCCCGGAAACGAGACTTTCGCCCGCTATCTGGCAGAAGCCGGAGGATGGGAGTTGGGCCAGATCGAGACGCGCCGCTTTCCCGACGGCGAGACCTATGTCCGGATTCTCTCCGATGTTGCGGCCCGGCCCGTCGATCTCGTCTGCACCCTGGCACCGCCGGACGACGGGTTCCTACGTCTTCTCTTTGCGGCCGACGCGGCCCGATCGCTTGGCGCGAGCGCCGTCACGCTCGTTGCACCTTATCTCGCCTATATGCGGCAGGACCGTCGCTTCTTGCCGGGTGAAGGGGTGACGTCAAGGACCTTCGCGCGTCTCCTTTCCTCAACCTTTGACCGGCTGGTGACGGTCGATCCGCATTTGCACCGCTATCCGGCCCTTTCTCCGCTCTACACGATCCCGACAACGACCTTGCATGCTGCGCCACTGCTGATCGACTGGATTGCGACGGCGGTGGAGGCGCCACTCATCATCGGTCCCGACGAAGAAAGTGAACAGTGGGTTTCGGCCATCGCGATGCACATCGGCGCCCCCCATGCAGTACTGCGCAAGATCCGACGCGGCGACCGACACGTCGAAATCGAACTCCCTGATTTCTCGGAATGGCGTGGCCGGCAACCGGTCCTCGTAGACGACATCGCATCCTCCGGTCACACACTTGTCGAGGCCGCGCGGCAATTGCCGCTTCAGGGATTGGCGCAGCCGATCTGCGCCGTTATCCACGGCGTATTCGCCGAGGGTGCTTACGAGCGTCTTCAGGCCGTCGCGCAGAGGATCGTCTCCAGTGACAGCGTTCCCCATCCGAGTAATGGCATTCGCCTTGCACCCCTGATCGCATCTGCTCTCGCATTCGCAGATGAGTCTGACGATCACCTGATCCGCCACCGCCGGCCACCCGAACCGATTGATGATGTCGAGCGGGCGGGCATCGACTCGTTTCCGGCCAGCGATCCGCCACCCTGGACAGGCGGCATCACCTGAAACGCTGCCCGAAGGGAATGCGCGAGTTCAGAACATAAACCAGAAGGATTGGCTGAAAAGCATGAGCGAAACGAAATTGCC
>Ga0163151_10006134_pt1 | contig 14805 bp, 4 predicted proteins | sample OliLakLV19MP5IB2_FD_145596 | JGI IMG/M metagenome (GOLD analysis project Ga0163151, IMG submission 145596) | Freshwater microbial mat bacterial communities from Lake Vanda, McMurdo Dry Valleys, Antarctica - Oligotrophic Lake LV.19.MP5.IB-2 | ecosystem: Environmental > Aquatic > Freshwater > Lake...
GCATGCTCAATCTTCTTAAATCAAATCCTGTTGAGGAACGCTGCGGTGTTCCATATGCTGCGGTGCTTACCAATGCTTGTGTTTCAATTAACATGGGTCGCATGCCTTCCATAGTAGCCGATATTGCCACGCCACTTACTTCTTCATCCCTTGTTGTGATCAATATTTCCGAAGGGTTGCTCACCTCTCTCAATCCGCTTCCCTGCATTTCATAAATGCCCAATTCATTGGTTGATCCAAAACGATTTTTAGTTGAGCGTAATAAACGGTAAACATGATTTCGATCTCCTTCAAATTGCAAAACCGTATCCACCATGTGTTCCAATACTTTTGGTCCTGCAAGGCTTCCGTCCTTGGTAATATGCCCGATCAAAAAAACAGGAGTGTTACTTTCTTTCGCATAACGCATCAATTCATTGGCACATTCACGTATTTGCGAAACACTTCCCGGCGATGATTCAATGCGGGATGTGTGTAATGTTTGTATGGAGTCGATGATCAACAATTGCGGTTCAATCACTTGTATTTGCTGAAAAATATTTTGAGTTGATGTTTCGTTTAAAATATAACAGGTTTCATTTTTAATTCCTATTCTTTCCGCGCGCATTCGTATTTGTTGTTCGCTTTCTTCCCCCGATACATATAGCACCTTCATTTTTTTTAATTGCAATGCGAGTTGTAGCATGAGTGTGGATTTTCCAATGCCAGGTTCTCCACCGAACAGTACCAGCGACCCCGGAACTAATCCGCCGCCCAGCACACGGTTTAATTCTTTGTCATAAATATTTGTGCGGTGTTCATTTGATAAATTTATTTCAGTGATCAGTTGTGGTTTTGCTGCACGTTGTTGTGTGCTGTTTATACCGGGTGTTTTGTCAGAGTCTCCTTTATGAATAACCTCTTCAACATATGTATTCCACTCGTTACACGAAGGACATTTGCCGATCCACCTTGCGGACTGTGCCCCGCAATTCTGACAGAAAAAAGTTGTTTTTACTTTGGCCATATTATAGGTAAACAAAGGTATAAGTTCTTTACAAGCTATACTACGATAATTTTTAAAATTTATATGATCCAGGCAGCTGATAATACCGTTAAAATGCGCGGGCAAAGTGGATATTTTTTTCTATTTTTAAGAATGAGGAATACATTACTATTTTTGTTTTTTCTGTATATATCATGTCTTGGCATTTTTTCTCAGCCTTATTGTGATCCGGGGCTGACTGCCGCCTCAGGAGGTTATGGCATTACAAATGTTACATTAAACACGATTAATTATAATAGCCCTGTACAACAAGGCTATATGGATTATTACGATAGCGCAAGTACTACACTTTTTAAAAACGCTTCATACGTTTTTTCATTTACTCCAGGACAAATTCAGGAGGCTGTGTTTTGGATCGATTGGAACCAGGATTTTGTTTTTGATTCGGGGGAAATATATTATGTTCCGCAAACGAGCGGGGGAGTCCCAATTAGTGTTTCGTTTATGGTTCCTTCAACTGCACTTACAGGTAGTACCCGCATGAGAGTTGCTTCTGGATCAAAAGCTGATTCTGATCCTTGCGATATCACGCTGTATCAATATGCGGACATAGAAGATTATAAAATTGTTATTTCGGAAAGCAATATGGTATTTGATTCCTGCACTACAACGCAAAGAAATTTTAACAGCTGCATATTAGCGCCCGCAACTAATGTATATGTTATTGGCATTGAAATTTATACAGGGTTCACATTAAATCCTCTGCCCGCTACGTCGTTCACATTTAATACGTTCGGAACTACAAGTGCTGCGGATATTTCCAGGGCTCGGATATTTTATACAGGATCGTCTGCTGTTTTTGCAGTTGCAAATCAATTCGGTGTTGACCTTTTAAATCCTTCCGGGGCATTTACGATTGCGGGGAATATTCCTTTACAACCAGGGGTGAATTATTTTTGGCTGGTATATGATATTGTTGGCACTCCCGGTAATTTTATTGATGCAAGTTGTACAACTCTTGATGTAAATGCGGTATCTCATGTTCCCACTTTACAGGATCCAGGGCCGGGGTTCCAGGTGAATTCTCCTGTTAATTATTGCGTTCCAAAAACTACTAACACATGGCTCTTCGGATCGAATGCAGGAATAGACTTTAACTGCTCTCCTCCCAAACCAATTCTTAGATCACGTGCTTCTTTTGCTGAAGGTACAGGCTGTGTATCCGACAATATGGGCAATTTAATTTTTTCAACGGATGGCAATACGGTATATGATAAAAATTATGATGTTATGCCATTGGGTTTAATAAATGCTGCCGGCGTCCAGCCTGCACAGCCTGTTATTGTTGTTCCTGATCCGGCTAATGCAAACAAATATTATCTTTTTACAACTCCTTCTCCCAATGGCGCTGGTCCTTTGTATTATTCTGTTCTGGATATTACTTTGCCGGGAAACGGAACAGTTGCTAATCCTTTAGGCGATATAGTTGCGGGACAAATAAAACTTTCTTTGCTTGATTCCGCAATACAAAGTATAACCGCTATTCGTCATTGTAACCGAAAAGATTTTTGGGTAATAACAAAGCGTTTTAATACTAATGCGTTTTATGTATATCCTGTAACTGGAGCTGGCATACAGGCTCCTGTAATTACCAATATAGGGATGATAGAAAATTATATAGGGCTGGGTCAGGCTGCGGTTTTCCCCGGGCATGGGCAAATAAAAGGATCGCCCGACGGAAAAAAAATAGCATACGGCCACATAGCTCCCGGAAATACAATTTTACAGCTATACGATTTCGATAATACAACCGGGATTGTATCCAACTACATTCCATTAACAATTCCTGCACCAGCGTATGGAGTTTCTTTTTCTCCTGATAATTCTAAGTTGTATGTGGCTCTTCCAAGAGATAGTTTATTTTTGTTGCAGTTCAATGTCTGTGCTGGCAGCCAGGCTGCGATACAGTCCTCGCTGTTTTTTGTAAGCAGAAACGCTCGTATAAAAGAGGGTATACAGCTCGCGCCTGATGGGAAAATATATTGTGCCCATAGTAGTGAGGATACAATGAGTGTTATACAGAATCCGAATTTGTCAGGTGCGGCCTGTAATTTTACTCCTAAATCTTTTCAGCTGATGGGTGGTAACTATTATAGAAGCAACCGTTTTAGCGTACCCAACTTTATCGACGATAATTTTCTGGATTGCGGTTTAAAATTATCAGCCGATAAAATTGGATTTACATGCGATACTGTTTGTGTAGGCAGTAACACCAGTTTTACCGATACGTCACTTGCCTTAACGAGCAGCTGTGGATCGTCATTAAGAAAATATTCCTGGGATTTTGGGGACGCATCAAGCGGCGCATCAAATATGTCTTCGCAACAAAATCCTTCTCATCAATTTTCCGGTTCAGGAATATTCACCGTTAAATTTATTGTAGAGGAAGGTTGCCAAAAGGACAGTGTATATCAGAATATTCTTGTAGACTCGCTTCCTGTTATTACTGTATCAGGAAATAATACAGTTTGTCTGGGGAATTCATCTGTGCTTACAGTATCTGCTTCGGGAAGCGGGTCGTACTCATACAACTGGACGCCACATACAGGATTAAGTTCTTCAACAGGTGCTATTATTAATTTTAATCCTACGCAAACTACAAGCTATACTGTTACTGGTACGAGTAATAATGGATGCAGCAATTTTGCTGTCATGACATTTGCTGTTGATTCTTTACCTGATGTGTTGGCCTCGAACGGAGTTAATATTTGTGCGGGCGATTCTGCATCTCTTTCAGCAGGCGGAGCAAATACCTATGCATGGATTCCCGCGGCCGGTTTAAATGCTGTAACGGGATCAGCTGTATTTGCATTCCCTTTAAATCCCGGCACCTATACAGTAATAGGTACTGATGCAAATGGATGTTCGGATACTGCGACCGTTACTGTGAATGTTAATCAGCTACCCACAATTATGTTGAATGGAAATAATCCTATTTGCAAAGGTGATACAACTGTAATCAGCGCATCAGGCGCAGTTTCTTATACATGGTCTCCTGCCTTAGGATTAAGTAGTACCACCGGGACAAATCCTACTATTATTATTACCTCACATACAACGTATACTGTTACAGGAACAGATGTAAATGGTTGTTCGAATAATTCTGTTATAACAGTTACAGTAAATTTAATGCCTGTTGCTAATGCGGGTCCGGATGATACGATATGTGAAGGACAAAACAGTTTTTTAAATGCAACCGGTGGCTCATCATATTTGTGGAATACAGGAGAAGGAATTTCTTCTATCACAGTTATGCCATCATTAAGTACAACATATACCGTAGTTGTATCAAACAGTCCTTGCTTCGATTCAGATTCTGTTCGTGTAGTTGTTCATTCTGTGCCTACAGTGGATGCAGGAACTAACGCTACAATTGTATCAGGAGCATCTGCTGCGCTTTTCGGAATTGGAGTTGGAAATTATTTATGGACACCATCAAGTGGATTGAGTTGTATCACCTGTAAAAATACCATTGCTACTCCAACGGAAACGACCACTTATTATTTTGCGGTTACCGATTCAAATGGATGCTCAAGTATTGATTCTGTTCTTATCACGGTTGATCTTAAATGCGGAGAGTTTTTTATTCCCAACGCAGTTTCTCCCAATGGCGACGGGCAGAATGACATTTTATTTGTAAAAGCGAATTGTATGGAGAAGATGCTGTTTACAATTTATAACAGATGGGGCGAAAAAGTTTTTGAAACAAGAGACTTAAATATAGGATGGGATGGTTATTATAATGACCAGCTCATGGACACAGGAGTATTTGCCTACAAGTTCCTGGTTACCTTCAGCAATTCAGAAGAAATGACCTACAAGGGAAATATTACATTATTGCGTTAGTACTACTTCTTCAGTGTTTTCTCTCTTATAACTGAAGAAAAAGAATCGTTCTCAATTTTACTATCGAGCCAGGCTATAAAATCAAAATATGACAAGGCCCTGTGTTCGTATTCATCTTTTGTAACCTCTTCTAACTCCGCCTTAAGTTGTTTGAAGGCAGTGATCAATTGTTTTTGCGAAGAAGTTTTTGAAGAATTTTTTCTCAGAAAATTCAAAATAACTGTTTCGAATTTGTATAAGCGATCCCTCTTTAACAAATAACGATAAACCGATTTAATGGTGTACTCAAGTAAATCAAGTTTGCCCAATTCAAAATGAAGAATAATACTGAATATACGTGTGAAACAATAGAGGTCGCTTCGAAGATCATCTTCAGTACGCTCGGGATCATTTAATATTCTATTTAAAAAGTGGTTGGACTTCTGGAATTGTCCATTCCCGAAATAGGTATAAGCGATAAAATAATATAAAGTGAGCTGATTTTGTTTTATAAGATACTTTGGTGCGTAGTCTTCGAAACCTTCTTTTGTAAGTTTATTTATAAACTCGGATCCCAGTTTAAAGTCTCCCGAATTAACATATAAGGTAAGTGACAAATACGCGTATGAATAATAAATGCGTGCTTTTAAACGATAAGTTTTTGGTGGAATAGATTTTATTTTTTCGATAGCAGCCAACGCTTCGTCGTCTTTGTCCAGGTCAATAAGGCATAAGGTGAGATTATGCAATATGGCCTGGTACATCAATGGGAATTGTTTTATATGATCGGGACGCTCCTCAAATTGCAACAATTGTTTCTTTAGGTATTGGTGCCTTTTCCTTGAATCATTGCGGTTTAGCTGGTAAACAATATTCGATTGGTGATGATAAAAGTTTGCCAGGAATGGCGCCTCTTGTTCATTCTCAATTGGTGGAAGGGTTTGGATTATTTTTTGAAACGATTCTTTTTGTTTATGGCTCCTGGTAAACCCCTCTTTTTTTAATTTAAGAAAAAGTTCGGCAGAATATTTATTGAATTTATTTACTAACTGATCTTTTTCCAACGCACTTGAAATCTCCCTGAAGGCATTTTTTATATCCTGTTCAGTTGTACCAACATATGTTCTTGCACTCATGAGATCGATTTCCAGTTTTATTATTTCGGCGAGAAATAAAAAACGCTCGTATTTTTTAGCGAGCTCCTTGGCTCTATGTAAAATTTTCTCACACTGGTCAAACAATCCTTTTTCAAAAAGTATTTGGGAATAATGAATGAAACGCATGAGCCTGGAGTCAATACTTTGTTTTGCATATAATACGTCCAGACTTTCCAGGATGAGTTCATACAAACGATTTTTTAGCAAAGGCAATTGTGTAATATACTTTTCAGTTTTCAGCAGCGCTTTTTCATCATATTCCTTTTGCTTTTCAATGGCATCGAAAAGCCGCACATAATGATTAGGGCCATCGCTCTTGGTTCCGGAAGCATATAGTTTAAAATGCCATTTTTCCGACTTGCTTAGCGACTTTATGAAGATAAAAAGGTCTTTTGAACTCGATTTGGGCATGAAATTTATAAAAATGATCTATTTCATTCAAATATATAATTAAAAGGACAGAAAAGAAAAACTAAGTCAAAAAAACACTTTTGGAATTGAAATAATAAAATAAACAAATTTACTTAATGGCTTCACAGTGGCCTATTTTAGGAGACATAAAGTAAAAATGAACAGCATCCCTAAATATTCCGTGTTAGCCAGTGTGTTGGTTTTCCAACGGCTGGCTTTTCTTTTTTTATTGACTATTTCTTTTTCTTCTTTTTCACAAAAAAATTACAATCATAAAAACTGGTGGTATATGGGTCAGCAAGCCGGCCTGCATTTTCCCAATGGTGGCGGCGCTCAAGTAAGGGATTTAAACGGACAGATGACTTCTCATGAAGGCCAAGCCTCTATATCTGACAAATCGGGTAATTTGTTGTTTTACTCTAACGGTGTTGAAACTTGGGATGCCAGCCATGCGTTAATGCTCACACAAAGTGGCTTAAGACATAAAGGCGGAACCGTACATACCGCCCCGCAGGGTGTAAATATTATTTGCGACCCTGGTAACTGCAAACAATATTTTTTATTTCTTGGGGATGCCGGAAATAATGATTCTATTTTTTATTGTAAAGTAGATATGTCATTGCCCGGCAATGGTACAACGGCAAATCCTCTTGGGGATATAGTTGCCGGAACAAAAAATACTTTTTTAAGTGCCAACAAAGCAGAACATTTCACTGCTACCCATCATGCAAATGGAATAGACTGGTGGATCATTATCCCTGGTATTAACAGTTTTGATGTTTACCTTTTAACAGCCGCAGGAATAAATTCGGTGCCGGTTTATTCAGGCAATGGCGGTACATCTTATACTATTGCGTCAATAGCTGGCTCTACGAGGGCAAGCCACGATGGATCAAAAATTGCTATAGCTAGCGGCGCAACTGACGCTTACCTATATAATTTTAATAATGCAACAGGGGTAATAAGCAACCAGGTTAATTTAGGGCCTTTTACTACTGGCATATATGGTCTGGAGTTTAGTCCGGACAGTAAAGTTTTATACTTTACTTCATCCTCACAAACCATATTCCAGTTTGATTTGTCTCTTGCTTCTGCTTCCATTCCCGGCTCTAAACTCGCCTTAGGCGCTACTAATTCAGCGCTTGTTGGTGGTATGCAGTTGGGCCCTAATGGGAAAATTTATTATGCGATGTTTTCTAGTTCAACACTGGGTGTGATAAACAACCCAAATGTAGTAGGGGTTGGATGTAACCATGTTCCTGGTGGGTATAATCTTTTCAGGAGTACCTATCACTTACCCCAATTTTTTGAGCCGGCAGCAATACTTGCCGCATTTACACCAAGTAAAACAACGGCTTGCGTAGGAAGTACAATCAGCTTTAACAACACATCCCAATATTCCAATTCTTACGAATGGTGGTTTGGAGATCCGGCTTCTGGTATTAATAATACATCAATTCTTCAGACCCCCTCACACACGTATGGCAGTACCGGTATTTATACTGTAACGTTGATTGCCGGCCAAGCCTGCCACTGTGAATTGGATACTATAACTCAAACTATTATTATTGTTCCTCCGCCTACAGCAACATTAACAGTAACAAATGCTACATGCGGAAATTCTAACGGGAGTATTACAGCTAATGTGAATGGAGGTACGCCTGGATATTCTTATTCCTGGTCGGCATCGGGTGCAACAACTTTAACAGCATCGGGATTGTCCGGAGGTATTTATTCAGTTACTGTTACTGACAATGTTGGATGTATTCATACCTCAACAGCCAGCGTTACCCAGTCGCCATTACTTCAGGCATTTATACCAACTTACACAAACGTTGCATGCAACGGGTTTGCAACAGGAGCTGCCGGAGGAGCCGCACTGGGAGGAACACCGGGATATCTTTATCAATGGAGCAATGGCCAGACAACTGCTGTTTCAACAGGGCTGCAGGCAACAGGATATACTGTAACAATAACAGATGCTAATGCTTGCACAGCAAAGGCAAGCATTAGCATCACTCAACCAACATCACTCGCCGCATTTGTTCCGGCTCAAACAAATATTGCATGCAATGGTAATGCAACAGGCGGAGCCATGGCAACTGCTTTAGGTGGCACCGGTGGATACACTTATTTGTGGTCTAGTGTACCGATGCAAAACAATCAAACATCATCTGGTTTAAGTGCAGGAACATATTCGGTTATGGTTACTGATGCAAATGGATGCACTGCACAGACAACAGTGAGTATTACTGAACCGCCGGTACTTGTTTCAAATATTAATCAGCAAAATAATGTATTGTGTAATGGAAACTCTACGGGATTAATTTCAGCAGTCGCGGCAGGTGGTGCAGGGGTATATACTTATTCATGGAATACAAACCCTTCACAAAATACATCAGCAATAAGTAATCTTGCTGCGGGAACATATTCGCTTACTATTACTGATGGAAATGGATGTACCTTTCAAATTGGAACTAACATTACACAACCTACGTTATTAGCTACTACGAATGCTGCGGCAACACCTGCGCACTGCAGTCAGCCCGATGGTACGGCAACACTAAATGCTGGAGGAGGAAGCCCAAATTATAATTATCAATGGAACAACGGGCAAACAAATGCTGTTGCAACAAACCTTGTTTCAGGAATATATTCGATCACTGTAACTGATGCAAATGGATGTACGGCTGTTACAGCAGTGAATGTTCCGAATAGCTCAGGAGTAAATGTGCAACTTTCGAATGTGCAACCGTCGTTGTGCTTTGCAAGCTGTGATGGGTTTGCTACTGCAGCAGGTAATGGAGGTAATGCACCGTATGTATATGCATGGAATACTGTTCCTGCACAAAATAATTCAATGGCAAGCGGATTGTGTGCAGGAGTTTATAATGTTACTGTCACTGATGCAAATGGATGCACGGATACAATGAATATTGCCATCGCTCAGCCTCAACAAATAAACATAAATGTTTCTCAATCCCCGATCATTTGCATAGGCCAGTATGCTGCATTAACCGCAGGCGCAACAGGAGGTAGCCCCAACTATACCTTCGCCTGGCAGCCTGGCAATGTAAATGGATCGTCAATTAATGTTAACCCGGTTATACCAACAACTTATTCCCTCGAGGTTACTGATGCAAATGGTTGCAGCGTAATGGCAACCTCCATTGTAAATGTACATACTGCTCTACAAGTTGTTGCGGCAATTCCTGCAGCAATATGTGCGGGAAGTAACGTACAACTTTCTGCCTTAGGCAATGGAGGAAATGGTAATTATAATTTTACCTGGTATCCGGGAGGAGTAACAGGAAATCAAACTATTGTTTCTCCGAATACAACAACAACTTATAGTGTAGTTGTTACAGATAATTGTGGTACTCCGGCGGATACTACTTTTGTTACAGTATTGGTGAATCAATTACCCGTTGTAAGTTTCACCGCGACAGACTCAGTTGGTTGTGAGCCATTGTGTTTACAATTATCAAACACTACACTTAATGCAGTTTCTTGCTCATGGAATTTAGGCGATGGCACAATTTCGAGTAGCAGCAATCCTGCGCATTGTTATTATAATTCTGGAGCATATTCTGTTTCACTGACAGTAACTGATCAGAATAACTGCATTGCAACACTTGTAAAACCTAATTGGATAATCGTACATCCAAATCCTACTGCAGCATTTTCAATAAATCCACAAACAACAACAATATTGAATCCCGCAATTCAGTTTTTTGATCAATCATTATTAGCAACCGCATGGTCCTGGAGTTTTGGAGATGTAGCTAATTCCGGTTCAGTGGTTCAGCATCCAACTTTTATATACAGCGATACGGGTGTTTATGCCGTTCAATTAATTGTTACAAATGAATTTGGTTGCACAGATACTGCACAAGACCGGGTGAGAATTTTTGATGATAATACATTTTATACTCCTAATTCATTTACACCAAATGGTGATGGTAAGAATGACAATTTTTTACCAATGGCAATTGGAGTAGAAGTAGATGAATTTGAAATGTGGATCTATAATCGTTGGGGCGATCAGATATTTTATACAGATAATATAAAAGAAGGCTGGGATGGCAGGGCAAATAATGGAAACTTTTCAGCACAACAGGATACATACGTTTGGAAAATAAATTCGAAAAACAATAAAGGACAATTGAGCCGTTACGTGGGCCATGTCAACCTGATAAGGTAGTATTGAACATGAAATTTTGAGCATCAAACATCCTATGGCAATGGGGAGGAAGTAAAAAACAGGATACGTTTGTATTTACAAACAATCGGCACAGGATTTTAAAACAATTGATATTTTTATTTGAAATGGTTTGTTACGTGCTTGCATAGATTAATGTCATTACATAATTTTATGTACAATCAATATTTATTCGGCTTACCGACAGGGGAATATTTCACTGATACGATAGGTGAATGCTCAACGAACAAACAAATGAGCCACCTGCGTTTTATTCTAGTAATTACATTCACATTTATATCCTTTCATACTTATTCGCAATATTGTATTCCCGTTGTAACGGGAACTGCAACGTCATGTGGTATTGCTAATATTACACTCGCCAACATAAATAACAACAGTCCCGATAAGCAGGGCTATGTAGATTATACCAATATATCAACCATCGTTTATAAAGGTTTTACATATACCTTCAGTTCTTCTACTTTAAATACTTCATTCCAGGACATAGGAGGTTGGGTCGACTGGAATAAGGATTTAGATTTTGCCGATGTTGGTGAAAAGATAATCGGCCCAAGTAAATATATGAATGGAAGCCCACATTTAGAAGGTGTTGTTATTCCATACACTGCCTTAACCGGAACAACCACCTTACGTATTGTTGCTGATTTTTATGGTAACGCAATTGACAGTTGCACTACAACACAACCTTCGGGAGATATTGAAGATTATACTTTAATCATTCGTGATACTGTGATGGTTAATGCATCACAGCCTGTTTCGCCACAGTTTACTAATCCTGCATTAAATAAGAAAGTATTGGCTATTGAAATTTTCTCATCCGATCCATCATTTACGTTGAATTCACTCACGTTCGCAACTACCGGAACATCCAATTTAGGTTCCATAAGTAATGCAAAAGTTTTTTATTCGGGCAACACTTATAGTTTCAGCAACAATCAATACGGGACTACTTTTGCAGCTCCATCAGGTACATTTACTATACCGGGGAATTTTATTCTGCAGCCCGGAATAAATTATTTTTGGCTTACCTATGATGTAAATGGAAATAATGGTGACATCATTGACGCAGAATTGACTAATATAGTTGTTGATGCTGTAGCTTATTTTCCTACTATATCTGCACCGGCTCCCTCATTAACCATTAAACCCAAGGTGTGTAACTACAAAACCAAACGTAATAATATATGGCACTTTGGATATGGTGCAGGGCTTGACTTCAACGGAGGCGGTCCGGTGGCGCTTACAAATGGTGCTGCATATGCAATAGAGGGAACGGCTTCAATTGCAGATAAAAATGGAAATTTACTTTTTTATACCGATGGAGATACTGCCTGGAATGCTGCACATATCCCTATGCCCAATGGAACCGGGTTAAAAGGAGGAGACAATACGTCTAACCAGGCCGCTTTAATAATTCCCCAACCGGATAATGATTCAATTTATTATTTGTTTTTGACGGGTGCAATTAATGATACAGGCATGTATTATTGCATTATTGACATGAGTAGAAACGGAGGATTTGGAGATGTGATTGTAAAAAATATTTTAATGATGTATTCCTCTACTGAAAAGCAGAATGCAACGCCTCATGCCAATAAAAGAGATGTTTGGGCATTGTTCCATGAACTAAACACAAGTAATTATCTTTCGTACTTAATAACACCTACTGATATTGTAGAACCGGTAATTAGTTCAATAGGTGCCATACCCATAATGGGGGGCCTTGGCGGACAAATTAAATTCTCGCCAGATGGAAGTAAAGTGGCGTCTGCGGTGTACGGCAGTTTTACAATACCGAATAGCGCTTATGTTGAAGTGCTTGATTTTTCAAGTAGCACCGGCATCCTCACCAATGCAAAAACAATTCTTTATTCGGGGGCAACTGGTTATCCTTATGGTATTGAGTTTTCACCCAATAGTAATTTATTTTATGTAGGTACACATGGCAATAGTGAATTAGCGCAATTTGATGCTACCCTAAACAGTGCTGCATTAATTGCTGGCAGTAAAACGCTTTTAACTAATGCTATGTTTGGGTCTTTACAACTTGCTCCGGATGGTAAAATATATGTTGCCGGTGGTTTCCAACCTTTTGCAAGTGTCATTAATAATCCAAACACTGTTGGCGCTGGCTGCGGACTTAGCCCCAATGGCGTTAACCTCAATGGCAGACGTGGCTTTTATGGCTTAGCAAACTGTTTTTATCAGGCTGCCCCACCTATGGCCACTGCGATTGCATCGGATAGCACTATTTGTCCGGGGAACTCGGTAACACTTACGGGTGGCAATCCGGCACTAACGTACAATTGGCTTCCAGATAATTCATTAAGTAGTACAACATCTACAGTGGTAAACACATCTCCTACAAATACTACTACTTATCGGTTTGTTGTATCTAATACCGGCTCTTGCCCGGATTCAGCAGTAGTTACAGTAACTGTATTTCCTACTCCCAATATTATATTCTCCGGACAAAATCCCATATGTGCCGGGCAATCATCCAACATTACTGCGGCCGGAGCGGCAAATTATGTATGGTCACCCGGCTCAGGTATAAGCGCTACCACTGGCTCGGTGGTTACTGTTTTTAATTCTGCCACATATACTATTATAGCAACAGACACGAATAGTTGTACTATGGAAGAAACATATACATTTAGCATTAATGCATTACCTCTTATTGTTGTTAGCGGCGACAGTTCTGTTTGTTCGGGTGTCGGGGCTACAATAACGGCTAACGGTGGCAATACATATACTTGGCAACCTTCAACAGGATTAACCAGCACTACCTCATCAGTTGTTACTGCTACACCAACAAGTCATACAACGTATACTGTAATAGGAACGGATGGAAATAGTTGCAGCAACTCAGCTGTTTTTTCATTAACAATAAGCAGTTCTCCACAAGTTATCATTGGCGGAAACGCTTCTTTGTGCGCAGGAGGAGCAACATCACTTTCTGCAAGCGGAGCAAATGCTTATAACTGGGCGCCATCAACAGGAATAAACTCAACAACCGGTCAAACGGTAATCGCCTCTCCAGGTACAACAACTTCCTATACTGTTATTGGTGCGGATAGTAATGGTTGTGCGGATTCTGCGATTATACTTATAACTGTAGATAGTATACCTGTAGCAATAGCGGGGCCAAATGATACAATATGCCCGGGAGAAATGATAGCATTAACGGCAAGTGGAGGCAATACTTATCTGTGGAATACAGGATCAAGTAGCACAAGTATAAATATATTACCAACATCCATTAGCAACTACTCTGTGGTAGTGAGTAATGGAAATTGCTCCGACAGCGCTTATGTAACGGTATCCGTTAATCCTTTGCCGGGCCTTTCTGTAAGAGCCGATACTACAATTGCGCCTGGTGCATGGGTTATACTTACTGCTATTGGAAGTGGAACTTACACCTGGTTTCCTGCTTCCGGGTTAAGTTGTATTACCTGTAGCAGTCCGATTGCTTCTCCTTCTGTCACTACAAAATATTACATCACTCTGACAGATGTCAATGGTTGCAGTGTTATGGATTCCATACTTGTTACTGTAGAATTATTATGCAATGAGTTATTTATACCCAACGTTTTTTCTCCTAACAATGACGGACAAAATGATGTCGTGAAAATTTACGGAAGCTCTGCTATAACTAATGTAGTTTTCTCCATTTACAACCGCTGGGGTGAAAAAGTATTTGAAACAACAGGTGCTAATGATGTGTGGGATGGAATGCATAAAAACAAGTTATCTGACCCGGCAGTATATATCTACATTCTACATGCTGTATGTATTGTCGATGGATCGGAAGTTTACCAGAAAGGAAATATATCCCTGTTGCGTTAAATTATAGGGCCAAATTTACACGCATGTTTGAAGTGAACGGACAAGTTGAAGAACTGCGAAGCAGAAAAATATTAATGTGATAGAAGAGAATGGACTCAGGTTGCAGTAAACAAATGCGAAACACCGGATCAACAATTTAAAATTGATGTAAGCGTTTTTGCACTCGGGATCTATTAGCTTATAATTGACCACTCCATTCAACAGCGCGAAAAAAAATTGTTACCCAATTGTTTTATTAATTTTTGCGGTGTGTAATATAAACTCATATTAGGCTTAAATGAAGTATAGGGGAG
>Ga0163151_10006136_pt1 | contig 14802 bp, 12 predicted proteins | sample OliLakLV19MP5IB2_FD_145596 | JGI IMG/M metagenome (GOLD analysis project Ga0163151, IMG submission 145596) | Freshwater microbial mat bacterial communities from Lake Vanda, McMurdo Dry Valleys, Antarctica - Oligotrophic Lake LV.19.MP5.IB-2 | ecosystem: Environmental > Aquatic > Freshwater >...
ACCTTATACAGCTCGAAAGAAAAAACTTGCACCTGACCGGTTGCCTGGATCCGGCTGACCTCGGTCTGGTGGATCTGGATGAACTGGTTCATATCACGGGCCCGGTGGACTACGACCTGGAAGTGCAGAAAATGGAAAACGGAATTCTGGCGCAGGGCCAGATCCAGGCCACCCTTGATTGTGAATGCTCCAGGTGCTTGAAAAAATTTGAGCAAACCCTGAACATCTCAGCCTGGGCATGTCATCTCCCTCTGGAAGGAGAGGAGGCAGCACCCGTGGAAGATGATTCCGTGGACTTGACGCCCTATCTGCGCGAGGATATTCTCCTCGCGTTTCCACAACATCCGTTGTGTAAAGTTGATTGCAGCGGGCTGCCAAATCAGTCTTCAAGCAGAGATCAAACGGGCGAGAAGAAAGAGACGGAATTATTGTCGTCTCCGTGGTCGGAGTTGAATAAATTAAAGTTTTAGAAATCGATTTATGGGTGTTCCAAAAAGAAAACCGTCGAAAAGCCGCCAGCGTATGCGACGGGCTTATAACAGCGTTTTAACCTTGCCACAGTTGAGCACATGCCCCCAATGCGCAGCCCCTTTTGTGCCCCATAGAGTTTGCCCCGCCTGCGGATTTTATAAAGGCCGGCAGGTGATCAACGTCGAGGCCGCAGCTTAATTTTTTTAAAGAGCGCTTGAGTTTCTCCTCTCGCGCTCTTTTTCTATTATGCGCATAGCCGTGGATGTCATGGGTGGCGACCATGGCTGCAGCGTCGTGATTTCCGGGGTCAAAAACGCTTTAGAAAAAATCGAAAGCATCCGGGAGATCATCCTGGTTGGAAACGAAGTCGAAATCGAAACCGAACTCAAGAAGCTCGGTTTCCGCGATGAAAGACTCAAGGTTGTTCATGCCGGCGAGGTGTTGTTGATGGAGGATAAACCTGTCGAAGGTTTGAGGAAAAAAAAAGACTGCTCCATTCTGAAAGCCGTTGATCTTGTCAAAGACAAGCAGGCGGACGCCGTCATTTCGACCGGAAACACAGGCGGAATCGTGGCCGCTTCAACCATCCGCCTTCGTCCACTGCCTGGAATTGACCGGCCCTGCATCGCCACGGTGATTCCCACGTCCAAAGCTGAATTTGTCTTGCTTGACTCGGGTGCCAGCGTGGAGTGTCGTCCGCTCCATCTCCTGCATTTCGCCATCATGGGTTCGGTCTATGCCCAGAAAGTATTGGGCCATTCAAATCCGAGGGTGGGGATTTTGAGCAATGGCACCGAGGAAAACAAGGGTAACGACCTAACCATTGAAGCATTCAAGCTTTGCAAGAAGGCAAAAATCAACTTCATCGGAAACGTGGAAGGATACGATTTGTTCCGAGACAGGGTTGATGTGGTGGTGTGCGACGGATTTGTTGGAAATATTGTGCTCAAAACAATTGAAGGTTTCGCCCGTGGCATGATGGGCTGGATCAAGGAAGAAATTTCCCGCAATCCAAAGCGGATGCTGGGCGGATTGTTGGTAAAAAACGGTTTGATGACAATTAAACGGCGGATGGATCCTGATTTATACGGAGGAGCGCCGCTTCTGGGATTAAATGGCACCGTGATGAAAGCCCATGGTTCGGCGCGTGAAAAGGCCATTATGAACGCAATCCGGTTGACCGGAGAGGCGGTGAAGAGCAACATCAACGGACTCATTTTGAATAAGGTATCGGAATCAAACACTTTGATTGCGGCGGAAAAGCAGGCTGCATGATAGCACCTTCCAAAAAATTCAAAAACCCGCGCGCTCAACACAATTTTCAAGGACGCACCTGCTCGATCATCGGAGTTGGATCCTATCTTCCTTCACGGGTCCTGACAAATCTCGAACTCGAAAAGCTTGTCGATACTTCCGACGAGTGGATCACCTCGAGGACGGGCATCAAAGAACGCCGCATAGCGGCTGACGATGAGTTTACCTCCGATCTGGCCAGCAAGGCGGCACTTAAGGCTCTGGAAAACGCCGGGGTTTCGCCCGAGCAGGTGGATCTAATCATCAACGCCACCATCACGCCCGATTTCCTCTTCCCATCCACCGCATGTCTGGTTCAACGGAAAATAAATGCCAGAAAAGCCGCAGCTTTTGATATCGAGGCCGCTTGTTCCGGATTTATCTTCGGCCTGGAAATTGGCCAGCAATTCATCATGTCTCGGACGTATGACACCGTTCTGGTCATTGGAGCGGAGAAACTTTCAACAATCATCGACTGGAACGATCGAAATACATGCGTTCTATTCGGGGACGGAGCGGGGGCCGCAGTTTTGCAAAACCGTCCGCAGGCTCATGGTTTGCTGACAGCCTGCATGGGTTCAGACGGGCATAAGGCCGACCTGCTTTCGATGCCCGGGGGTGGAAGCCGTTGTCCCGCCACCGCCGATTCTGTCTCTCAGCGCCTGCACTTCCTCCGTATGGATGGGAAGGAAACCTTCAAGAATGCCGTCAATGCCATGTACACGGCGGCCCAGGAGGCGCTCAGACGTTGCGAGCTTGATATTTCTCAAATTAAATGTGTAATTCCTCACCAAGCCAACCGGAGGATCATCGATGCGGTCGCGGAACGATTGGGCGTGAATAACGAACAGGTGTTCGTGAACCTGCACAAATATGGCAACACCTCCGCAGCATCGGTGGCCATAGCCCTGGATGAAGCCGTCCAGCAGGGCTGCATCAACCGTGGTGACCTTGTCTTGTTGGTGGTGTTTGGCGCGGGATTGACCTGGGGAGCGGCAGTCATCGAGTGGTGAGGCAAAGATTGACCAAAACGAAGTCAAGCGTAAGTTGATTTATGAGCGCCAGAAAATCCGACCGGTTTTATGTAATGCCCTTGTTCGGGCTACCGGTTTCTCCCGCAAAAGGAAAGTATTCTCTGGCCGCAAACCAGGTCAAGATCTGCAAAAACGGTTTGGAATTTTATTCCGACATCCAAATTGAACTTTGGACCGAACTGAAGATCGACCTTCAATCATCGCGCGATGACCGGCAGATCCGCTGCACCGGCGTGGTGGTCTCCTGCACGGGCAACAATTCCTCGGGATACAGCATTTCACTCCTTTTCACCAACCTTACATCTCGATCACGGGAAATCCTTGATTCCCTAAAACTTTCGTTCTGAAAACGAACTCTTAACAAACATGGAACTTTTTTATCGAATTCTATCAACCGCCGTGCAAGGCGGCGCCTCTGATGTTCATGTCAAGGTGGGAACACCGGTGATTTTCCGGATCAACCGCCAGCTGGTCGCGATCGAAGCCCCCCTGCCGACGGATGAGTGGATGCAAAAAGTAGTGGAAACTATTGTCCCCAAGCACGCCAAACGACGGCTTGAGGAAGAGCGGGAAGTTGATTTTTCATTTTACGCTCCAGGCATCGGACGTTTCCGGACGAATTGTTTTCAGCAAAGAGGCCAGTACTGCCTAGCCATGCGTTTTGTAAAAACCCAGGTCCCAAGTTTCGAAGAACTGGGTTTGCTCCCCATTGTGAGGAAGATTGCGGAATCGCCCCGAGGCATTGTCCTAGTGGCGGGATCCACAGGCAGCGGTAAATCCACCACCCTGGCCGCCATGCTGGAGCACATAAATTCCAACAGCCGCAAACACATAATCACCCTGGAAGATCCGATTGAGTACGTCTTTGAGGACAATCAATCCGTGATCGAGCAAAGGGAAATCGGGCTGGACACCGTTTCTTTCGCCCACGCCCTGAAGCACGTCCTCCGCCAGGATCCCGATGTCATCATGGTAGGTGAAATGCGCGACGCGATATCCTTCTCCGCGGCAATCAGTGCCGCCGACACCGGTCACCTAGTTCTGTCCACGTTACATACCACCAACGCTTCCCAGTCGGTCGGTCGTATCCTGGACTTTTTCAAGGCGGACGAACGGGAGCAGGTTAGAAGGCAGCTGGCTGGGACATTGCAGGCGGTGATCTGCCAGCGGATGGTACCCACCATCTCGGGCTCGATGACCCCGGCCTTGGAAATCCTGATCAACACGGGCACGGTTCGAAAATTGCTGGAAGAAAACCGGCTGGAAAAACTTTCCGCCGCTATCGAAACCGGAACTGAAGACGGTATGCTGAACTTTAACCAGGCGCTCTTCCAGCTGGTCAAGGATGGGAAAGTTTCCCAAAAGGAAGCCCTGGGAAAAGCAACCAACGCGCAGGCGCTGGAAATGAATTTTCAGGGAATCTTCCTCAGCGAAGGCAAACGGATTCTTGGCTAGACTGTTACTGCAGCCCTGCCTGAGCCGTGTCCAAAAGAAAAGAAGGAAACCGCAAATGGACGCGAATAGAAAGCCACAAAATAGCAATTGGGGTGCGTACACCATGATCCACCATGATCACCGTTTCGTGACCGATTTCCAGGTGCCAGAAAGCCGTGGTATAACCCTTCTTTATTGGCGCCCATTCGCGTCCATTCGCGGTTAAACTCAATTGTTACGGCTCAGGTGCCACGTAAACTTCGGAACGTTCCAGAATGGGAAGGATTATCTCCAAAGTCCTTTCCATGCCGCCCATGTTTTTCCTGACAAGTTCCAGGCCTTTCTTCGCGAGTTCAATCCGTTCCTCCTTGTTGGAGATCAACCTGGAAATGACAGCTTCAAGCTCTTCCTTTGATTGCACTTGCAAGGCCCCCTTTTCAGCCAAAAAAAGATCGACGACCGGTTTGAAGTTTTCCATGTGAGGTCCGAAAATGACGGCTTTTCCAAGAGATGCGGCCTCGATCGGATTCTGTCCTCCGTGCGCGCAAAGGCTCTTGCCGACGAAAACAATATCCGCCTCGCGATAAAATGCGGTCAGTTCACCGGTGGTATTGACCAGCAGGCAGGGTGGTGGCGCAGCTCTGTTTCCAGCCTGTGGTTTGATTTCGGTCCGGTACATAAATGCGATTCCGCAGGCTTCCAGCTCCACGCCCACGCTCCTGCTCCTCTCAAAATGACGTGGAACGAGGATCAGAAAAAGCTGGGGAAAAAATTTCCGCAGTTTCATGAAGACCTCCGCCAGCAGCACCTCTTCACCAGGATGGGTGCTGGCACCGATAATGATTTGGGATTTAGGGTCAACCCCCATCTGATCCAGCAAATTCCGGGCGTCCAGGCGTTTGTTCGCGCCGGTCGCCGCAGAATCGAACTTCAAGTTCCCGACTACATGCACTCTGTCCGATACAGCACCCAGCTCCAGAAGTTTTTTCCGGTCTGATTCGTTCTGGCAGCCAATCCCGCTCATACCGGCAAAAAGCGGGCGGAAGAGAAATCCAAACCTGCGATAGCCGCGGAAAGATCGGTCGGAAATCCGTGCGTTCACCAGGAAGACCGGAGTGTTTTGATTGAAACATTTCCAGAGAAAATTAGGCCAGATCTCAGCCTCCACCAAGATGACTGCTTCAGGGTGAAATGTTGAGACGGCCCGATTGACATATTTTTTCCGGTCGATGGGATAATAAATCTTCTCGATATGTGAAGGCAGTTTTTTCCTCAATTCCTGCATTCCCGTCGAAGTGGTGGTGGAGACCACAATTTTTAAGTTTGGCACCCTTGTTTCCAGTGCGCTGATCAATTGCATGCAGATATTGGCCTCCCCGACGCTGACCGCATGGATCCACAGGACATGCCGGTTGGTGATCGCCTGTTTAACCTTGGAATCATATTTGCCAAATCTTTGACCAAACCCCGCCTGCCAGCTGCCCCGCCGCCACATTTTTAAAAAGTAAAAAGGGGCGGAAAGAAGCAATCCTACGTTGAAGAGAATGTTATAGATAAATCGCATGCGGCGGGGCTTCTAAAATTGGGCCGGGGAAAACCCCAGGGCCAGGATGCTGCAGGTTTCAACTGGCCTGAGGCCCAGCTCTTTTGCCTCTCGCAATATCTCCGGGGAACTTGTTCCTGGATTCAACCAGAGTTCATCACATCCGCGTTGAGCAATGTCGTGCAGAATTTTTTTCAAGATATCCGGCCCCACATAGATGCTGATGATGTGGGGCTTTTCAGGAATTTGCGTGATTGATGGATGGCAAACCAGGCCCTCGACTGCGGCATGTGCCGGATGAACAGGGTAAACCATGTAACCCGCCTGCAAAAAAGCCCTCAGGGCTTTGTTGGCAAACTTGTTCCGATCATGCACTCCTCCTATAACCGCAGCTTTTTTCATTCAAAAACCTGGATTTGAATAGGGTGACTTACGAAGGTAATCAACCTATATTTTCCAAATCCTGTTCAGGAATGATTATTTTGAAGGCAATGCAGTCAGACTGAAGTCGTCGAACCAGATCGGTGTTCCGGAGTATGGAGTGCCCCAGACCGATGCCCGTCCCGTGGCCGTCGTGGGATTGTCCTCGGCCGAGATGAGCCACTGTGAAGGCTCTGGAACCGAGCTTTCCCAGACCTTCCCTTTGATGAAAACCTTGCCTCCCCCGGCGTCACCCACCCAGAGCTTGAGATGAGTCCATGCTCCCGACTTCCACTCGTGAGCCAACGTTTCGATCACTTGGTCGCCCCTGAATATCTCAATCACTTTTTTGGCCGGAGAAACCTGGAGTTTATACCCGGCCTGTCCGTTCATCCCTACGGCAAAGGCAGGAAAACGCCTTCCCTTGGAGGTCGCAAAAACCCTGGCTGAAACCGCATTCCCAGGGGCGGTTTTCGGGCCAAAGAGGAGACCATAGGTTTCCAGAGGAGTGCCGGGCAGCTCCAAATACTTATTCCCCTGCCCCTCCCTCACCGCAAAAGCACCGTCCAAAATCAAAAAATCTTCAGGAGCCTTGCCTGTTTCGATTTTTTCAAAATTTGATTCATGAAGAATTTTTCCCTGATCGACTGAGGTCTGGGCCGAGGCATTAAACGCCTTCCCCAGGATCAATCCCATACTGAGCGTGAGTGCAAAAAACAACTTCATATCATGCTTCCTTTTTCAAAAGATAAGTCATCCGGTGGCTAAGGGCCGCCCTGGTTATGACGAACGTAATCAGGTACCCCGTAAACAGAATTAAAACCAGGAGGAATCCGATGTTCCTGAGTTCCTCCTGATTGAACTGCCGGGCAGGCCAGACCGCCAGGACACCGCTGACAACCCCGGTGAGCAAACCAAGTCCGAGGATCAGTCCGTGTTCAAGGAACAATGAACGCCCAATCTGCCTTCTGGAAAAACCAAGCGCCCGAAAAAGCGCCAGTTCAAACTGACGGTCCAAAACATTCCGCAAAACAACGGCCCCGAATCCAAACGTTCCCAGCAAAACTCCCAAGCCTCCGAGAATCTGAAAGGTTTGCAGATAGGTGTTTTGCACCGCATTTAAATCCTCCATCCGTCGGGAGGCGTCCGCCAACTCAAAACCATAGTCCTGCAAACCGCGTGAAAGCTCGGCTTCAACCGATTTCTTTTCGTTCGACGGGCAATCGATGAGAAACATTCGAAAGCCGGTTTCTCCGGGGAAAACGCGGAGAAAATCCTTTTCACTCATCACCAGATATCCCTGAAGGATCGTGTTGTCGAGGGCTCCGGCCAATCTCAATTTTTCCTTGTCCCGCACTTCTCCGGGTATCTCCAGGAGGTTTCCCACCTTTTGCCCCATGGCCCAGCGAATGGATGCATAGTCGCCGACAACCGGAATTTCGTCCGAAACCGTCTGTCCCAGGACGTTGGTCCAAGAGGATTCATTGGAAGTTTTCCGCCAGACTTCCTTGAATTCAAAGGATCGTGTGGCGTGCAAGTCCGCCGGATCAACTCCGACAATGTGCGGCGTCTGCGCACGGTTCAAATTAAGGCAGCTCGCTTCTTCCCCGAGCCGCAGGCGCAACGGAACAAATCTCGTGTTGCTCAAAATTTTGGAATCAAGCCCGAGTGTTTCCTGCACCTCTTTCAGGTTGAGATCTTTAACAATCATCTCGGTGGATTGCGCCATGAAAGCGAATCCACCGGTTCCTGAACGGCGGTTCTCCGGCGAACTGGACGACTCCAGGCGATGAGCCGAAATGGAAACCACGAGGAAACATCCGGAAGCGAAAAGAATGATCGAGGCCAGACTGCGCTTTCTTTTCTGCACGGCCTGCCTGAGTGCCAGTCCCCAGGCATTGACCAGAATGGGGCGGGAATGAATCTCAAGCTTTCTCAGCCAAAGGTTGACCCCGAGCAGTAATGCAAGAAGCAAAAGCGAACCTCCGCCGAAAGAAATCAACGGATCAGACTTTCCCGTTTTTATCGGCATCAAAAACATGCCCAGCGCGGCGACGGCGAAAACAATCGTCGCCAATCCGATAAAACGGTTGTTCTTGAGGGATGGCGCGCCTTGTTCAACCTGGTCTTGAAGCAGCTCCAAACAAGAGCGTTTCTTCAAGGATCGGAGGGTCCAAAAAACCACGGCAAGCACCACAAAAACTGTCGCAAAACCGCCGATCAGAACCGTTTGATACGAAAACTGAAACACCAGATGGGAAGTGCCGACAGCCCCTTTCCAAACGGTGTTCAAAGCCAGCAACATCGCACGCGCGTAACCCCAAGCCAGAACGCCACCCAAAGCAACTCCGAGACAGGTCAGTAAAAAAGCCTCAATCATCAGCAGGCGGCGGATCTGTTTCGGCCGGAAACCGAGGGCCATGAGTGATCCAAGCTCCCGATTTCGCTGCAAGATCGCGAACTGAAACAAAACGACGGAAATCAAAAGCCCGGAAAAGATCAGGAAGAAACTGAGTCCGAGAAAAAGACTTCCAAAATCCTGCGACTGCTGGCTGGATTTGATCGCATCATCCAGAAGGGGGCGGGCCTGCAACCCAAAAAACTCCGGCTCCAACCCCTGCAGTATCCGTCCGGCGTCACCGGCAAAACTGTCGAACCGGGCGGCGGTGAAGGAACCAAACCGGTTGGACCATAGATTCACGGCCTGATTCAACCCGATGAGCGCCTTGGGAGTTCCGCGATGGTTCTTCCAGTATTCTTCGTCCTTGGGGCGGATGCGCTTTAGCTCCACAGGAAAACCGGTATCCCAATCGTGGGATGATTCTGCTTTGGACAAGCCAGGAAAGTCCGGCATCAAATTCTTGTCCAAACTGGCGAGCGGAATGATCTCGTGAACCTGAAAATGATTGGTCCTCTCCTCAAGTTGCCCCTTAGGACCAGCCACAAAAAAACGAATCGCAACCTTGTCTCCATTCCGAGCTCCCAAGTCCTCAGCCAGCCAGTCACTGAGAATGATTCCATTTTCTGGAACACCAATCCGTGACCCCAACCCGGAAATCATGGAGTAGGGAGTGGAGTTTGTGCCAAGGCTGATCTCATTCACGAAATAGGTCAGGATCAGTTCCTTTGAAGTCTGAGCGGCCCGCTCCAACGCAGCAATGACGGGAGGATCCAGAAAAACCCGTTTACTGCGCAGTTCTTTCCTTGCGGCTCCGGCCAGGCTGATAATCTCAAGCTGTGCATCCGCCAGGCTCCAAACCCGCCTTATTTCATTTTGCAAACTAGTGACAAAACCGTCGTTGTCCTTATCCATGCCAGGCTGGCTGGGGGAGACGAGCAACAAGTTCGCCTGATTCGTGACCTCAAGAGCGGCCTGCAAAGTCTCAAGTGGAACAAAAATATTCGGCGTGGGAATCTGGCTGGCGTAAAGTGAAAAGTTTCCAAACTGTTCAGCGTTCAAAATTCCGCCAACAGTCAAACGCAAGGCGGTCCTGGCATCTTTGGAGGAGGAGACCGGGACTTCAGCCGACAGCAGCGACGGTTTTTTCAAACGCAGCAGCACGGAATCGCCCACTTTGAGATTCAGCCGTGACGCCAGGGTTTCGTTGATCCAGGCCGAGTCGGCAATAAATTTTGAATCTGATAAAACCGGTTTGATGGCAAATCTGAAAAATTTCTCCGTCACCCCAAGTATCGAGGTTTGATTCACTCTGCGGTTGCCTTGTTCATCGACGGAAATACCCTGGATAAAAATGGCGGCCGCCGCGTTATAATTGGATCCCAATCGTTGAGCCAGATCGGCCTGAAAAAACCGTTCACCGGAGTGAACGGAGGCAACCACGGTTCCCACCCGGTTCAGCGCAAACTGCCGGAGGCTGTGCCGCACCGAATCGCCGACAAACAGAGCTCCCAGCAGAACAGCGGCGGTTATCGCCACACCAAAAATTGTTCCCGCGTGGAATCTCCAATAAAACCGGGCGCTTTTTACCGCCAACCGCCTGAAGTTCATCTCCATCGTCGGAGAATCATAAACCAAGAATTCCTGGAGTCGAGGGATCACTCGATGACATCATTTACATGTGCAGGAAAAGTCGTTGAAGTCGAGATGCGGGCGGGTGAGCCACAACCGTCAAGGGTACGATTCCAAGGGGCTTCGAATCGGGCGTGATTAAAAATGGGTGAGATGTAAGGAGACCTCCCCGAAGCGCGGCTCTGTGAGCTCTGTGAGCCGCAGGCGCCTACGGCGCTGCAGTCAACGCCGTAGGCGCGGCATCGTTGTAGAAACGCAGCCAATCAAATCTCAAGCCCCGTCAGGGGCGGCATCATCGGGGAAACGGGGTTGCCGACGGCACGCGGCGAAACGTCAAACGGACGATGCCGCTCCTGATGGAGCTCACTGACGCTTGAATCACCATTCTACAAAGATGTCGCGCCTACGGCGCACTTGAGTTGGGAAATTTTGGAATCGTGCCACGAACCCGCGCATTTTGATAAGCATGCTGGTATGGCGCGTCGCTTCGCGCACGCCGGGGTGGAGGGTAATGCAAGAGAAACGATTCGCCTGTTTGTTCCGGATTACTCTTTCCGTCTGCGAACACGTATTTCCAATTCCCGGCGCACGCGGAGCGACGCGCCCTACCAAAAATGTCCAAACTCCAGTGCAGGTCACAGACCCGTGCTCCGTGTAGGCCTCACCCGACTTTAATCACACCACTTCGAATCTTGGTCTCGATAAATTCGGAAATAATGCGTATGGACGTAATAAAGGGTAATTTGTAAGTTCAAGATTATGACTCGCGTTCAGATTTTGGATTTATATTTCATGGAGGCGCGCGCCAAATTAATCGATCTGGCAGCGTTTCTGGATCGGCTGGACCGTGCCGACGGAGATCCCGACTTCCGTTCCGCCGCATTCAATAAAGCGCTGAAAGAACTTGCCAGCACCGATGCTGAACGTGCCAAAAACGTATTGCTTGCCCTGAGTGATCCCACCACCGAACCAGTGCCTGCGGCAGCGGTCAAAGGTGCAACAGGCGCGTGGGCTGGAGCGCAAAAATGAGATACATCGAACCACACGGCCACATGGTCAGCCGCACCACGGACGACTATCAGGACATGGTGACAGCTGGCTGCGCCGCAGTTTGTGAGCCTGCCTTCTGGGCCGGATTCGATCGGAATTCAGCCGACGGCTTTTATGATTATTTTTGTCAGTTGACCGAACATGAGCCCAAGCGGGCGGCCAAATTTGGCCTGCCCCATTTCAGCTGGCTTTGTATCAATCCAAAAGAGTCGGAAAACGTGGTGCTGGCTGCGGAAGTCATCTCCATCATCCCTGAATTTCTCAAAAAACCGGGTGTCCTGGGAATCGGCGAAATCGGGTTGAACAAGAACAGCCGAAACGAGTTGAAAGTTTTGGAATCGCACGTGGACCTTGCCGCCAGGCACGACCAGCTGATCCTGGTTCACACGCCACATCTGGAGGACAAACTCAAAGGGACACGTCTGATCCTCGACCTGCTGAAGAGTGATTCACGAATCAAACCGGAGCGTTGCATCATCGACCACGTCGAGGAGCATACCATCGGAATGGTCCTGGATTCAGGGTTCTGGGCCGGAATGACCTTGTATCCTGAATCCAAATGCACCTCAGCGAGGGCGATAGACATGCTCGAGAAATTCGGGACGGATCGGATCTGGATGAACAGCGCGTGCGACTGGGGGGTCAGTGTTCCATTGGCCGTCCCCCGGGCGGCGCTGGAGATGCGGAAACGGGAGCACCCCCATTCCTGGATTGATCGTGTGATCTATCAGAACCCCTTCTCGTTCTTGAGCCAGTCACCAAATTTTAAACTTCCACCAGTTCAATGAAGTTAAAACACGGACTTCACCTCGCCTATTGCACCAATATCCATCGAGGAGAAACCTGGGATGAAACCTGGCAATCACTGAAGAAGTTCACCCTTAAAGTTCGCGACCGGGTAAGCCCGGAAAAAGAGTATGCCATCGGCCTTCGACTGAGCGATCAGGCCTCCCGCGAACTGATGGTTTCCGACCATCTGGAAAGTTTTAAGTCATGGCTAAAGCAGGAGAATCTTTACGTCTTCACGATCAATGGCTTTCCGTTCGGCAAGTTTCATGGCACCCGCATCAAGGAGCAGGTCTATCTTCCAGACTGGTCGAGCCCTGAGCGGCTGGATTACACCGTGCGGCTGTTCACCATTCTCAGCCGGATCGTGCCGGATGGAGTTGATGGAAGTGTCAGCACGCTGCCCGGGTCGTTCAAGAGATTCAACTCAACACCCGCGCAAAAGGATGCCATTTTTGAAAACCTGGAAAAGTGCGCCCAGGAAATTTCCAAACTTGAAGACCAGTCGGGACGTCGATTGCATCTGGGGTTGGAACCAGAACCGCTGGGGTTGTTCGAAACCACCTCGGAAACCATCGATTTCATATCTGACTTGCGCCGGAGATCCGGAGATCCACAACTTATTTCGAGGATCATCGGGGTAAACTACGATACCTGCCATCTCGCCGTGGAATTTGAGCAGCCCGCGGAGTCACTGGAAAAGTTTGAACGCGCAGGAATCTTGATCAGCAAAATCCACCTGAGCTCCGCCCTTAAAGTCATGATCGACGCCGACAGCTTGAAAGAACTCGAGGGTTTTGCAGATGATGTTTATCTGCACCAGGTGATCCGCCAGGAACCGGACGGATCGCTGATACGGTTTTTAGATTTGCCTGATGCCATTGCAGATTGGAAAATGCGTCAACCGTCCGTGGCCGAGGAATGGAGGATTCATTTTCATGTTCCACTGCATTCACCCGAAACCTCGATTCAGGGGACCACGTCGGGCGACCTACGTAAAACCCTCGATTATTTGCAGCAAAGACCCGGTACATGTTCCCACCTCGAAATGGAGACTTACACATGGGAGGTCCTCCCACCGGATCTCAAAAAACGGGATGTAGTGGACCAGCTTGTTTCCGAATACCAATGGGCTCTGGCCGAGTTTCACTCAAGAGGTCTGGCGTAGGATCGCCGGTGAATCTAAGAGCTGAACCGTCCCGCAGGCCTTCTCAAAAAGTTGTCCATCAAGTTCAACCCTTTGTATCAGTTAGGATGTTGTCGGGAAACTTGATTGGCAGTTGAAATCTGAACAAACCTGCGGGATGCTGGATTGAAGCCGTTTGAACCGGATCCCATAGTTTAACCGCCTGGTTTCCGGCAGTTTTAGTGACTAACCCGATATCGTATTGAATATGAAGAAATTACTCGCACTGATTGCCACTGTTGCCATCACCGTCTCGGTGTATGCGTCCGAATTTGCTGACATCTCGGTTGCTGAACTCAAATCAGCCATCAGCTCCGGCAAAGCCACGTTGATAGACGTGAACGGGACTGGGTCTTGGGAAAAGGGCCACATCCCCGGCGCCATCGATTTTGACGCCAAAGAAAACAAGCTGGCAGAGTTTCTCCCAAAGGACAAAAAAGCCCTGGTGGTCGCATACTGCGGCGGCCCCACCTGCAAAGCCTACCAGTCTGCGGCCAATGCAGCCAAAAAGCTCGGATACACCAACGTCAAACACCTTTCCGCCGGCATCTCCGGCTGGAAAAAAGCGGGGGAAAAAACCGACAAAGGAAACTGATTTTTAAGCATTTTTGTAAAAAACAATTTGTCCGCGGGGCTGTTTCAAGCCCCCCATCCTCTCCCCCGCGTCCCCTGCGGGGGAGAGGACCGAGGAGAGATGGAGAAGTCAGGGATCTTGAAACAGCCTTGGCTTGCCTTGAAACAAACCTGTTGAGATTTGGCGGCAGGGTTGGAAAGTTAAATCGTGCCGGTCACCGACCAAATCAAGAAAAAGCTTTCCGTCCTTCCCCACAAGCCCGGCATCTATTTGATGAAAGACCGCTTTGGCACGGTCATCTACGTAGGCAAAGCCAGGGACTTAAAACGGCGTGTCACCCAATATTTCCATCCCTCCCGACGCCAGGGCTGGGACTTGAAATTCAACGCCCTGGTGGATGCCATCTACGACCTCGACGTCCATGTGGTCAAGAGCGAACCGGAAGCGTTGCTGCTCGAAGGAAAACTAATCAAGGAGTTTCAGCCTCGTTACAACATCAGCTTTCGGGATGACAAACGATTCCTTCTGCTCAAGATAAACCTCAACGATCCCATCCCCAGGTTCACCCTGACCCGTATCAAGCAGGAGGATGGAGCCCGTTATTTCGGACCGTTTGCCCACTCCTCAGCTCTCCGCAGCACGCTGACCATGGCCCGGCGCAAATTCCACCTGCGCGGCTGCCGTCCTCTGACGCCGACGGAAACCGACTACAAACATTGTCTCTATGGGAACCTGAAGTTCTGCACCGCCCCGTGCATTGGCAACGTCACCCGCGAACAATACCTACAACAAGTGACCGCAGCCTGTGATTTTCTTGATGGCCAAAGCGAGGAACTGCAGACCCAGCTTGAGACCGAGATGAAAAAGGCGGCATCCGTGCTGGATTTTGAAAAAGCGGCGCAATTGCGAGATGCCCTGGAAGACCTGCGTCGGACCACCCGGAAAACCAAGAGTTTTCAACGACTCCCTTACAAGCTCCCT
>Ga0163151_10006137_pt1 | contig 14801 bp, 18 predicted proteins | sample OliLakLV19MP5IB2_FD_145596 | JGI IMG/M metagenome (GOLD analysis project Ga0163151, IMG submission 145596) | Freshwater microbial mat bacterial communities from Lake Vanda, McMurdo Dry Valleys, Antarctica - Oligotrophic Lake LV.19.MP5.IB-2 | ecosystem: Environmental > Aquatic > Freshwater >...
GTTAGGCGCAGGGGCAGGCGTCGGGTCAGGCACAGAGGCCAAGGTTTCGTTTGCCCACTGGATTTCTTCATCAGTCGGCCAACGCGCGTAGTTCATGTGGATCAGGCCGCTTGCAATATCAAAGGAAAAAAGACAAAGCTTATCCGACTCATTCCACTCGATACGCATTTCAGGCCGCGTGATATTTGGGCGATAAGTAAAAAACTTAACATTTTCAATAATGCCGGTAAAATAATTCATTGTTACTGCAAAGTTACCGTCCAAAGATTCGACGGTACCATCCGAGCGCCGATAGACGTAGGGCATTGAGCTTTCCATTAAGTCTTATCTTTCCTTTTACGAGCGGATCGCCTTTAACGTCCACTTCTTGCATGAAGTAAAACTTACAATCCTCATCAGCAACTAGCTCCATCTCACGAATTGGGCTTAATATACTAAGACGAAGAGTGGTAGCGGCCAGCATTCTTGGCTCTTTGCTCACAAGTTGCAACTTGGCTATCGGCGTAAACGGCGACGGTTGATAGTCGCCAACAGCCGAGTATACTTCACAGAAAGCAACTTTCATGCCTTTTCGAAGTGAGGCGGTAAAGCGCACCGTCTGGCCACGGCGCGCCTTGAGAGGCCCTGCTACTTTTACTCTCATACTAGAAACGCGGGCCTTGGCGAATAAGAATCGCGCGGACGTTCGCGGTCGAACCAGACACAGCCGCAAGCCTGACAAAAGCGTCGGGGCGGCACGGGATCGTAGCCGAACAGATGGAACCGATCGGAGTGCCGGCAGGAATCGTAACGGTGGCCAGCGCGCCGGGAAGCAGATTTTCGTCGCACATGGGAGTAGCTAGCACATCAACAAAAGTTCCTGGCAGGCAGTTGTTGACCAGAGACGGAGGAGCCGCTTGAACTCGGAACACCGCATTAACCGCGATAGCGTCCGCGATCTGGAAAGACCAGCCGAAGCGGATAAACGGGCGAATGTCGGTCGAAAAAGCAGCAGTTCCATCCCAAGCAATGCTTGGGACATTCTGGATGGCGGGATTACTTTGAACAGGCATTTGGTTCTCCATTAGGAGGGTTGATAGGAAGCGGGGAGACTTATCCCCCCGCGCGTCATCACGGAGTTACCCGAGATTATTTACGGGCCGGAGATCAGAGTCCGAGCCGCCGGGCAGCACATAACAAAGCCGCCGTCTTTCGCACCGAACTGGTACTTGACGCACCAAGCGGTAGAGCCGCCTTCGTACTGTTCCATAAACATGGGACGATGATTGACCGCCGCGTAAGCCATCGGCCACACGCCCGCCGCCATGATGAAAGAGCCAGCCGCGAATGGAGCAAGTGTCGAGCCTAAAGTTCCGCCGTTAGTCGGATCAGGAAGACAGTTGGAGATTCGCACACGATCACGAACATCGTTCGGGCCGAAGCCCATCAAACCGTCGCCGAACAAGAATCGGCCCGTGTTGTCTACCATCGAAGCAAAATACGCGAAGGTATTTTGGTGCATAACAGCAGTAACGTTACCATATTCGACAGGAGCGGAAGCCCAAAACTGGCGCAGGTCGATGTGCGTCGGGTTCTGCGCGGGTGTCGCAACTTTGGTGAAGCAGTCCGCAGTCAACCAGCCCAGCGGTTCGTTGATGCCGTCGCCAGTAATAAGCGCCGCGTTTCGATTGATCCGGTAGGACCGAGCGGCTGCGCGCATCATAAAGCCGAGGAAGTCGTAGTTGGCTTCACGAAGCGTATCGCGCTGAAAACAGAAGACGCCTCGATAGTCATAGGTACTACCGTTCAACCACCGAATGTTACCTTCAGCACCAAACTCGGCATCGCACTTCGCATCGCAATCATACCTGCCGATGTCGCCGTAAGATTCGACACGCGGATACATGAACGTCGAGCGCGAAACATTAACCGTATCATAAAGATCGAGCAGCGAGGCGCACTCGATATTACAGTCAACTTCAATCCCAAGCATCTCAGGCGAGAAGAAAGCGGCGTCCAAAGAGGCGGCATCAAACGCCTTACGTTCACCGTCGGTAAAGTCGCGCACGATTTTCGCTTTTGTTTCCAGGCCGACTTTCATCAGCTTGCGGACCGCGGAGCGGTACTCAATCGGATTCACAAGATTGTCAAGATCTTCCCGAAAATCTTCGTGAACCCCATTTTTGAAAAGGTGGGTCCGGCGTTGCAGCTCAATCGCAGCTTTGCGATCAGCGTCAACAAGCTCGCTGCCGCCTTTGTAGAGCGGGCTGTCCATGTTCTTCTTGATCGAGTCGATAGCCGCTTCACACGCTTGCAGCTTTGCCAACGCATCAGCGGCCTCCGTTGCCGCTTTGTTGATCTTGGAAGCGGTCTCACCATCGGGCGTAACGCCGTTGGCCAACTTTGCTTTCAGAAGAGTCAACTCGCCTGCTTGCGCTTCAAAGTTACCTTTGAACGTCTTCATCAAAGTGACGGCATCGCCGAGGTCTTTGGTCAGTGCCTCAACAGCAGCATCTTGCTGAATACGGTCACCCGCAGCTTCCTTCTTCAGGAAAGCGCCGAACTTGATTTCTTGATTACGCATGGTTAATCTCCGAGTGCGTGGTTAAAACAAACTCTTCAAATCACCAATCAAGGTGGACAGAGCTGCAATTTTTTCTTTCGCCACAAGGGCGGGCTTTTCCGCAACCGGCTCGAACAGCTTGTAGTTCAGCTTGACCGCACGGGTCAAGCGCGCTGCCGCGTTTCGGCTTTTGACGAGCCCATCGGCGACCAGCGCCTTTTCAAGCTCAGCAATCGTTGGGTAGATGCCTTCGTCGGACATCTCCTTCATGTAGGTCATAACGGCCTCCGGATTTCCCGGGAAGGGTACGATAGACACTTCTTCCAGTTCGCCCTTATTGATCTGGAGGTATTCATCTTTGTTGGCGTCAGACTTGAATTCGTATTCTTCAAGATAGAAGCCAACAGAAAAGCTAAACCCTCCGACCATCTTAGCCGCTTCGTAAGCATCGCGGACATAGCTGATTTTTAGGTTTAGTTCAGCTTCGATCCAGAGGCTTTGACCTCTTGTTTCAAGAACTCGAATAGCCCCGGCGACTCGATCCCGATCATGACCGATCAGAAGCTTGATGCCCTTCGGTCCCGTCAAGCCTTTTGCTTGCAGCGAAGAATTAAACGCACCGGGCACTACGACATGTCGATGAAGATCCAGATCAGGAGTTGATGCCCACCCCGCCACGTAACCTTCCGGAAGCGTGTCGCCGATTGCCTTGATAGCTAGGACAGCCTGAATCTCAGCCGCACTAGCAGGAACATACTTAAGGTCCAGCCTCTGGCGACGGGCTGGAGCTTCTTTCTTAAACAGCCGTCTGCTGGTCATTTGCATTTTCCTGATTTGGAGCCCCATTTTGATCCGTATTACCAGAAGCCGCTCCTTGAGCAGCGCCTGTATTAAACGGGCTGGCTGGTAACTCTGTTGTCTCTTTCCATCCGAAAAGATCACGCTTTTCATTAGTCGTAAGAAACGAAACAAACGATATAGCTCGCATGGCATCAATTCTAGCTTCGACCATTGTCGGAATAGAATCAACATCGGCGACGATACGAACACCAGGAGGACAGAGCAGCCCTGTTAGCCCCTGAAAAATCGGTTCGATGTAAGCGGGAAGCACAGTATCCTGCCAAAACGACAACCGGCTATCTTTGAAGTTACCGGTAAACTTGGCAGCGTCAGAAGCGCCGATCCCGCTAACAGCCAATGGAATCCCGAAGGCCCCAAAGATCAGCCGAGCCATATCGTCGCTCGGCACCTTGCTGTGAATGTCAGACAGGTCGTTATCCAACTTGTGAATCTCGATGTCACCTGCATTTTGCAGGACCGGAACACTTCCCGATCCTACTCCGCCGCTTACAGAATCAGCGGCCAAGTGCTTTTTCAAAGCTTCAAGCTGCGGCGCTGTCAATGTTTTCGAACAAGTTACCATGTATCGCACGTTCGGATGCCCGGAGGCCGACTTAATCGCTCGGATTAGAAGATGCTTGATTACGTCAGCGGGAAGCCCAATCGCGCGAAGCGGGCTAATAACATCGTCGCGGTTCTGATAACCCTTTAGACCGGGTTTCCAGATTTGCCCGACGAAGCCATCCTTAGCCCCCGGCTTCCAGGTAACGCGCGACGGCCATTCTTTAGCCTCTATACCAAGTCCGTAGATATACGCTGATACGATACCGCGATCATTCAACTTAGCTTGGACTAACTTGGACTCAAGAGGATAGATTCCCGTAGCGCGCTCAGGGTTTACGGCGCTAAACGCCAACTTGAATGCGACCCGCCCGTATCCGGCATAGTTCAACGCCAACCAATAGCGAAGCTGTGCGGCGGTCAGATCAGGATTAGGATGATCTAGTAGATTTTGAATTTCTGCAATAACGCGCGTTTTGCCAAGTCTTTCAGAAGCTGGAGCATAAGGATCGACTTCGGTAATCCAACGGACCTGCTGAACAGCTTCAGCAATTTTCTGCAACGCGCGATAGATGATAGGATGGCGAAGTGCGTTTTCCATGCTAACATAATCATCGACGCGTACAATAGCAATGCCGGTTTCACTGTTCAGGTAAAAAACGTCAGGTTGAACGGGAGCATCTGCAATGCTCCGCTCTGGTGCCGCCTTTTGTCTAAAAAGTGATGGAAACCGCATCTCAAGCCCCTAAATGTAAAGCACGTCATGCTCATCTTGAGCATGAGAGGTTAGCGATTCCTCTTCAACCGCGTATCGAATTGCGTCTATACAGTGGTCAACTTGACCTGGAGCAGGAAGCGGAAGCGGTTTACCGTTTGGGTCGGTGTGCCATTTGTAGTCTCGGACCTCTTCAGAAGTTATTGGACACTCGGGCGAAATAACGAGCTCCATACCCTGAAGCCAGTTAATACCGTTTTTGATAGAACCCGCGCCTTTGCGAGCGGAAAATACGCTAAATCCACAAGACTGTAAAAACTCGATAGTCTCCGGCCTTGCGCTATCCGCCGTAATAGGCCAGTCGCGGGCCTCCGGTATTCCGTCGATCAGCGCCGGTAGGTCACGATTTGGAACCTTATAGCCTACAGCTTCGTTGGCAATATAAACAATGCCTTCCTCTTGTAGCACGTAGAGCTTGATAGCTACATTCGGATCGGCAGAGTAACCAAAATCCATCCCAAAACGGGGCCGGGCTTTACCGGGGTCGATCCTTCCAACTCGCCAGTTGTCGAAGATTGCAACGTCTGGATTTTCATCGTATCCGCCTTCCCAAATGTGAACGTGACGCTTTGGGGACTTAAGCGAACGACGATACTCAGACGGCATACGAGTTTGCATAAAAAACGGATTGTCGCGCCAGCTTACTTTTCTTACATAAGCATTTTCAGGAACAGCGGCACCGCGAAAGAGGCTGTCAACCGGATCGGTGCGGTATCGCGGATTCCAAGACCAGATCAGACGAGACCCTGTTGAACGAATAGTCGGAATTATGACCTCGACCGACCTCGCCGTAAAAGTATGCGCCTCTTCACCCCAAAAGATCGTAGCGCCCTCAAGCGACTTCGCGCTGTCCGGGTTACGATCCATACCGATAAACGACAACCGAGAGCCGGTCACTATGTTGACAATTTCGCGCTCAGTTGAATTAAAATGCGCGCTCATCCCCATATCTTTAATCTTGATTTCAAGCAACTCTTTAACAGAGTCTCTAATCGAGATTTGAAACTGCCGTCCGCAAACAATTCGCTCTTGTGCGCGCGAGGCTTGTGCAATAATCGCTTCCGCAACGCTATGCGATTTACCGCCGCCTCGCCCTCCGAAAAACGCAAAATGCTCAACAGCCCGTTGCGTTTCTGGAAATACGCCGGTCCAAAGAGGCAGAAACGCTTCTGGAATTCGAAGGTTGCTCATTACACCGTCTTGCGCGTCACCGGAGCAATCGGAGTGCCGCGCATCGTGGCACTTTGATAGGTCTGCGCTTTAGTGAGACTGCTGCCATTTGTTGGAGCCATTGCCGCTTGACGCCCGGCGAGAGGTGGACGAGCTACCGACTTTTTTCCGCATCCGCACCCCATGATTTTCCCCTGGAAGGTTACTGGTCGATTAGACTTAGCTTAGATTGTCGTGCTTAGCAAGCCCGTAACAAGGGCACCGATTGCTATTCCGACCACAAAGCCGACGATTAGCCCCCGGAACGTCAAGCAGCACGGGCAAGATGTCCAAAGATAACCAGTCATTCGACTTGTCCAATGCTCGGGCGAATCGCACCAAATTGGAACTAACCGTTGACTAAAATAGGCCATCGCGTTCGACAACCAGTTATCTTCCCAGTCAACATCAGGTTCGGCATCTTCTGGCCAATCAGGATACTCCGGACGAAACGTGAACGGGTTAGCCATCAATCAGCTCCGGCGCATATTGAACGCCTACGGCGCAAAGAGGATAGACAGGAATAGGCGCCTGCTTCGTTTCATCGGCAGAAAGTATCCCAAACCAAATAGGAGGATGATTAGCACCGGGAATCGAAAGGATACAGCGACCGGCCATATTTAGACAGGCCATCTCTGCCATCGACGGCCTCCGCATCAGCGCGGGGCGCGGTCCATCGGTAAACCAAAACATAACATAAAACTGCCCACCATATTGAGCATTCATCAAATCTTTTGGGGTCATTTCCCAAAGAGAGGTCATCATTGAAGTCTCGTAGATAATTTCATCGCGGATGTGAAGCGTCAAAAACTCTTTCTGATTCTTGGCGAGGGCGCGCGTTGCTCCGTTAATCCTGAGCGGTATCATTACTGTCCCCTTCAGTGACATCTATTTCATAATTTTCTTTGATAATGTATCGCTCAACAAGCATCGACATTAATTTAGTGTGCTGAATCTCTAGTCTAGAACAAGAGCTTTTTACAATAGACAACTCTTGTTTTAACTCTAACACACGGGCACGGAGCTTTTCTTCCGCATAACGCCCGCCGAAGAGTCGGGGCAAAGCGGTGCCCGCCGATGACATTAGCCCGCCAATGAGAATCAGGATGATGTTTGCACTTTGTTCAGGTAAGGGAACGTAGGTCAGAAATATAACAAGCCCAAAAATTGCTATCAGAAAAAAGAGCGCAGCCCACTTTTCGAACAAGTTACTGCCCATTTTAACTTCCTCTTTGCTATGAGAACATTAATTAAGCTGGACATTTCGCGTTATGGCGGCTGTGGGAGAGAATAAATCCCCGACAGCACCGGGCAACCTTGCAGCCGCCCCGCCACGTCTGGCGCGTCACAGCCCTCTGGTACTTGGCGCGCCAGCGTTCAGGGTCCGAATGGTGGAGCCAACAATAGACAGCGGTAGGGTGTTCGGAACCAGCGGGAAAACCGTAAACATATTGCCATAGTAGTTTGCACCCAAGGCATCCTGATCCTGAACAGTCACATTGTCGGTCACAGTAAAGCCGCCGGGGAAAGTGCTGGCTCCGGTAACGTTACGCTCGATGAAAACTCCTGTAGATGTTCCGATTGTGTTGATCCGTGGGATTTCCACCGAACCATCAGCCCCGTCTACATTTCGCCCATCCGCATGTAGGATGGTATTGTTGCGGATAGTAAGGCCAACTGTTTCCTCGATAGTGATGCCGTGCAGGTGGCCATTTATGATGACGTTGTTTTCGATCAGAACGTTTTGATAGAACATTGCCGTATTAGCAAGGCCGAGTTCGTCGCTATCGTAAGTCATGAAAATAGACTGAGTTTGGTCGCCCGTACCGATATCAAGCACGTTGCCCCGAATGGTGATGTTACTCGATGGCCGGATGTGATTGCCTGCAATCCAGAACTGGATCATATCGGAATGGTCGCCGGACCCCGTTGCGCGATTGAAGTTATGTATATAATTGCCTTCAATGGTAATAGTTGCCACGCCAATAAAATTCATCGCGTCGCCGCGCAATGAATGAAGTTGGTTATTGGTCACGATATGATTGTCGCCACCACCTATCGTCAGACCAGTAAAGAACTTGGTGATCAGCGTGTTGTTAACGGTGACACTCTGGCATCCTTGGAAGTTCAACCCCATGGCCCAGCCATATCCGTCCAGAATAGCCGACACGCCAATCGCCAGATCACCATCAACAACAGAATTAATCACCCTGACGTTAGTGCAGTTGATAAACCTAAACGGGGAAACATAGACTGGATGAGTGATGACAAATGTATAATTGAACAATACCTTATCCAATGTTAGATTGGCCGCTCCTGTCATCCTGAACAAATTAAACACCGGAGGATTGCTGGGATCGGCAGCGGTGATTGTTACCATCGAGGGAAAGGTTATATCGACTCCGTTCTGGCCATGGGTCAGATTAAGACTGCCATAATTGCCGGGGGCCAAAGAGATTGTTTCGCCGCCCGTCGCGGCAGCGAGCGACGCGAGAAGTGCAGTCAGATTTCCCGGCGGCGGACCCGGCGGCGGCGGAATAGTCAAGGCATTACTGACACGATTGATCGTAAGCGTGACAGCCGATGTCCCCAAGCCTGTAGCCCCCACGATGCCGACCACCTCGTCAGGCACCGCCCGCATAGCAGACATGACAGCCCATGCCATGATTGCGCCGCCTCGACCTTGGCCAAGACTGGTATCTATTGTGTGTGGGTCTGACGTGGCATTAACCTCGCCTGCATTTGAATGCAAAACCGAAAATGACGACCCCCAAGTTGATGGGTTGGCTAAAGCCCAGTTGCGCATCCCCCTGCGCGACGCGTGAACTTGCGCAGCATTACCAATCGTAATGTCCGTTCCTGCGCCCTTGTATCGTGAAACTGGCAGCAAGACGTTTACTGCTGCCGGACCAAGGCTCAAATCTTTCTGGGTCATCATTGCTTCAAACTTTAATTCATAATCAGCGTCTGCGCCGGCAGAATGCCCCATAGGTGCAAAAATGTAGGGGCCTTGCACTCCCAAACGCGCTGCCAGTGCCGCCCATCTGCCGACATGAACGCCGCCCGTAATAAAAGCATCTAGCACAGTGCCACCCTGGCTGACTGTCGAAAACTGGCAAGGGACACCGGGATAAAGCGTGTTCCACTCAATAGCGGCTTGGCGCACACCACGGCGCGCGTGAATGCCGTTCGCCATAATGGACCCCATTATCGTGCGCCGACCCGTTGTGTCGCTCTGCGTCATTGACACGAGCCGAATGCCAGATGGCAGTGCCATCCCAGCGCCGTTAGTCCAAAAGAAGTTGCTTTGCGACGAACCTGAATGGAGCAGGTGCAGGCCGACACCACGCACACCTCCCGACACAATATCGCCGATCTGGGTTCCGCCGCCGTTTACCGCCCGAAGGTCCAGCCCCCAAATCCCGGCACCCATCAACACGCTGGGCAGTACGCCAGCGGCCCACACGCCCGCAGCAGGGGCTGGGTCAACAACCGTCCAGCCCACAACGTCCGTGCCGTCCTCGCGCACCAGCCGCGCCTGAATGGCCGCAGGACTGATCCCGACATATGTGCCGCCTTGGATCGGCACGTCTGCCCTTGCAGTCGCTGCATCGCCAGCAGTGGCGAATGTCGCGTTCGACACGCACCAAAGCGCGTCTGCGGGGCGCATCGCCTCCGGTCTCAACTGCCGACCGCTGACATTGAAAAGGCCGGTCGGAAATGCCTCATTGACTCTGGTAAGGTCGGCGCGAAGGCCGTAGGCGTCGGACAGATCGCGGCTGTGCCGCATCGGATACCAGAACCGCTTGGCCCCGCCAGTCAGTTGCGCATCGAATGTCCCTATGTCCTGCGCGCCAGTTGCAAGATTGACGATCAGCGCATTGTCAGGAATACCTCCCGATTCAGGAAAGACGCCGGTACACATGAAGCAATGCTCCAGCGGTCCAACCCATCCAATATTGGACGCCCCGGTAGCCCCACCAATCCGCTCAATCAATGGGAATGTCGTAAAGTTGCCGTCCTCTACCGACGTATTAGCTGTTGAACTTATCAATGGAGTGCTGCCGTCAACCGGAGCAGCGATGACGTGGACGTTGGCAGGGTTTACGATGAAAAGCAGCAAATACTTAACACCAGGCGTCAGGCCGGTCAGGGAGCTATCGAGCAACACAGACCCCAAATTGCGAACCGAAAAGCCTATTGAAGCTCCTGCCGTTGGCATATTAAATCTAACATCATTTCCGCTGACTCCGCCACTTTGTCTCGCCATAATAACGGCGTTATTGGCATCCGCCCCGCCTGCTTCCGGGAACTGAAAGAATATTCCGACCGTTGCGGCGACATTAGCGCCCTTCACCGCTGCGGCGGCTGGAAGGTTGAGATATGTTGCTGTGGAGAATCTGCCGACGTTACAGTCACTAAAATGGATGCTCATGTTGTCACCACTGGAGTTTCAAAGATTGTTGCTGCCAACGGGAGGCCCGGAAGGTCTACGTTAGCCGGAAAGCCGCCCGTTGTGGCCCGAGCGTAAAGACCTGACACTGTTCCTGCCAAATTGAATGGTTCACCCGGCCACTCGTGCTCATACGCCCAACGGATTGACGTTTCATTGCCAACAAACCCTGCCACTCTTAAAACGCCGTTGCTGATCTGAGACACGGTTAGGCCCGCCGCTGTCAGCGTTTGAAATGCAGCATTGTTGATCGAAACGCGCAGGGCAGGGACTGCTGTGATAACAGTCGTTCCCGCCTCATTATACAGGGTTAGCGGGAAAAGGGGTGCGGTCGGCGTTGCCGTTCTAGCTGTTGACCACGGGCCGTTACCGATTGCGTTGACAGCGCGAACTTCGACGGAGGCCAGCGTGTTCGCCAAAACCGTGACGATACGCTGGCCGACTCCCAGCCCAGATAGAGTCTGCGGCGCACCTGCGCCCACCCTCCACTGTAGTGCCGTGAGAGGCGACGCTCCGTCAAACGGTAGAGCGGTGAGCGTGAGCGCCAGTTGGTCTCCTGCCGAGCTTGGATTATCGACAAGTGACCAATCAGAAAGCTGGATAACGGAAGGAATTGTGGTCACAGTCGGCGTTGAAGCCGAGTTAACGTTGGCCGAGCCAGCCACGTTGCTGGCCGTTACGCGGACGCGAACTGTATTGCCAACATCACCCTGAACAAGCGTGTAAGCGCTTGCCGTAGCGCCCGGTATGTTAACGCTTTCGCGCTGCCATTGGTAAGCGTATGAAATTGGTGTCGTACCAGTCCATGTTCCTGTACTTACAGTCAGCAACTGCCCTTCTTGGGCTATGCCTGTAATTGAAGGAAGAACAGTGTTTACAGGTAGAGTTGCGGCTAGAACAGATCTTGTTACAACGGATGTTGCATTTGGAAGTGTTCCATTCGTAGCAGTGTAAGTCATCACAAGCTGACGAGTACCAGATGCAGTTTTTGTAATAACGTAATCGTTTCCTGACATATTTGCTGTAACATCTACTCCGTCAAGCCTTAGAATACGAGTGACAGTTGGAACTGGAAATCCAGATACAACAGGAGGTGTGTAGGCATATGTTAAGGTAGCATCATTATCCGTTACGATTACAGAAGCTTGAGAAGTGATTGCCGGAGCTAAGACTATAGCTGACGTAGAAGCCGAGTTGACGCTAACCGAACCAGATACGTTGCTGGCCGTTATCCGAACGCGAACCGTATTGCCCACATCGGACTGAACGAGCGTGTAAGTGCTTGCCGTAGCGCCTGCTATGTTCGCCACACCGCGTTGCCACTGGTAAGCGTAGGTAATCGGATCTGTTCCAGTCCATGTCCCGACATCCGAAGTCAAGCTCTGCCCGAACTCAAGCACACCCGTTATCACAGGAAGCACGGTATTGGCCGGTAGAACCGCTGCTGGAACAACGCTCGTAACGATGGATAGTGCGTTCGGAAGTGTTGTGTTCGCAGCGGTATAGGTCATAACAAGCTGGCGAGCACCGGATGCAGTTTTTGGAATAGTATAGCTGTTTCCAACCATGCTTGCTGTTACATCAATCAAGTCAAGCATCAGAGTTCTTGTAACTGTCGGAAAAGGAAAACCGTCCACAATAGGAGGTGTGTAGACGTAGAGCATATTGGCGCCCTCGTCTGTAACAACGACAGAGGATTGCACAGCAATAGAAGGAGCCACCGGCCCGGAAGGTGAGACAGCGCAGCAGGGAACAGGAGCGGCGGAAATTGGCAGCGTTTCAGTTGGCGCCGGACCGCAAGGGGGAGAACACGATACATTACTCGCCATCTGCGGCTCCTATATAAAAAGGTGTGAGGAAGGAGGCTCGGGCATCAAGCGCTCCTTCCTCTAGGACAGTGGTGCGGCGCGGTCCAAGGACTAAACTTCGTCGCTCTCGGCTGTCTTTTCGTCGGGGTTCAAGAACGTTCCCGATGCGATAGGGGTGATATTAAAGGACACCGGAGGCGCTCCCAAAATACCACCCAATTCTGTTTTCTCGGCAAGGCCCAGATCGCGAGAGATGATCGTCGAGTTGAGCGTCCCAGCCGCGGCGTTTTCAAACTTCTGGTTGTAGATAGCCTGCTCAATAAGTTCGATGGCTTCTATCCAATCGTCCCCAAGCAGCTTGTACCCTTCCATGCGAGAAGCCGGAATAGACAAATATTGTGCAAGGCCAGATTTTGTAAACGCACGAACTTTTGCCTTATCGGCACGAACGACCCCGCCTTTGTATTGAAAGACTTGTTCATCTTGTATCGGGGTATCGACGCACCATTCAAAATATTTGATGCAGGCATCAAGGAATTCTTGCGCTGTCAAGAAGACGCGCCTCGCTTTGATGGTCAGGTGCGTATACATGATTATCCATAGCGCCGCAATAGGCACGAAATCGCAAGGGGCGATGACATCGCAAGGGCGATTCCCGGACAGCTAAGCAGACGGAAGCCCGCCTGTCAAGATAAAAGTGACAGCGGGTGCTGGATATACTGCGTCCCTATGCGGACGCGGGCATCCTCGCCCTTAATCTTAACGATAAGCCCGATCAAACCCTTGAACGGGCCAGCAATAACTTGAACGACGCTCCCCGTTCGCGGTGGAAGCCGAGGCGACTCATTCAGCATCGTTTGCAATAGCTTTAATTCTTCAATGTCAACCGTCTTAGGTCGGTCGGCGGTATCATAAGCGAGCACACGCACCCTGAATTTTTCCGGACAGACCCTCCGCATCGCTGGCCACCGGCTTGGTGGAATAAAAGCGTAGCCGGGCATTGCCGCTCGACCTTCCTTAATCGGAATCCAAACTTTAAACTGTTCGCCCCAACAGAACAATTCGTATGGATAAGCGCAGGTAAGAACTATCATGTTTGCCAAGGTGCCTTAATTGTGAATTCCAGCGGTTGAATTTTGACGACAGGCCGCTGAGCGACGCTGGCCATCGGAGTCTGGAGCGGTTGATATTTCTTCTTGGCACCCGGCGGCGGGAACGTAATCTGGACGCCGGTAGGCGAGTGGATCAGACACAGATCTTTCAGATCTGTAATGTCATACCATTTCGGAACGGCGACGACGACCCATCCGTTGTTTGGTTCGAGTGTTGTGTAAGCGTGACCGATCCGCTCATCCAGCTTGATTTTATCGGCTATCGCTTGCGCAAGTTCTCTAGTTGGGTAGTAGAACATTATTGGCCACCGTTCGTAAAGTAGGTGACAGCGAGAATCACAAATGGCCACATGAATATACTACTCCCAATATCTTCCATAGCGAATACAGGGTAGAGTATATACCTGATAATCAGGAATAGAGCAATGAGAGCAAGTAGGATGGTAAAGAAACCGCTGCCTCCAAAGGGGACAGGCCAAGGGGGATAAAGCATGTTAGTTCTTTTCGCCGGTTATACCACCGCAAGCGTCGATTGCGGCGGCTACAACTTCTATCGGAACGTATTTGTAAATTGTCTTTGTCAATCTCTTTGGTTTTTCTGCGTACTGCTCAAGTTCAGGCATCGCCTTAGACGGATAACCTACTTCTACTTGACTCCAAGGGCCTTGGTTTCTACGCGGCAAGCAGAAAAGCTGGGGTCCGGCTTGCACAGAAAGCGTAGTTCCGTCGGCGCACTGTATGTAAGGTGCTCGATTGCGAAAACTACCTTCAAGGGTTTTAAACAATCCGACCGACATTAGGTGAGCTTGGATAACGGCTTCAGTATTTCCAGTCATCTTGATTCTCCTTGTTGCCCTGTCACTACGTTAGCAGACCTTGCGCCCGGTGTCAAGACGTGCTAGGATAGGGCTGGCAACAGGGATAAACTAGAATGACATTTGGTGCGAAGCAGAAGGGAGCTAACGGCGAACGTGAGCTTGCCGAACTCTTGATGACGTGGGCACAAGAGGTAGGAGTCGAGCTGGACTTATTGCGCAACCTAGAGCAAGTTCGTTCCGGTGGCCACGACCTAATAGGGCTTCCAGGGTTGGCCACCGAATGTAAGCGGGTCGAAGTCTTGGCCGTGGCGGAATGGTGGCGGCAGACAGTCTCACAAGCCGAGCGAGCAGGTGCGCGTCCGTTTCTATGCTACAGGCAGAATCGTAAGCGGTGGAAATTCGTAACTAAGACATGGGTGTGGCCAGCCTCCGTTTGTGAGATTGTGGTCACAATGGACGAGCCCGAAGCTCGGCTTTGGTTTCACGGCCATCTAATCAACGAAGAACGCAAAAGAATAGAAGGCGGGTAATTCAGCGTTTACAGTCGTTTTACCTATGCTTTCAGTCAAAATTGACTAGAACCCAAGCGTTTTGGCCAAATTCTAAAAACGCTAAATCCAGATATTTCAATATTTTGAAATCCGCTATTCTAGAAGTCAGTTATTTTTAGAAAATATAAATGT
>Ga0163151_10006138_pt1 | contig 14798 bp, 9 predicted proteins | sample OliLakLV19MP5IB2_FD_145596 | JGI IMG/M metagenome (GOLD analysis project Ga0163151, IMG submission 145596) | Freshwater microbial mat bacterial communities from Lake Vanda, McMurdo Dry Valleys, Antarctica - Oligotrophic Lake LV.19.MP5.IB-2 | ecosystem: Environmental > Aquatic > Freshwater > Lake...
GATACTGGAACGTTCGACCGTGATGATGGCGCCCGGGAGCAAGTCGCCCGTGGCTTGATTCGAAACTACGCCGGAGACAACGCCCGGGCGAGGATTTTGCGCCAGGGCTGGCGCAGCCAGACAAAGCGAGAGGGCGAGACAGAAACAGGCGAGGAGCCCGGATGCAAATGCGCGACGGGCCGGAGGACAGGTGGGATGGTTCATGGGCACACGGTATACGATGAAGGCAAAGTCTCATCCGGGGGTTATGCGGACGGGCTGCAGCCAGGCCACAGCAAGGAAAAGAACAGGAACGTAACTGAAAGGTTACTTTACTGATGAGGCTGGCAAGCAATTTCTGCGCGCGACGTGGATTCCGGGCGCATCTGCTGGTTGGCGGTTCCGGCTCCGGCGCGGAACGGAGTCCGCGCCCTACCTTTTTCAAATGTCACGATAGGTAGGGCGGCGAGTCCCTTCGCCGCCTTTTTCCAAGGTCACGATAGGTAGGGCGGCGAGTCCCTTCGCCGCCTCTTTCCAAGGTCACGATGGGTAGGGCGGCGAGTCCCTTCGCCGCCGCGGTGGCTGCCACCGCCAGCCGACAGATGCGACGTCGATTACATCCATGCCGGTGGGCTTGAAATAGCCTTGCTCCAGGCAGTAACCCGGCGGTTACTCGACGGGTGAGCAAGAGCTGTTGCACCCGCCCTCCCCTCTCCCATTTTTCACCCGGCTGGATGAAGCTGGGGGCGTTGGCCCTCCTGTTGCTGGAAGTGGTCGGCGCCGAAGCCGCGCCCTCGGCCGCGGGGGCCACCGCGGGCTGGAAGGCCGGCACCGGTCGCGCGAAAATCACCCCTCCGGCAGGATTGTGGATGACCGGCTATGCAACCCGTGACCGGCCCGCCGATGGCACCTCGCAGGACCTCTGGGTGAAAGCGCTCGCCATCGCGGATCCGGCGGGCAACCGGGGCGTATTGCTGACCGCAGATCTCTGCGGCATCACGCGTCAAATCTCTGAGCACGTTGCCGCCGAGCTCGAGCGCCGGCACGGGATACCGCGCAGTGCCATCATGACCAACGTGTCACACACCCACTGCTCGCCGTGGCTCAACGGCAACCTCAATGGGCTGCGACTTTTACCGGAGGACGGCCTGGAGAAAGCGGCGGCGTATACCCTCGAGCTGGAGCAAAACATGATCCGGGCCGCATCCGCCGCCCTGAGCAGTCTCGAGCCCGCCGTGCTGACGTGGGGCGAGGATGCCGCGCATTTCAGCTTCAATCGCCGCGAGAATACGGAGAAGGATGCGCCCGCTTTACGCGCCTCAGGAAAACTCAAAGGGCCGCTCGACCCCCGCGTGCCCGTGCTCGCCGTGCGAAATGCCCGGGGCGATCTGCATGCCTTGCTTGTCTCTTACGCGTGCCATGCGACCACGCTGTCGTTCTTCGAGTGGCACGGCGATTACCCGGGAAGTGCGCAACTCGAACTTGAGCGCCGCCACCCGTCGGCCACCGTGCTCTTCGCGGCCGGATGTGGCGCCGACATGAACCCGGCCCCGCGGCGCGAAGTCGCCGTGGCCGAACAACACGGCCGCGACCTGGCAGATGCGGCGGACCGCGCCCTCGCGAAACCGATGCAGGCTGTCAGCGGCAAATTCGGTTCGGCCCTGACCGACATCACGTTGAATTTCGCCAGCAAACCCACCGAGGCGCAACTTCGCGAAGCCCGGGAGAAAGACCAGCCCAACAAAGAAATGCACCAGGCCTGGTCGGCGACCGTGACCGAGCAGCTGCGGCTCAAGGGTGATGCGATCATGCAGTATTCGTATCCCATTCAGACCTGGACGCTCGGGGGCCTGACGTGGGTCGCGCTGGGCGGCGAGGTTGTGATCGACTACTCGTTCCGTCTGCGCCGGGAACTGCCCGGCGAGTCATGGATTTTCGGATACTCGACGGATGTTATGGCTTATATCCCCAGCGAACGCGTGCTCAAGGAAGGCCGTTATGAAGGCGCGACCTCGATGATTCCCTACGGACTGCCCGGCCCGTGGGCCCCCGGACTGGAAGACAAGATCGTCAACCGGGTACGCGAGCTCGTGACGCAACTGCGCGGGAAGTAATCTGTATCGGATTCCTTGGGAACGATCGCTGGGACCGCGGCCGCCCTCGGCCGCTCTCCAATCCATGCGGCCGGGGGCGGCCGCGGTCCCAGCGAACAGTTATACCACCCTCTCATGAGATTTAACTTTTTCGCGGTAGGGCCCGACCTTGGTCGCGGCCGGAACGGTGGGACGAAAAAGAATCGGCCACGAGCGAGCTCGGGCCCTACTTCTAAGCCGCAAAATGCTTCGCGACCTTGCGGATGGCGGTAGCGGTTTCCTGCATGAGCGATTCACTCATGGATTCGTTCAGCGTACATTGGATTCCGGTGGCAAGAATGGCTTCGGCTTCGGTGCACTTGACCTTCGTGTAATCCATCTGCGTCAGCCCAAGTTCTTTGATCGGCCAGCGACCAGCAAAGAAACCATGCGACTGGAAGTACGGTAGCTGGTAAACCGGTACGGGAATGTATCCGGCGCTGCATGACGCGCCTTCTGCCCGCAGCGCATCGGCAAATTCCGCGCGGGAGCAGCGCAGTCGTTCGAGCTGCAATCGGAAATAGAAAAACCAAAACGTGCCCCGGTCCGCCGGGTCGAGTTGGGGGGGAACCACGCCCGGTACATGGCTGATGCCATCAATCAGGATCCGACCCAGAGCGGCGCGTTTCGTGGCAATGCCTTCGAGGCGCTGCAACTGCGCGGCCGCAAAGCCCGCCTGCAATTCACTCATGCGATAATTGGAGGCGAGCACGGCGGTCTTGTCCCACGTGTAACCCGGCGTGGTCCGTGCGTTGCCCTTATCGGAAAATTTGAGCAAGGCCGGCCCGATCGTGGCGTCACCTGAAGCCACCACGCCGCCGTCACCGCTGCCGATGTGTTTCGAGTTCATCAGCGAGAAACATGCGATGTGGCCGATGGAACCCACCGGCCGGCCACGGTACTTCGCCCCCCAAGCCTGCGCGCAGTCCTCGATCAACACGAGCTTGTGCCGGTCCGCGAGCGCTCGCAGCGGAGCAAGATCGGCGGGCGTTCCCGCCAGATGCACGGCGATGATCGCTTTGGTGCGCGGCGTGATCGCGCGTTCCACCGCTTTCGGATCAAGATTGTAGGTCGCCGGCTCGAGGTCCGCGAAAACCGGCACGCCCTGCTGAAACAGAATGCCGGTCACCGTCCCAATATCCGTGATCGGCGTGGTGATCACTTCGTCGCCGGGCCCAATTTCGGCCGCCGCCACGGCGATGTGCAGCGCCGCCGTACCCGATGAGCACGTGACCACGTGCGGGAGAGGGCAATGCTGTTTGAAGCGCTCGATGAAGAGGGCGGTCTGCGTGTTCACGCTTTTGCCCTGCCAGTAAAACAAGGAGGCTTGTTCGAGGGCGGAACTCATTTGCTGGCGCTCGGCCTCATCCCAGCGCACCCACTTTCCGGGCTTTGACACCACGGCCTTGGGCCCACCGAGTTTTGCCAGCTTCATGGCATCAGCCGCGTCAGCCGCCGGCACCGCGGCGATCGACGGAAGTTGAGTCGCCAGAGCCGCGACTGAATTGGCGTACAAGAATTCACGACGCGTAAGCGGAGAGGACATGACGAATGGGGGTTGGCCTGATCACCGGCGAGGCAGGCAGCGGAGGCGATCCGCTGCATTTGTCACCACCTAGTTACTTGGACACCGCCCCGGTCAGGGCAAGCGATTTCAACCCTCGGGCGCTCTGCGACGTTCGGCCCCGCAGAGGCTTCGGCCAGGCGGGATGCCGCCCGGGCGCGTTCAAATCGGTGTCACTCAGGGAGGATGAGTGGTTCACCGGCGCGGTGCGCGATTACTTCGCGGACCCAATGACGGGTTGCACCCACGCCGTTTCAAATTCGTTGGCGACACTCCCGTTCACCTTGGGTTTCGAGGAGATGATTTTGGCCCGAACGTACAACTCGTCGCCCTTGAGCGTGTAACTGGCCTCGGTCCCGCGCACCTCGGCCAGGACCGCGCCGATATCCTTGCTGTAACGTCGATGCGGAAGCGTGCGCGAGTTGGCGGGCCCCTCCATCACTTCGCTGTGGGGATCGAACCCGCGACGGGTACCGATGAATTGCGTGACGTACGTGACGCCGCGCTCGCCCTGAATGCGGACGGAAAGCTTGTTCGGTTCACGTGCGAGGTCGGCCAAGGTGACTCCCGAACTCGCATAAAAATCTCCCGCCTCCATCGCGTGGATAATGGACTCCGGCGTCAGGTGTCGCGCTCGGACCATGACCCATCCCCGGCCTGAATTACTCTTTCCCAAGCCGATCGTCTGATAGTGATGCGAGTCGTCGACGCCTATTCCAAACATCGGATCGAGTCCCAGCTGCGCGATGCGGTGCGTGAGGATGATGTCCCACATCTTATCCATGCTCGCGCGAGTCGCATCGCCTTCGTTCTCCACGCCGGGGTGCCCGTTATAGACTTCGAAAAAGCGTTCGCCCTTCACCTGCATCAACTCCTCGGCCGTGAGGCCCCAGCGGAAATTGGGATGGTTGATGTGCGTGAACATCGGCTGGCCCGTTTTTTCCCGTTGGGCCAACACCGCGTCGACCGTCCGCTGCATGATCTCCACGGCGTCGCTGGATTCGACTGGAGCCAAAAAATCGCGCGGATTAGTGACGTTGATGTGCACCGGACCTGACCGTTCCGGCATGGTCGCGGTCTTCGGTTTTTTCCACGTGGACGTTATCTCCTCACTCGGGATCATCAAAAAACGGCCGGGCTCTTCCAGCAACGCGCGGTACTCGGCCAGGGGCTTCAGCCGCACGGACCGTTTGCCGTCCTTTTCCCGCTGCTCCACCCAGGACGAACCAAAGCGTTCCACGTAGCGGGCCAGCACCGGACCCGCGCCTCGCTTTTGCACCTGACCACCCACCGACACGGGTTGTTTCAATTCCAGCCAGCGCTGCCCCTCCTGCAGGACGTTGTGATCCGACAGGGCGAGGAAATTGTAACCGTTTTTCTTATACCAGTCGGCGATCATCTCGGGATAATCATCACCGTCGCTCCACAGGGAGTGGGTGTGCAAATTACCTTTGAACCACCGTGGGGCGGACTCCGGGGCGGGCGCCATGGCCGCGGTTTGCGCGGAAGCCGGAGCAACCACCAAGGCGGCCAGAGCGGGCAAAAGGAGTTTAAGGAAGTTCGGGAAAATGCATTTCATGGGGGGGGACGAGAGTGTGGGAACGGCGCGCGTTCGCGCAATGAGAACCATGCGCGGACCGCGCCTGCGGTCCCCGGGGCCGAAGCATGAGCAACGTGGCGCCGCGTCACGAATTCGCCTCGCTCTCAGTCGGACATCCGGGCGGTGATACTCCGTCCCATTCCCCACGATGCCGCACCTTCTCGCCAAACTGATCAACGCCTTTCCGCTTTGGGTTCTCGCTTTCAGCATCACCGCGCTCATCCAGCCACCCTGGTTCACCTGGTTCAAAGGGCCGCTAATCGTCGCCGCGCTGGCGGTGATCATGTTGGGCATGGGCCTGACGCTCACCTTCGACGATTTCCGGCGGATGGCGCGAAATCCCAAACCGGTGGTGTTCGGCTTTATTGCGCAGTTCGCGATGATGCCGCTCCTCGGCTGGGGCATCGCGACCCTGTTGAAACTGGATACACCGTTCGCCGTAGGACTCATTCTAGTGGCCTGTTGCCCCGGCGGAACCGCCTCCAATCTGGTAACCTTTCTCGCCCGGGGAGACGTCGCGTTATCCGTGGTGATGACCACATGCACGACCCTCGCGGCGATCATCATGACTCCGCTGCTAACTCAACTCTTCGCGGGTAAACTGGTCCACGTCGACGCGTGGGGTCTGCTCTGGAGCACCGCCCAGGTGGTGCTTCTCCCTGTAACCGCGGGCGTGATTCTGAATCAGCTATTCCCCCGCACCATCGCGAAAGTCATCCCCGCCGCCCCGCTCGCGTCCGTCCTCGCCTGCTCGATGATCATAGGCGCCATCGTCGGGCAAAGTTCGGAGGCGATTCGAACCAGCGGAGGCATGCTGCTGCTCGGGGTGTTTCTGCTTCACGCGGGTGGCTTTGGGTTGGGGTACGGGTTCTCCCGGCTGGTGCGCTACTCGCCGGCCATCGCGCGCACGATCTCGATTGAAGTGGGAATGCAAAACTCCGGCCTTGGGGTTGTGCTCGCCCGCGGACACTTCCCGGATCCGCTCACCGCCGTACCGGGAGCGATCTCAGCCGTGTGCCATTCGGTGTTGGGCAGCATCTTCGCGGGACTTTGGCGCCTGAGTTCCGATCGCCGTGAAGCCGCGCAGAACAAGGAGCGGGTGTTACGCGCGGAGCAATCGGTTCATTCTAATTCCGCAGAAGAGGTAACCACTGATAAGCACTAATAAACACTGAATAGATCCGGATCGATGGGATAGAACTTTCACTTCACTTACCGGCTAAACGGCCTAAATCGCGGAACTCTGTTGGCCTCAGTGGTCATCAGTGAAAATCAGTGGTTCAACGGCATTTTTCCGGTTCATTCCAACTGAACCCGCTCGCGGCCGCGGCACGCGCTGCGATCGCTCGATCGCGTTGGCTTTGCTCCCCTCGCCGCCCGTCGTCACCCGCCACCGGGCGGAAGGCGCCCCTGAGTTTACGCCAGATAGGGTATCGTCATCGGCCCTTCCGGTAAGATCGCGATCGGCGTGTCGCGGCCGAAACGAGCGAGTTCCGCTTCGACCCGCGCCGCCAGATCGGCGACCGGTTCGAGGTGAGCTCGCCGAATCTCATCGGGTGAAATTTGAGAATAAACTCCGACTCGCGCCCGTACGAGAATCAACGCGAGGAGCTGGACTTGCCATTGATCTTCCATCGGCACGACCGCCTGGTTGATGGTGTCGAGCATCGCCTGCGCCGACGGGTGCGAAAACAGGAAGTTTTTGAAACTGCCGTGATCCGGGAAACCGTCGCCGCATTCGGCGGCGGCCAAAATGAGGCCGCCAGCCGTGACGACCTGCGCCGCGGCCGACATTCCCTTCACCGCTTGATAGAGATTCTGATCCAAGGGAAAGCCGCTGTTGGAAGTGATGACGATTGGGAAAGCCTGCGCGCACGGAACCATCGCGGTCTCCTTCGCAAAAGCGCAGCCCGCATCATGGGACGCGATCACGTCGCCGCAAAAGAACCCGGTGATTTCACGCTGGCGGTTTTGCGTCACGTTGATGAGGAAGTCGACCGGCAGCAGTGCTCCATTCGCGCGCACCTGCGCTTGCGTGGGATTGTTGGCGAGCACCCCCCATGTACTCAACGGATCGGCAATCACCTGCGCCCGATGGTAGTGTTTGATCGCGTCAAGATCCGCAATCGCCGGGAAAACGCCTTTATATCCACCCGAGAAGCCCGCCATGAAATGCGGTTCGATAAAGCCCATCACGATCCGCCGATCGGCCTCAACATACTCACGGTTGAACCAAACGGGGCGACCCTCCGAAGTCGCACCGGCACGCGCGAGGGTCTTCGGATCCCGCGAATCATGATTGATGACCCGATACCGCTCAAAGATACCCTCGCCTACCATTTGCCGAAGTTCCGCCGGAGTGTTGGCGCGGTGGGAGCCGGTTCCGTTGATGATCACGAAGTTCTCCGCCGGCACATGGCTCAACTCCTCGAAGATCCACGGTAACAGACGCTCGCGCGGCAATGGCCGCGTGTGATCAGGAATGAGGATGGCAACACGTTCGTGCGCGCTCACCAACTCCCGCAAGGGTCGCGTGCCCCGCGGTGCACGTACCGCCGCTCGAAACGCGGCCGCTTCATCGGAAATACCCGCGACATAACGCGGCTCGACGATCGTCACGCGCTCCGACGGGATTTTCAGATCAAGTCCAGTGCGTCCGAATTGAAGCTTAATCGGGGTCATGCAGGAAAGAGTTGAGGGAATCACGCCCCAAGCGGAAGATTGAATCTGCCTCAGCGCCCCTTCCGTTGCGCCAGCGCAGAGGGCGACGATCGAATCAACGCCTGCAGCAGGTCGGTGGCTGAGGCTCTGCCGGCATGGGGCGTCCACCCCCCTGTTCAAAATCCTCCAGTTAAGTAGGATCAAGCAATGCAGGACATGCCCCCCATCTTGATCGCGGAAGATGATGACGACGATTTCTACTTCCTACGCCGCGCCGTTCGGCAGGCGGAAATTGAAAATCCCCTGCTCCGCTTCCGCGACGGCACGGAACTCGTTAAATTTATCGAGCAACTCCCCGCCACGGAAACGACTCTGACAGAGCGGCCGCCTTGGTTGCTCCTGCTCGACATCACGATGCCGCTAATGAACGGCTTCGAAGTCTTGCAATGGTTGCGGGACCACGACGAGCGGGTGCGAGTGCGACCCGTCATGCTCTCCGGATCTTACCGGCCCGACGATATTGAGCGGGCAATCAGTCTGGGTGCGGTCGATTACCTGATCAAGCCGATCACCGCTCCGATTCTGGCGCAGGTGGCCGCCAAGCAACTGGGCCAGCACTTACAGGCGACGGCCGGACGCGAGCAGCATCCCTGAGTCGTCGTCGGCACCGGTCTCGCTCCGGGAGAAGCCGAGGTGCATCCTAATTGCGGATACGTCTGAGCGTATCGCCGATCCAGCTACAGCTGGCGCGCGGCGCGTCTTCGGGTCCTTGCTGCGCGCCGAGGAGCCGACGTTACCTACTGTTGGTGAGCGCAGGCTAAGTGTTTATAGCTATTGCAAAGTACCTGTCAAAAACCGGGATCGCGGACTTCTGCTCAAGTTTCCGCTGGCTGGGACGTAAATCGGTTACAGTCTCCACTCGTTAGCATATTCCGTCTATCCAATATCATACTATGAACAAATCGCTCCGTACTTCGCATGGTTTCACGCTAGTCGAAATCATGATCGTGGTCGTCATCATCGGTCTCTTGGCCGCCATGGCGATCCCCGCATTCCAAAAGGTCCGCGTCGCTTCCCAGGACAAGGCCGTTTTGAACAACGCCCGCCAAATGGCCGCAGCTGCGGACCAGTACTTTCTTGAGTACGGCGTGAGCACGACTGTCGCAGCTAACCTCATCGGTGCGAACTCGTACGTGAAGGCGCTGAACACCGTCGCCGGCGAAACGTATCCAGTCGGCTATACCCAGGGCACGACGATCACCATCACCGGTATCGCCAGTGCGCGTACGATCACCTACGCTCCCTGATCGAGGCCCCTCGCTTCTTTCTCCCAAGCCGCCCTGCAACGGGCGGCTTTTTTTGCGTTAAAGTTTGAAGGATCGTCTGGGTAGCCGCCCATTCCCCCCGGACGAGCCGGAACGTCATGCCGGCACTGCGAACCGCGATCGCACGGATGGAGCCCAATAAAGCCGCAATTCCGTGGTAACGGGCTTGGTGAACGCATTCACCATTGCATTGCTTGCGCGGATCTTGCGACGCTCGACTTAATCCGCCGTCGACTACGATTTTATCGCGGCCGTCGTGCCCCCCATCACCCTGCTAGCACCTATGAACCCTACCCCTGCTTCCGCCACCGCGTTTCGTCGCGGGTGTGTCACCGCGCTCTGCGTCTGCAGCACTGCCCTGTTGTTCGGACAGGCTGCACCCGCCCCGTCCCCCACCGCTCCAGCGAAGGCCGCTGTTCCCAGACCCGGCGATACGGTCACGCTGCTGCCGTTCGAGGTAAAAGCGGACCTGTCTGACACCTACGAAGCGACAAATACCAACTCAGTAACCGGCACGAACACGTCGCTGAGCAAGACTCCGCTCGATGCGAAAGTGTTCAACCGGCAGATCATGGACGAACTCAACGTCGTCGACATGACCGAGATGCTTTCGAAGCTCGGCGGGCTCGGGTCCGCCGTGATCGGCACCGGCGAAGACGTCCGCGGCGACCTCGAGGGCGACCGCCAGGATCCGAAAAGCATGACCATGCGCGGACTCCAGATTAACAATCCCCGCCGCGACGGCTTTTTGCGTTCCGACACGACCCTCCTGGACTCCTTCGACATCGAGCGCGTCGAAGCCATCGGTGGCTCGAACTCACTGCTCTTCGGCTCCGGCGATGCCGGCGGCGTCGTCACCAGCACCTCGAAGCGCGCTTTTCTCAATCGACGCCCGTCGCTGTCGGTCACCGGGATGACCGACTCCGAGGGATCGTGGCGCACCACCTTGGACGCCCAGAGCGGCAACCGGATGTTCGCCCTGCGTTTGAACGGCGTGAAAGCCGACACGCGTTTCTTCCGCCCCGGCCATCGGCAGCAGAACGAAGGTTACCATGCCGCCATGACGTTTCAGCCCTGGAAACGCCTGCAGATCCGCGGCGAGTACCGCAGTTTCAAGCGTGACAGTATCTTCGCCCAAGCGGTCACGATCCGCGCCCCCCTGAGCTGGCAGTTGCCCGCAACGAATCCGTTTGGCGCACCGATCGTCAACGTTCCCGGCAACACGACTGCCACCAACGTCGACAACAAGAGCTCCCGTTACCTGGTCGCGTTCCCCAACGTTGGCGAACTGCTCCGCGGCGGTCCCTTCGACCTCACGACCGTCGATTCCGCGGTCGGCCCGTTTCACCGCGACGCGTACGACAACGAAATCAAGTCCGTGGTCGCCGAGGCGTCGCTCGCCGAAGGCCTCGCGTTGCAACTTCGCTACGGCCACGACGCCCGCATCAACGATCCCCTGCGGGCCACCAGCACGACCGTTTTCGCCCCGGGCGCAGTCGGCAACAACTATGTCGATCCCGTAACCGGCCAGGTGGGCACCCAGTGGGCCATGAACCAGGCGATGAATGCGACTCCGTTCTGGACCGGCGCCCGCGGCTACCGCGCCGCTCTCGCCTACCAGAAGAACTTCAAGAACTGGGGCCGCCATCAAGCCAGTGCCTTCTACCAAAACATGGAATCCTGGGTTAACCAGCAGCCATGGCGGTTCTATGAAATGGATAGCAGCGGCAATGTGATCCAGAACCTCGCCAACATCGCCAGCACGGACAGCGGCCGTATCGTGATGCCGAATACGTGGATGCCCATTTTCCCCTCGCAGGTGCTGGGCGGAAACGACTGGCCGTTCAAGAGCGTCACGCTGCCCAATGGCAAAAGCTACCGCTACCAGCCGTTGATTTACTCCCAGGCGGTCCCCGCCACCGCACGTAATCCCATGGGTCTATCCGGCCCGATTCAGGCGACCGACAACGCCGCCGGGACGCTCCTCGCCGGGCAAAGCACCTCCACGGGCTATTTTCATGACGACACCACGGAGGAAAGCTATGGCTTCAGCCTCTTCAGCGAATGGTGGAAGGGTCGCATCGACACCATGGTTGGCTACCGCGCCGAAGAGGCCACCGCCTTCCGCGTCAACACGGGCGTCACGCGTGGCCCCATCACCTACGACAGCCTCACGGCGGGCACCGTTTTCGACACGCCCGTCAAGGGCATGCGAGTGTCGCTCAACTACTCGACCAACGCGAAAATCAATTTTGATACCACGCGCGACATCTACAACCAGCCCCTTCCTCCGGGCAAAGGTGAGAGCAAGGACTTTGGTTTTAAGTTCGATCTATGGGATCGCCGGATCTCGGGCAATGTAAACTATTACATCTCCGAGGCCCAGAATTTCACGGCCGGTCTCGGCGGCCTGCAGAGCGACATTGACCCCACAGGGATCAACGGCCGCAACGGCGGCGGCGCGTACACCTACAGCAAGACGTCGGACGGCTTCAATCTGTCGCTCTCCGGACGCCCGATTCGCAACTGGGAAATCCGCATCAACGTTGCCACGGCCAACGGCAGCGAACGCAGCAACGTCGAACTCCCGCAGTTCTACAACGATCAGTTCAACACGACCACCGTGGGCGGCCAGACGGTCGTTGGGATCCGCGCGACCGCCGCCGGGGCCGTCGCACCCTTCCTGGTTCCGGTTACTCCCGGTGACCCGGACTCGGCGCAGATTCCGCTCTCGCTCGCGATGATGAGGGACCCGTCGAGTCCGTACTACGCGCTGCTCGACCCTGAAGGTGGCCAGATCACCAACGCTCGTAACCTTGGGTTGGATACGCCAGGGGTCGGCACGGACGTCACGGGTTTGCCGATCACCGACCACCAACTCGGCTTCGTCTCGCCCTCTGGCGGGACGGTCATCGTGCGCCGGTCGGGAGAAAAGACAGTCGGCTACGCGGAACGCAGCTACAGCCTGATCAACCGTTTCCAGTTCACCGAGGGTAGATTCCGCGGCCTGGTGTTCGGCCTGAGCACGAGCCTGCGCGAGAACCACCGCGCCTACATGTACAATGACGCCGCTGACGGCGGGAAGCGGAAGATGTATTTCTTCCCGAACCGTTTCCTGAACGACTTCTTCGCGGTCTACCGCTTCAATGTCAGCCGCCGGGTGCGCGGATCGATCCAGCTGAACGTGGCAAATCTCTTCGACGCGAACGAAAAGCTGTACCTCATCAGCAGCGCCAACGGCACCTTGCGCTATGCGCAGTGGTTCAATGCTCCGCGCAAATATTCGGTCACGACGAACTGGACCTTCTGATCCGTCATCGCGCATGAGATTATCCTCCGGTCGGGCCCTCCTCGGCATCGCGGCGCTAATCGGTACGCAGCTGGCGCAAGCCGCCTCCGCTCCGTTTCAGGTCAGCGGCATCTATCCGCACCTCGCGACGTTTAACAACGAGAACGAGTGCGGCACGGGCGCCGTGGTGCCGTGGGCCGACCGGCTTTGGATCATCAGTTACGCGCCTCACATGCCCAAGGGATCGAGCGACAAGCTTTACGAGATCACTCCGGACCTCCAGCAAATCGTCCGGCCCGAGAGCATCGGCGGCACGCCCGCGAATCGTTTCATTCACCGCGAATCCAACCAGCTCTTCATCGGGCCGTATGCGATCGACGCCCAGCGCAAGGTGCGCGTGATTCCGTATACCCAGATGTACGGACGTCCCACGGGCACCGCGCGACATCTCACCGATCCTGCCAACAAAGTCTACTTCGCCTCAATGGAGGAAGGTTTCTACGAGGTCGACGTTCATTCGCTGGCGGTCACGGAACTGTTTCGGGACGAGCAACTGAAAGAACCGTTTCGGCGCGCGGCCCTGCCGGGATACCACGGCAAGGGACTCTTCTCCGGCCAAGGACGTTTGGTCTATGCCAACAATGGCGAGAACTCTCCCCTGGCCCGCCAGAAACCCGACATCCCCAGCGGCGCGCTCGCGGAGTGGGATGGGAGAAGTGACCAATGGACCGTGGTCCGCCGCAACCAGTTCACCGAAGTGACCGGCCCCGGGGGACTCACCGGCAACGACCATCCCGCCACCGATCCCATCTGGTCGGTGGGCTGGGATCATCGCTCCTTGATCCTGCAGGTGCTCGATCGCGGCACGTGGCACAGCTACCGGTTGCCCAAAGCGAGCCACTCGTACGACGGCGCGCACGGCTGGAACACCGAGTGGCCGCGCATCCGCGAGATCGGAGAAAACGATCTGCTGATGACCATGCATGGCACGTTCTGGCGCTTTCCCCGCACCTTCGGGCCCGGCAGTTCCGCCGGCATCAGCCCGCGCTCCAATTATCTCAAGGTCGTCGGCGATTTCGCCCGCTGGGGCGATCGCATCGTCCTCGGCTGCGACGACACGGCCGCCAGTGAATTTCTCAACAAGCGCCGCTCCAAAGGCGCGCTCGCCGCCCCGGGTCAATCGCAGTCGAACCTCGTCTTTCTGCAACCGGAGCAACTCGACCGCTTCGGTCCGGCCATCGGCCGGGGCGCGGTCTGGCTGGACGACGTGGTCAAATCCGAGGCTCCCTCTGACGCGTTCTTGTTTTCTGGATACGACCAGCGCCTGCTACACGTGACGCACGATGCGGGCGTCGCGGTCACCTTCAGCGTGGAAGTCGACCGCACGGGCAATGGCCAGTGGACCCAACTCCGCGACATCCGGGTGCCCGCTTCCGGTTATGCGTGGACCTCGTTTACCGCCCAGGAAAAAGGCACCTGGGTCCGCCTGCGCGCCTCGCTAGACCTGAAGAAGGCGACGGCATTCTTCTCCATGCGCAACCTGGATGCGCGGAGCACCACGTCCGACGCGCGGTTCGATGGTCTGATCCGCCAGCCTTCATCCGACGCCAGCGGTGGCCTCCTCCACGCCCGCGGCCAGAACAAACGCACCCTTGGCTTCGCTGCGACTACGCGGGTCAACGGCCAGCCGGAGGCCACTGCGTTTTACGAGATGGGTCCCGACATGACGCTGCGGCCGACGGCGGAACCAGGCGCAATCGATTGGATGAAGCAGAACGTCGCAATCCCGGCCGACTCCGTCGTGCTCGATGCGGCCTCCGTGATTTACACCGACGAAGCCGGCAAACGCTTCCGACTACCCAAAGGCCGTCGCGACGTGACCCCGGGCGCATTTGGCCCCGAGCGCGCCGTGCGGGAAGTTTGCACCGAACGCGACCTGCTTAACTGCGCGGGAACCTTCTTCGAATTGCCGGCCGAAAACGCCGGTGGGATCGCCAAGCTGCGCCCGATCGCCACCCACAACCGCCGTATCCACGATTATGCGACGTGGCGCGGACTGCTGGTGATGTCGGGCGTCGAAGCCCATGCTCCCGGAGGCAACCGCCACATCGTGAAATCCACGGACGGCCGCGCCGCCGTGTGGGTTGGCAGTGTTGACGACCTCTGGGCGTTTGGGCGGCCGGTCGGTGAAGGTGGACCTTGGAAGGATTCCGCGGTGCAGGCGGGCGTGGCCTCGGACCCGTATTTG
>Ga0163151_10006146_pt1 | contig 14790 bp, 8 predicted proteins | sample OliLakLV19MP5IB2_FD_145596 | JGI IMG/M metagenome (GOLD analysis project Ga0163151, IMG submission 145596) | Freshwater microbial mat bacterial communities from Lake Vanda, McMurdo Dry Valleys, Antarctica - Oligotrophic Lake LV.19.MP5.IB-2 | ecosystem: Environmental > Aquatic > Freshwater > Lake...
GGCCTGGTATTTCAAGCGCGATTGCGTCGACGGGGGTGGGTCGGATGCGCACCGCCACCGCCTGGTCCGGCCTTTCGGCAGTGTCTCGGTTTGATTCCATGCCGGCCCGGCGCCCGTGGACGAACGCGCGGCGGCTTGGTCGTGGCTGGAGTCCGATCTCGTGCCGGCGCCCGTTGGGGAAAGCGGACGGCTCGCGCCGCCGCTGATCGCAAGACGCCGCGCCGGCCGAACGGTGTCCTTGCGCGCCGCCAAGTGGGGACCCACGGAGAGCAACTGCGGAGCGACGATCGTCGCTGGGTTTCGTGTTGCGGGACGCCCAGCGAGTCTTTCGAGCAGCGCCGCTGCGGGCGCGCGGGGGCGGGGTCGACCGCGGGGGCGATCGCGGTCAGGAGCGCGCATCGCCAGTCGTCCGCGCTACGCCAGTCGCACCACGAGTGGCCATGCGCCCAGCACCTACCCACCAGCTATGACCCCGTACGCCCGCGAGGCGCCGACCACGCGCGACGGCTCCGTCGCCCCCGCGGTCGACCCCGCCACCGCGCGCATTTCCCGCCGGCCGCCGTCGCACCGATCCCTCCGAATCAAACCGAGCACTACCCAACAATCCCACGGGTTGCGTTTGCTCCCCCGGTCGGTTCAAATCCCCCGCTGGCGTCGGCGTCGTCGCTCAATCACCCCGCCAGGAGGATCCACCATGGCTCAGACCGCGCAGCTCCGTCATCTCGAGGTCGTCGAGAACGAGGCGCAACGCATCTTCAAGCTGCAACGCGCCGCATATCTCCGGCACCCCTATCCCAGCATCGAGGAGCGGCGCGCCAACCTCGACACCGTCGAGCGCATCCTGATCGACAACGCCGACGCGATCGCCGACGCCATCAACACGGACTTCGGCCATCGCGCCGCCGAGGAGTCGAAGCTGCTCGAGCTCTTCAACTGCGTGGACGGCATCCGCTCCGCCAAGAAGAGCCTCGGGAAGTGGATGAAGCCGCAGCACCGCCACGTCGGCATCCTCTTCGCGACCGCCAAGAACCGGCTGATCCCGCAACCGAAGGGTGTGATCGGGCTCGTCTCGCCCTGGAACTACCCGCTCTTCCTCACCATCAGCCCGCTCACCAGCATCTTGGCCTCCGGTAACCGCTGCATGATCAAGATGGCGAGCAATTCCAGCAATCTCTGCCGGCTGCTCGCCGAGAAGTTCAAGCAGCAGTTCCCCGAGGACATGGTCGCGATCCTGCCGGGCGTCCGTCCCAACGAGTTCACGACCCTGCCCTTCGATCACATCTGCTTCACCGGCTCGGCCGACGCCGGCCGGAACGTCATGCGGGCCGCCGCCGAGAACCTGACGCCGGTGACGCTCGAGCTCGGCGGCAAGTCGCCGACGATCATTGCCGACGACTACGACGTCGAGACCGCCGCAAGCCGCATCCTCTACGCCAAGTTCGTGAACGCCGGGCAGACCTGCCTCGCCCCCGACTACCTCTTCATCCCGGAGGGCAAGGTCGACACGTTCGTGAAGAGTGCCGAGAAGACGCTGCGCGAGCGCTACCCCGACACCAACGACCGCAGCTACACGTCGGTCATCGACGAGAAGTCCTATCGTCGCCTGCGCGCGACGCTCGACGATGCCGTGAAGAAGGGCGCGCGGGCGGTGTCGCTGGTGCCGGGCGCGACCTTCAACGACGAGCTCCGCAAATTCCCGCCGCACCTCGTGCTGGACGTCACCGAAGACATGACGATCATGCGCGAAGAGATCTTTGGACCGCTGCTGCCGGTGAAGACCTACCGCACGATGGACGAGGTCCTCACGTACGTGAACGCCAAGGACCGTCCGCTCGGCCTCTATCTCTTCACCGACGACAAAGCGGTCGAGGAGAAGGTCCTCTACGGCACGATCTCCGGCGGCGTCACCATCAACAACTGCATGTTCCACATCGCCCAGCACGACCTGCCCTTCGGCGGCATCGGCGCGAGCGGCATGGGCCACTATCACGGCTACGAGGGCTTCCAGGAGTTCAGCAAGATGCGCCCCGTGCACAGCAACCCGAAGCTCTCGGGCATCCAGATGTTCTACCCGCCGTACACGAAGATGCACACGCGGCTGTTCGATCTGTTGCTGCGCTTCAAGCGCTAACGGCGACGAAAACGACGAGCAACGAGCGGCCGACGCGCCGCTCGTTGCTTTGTCGGCCCGTTCCGGCTCATTACTCGCTGTCCCCATGAGCCAGGCTCGCCTTCTTCCGCAACTTCTCGCTCCGGGAACCCGCTTTCAGGACCGCTACGAGATCGTGAGCGAAGTCGGCGTCGGTAGTTACGGCCGCGTCTATCGCGCCCGCCAGCTGTCGACCGGTCAGGACGTCGCGCTCAAGGTGCTGCGCCTCCGCGAGAACGACGGCCGGGAGATCCTCGCGGCCCAGCGCCAGCGGTTTCAACGCGAGATGCACGTCTCCGCCCGCTTGTCGCACCCGCACATCGTGCGGCTCCTCGACTCGGGCGAGTACGGCGACGGGCTGTTGTACGCCGTCTTCGAGCTCATCACCGGCCGCACGCTCCGCCAGGTGCTCGACGTCGAGGGCAAGCTCACGCCCGCGGAGGCCGTCCACCTGATGACGCAGGTGCTCGACGCGCTCGCGTGCGCGCACCGCGAAAGCGTGGTGCACCGCGACCTGAAGCCCGAGAACGTGATGGTGACCCACTCGGGCCTCCGCAAGAACGCGACCGTCCTCGACTTCGGCCTCGGGGGATTCGCCGCGGGAGCCGACGACGGGGTGCGGCTCACCGGCAGCCGTGAGCTCCTCGGCACGCCCGCGTACGCGGCGCCCGAACAGCTCCGCGGCGAGCCGCTGACGCCCGCATCCGATCTCTATTCCTGGGGGCTCATTCTCCTCGAATGCCTGACCGGCGTGCCCGCGATCGCCGCGCGGACCGCCCACGACGCGATCGTGAAGCAGCTCGGGCCCGAGCCCGTCCCGATCCCAGCATGGCTGCGCGAGCAACGGCTCGGTCGCTTGCTGGCGGCCGTCACCGCGAAGGACGTCGGGGCCCGCGACATCGCCGAGCCCGCGCTCTTGCAGGCGCTCGAAGCCATTCAGCGCGACATCGGCCCCGCGGACGAGGTGGCACCCCGCCGCGTGCCGATCGCCGACGGCGAGCGCCGTCAGGTCACGGTGCTCGCGTGCACGACCAGCGTGACGCGCACCGACGGCCGACCCGTCGAGCTCGAGGATCTCGATCACGCGATGCAGATGCAGAACGCGCTCTACGAGACCATCGTCGATCAAAGCGGCCATCTCATCGTCCGCGGCAAGCTCGGCGAGGCCCAAATGGTGTTCGGCTACCCGAAGGCCCACGAGGACGACGCGCGGCGCGCGGTCCGCACGGCACTCCGGATCGTCGTGCTGTCGCACCAGGCGAGCCAGGCGCTCGAAGCGGAGCGTGGGCTCGCGCTCGCCGTGCGCGTCGGGCTGCACTCCGGCGTCGGCATCCTGCGCACCCGACGCGGGAGCCGCGACATCGATCTCGGCATCGAGGTCGTCGGCGCGCCGGTCGCGGTGGCGACCGCGCTCGCGGACCGCGCCGAGCGCGGCGAGATCCTCGTCACCACGGAAACGCGCGCGCTCCTCCGCGACGAGATGGAGTGCGCGGCCGCCGGCGAGGCTGTCGTGCCCGACCGCGGAACGCCGACGACCGTCTTTCGGATCGTGGGCGAGCGGGCGGGCAGCGCGCTCGAGAGCTCGATCCGCAGCGACGAGACGCCGCTCGTCGGCCGCACGGGCGAGGTCGGCCAGCTGGTCGCACTCTGGCATCGCGTCGAAGCGGGCGGACTCGGGATCGTGCTGCTGCAGGGCGAGGCCGGCATCGGCAAGTCGCGGCTCGCACGCGAGCTCCGACGGCGCGTCCCCGCCGATGCCTTCGTGGCGTGTCGCTGCATCCCGGAAGGACGCGACACGCCGCTGCAGCCGATCGTGACGTGGCTCCGGTCGTTTCCGGTTCCCCTCGAATCGGTGCTCGCCGAGCACGGCTTCGACCTGCCGTCGACGTGGCCGCTTTTCGCCGATCTGCTGCAGATCCCGCTCGGCGCGGGCTACGAGCCGCTCCGCGTCTCGTCCGAGCGGCAGAAAGAGCTGACGCTGCACGCCGTCACCAGCCTCGTCCTCCGCATGGCGGCCGACCGGCCGTTGCTCTTCATGCTCGAGGATCTGCAGTGGAGCGATCCGACGACCGGCGAGCTCGTCACCCACCTGCTCGACGAAGCCCGCACCGCGCAGCTGCCGGGCGGCACCGATCCGCCGCGCCTCCTCCTGCTCTGCACGGCCCGGCCCGAGTACGCCGCCGGCTGGACGACGAGCGACGTGACGGTGCTCCCGCTCGGCCGGCTGCAGCGCGGCGAGATCGCCGCCATCGTCGGGGCCAAGCGCACGCCGGACCACGCCCTCTCCGCCGCGGTCCTCGACCGCATCGTCGAGCGCACCGACGGCGTTCCGCTTTTCGTCGAGGAGCTGGCGCACATGCTCGGACGCCGCGACGAGTCCGCCATCCCCGCGACGCTGCGCGAGCTCCTCACCAGCCGCCTCGACGGCCTCTCGGCGAGCGCCTACGAGACGGCGCAGCTCGCCGCCGCCATCGGTCGCGAAGTGCCCTATTCCCTGCTGCGCGCGGCGAGCGTCCGCGACGAGTGGGTGCTCCGTCAGGACGTGATGGAGCTCGTCGACGCGCGTTTGCTCTTCGCGCGGCGCGGGAGCGGCGAAGAGGCCTATCTCTTTCGGCACGCGCTCGTGCGCGACGCCGCCTACGAGTCGATGGTCCGCGCGACGCGCCAACGCGTCCACCGCGCCATCGCGCAGGGCCTTCGCGGGCGCGAGGGATTCGGCGAGCACCAGCCGGAGCGCCTCGCGCATCATCTCGAGGAAGCCGGCGATCTGCCGGGCGCCGCGGAATACTGGTACCGCGGTGGCGAACAGGCTTTCCGACGCGCCGCCTACACCGAGGCGAATCGTCATTTCGAGCGCTCGCTCGCCGTCCTCGGGCGGCTGCCCGAAACCCCCGAACGCATCCAGCAGGAGATCGACACGCTCACGATGCTCGGGACGGTCTACGTCTACACGGCGGGGCATTCGCATCCCGACGGGCGCGCCGCGTTCGCGCGTGCCCAGGCCCTGTGCGAGGCGCACCATCTCGACCCGTCGCTCAAGATCCTGAGTCACCTGATCGCCGCGCACATCCTGCAAGGCAATCGCAGTGCCCTCGATGCGTTTCGGCCCCGCCTGGAACGCCTGGTCGGCAGCGCGGATCCGGTAGCGCATCTGACGGGCGGCTCGCTGCTCGGCCTCGATGCGTTCTGGCGCGGCGAGCACACGCGCGCCGCCGCGATCTTCGCTCGTAGCATGCCCGTCTACCTGACGGAGGAGTTCCGCCGCTTCGCGATCGACTACGGCTGGGACGGCGGCGTCTACGTCCCGCTCTACGCGCTCTGGAACGACGCCATCATGGGCCGCCCCGAATCGCACGGCGCGGTGCTGCTCGCGGCGATCGGCCGTTCACCGGATCCCCAGGCCGCAGCGCTCGCGTGCGTCTTCAGCATGGCGGCGGCGCACGTACGCCGCGACGTCACGGCGGCCCGCGCGCACGCCGAACGTGCCATGGCGATCAGCCAGGAGCAGAAGTTTCTCGGCTTCGTCCTGCTCGGCATGTGCGGCCGGGGCCTCAGTCTCGTGACGGAGGGCGAGCACGCGGCCGGGATCGGGGAGCTGCAAACCGCGCTCGCCATGCTCGAGGCGGCTGGCGTGACGACGCCGGCCGCGTACTACGGCACGTATCTCGCCGAGGCGTACCTCATCGCCGGACAGGTGCGCGAGGGGCTCGCCGTCACCGGCGCAGGACTGGCCGCGTGTGATGCCGCCCTCGCTCGTGTGCACGAGCCCGAGCTCCTCCGGATCGAAGGCGAGCTGCACCGACTGGCCGGCGACGCCGCGGCCGCCGCGCGCTGCTTCACCCGCGCCCTGGCACTCGCCGAAGAACGCGGTGCGAAAGCCTGGACGCTCCGCACGGCCGTCAGCCACGGGCGCCTGCTGCGCGACGCCGAGCGCGCGTCCGAGGCCCGCGCCGTGCTCGCCACGGCCCTCGCAGCCTTCGCCACCGACGACGACCGCCGCGACGTGCGCGAGGCGCGCGCGCTGCTCGCCGAAAACGACTAAGCGATCCCCGACCAGCTGTCCGGCGCGAGCGGGCCGGCGGCGGGGCGGACCTCGACGGGGATGCCCGTCAGGTACGCCATGCCCGACAGGGGTTCCAGCTTGGTCGGACCGTCGGCGGCGAGCAGGTTGACGTTCACGCCGCCGACGCGGCTCGCGACCGTGAGGCCCGTCGCGTGCTGGTGCCCCCAGCCGTGCGGCAGCGCGACGGTGCCGGGCATCAGGTCGTCCAGGAGACGGATCGGCACGCGCACGGTCGCGGTCTCCGACGTGACGTCGGCGAGATCACCGTCGGCGAGGCCGCTCCGCGCCGCGTCGCTCGGGTGCAGATAGAGATAGTTGGTGTCGCGCCCCTGGCCGACGAACTCCTCGTCGTTGTGCGTCCACGAGTTGTGGGTGTGGATCGCGCGCTTGGTGATGAGGCGGAGCCGGCCCGTCAGCGCGTGCTCGCGTGCGAGCTCGCGTTCGAGACCGGCCGCCGCTTCGAGCAGCGCCGGCGGCGCCAGGTGCACGCGGCCGTCGTCGGTGACGACGCGCTCGCGGAGGAAATCGTCGGCACGATGCTCGGGGCGAAGCTGCCCGTGCGGCTGGCGCAACAATCCTTTGAAGCTGCCCTGCCGGGTCGCGCGCAGCAGCAACGACAAGAGCAGCTCCTGCGGAACCGTACGCTGCTCGCCGTTCGCGGCGCGGAGGCCCTGAAGCCGCGTCGCGGTTTCGAGCATCCGCTGCGCGATCGCCGACCCGAAGAGATTGACACCGGCCGCGCGGCACAGGTCGAGATAGATCGTCGCCTCGTCGCGCTGCTCGCCGTCGGCCGGGACGACCCGCTTCGTCGCCTGCAGATACGGGCGCGACTGCAGCCCGAGCATGAGCGGAAAGATGAACGGCAGGTCGGCGCGCTCGAACGGCGACGTGCAGGGCAGGATGTAGTGCGCGAGCGACGCGGTCTCGTTGCGGAAGATGTCGAGCACGACCAGCAGCTCGAGATCCCGAAACGCGTCGCGGAGCCGCGCCGAGTTCGGCATCGTGATGAGGGGATTGCCGCCGGTGACGAAGAGCGCGCGGACCTGGCGCGCGCCCGGCGTCAGGATCTCGTCGGCGAGGACACCGCCGGGGAACGCGTCGTTCACCGACGGGAAGTCGCCGACGCGCGAGCGGTCGGTGCGCAGCAGCGTGCCGCTCTTCTTGCCGAAGCGCGGAAAGTCGATGACGCCGCGGCCGACCAGCGTGCCGCCGGCGCGATCGAGATTGCCCGAAACGGCGTTGATGACCTCCTGCAGCCAGAAGGCCAGCACGCCGCGCCCGCCCATGTTCACGCCGGTCGAGGAGTAGAGCGCCGCGCCGTCGGCGGCGCGATAGGCCGCGACCATGCGCCGCAGCGTCGCGGCCGGGATGCCGGTGACCGCGGCCGTCCGGTCGGGCGACCAGGGCGCCGCAATCGCCGCCACGTCGTCGAAGCCGGTCATGAACTCGTCGACGCGGGCGCGGTCGACGCCGCCGGTCGCGATCAGCTCGTGGAGGAACGCCAGGTAGAAGAAGACGTCGGTGCCGGGGCGGATGAAGACGTGCTCGCCCGCGACCTTCGCAGTTTCGGTGCGGCGCGGGTCGACGACGAAGACGCTGCCACCGCGCTTCTCGATGGCCTTCAGCCGCTGCGCCGGATTCGAAACCTGCAGGAAGCTCCACTTCGAGATGACGGGATTCGCCCCGACGATGATGAGGCATTGCGTCCGGTCGACGTCCGGAAACGGCTGCGTGAACGGGAACCCGTAGACGTGGCGCGCGACCGCGAACTTGCTCGAGCAATCCTGCGTCGCCGACGAGTACATGCCGCGCGCGCCCATCCCGGTCATGAAACCCTGCGCGAAGATCGGATGCAGGATGCTGAAGCCGGCGGCCGTGCCCACGTACATCGCGATCGCGTCGGCGCCGCGCGACCCGAGGAGCGTCCGCAGCTTGGCGCCGATCTCGCCAAGCGCTTGCTCCCACGACACGCGCTGCCACTCGGTGCCCACGCGTTTCATGGGGAAGCGCACGCGGTCGGGCGAGTCGTAGAGCCGGTGCTGCTTCAGCCCCTTCACGCACGCGAAGCCGTCGGTCGCGACGTGCTCGGGATCGGGATCGATCTGCTGAATCTTCCCGCCGTCGACCGTCACCTTCAGGCCACAGAGCGCCTCGCAGATGCGGCAGAAGGTGGTGACGGTCTCCGCCATGCCGTTCGGCCTAACGGAAACCGTCACCGGGGGTCAATCGTGGGCGTCGCGCGTGGGCGTCGCGCGCTCACGGCTGGCGCTTGACCTGACTGCGTCGCGCCCGCTACGCCGCTGCGTCATGGACAGCCTGCTCGCCAATCCCGCCTTCCGCACGTACGCCTTCTGCTCCGCGATTCTCGCGCTCAAGATGCTCTATTCGAGCGTCTACACGGGGATGACGCGCTCCAAGCACAAGGGATTCATCAATGCCGAGGACGCCGCGACCTTCGGCCCGCCCGGTGCCGCCGCCCTGGCGCAAGAGTCGCCGGAGGTCGCGCACGCGCTCCGCATCCAACGGAACGATCTCGAAGCGATTCCGATCTTCTTCGCGATCGGGTTGCTCTTCGTGCTGACGGGCGCGTCGCCGTTCGGCGCCAAGCTCTTCTGCTGGACGTTCACGCTCGCCCGCCTCGCGCACACGTACTGCTACCAGAACCACATCCAACCGGGGCGGGCGATCAGCTTCATCGTCGCGACGTCGGCGACGGTGCTGATGACCCTCCGCATTCTGTGGACCACGCTCTGAGCGCGCTGGCCGCCGTTCTCTAGAAGAGCGGTCGACAGGGCCCCTGGCTCGCGAAGAGCTTGCCCTCGGCATCGACGCACACATAGGCGGGTACGTTGCGGCCGAGACCCAGAATGAGGGTCGTCGACGAGATCGCACCTTCGCGATCGACGCTGAACCCCGGCGTTGCGAGCGCCAGCCCTGTGAACGTCGCGTTCCGCAGATCGATGCCGTTCACGACCTCGCCGAATCCCGGATGCACGCGCATCAGCGCCTCGCTCACCGCCACCCCCGGCGCGTTCGAACGGAAGGCGATCCCCTCGCGAAACCCGCCCGGACCGGCCGCGGTTCCGTTCAGAACGCCGACCGCCACGTCGGCCCGCTTCGCGCCGATCGCAAACACGTTCAAACCCGTCACCGGCACGTCACCCGCCGTGCCGAGATTCCCGACGTCGATCTCGATGCCCTGCACCGCACCGCCGCGCATGTCCGAGTGCGCGAACGCCAGGACGTTCGCGCCCCACACCTGGCCCGCGTCCTCGTGCGCGTCCATGAGCGCGTAGATCGCGACACTGTCGTTTTCGGCCACGCGGTTCTCCGTCGCGACCGTGAGCGTGAAGTGCCGCGTGCCGTCCTCGGGCACGCGCTCGGCGATGCCGAAGCCGGCCGTGATCGTCGGCGGACCGGCCTCCGCGAGCTGCCCCGCGAGCGAGCCGCCGTTCAGCTCGTAGAGGGTGATCGCGTCGGTGATGGCGTCGACCATCTTGCCGGCACCCCCGCTGCCGCAGGCGTATCCGGCGACCACCAGCAGCACGGCACCCATCACGTTCCATCCAGGAAGCTTCATGGCGACCCTCCTTGGCCAGGAGAGCCGACGGCCGAGCGCGAGCTTTCTTACACCGGCGGCATGAAGGTCGGGTTGCGCGCCAACCGAATGTCGTCGAGCCGGCTCTCGCTGCTCCGCCGCCAGGCGTCGGCGTCGGAGAGCACGTAGAAGCGATCCTCCCGGATCGCGCTCAGCACGCGATCGGCGATCACCTGCGTCGGAATGCCGGAGGCGACGGCCGCGCGCATGGCGCCGTTCACGAGCTCGACGTCCATCGCGGCCGCGCGCGGCGGCGTGCGGAGCGCCGTCGGCCGATTGCGCTCGCAGTCGTCGATGTGGGTCGCGACGGCTTCCGGACAGAGCGCCGACACGCCGATCTGCGCTCCGATGCCCCGCAGCTCGTGGTACAGCACCTCGCTGTACGCCAGCACCGCGTGTTTGCTCATGTGGTACGCGGCGGCGTACGGGTTGGCCGTGAGCGCCGCCATCGACGCGGTGTTCACGATGTGCCCTTCCTCGCCGCGCTCGAGCATGATCGGCACGAACGTGCGAACGCCGTGGATCACGCCCCACACGTTCACGCCGAGCACCCATTGGTAGTCGGCGAGTGGCTGGCTCCACGAGAGCCCGCCCGCGAACACACCGGCGTTGTTGCAGACGACGTGCACGCCGCCGAACGCCGCCAACGTCTTCTCGGCGAGGCGGTCGACGTCGGCCGGTTTGGTGACGTCGGTCTGGACCGACAACACCTCGACGCCGGTCTCGCCGATCGCCTGCGCCGTCGCCGCGAGCGCGTCACCTTCGACGTCGGCCAACACGACGCGCATGCCTGCGCGCCCGAAATTCTCGGCGAGCGCACGGCCGATGCCGCTCGCCCCACCCGTCACGACCGCGACTCGACCCTTCAGCTCTTTCATGATGCCGCGATAGCAGCCGTCCGAGCGCTCGCGCAACGCGCCGGCGGGAGCTCAGCGAAACGCCGGCAGCACGTGCTCGCCCAGGAGGCGGATCGAGCGCATCACCTTGTCGTGCGGGATCTTGTAGGGGTTCACGAGGCAGAGCAGGAGGTCGCAGCCGGCCGCTTCGTAGCGGCGCGCGATCTCGATGCAGCGAGTCGGATCGCCGACGACCGCCGAGCCCGTTTCCTTCAGGAAGTCGAAGGTCAGGTAGTCCATGCCGCCGCCGTCGACGACGGTCTTCAGCTGCCCGGCGTATTGGTAGCTGCCGAGCTCCTTCATCCAATCCGGCAGCGACGCGATGTGACGCACCGCCGTCTGCACGTACCAGGGGAACGACTCCGCCGCGTCGGCGAAGGCCTCGGCGTCGGTCTCGGCGCAGTGGACCATGGTGAAGGTCGCGGCCTGCTCGTTCTTGAACTTGCCGACCGGTGTCGCGCACTCGGCGAGCCCGTTCCGATAGAGCTGCAGCCGATCCTTCAAGTCTTCGGGCGGGACGCCGACGGTGAACGAGCACAACCCGAGCCCGTGCTTGCCGATCTCGTAGTGGCCGTCGGGACTGCTCGTCGCGCCCCAGAGCGGCGGGTGCGGCTTCTGCAGTGGTCGCGGCAACACGCGGCGCGGCGCACCCATCTGCCAGTACTCGCCCTGCGCCTGGTAGAGATCCTCCGTCCACGCGCCGACGATGTGGTGCAGCGCCTCCGACCACATGGCACGCGTCGCATGCGGGTCGACGTCGAAGCCCTCGAGCTCGGCGCGCGTCGACGAGCGGCCGGTGCCGAGCTCGACGCGGCCGTTGCTCAAGAGGTCGAGCACCGCGACCGACTCGGCCGTGCGGATCGGATGATTGTAGGGCTTCGGCAGCAAGCGCACGCCGTAGCCGATCCGGATGCGCTCGGTCCGCGCGGCGATCGCGCCGTAGAGGATCTCCGGGTTCGAGCAGTGCGAGTACTCTTCGAGGAAGTGATGCTCGACGCTCCAGACGCTGTGAAAGCCGACCTCGTCGGCCAGGATCGCCTGCGCGAGCGTCGAACGGTACGCCTCGAGCTCACTGGTCGGCGTCCAGGGCCGCGCGACGGGGATCTCGAAGAAGAGGCCGAATTTCATCAGTGCCCTCGCGCGTCGGTGTGGCGTTGGAGACGAGGGGGTCGGATACGCCGAGCGCGGGCGGCGACGCAAGCCATTCGGTGGCAACAGGCGGGCGGGTCGGAGATGACTCCTACGGTCGCCGGGTCGTTGCCACCCAGCGCGTACAACTTGCCGCTGCCGCCATGGCCTGCGCACACGCGAGCTGCGGCTCCCCGGAGCCATCTCCGACCCGCCCGCCTGTTGCTTCATCACACAGCTTCTTGGAAACGTCGGTTCGGCAGTGCGCGCCGCGCGCCCGATCGTCCTTTTGCGATGCATCGCCGGCGGGTGGGTCAGCGAGTGTCCGGGGAGCCGCAGCTCGCGTGTGCGCAGAACAGAGAGGCAGCGGCAGGTCGTACGCGCTGGGTGGCGCGAACCCGGCAACCGTAGGAGCACTCGCTGACCCACCCGCCGGCGACACCACCCCCGATTGCTGGCCCTGCAGCGGTGCGGGTACAAGCCAGCAGCACCCGTGCCCGTCCGTCGCCATCGCCATCGCCGGCTCGCTCCGGTCGCCGCCGCAGTCGTCGCCGCCAGGCGCACCCGATGAGCGGAGTCACCGGACGCGAGGACCGCCCGCTCAGCCTGGCCGAGTTGATCGATCTCGAAGTGCGATTGCTCGATGATCGCGAGCGGGACGCCGGCGAGATCGCGCGCCGCGACGCGCAGATCGCGAGCGCGCTCGGTCCGAACGTCGCGACGCTTCCCCGCCACATGCTGATCCGCCGCTGGCTCGCGGCCGTCACCGATCCCAACACGCCGTCGATCGGGCATCGCATCAGCGCGTCGTATCGGCTCGCGGGCTGGGTCCTTCCCATCGTCATGTTCCTCGCCGGGTCCGGTACGGCGACGGGCCTGCTCGCCTACGACGGGCGCGATCCCGTGAACATCATGGGCTACCTGGCCGTGCTCGTCTTCCTGCAAGGCATGCTGATTCTGCTGACGCTGACCGCCATGCTGCCGAGCGCGTGGGTCGGCGGATTCCTCCGGATCTTCGGCCTCGACCGCGGGACGGGCATCCCGGCCTTGCTGCGCGAGATCGGACATCGCAGCGCCGGCGTCGTCGCCACCCACGCTTCGGTCGGGGCGCGCGGACGTGCCGCGCTCGGGAGCCTCGCGGCCTGGCAGACGATCTACGCCACGGTCGAGCGCTGGCTCCTGACCGCACTCACGCAACGCGCCGCCGTGGCTTTCAACCTCGGCGCGCTCGCGGCAACGATCTATCTGGTGACCGTGCGGGCGCTCGCCTTCGCCTGGAGCACGACGCTCGAAGTCGATCCCGCGATCATGACGAGCTTCTTCCACGCGATGGCGACCCCCTGGCGCTGGCTCGAGGCGGCCGTGCCGAGCCGCGAGCTCGTGGTCGCGAGCCGCTATTTTCCGGGGCGCGAGTACGATCCGGATCTGCTCGGCGACTGGTGGCCTTTTCTCGTCGCCGCGCTAGTCACCTATGGTCTGCTGCCGCGCGTGCTCATGCTGACCTACGCCGCCTATCGGTCGCGCGCCGCGCGCGCGGCACTGGCGCTCGATCACGGCGAGTGTGCCGCGCTCTACGAGCGGCTCGTCCGCGAGGCCAGTCTCTGGGGCCATGGCGACGAGGTCGGCACCGCGGTCGCGGCGAATCCGCGGACGGGCAGCGACGGCGATTGCGCGCTGCCGGCCCGCGGCACTATGGTGCGCGCGCTCCGCTGGGCCGACGCGGCGGTGTCGCAGGACGCCGTCGAACGGCTCGTGAGCACGCGGCTCGGCTGGCGCGTCACCTCGCTCGACGACGTCCGCGGCAACGACGATCCCGACGAGCGCCAGCGCCTCGCCCGCCTCGGCGCGAGCGACGCGCCCGTGCTCGTCGTCGCCGAGTCGTTCGAGCCGCCGTCGAAGAGCGTGCAGCGACTGCTGCACGCGGTGCGTGCGAGCGTCGGGGCCCACGTACCCGTGGTCGTCGGACTCTACGGTGGTCCGGGCGATCAGGCCCAGCCTCGACCCGACGACGTCCGCATCTGGCGCCAACGGGTCCGGGCGCTCGGGGACCCCTGGCTGCGGGTCGAGGTGCTGTCGTCATGACGGAAACGACGCCAGCCATCGAGCCTGGCGCGCCTGGTGTGCCCGCGTTCGCGGTCGTCGGCCGCGTGAACAAGGGCAAGTCGAGCGTGGTCTCGACCCTCGTCGAAGACGACACCGTGCGCGTCGACAAGGAGCCCGGCACGACCCGCGCCTGCACGCGCTTTCCGTTCCGTGCCGACGACGGCCGCGTGCTCTGCTACGCGATCGATACGCCCGGATTCGAGGAGGCGCCGCGCGCGCTCGCGTGGTTGAAGGAGCGCGAACGCAGCGCCGCCGACCGCCCCGCGCTCGTCGCGGCGTTCGTCGAGACGTTCAAGGGCGGCGCCGAGTTCGCCGACGAGTGCGCGCTCCTCACGCCCATTCTCGCGGGCGCCGCGATCCTCTACGTCGTCGACGCGTCGCTCCCGTATCGGCCGAACTACGAGGCCGAGATGGAGATCCTGCGCTGGACGGGCCGCGCGCGCATGGCGCTCATCAATCGGATCGGCGGCGACGACCACATCGACGAGTGGACGCGCGCCCTCGGCCAGTACTTCAACGTGGTGCGGGTGTTCGACGCGCACCGCTCGGGATTCGCCGAGCGCATCGGCCTGCTGCGCGCTTTTCGCGAGCTCGACGACGGCGCGCGCACCCGCATCGACGAGGCCATCACCGTCCTCGAAGGCGACTGGGCCCGCCGCCGCGACCGCGCCGGCACGATCGTCGCCGAGCTCATCGCCGACGCCGTGACGTTCACGAGCCAGCATCCGCTCGGCGAGCACGAAGCGATCGAGCAACGGCAGCCGGCCTGGGAGACCGAGTTTCTCGCCGCGCTCCGCACCCGCGAGCAACGTGCCCGCCGCGAGATCGAGCGGCTCTATCGTCACGACGCGCT
>Ga0163151_10006148_pt1 | contig 14788 bp, 13 predicted proteins | sample OliLakLV19MP5IB2_FD_145596 | JGI IMG/M metagenome (GOLD analysis project Ga0163151, IMG submission 145596) | Freshwater microbial mat bacterial communities from Lake Vanda, McMurdo Dry Valleys, Antarctica - Oligotrophic Lake LV.19.MP5.IB-2 | ecosystem: Environmental > Aquatic > Freshwater >...
TTTTGTTTTATATAGTTTTTAAATTATTAATATTATCATAGTCTTCATTCAATCATTTCACCCCGATAGCTATCGGGGATAGTTAAAGACTAGTATATTTGCAGTGAGAATTTGAAATTAGGTGAGTTTTTAGATGAGGTATTAAAAGGCCAAGCAAATCAATTGGTTACTGACCTTGCTCGTCCCAAAAAAAACCTGCACCTCAGCGGACTCACAGGCTCGGCAATGGCTTTGAATCTTGCCGCAGTGCTGAGCAAATACAAAATGCCGCTTTTATTCGTTACCGATAATGCCGATGAAGCAACTGCATTGTTAGGCGATTTACAATCATTACTCGAAGGGCGTGTGGTGAATTTATTTCCAGGTTCCTTCAAAAAAAGTTTTCAATATAAGCAGCCCGATAATTCATTAATTCTACAAAGAGCCGAAGTTTTAAATCGCTTATCGGCAGCCACACATAAAGAAATAATTGTGAGTTGGCCTGAGGCATTGGCCGAAATGGTATTGGAACAGGGTGAACTCAAGAAAAGCACGTATCATTTAAAAGTAGGCAATAGTTTGGATATCGATTTTATGATAGAGTTTTTGAACGAGCATCATTTTGATAGAACTGATTTTGTATATGAAGCAGGATTTTTCGCTATTCGTGGTGGTATCATTGATGTATTTTCTTTTGCAAACCCCTACCCTTACCGCATAGAATTGGATGGAGATAAAATAGAAACTATCAGAGAATTTAATCCTGCCGACCAACTTTCTACCAAAAGATTAGATTTCTTTTCTCTAGTTCCAAATATACAAACTGCTGCTGCCATTCAAAGTCGTCAGTCGTTTTTTGATTACTTGGATAAGGACACTATCATATTCACCAAAGACTTACAATATGCCAAAGAGACTATAGATAAAATTGCGAAAAAGGCAGCAGGAGAAATTATAAGCTTGGAAACTCCCGAAGGTGATGTGTTTGAAGTGAAAGCTCTTGATTTATTTGAGCTCACCGAGGATTGGATGCAGAAAATACAATCTTTCAAACTTGTGGAATATAGTCATCGACAAATGCTGAAAAATACTACCGAGATTGAATTTAAAACTTCGCCTCAACCCTCCTTCAATAAAAATTTTACGCTCATTCGTGACGACTTTAAATTGTTAAAAGAAAAAGAATATAAGATATATGTTTTTAGTGAAAGCGGCAGGCAAATAGAAAGACTATATAGTATATTTGATGACCTGGATCCCGACATAGAATTCGAACCTATATTTCATGCTATCACTGAGGGTTTTATTGACCATCAATTAAAAGTAGCTTGTTATAGCGAGCACCAACTATTCGACAGATTTTACCGGCATCGTGGTCGCGAACAATATTCACGCAATAAAGCAATCACACTTAAAGAACTTCGTGACTTAAAAACTGGTGACTATGTAACGCACGCCGACCATGGTATTGGCAAGTTTGCGGGACTTGAAAAAATGGAGATGAATGGGAAGTTGAACGAAGTAGTTCGATTAATATATAGAGACAATGATTTATTATATGTGAGTATAAATTCGCTACATAAAATTGCAAAATATGTAGGAAAAGATGGCACCGAACCACGACTGCACAAACTAGGAAGCGACGCTTGGGACAAGCTGAAACGCAATACCAAAGCAAAAATAAAAGATATAGCTCGCGATTTAATAAAAATATATGCAGCCCGCAAATCTACACCTGGCTTTGCTTTCACACCCGATAGTTATTTGCAAACAGAGTTGGAGGCATCGTTTATATATGAAGATACACCCGACCAAGCAAAGGCCACCGAAGACTTTAAAAAAGATATGGAAAGTCCCCATCCGATGGACCGACTAATATGTGGAGATGTGGGTTTTGGCAAAACCGAAGTGGCGGTGCGTGCGGCTTTCAAGGCAGTATATGATAGTAAACAAGTAGCTATATTAGTTCCCACAACTATATTGGCTAGTCAACATTATCGTACTTTTAGGGAACGCTTAAAAGACTTCCCGGTGAGTATAGATTTCTTAAATAGATTTAGAACGGCCACCGAACAAAAAGATATATTAACGAGATTAAAAAGCGGAAAAATTGATATAATCATAGGAACACATCGCATACTTTCAAAAGATATGCAGTTCAAAGATTTGGGATTGCTAATTGTAGATGAAGAACAAAAATTTGGTGTAGTCGCCAAGGAAAAATTAAAACAAATGCGTATTAATGTAGATACGCTCACCCTTACTGCTACGCCCATTCCACGAACTTTGCATTTTAGTTTGATGGGTGCTCGTGATTTAAGTATCATAAATACACCACCGCCCAATAGGCAACCTGTTACCACCGAAATGCATCCCACAAATGATGATATAATACGTGATGCAATTAATGAAGAAATACAACGTGGTGGGCAAACATTTGTAATACATAACCGTGTAAAAGATATATATGATATTGCTGATAAAATTCGTGAACTGTGTCCGCAAGCTAGAGTGGGTGTGGGTCATGGACAACTGGAGGGTCATGAGTTGGAAGAGGTTATGATTAAATTTGTGGAAGGAGAATATGATGTATTGGTGGCCACAACTATTATAGAAAGTGGTTTGGATATTAGCAATGCAAATACGATTATCATAAACAATGCACACATGTATGGCCTAAGTGATATACATCAAATGCGTGGGCGTGTGGGTAGAAGTAATAAGAAAGCATATTGTTATCTATTGGTTCCATCATTATCTATGCTTACCGAAGATGCCCGCCGAAGGCTGAGTGCCGTGGAAGAGTTTAGCGAACTGGGAAGTGGATTTAATATAGCCATGCGTGATTTGGATATACGTGGTAGCGGAAATTTATTGGGTGCCGAACAAAGTGGATTTATAGCAGAAATTGGTTATGATATGTATCATAAAATTTTGGATGAAGCAGTTCACGAACTCAAAGATGAAGAATTTGCAGATTTATTTAAAGACGAACCTATTATAGAAACCAAGAAAGATGTTATTATAGAAACCGATGTACAAATGGTAATTCCTGATAGTTATGTGCGAAGTGGAACGGAGCGATTAAGTTTATATAGTGAGCTCTCAAACATCACTAAGGACGAGGATTTGCAGAAGTTTGCTTACAAATTAAAAGATAGATTTGGTAGCTTACCGCCCGCAGTGATAGATTTATTAGATGGGATGAAATTGAAGTGGGCAGGTCAAGTATTATTATTAGAAAAAACGACACTCAAAAATAAAACTTTGGTATTATACTTCCCCTTAGGTGTGCAAAACTCATATTATGAAGGTCCGCTATTTGGGCGAATTATTAATCATATAAATAGCAATCCATCTCGTTATAAATTGGGTCAGTTTAAAACACAGCTAACGCTTACAGTGCAGAATGTGATGGGTATTCCTGCGGCTACGGAATTGGTAGTGGAGTTGGGAAGGTTTTCACTGTAATTAGTCATTCTGTTCGCCGCGGCGAACAGAATGACTAATTACAATATTATTTTTTCAAAATCCAATTTATTATAATACTACTTCTTCTTCCCTTGCGTTAAAATCAATCGCAATGAAGTATCCTTTGTAATATATGCCCATGCCCAATTAATAAATATAATCAATTTATTTTTCACACTGAGTATAAGCATGAGGTGCAAAAACATCCAAACCAACCACGCAAAATATCCCTTAAATTGTATAAAGGGTAAATCGACCACAGCCTTGTTACGACCAATAGTGGCCATGGAACCAAGGTCTTTATATTCAAATTCTTTAGTAGATTTATTATAATATATAGCTTTCAAATTCTTGGCTAATAGTTTCGCCTGATTGATAGCCACATTTGCCAATTGGGGATGGCCCTTTGGATACTTTGGTGTTTCCATGGAAGCTATATCACCAAGAGCAAAAATATTTTCCGAGCCTTCCACTTTATTGATGCGATTTACTTTAAATCTATTGCTGTTTGTTATGATACTTATAGGAAATCCCGGTATGGTATTTCCTATAACACCAGCTGCCCAAATTACTGTTTTTGTTTTGATAGTTTCACCTGTGCTCAAAGTTAAAAATTCACCATCATAGTCTTTTACAAAAGTTTCGGTATATATGGTAACGCCCATTTCTTGCAAATACTTTTTCGAAGCATTTTTTGCAGTAACACTCATACTATTTAAAGTATCTTTACTACCTTCCACTAAGGTGATATTAAATTTAGAAAAATCGATTCCTGGAAAATCTTTGGGCAATATATGTTTCTTTATTTCAGCAAATGCTCCTGATAGCTCAACCCCAGTGGGACCAGCACCTACAATCACTAAATTAAACAAACTTTCTTTTACATGTTCTTCCGCCGATATAATATTTTCGAAGTTTTGTATGATGTGATTTCTAATAGTAATTGCATCATAAGTTGTTTTTAAGGTCAGTGTATTTTTACTGATATTTTCATTGCCGAAAAAATTTGTTTTGCAACCTATTGCAATCACTAAGATGTCATATTCAAATTCACCTATTGTGGTAGCAATTTTATTATATATTTGATTTACACTTAATACTTCGGCAAGCCTTATTTGAACATTTTTATTTTTCTTGAAAATATTTCTTAGCGGAAATGAAATGCTTGATGGCTCAAGCTGTGAAGTAGCAACTTGATAAAATAGGGGTTGAAACTGATGGTGATTGATTTTATCAATGAGCAGGACCTCAAATAATTTTTCATCGAGTGTTTGAATAAATTGAATTCCTGCAAAGCCTCCACCTATTACAATTACTTTTTTTTTAATCTGCATATAGTGTATTACAACAATCCAAATAGGATTAGGTTTTACTTATTGTTTTCTCTTATTAAGTTTCTCCAATATTTTCGCTGAAATGGTATCAGAATAAATTCCATAACCTGTTACCAAAATACCTTTAACACCCGTCTTTGATTCGATGGCATAAACCACAGCTTCATCTGCAGGGTCGGAGTCGCCTTCGTAGCGGTATACGTCTACAATCTCAAAATCATCCACTTCGAATTTCCCTGTATGGCAAACAAGGCAGTTTTCTTCTAAATTGAAATCAATATTAAAGCCGTTTCCTAAGCTTACTAATAGCAGTTGATACTGTATCGTAGTGAAAATATTCTTCCATATCGATTATACCGAAACTCAATATATAATAGTCCAAAAGAAAGGGCTAATTCCCCCGCAAGTTTGCGGGGCTTTCGGGATGTAGTTCGGCATTACCATTCTAAAAACTAAATTCGCCACAGGCGGAGAACTATTTTAGTTTAAGAATTGGTATTATATAAGAAAATAGTATTGAATCGGGGCTTGAAAATTTCGTTTCGCTTCATTCAATATTTTATTTATAATTGTGCTTATTTCTGTAGCCTTGGTCTGGGTGGTCGCAGCAGCAGTATGAAATCATTTGCATTTTTTCAACATTTGACTCAGTAATGTTTTATCCCAGTACTTTTTCGGAGTGATTTTTTTATATCTTTTCAAATAGAATTTGCTTTCCTTACAATTACCCAAAATATAGTGGCAGAATGATATATCCCAAAGGACCGCAGTGTAATCCGATTTATGAGGAAGTGCTTTTTCAAACATACCAATTGCAGCTTTTATATATTCCAAATTCTCAGTTTTCATATAGATTCTGTAATAACACCAAGCCAAATCTCTATAATATAATTGGATACTTTTTGAAATCAGATTGGTGTCAAAAGTTTCCATGTTTACTTTGGCCTGATAAAATGTTGCACTATCAACAGGTTCGCAAGACAGTTTTGACAAACTATCTCTCATTAATTTATAATCTTGGCTTTGGGCACTTGTCAAATTATTGATTAAAAGGAAAATTATAATCAGTTGCATCGTTTTCATCATATTTATAAGGTCTTCCCCGCAGGACTTTATTTTCCACTATCATTATTTTTTACCAAAAGGTCGTCCCCCTAGGACCTTATAATTTCTAATTTTTTAAATCCAAGCATTAGTGGCAATCTTAATTCGTCAATAAATTCTCGCGTCAGCCAAATTGCAAATCATTAAATCATAAATTAAACCGTTGCCACTACCTTCAACTCGATCCCAATAGGTGTGGGCAAACAATTAACCTCTAAAGTGGTTCTGCAAGGTGGGTTCTCGGCAAAATATTCCGCCCAAAGTTTATTATAGATGGGGAAATCGTCTTTCATATTGGTGAGGTAAACCGTCACATCTACAATTTTGTCCCAACTACTGCCCGAATCTTCCAAAATATATTTCACGTTTTTGAAAACCGAATGGCATTGGGCTGCGATATCGTAACTGGTAATTTGTCCTTGCTCATCGAGTTCTACCCCAGGAATTTTTCTTGTACCACGTTCACGCGGGCCTACTCCCGAAAGGAAAAGAAGGTTGCCTACACGTCGTGCATGAGGGTATAAACCCACAGGTTCAGGGGCTTTGCCCGATTCGATAGAATGTTGTTCCATTGTTGAAAATTATTAAATCAATAGTATTACTTTTGTCCCGCAAATTAAAACACACAAATCATGAAAAATCTAAAATTTCTTTTTGTTATGGCTTTCGCGGCCTCTACAGTAATGTTCTCTTGCAAGTCGGGCAAGAAAGATGGTGATGCCAATGCGGCATACCTTAAAAACTGGGACAGTCTGAAAACAGTCCTTGCTGGTTTCGATGCCGACCTCGTGAAAATGAAGGACGACATGAAAAAAATGAACGATGAGAAGATGAGTTGCAAGCCACAGAAAGGCAAAGAGAAGCAGTGCGACTCGTTGAAACAATCATGTTCCGAAATCACCAAAAATATGGACAGCCTTTACAAAGCATATAAGGAAGCGGTTGCCAAATCGGATACAAAAAGTGCCGACCTTAAAACCATGAAAGAGAAGGCAGACAAAGGCGACAAAGAAGTAACAGCCGAAAAAGTGCAAGCCGCATACGACGAAGCTGCTGCAGAATTAGGTTCTGCTATTTCGATGTTCAATCCGAAGGATGAAAATTCCGCATTCAAAACAGAATGGAAACACTGCGACGAAAATTGCAATGCCTGCGAAGGCATTTGTGAAGGAGAAGAAACTGAAAAGAAAAAGGATAAATAATACTAATAATATGAATAACAAAAAAAAGCAGCCATTATTTTTGAAGGCTGCTTTTTTTGTATAATATAAAATCATGCAACACTTAGATAGTAACGAATCAACACCATCTCCTAAAAAGAAAATTATTGTACTCGGCTCGGGCCCAAACCGCATTGGTCAAGGCATTGAGTTCGATTATAGCTGTGTACATGGACTTATGGCTGCACAAGAATGCGGTTATGAAGCTATTATGATAAATTGTAATCCAGAAACGGTGAGTACCGATTTTGATATGGCAGATAAATTATATTTCGAGCCTGTGTTTTGGGAACATTTGCGTGAAATAATTTTGCACGAAAAACCAGAAGGTGTCATCGTTCAATTAGGCGGACAAACTGCTTTAAAATTGGCTAAAAAATTGGAAGAACATGGCGTGAAAATTATTGGCACCTCATATAAAGATATGGATCTTGCCGAGGACCGTGGTTTGTTCAGCGACTTATTAAAAGAATTGGGAATTCCGTATCCGCAATATGGTGTAGCAGAAACCGCCGAGGAAGCTATAAAAGTAGCAAAGGAAGTTGGATACCCTGTATTGGTTCGCCCCAGCTATGTGCTGGGCGGACAAGGGATGAAAATCGTGATTAATGATGAAGATTTGGAACAAGCTGTTATAGGTTTGATGGGTGAGTTACCTGGCAATAGAGTTCTTATAGATCACTTCCTCGATAGAGCAGAAGAAGCTGAAGTAGATTGTATATGCGATGGCGAAGATGTACATATTATTGGCGTGATGGAACATATAGAACCTGCGGGTATCCACAGTGGAGATTCATCGGCGGTATTACCACCATTTACACTGAATGCCGGCGTAGTAAAAACGATGACTGATTATGCTGTGAGGCTTGCCCATGCAATAAATGTTCGTGGATTGTTAAATATACAATTTGCCATTAAAGATAATTATGTATATGTGATAGAAGCAAATCCTCGTGCCAGTCGTACCGTGCCTTTTATTGCAAAAGCGTATCAAGTTCCTTATATAAATATTGCTACACAAGTAATGTTGGGTGCAAAGAAATTGAAGGATTTTAATATTATGCGTAAGCTTGAGGGATTTGCCATTAAGGAACCTGTTTTTTCTTATAATAAATTTCCTGAAATTGAAAAAGAACTTGGCCCTGAAATGAAATCGACCGGCGAGGCTATATTGTTTATTAAAGATTTATATGATCCTTATTTTAGGCAATTGTATAAAGAGAAGAGTATGTATTTGAGTAAGTAGGAGGAAGCCCTACGGTGGTTGCGAGCACGAAGCTTAGCCTAGGCGAGGCTTTTTTGTATCATACAGATTTGACAACTTTGCTAAGACACAAGCCAAGGCCAAATTGCCAAATCATCATGGTGTTTGTCATCCCTCCCGATAGATATCGGGAGATAGGAGGGATCTACTAATATTATAATACATATAGGAGTTTCCTCATCCCTCGGGAAGACAAAATGCCCGAGGCATTAGTTTATGACGTTTCGCCGCGGCGAATAGGATGACGATACCCACTACGTTTCAACCCCAAATTTTGACGTACAACAAAATTTTCTGAATAAGAGTTAATTTGCAGTCTTATTTTTGATAATTCATTCGCGGTGGCGAACAACAAAACTAACTTGTTATGAGCTATAAATTTTCTTTATATATAAGCATTGTTACTATACTTTTTGCCTCATGTGGCAATAAGGAAGCTCCCATTAAACCTGAAACCAAAAGCATGACCGAAGCTGTGTACGCCTCGGGAGAAATAATACCTGCGGGGAATTACAAACTATATTCTTTAGTGGATGGAGTGCTGATGAAAAAATTGGTGGCCGAAGGTGATATGATAACCAATGGTCAAACCTTATTTGAACTGGATGCCGATGTGCAAGAATTTAGAAGGGCAAATTCACAGCAAAGTTATAATACTGCTTCGCAAAATTTCGGGCCTTTGCTCGATGAGCTTTCTTTGCAAGTCCAGTCTGCCGAGAATCGCTACAGGCAAGACTCGCTCAATTTTATTCGCTATGATAATCTACGGAAAAGTGATGCGATTGCCATGATAGAATTTGATAAAGCCAAATTGCTTTTACAAAATTCTCGCAATGAATATTTGCTGTTGAAGAAAAGATATGTACGTACCAAAAATCAACTGTCATTGGAATTAAATAATGCTCGTACACAATTGAACATAAACGAAAGCGACCGCAGTAAATATAACATTAAAGCACTAGATGGAGGCAAAGTATATGAAATATATAAAGAGAATGGAGAATTGATTCGTCGTTACGAACCAGTTGCTATGATAGGGAATTCGAAACAGATGGAGATAAAAATGATGGTGGAAGAAGAAGATATTTCCAAAATAAAGATTGGTCAGGAAGTGGTGATAAAAATAGATGGCTTTGCCGATAAAGTATATAAAGCCACGGTGAAAAGTATATATCCCAGTATCAGCAAGCAAGAACAAGCTTTCCGTGTTGATGCACTATTGATAGATGCTCCAACAAATATATATCCCGGGCAAAGTGTGGAAGCCAATATTATTATCAACCAGAAAAAAGATATACTGTGTGTGCCGAAGAATTATATACAAGGAAAAGATACCGTATGGGTGATGAAAAATAATGAAAAGACGGCCATTAAAATAGAGGCAGGTATTTCAGACATAGAATGGGTAGAAATATTGTCAGGAATTAATAAAAATGATGAACTAGTAAAACCACCCAAGAAATAATGAAGTTCGGCATCAATTTAAAAATTGCCAAAACACATTTGTTGGCCAAAAAGAAACAAACTTTGGTGGCTATGTTGGGAGTTACTTTTGGTATTGCCATGTTTACCTTAATGATAAGTTTTATGACGGGCGTGAACAATTTATTGGAAGATACCATGTTGAGTGCGTCGCCCGATATTCATATATATAATGATATAAAACCTGTAAAAAATTCCATACTCGACGATTATTACAATAATGATAAAAGTCATTTGAATATTACCCACCACCAACATGTAAAAGAACAACAAAGAAATCTAAAAAATGGCTGGGAGATTGTACAATATTTGAAGAAGGATAATCGTATTAAGGGAATCTCGGCACAGCTTGCCACACAAGTGTTTTACAGGCAAGCTGGAATTGAAATGAATGGCGTTTTGTCAGGAGTGGATATATTTGAAGAAGATAAACTTTTTGAGCTAAGTAAGAAAATGAAGTTTGGCAAAATTGAAGATTTGAAAAACACTTCTAATGGTGTAATAATGGGTGTTGGATTGGCAAGGAAATTAAATCTGAGAGTAGGAGATAAAATAAATGTGTCTACTCCATTAGCTACAAGTCAACGATTAAAAATTGTAGGTATATTTGGTATGGGTGTGGCAGCAATTGATAATACCAAATGTTATACAAACTTGCCTACAGTACAAAAACTATTGTTGGTCGACCCAAATTATATAAGCGACATTAATATAAAACTCACCGAGCACCGTGATGCAAAGCCAATGGCGGGTGACCTTGAAAAACAACTCGGCTATAAATGTGAAGATTGGGAAACATCTAATGCTACCTTATTAATAAGTTTTACGATTAGAAGTATATTAACTTTTGTAGTAGTAACTACATTATTAGTAGTTGCAGGATTTGGAATATATAATATCATGAACATGACGATATATGATAAGATGAAAGATATAGCTATATTAAAAGCCACTGGTTTTTCAGGCGGCGATATTGTGCGAATATTTTTGAGTCAATCTCTTATTATAGGTTTACTAGGTGGACTTTCGGGTATATTATTAGGGTTGGGGTTATCATACGGCTTATCGAAGGTGCCTTTTGATGGTGGGGAGTTTTTGGCTATTGATCATTTGCCCATTACATTCGACATCAAGTATTATATACAAGGCATTGTATTTGGACTTGCAACTACAGCCTTTGCAGGATATTTTCCTGCGAAGAAAGCATCAAAAGTAGATCCTGTAAAAATAATTCGTGGATAATATGGACACGGTTTTAAAAGCAGAAAATATCGTCAAATATTTCAATGAACCTGAACAATTCGAGGTTTTAAAAAATATTACTTTCGAAGCTAAGCGTGGTGAATTCCTGAGCCTCGTGGGCAAATCGGGTTGTGGTAAATCAACACTATTATATATACTTTCTACCCTCGATACCGATTATAAAGGTACACTAGTTGTAAATGGAGAAACACTCACAGGCAAATCACAAAATGAGTTGGCAAAATTTAGAAATTCACATATAGGTTTTGTATTCCAATTTCATTTTTTATTACCTGAGTTTTCTTGTTTGCAAAACGTAATGCTGCCAGCTTTGAAGTTGGGAAAGTATACTACAGAAGAAATTGAACATCGGGCTTATGACAAATTAAAACTATTGGGTGTTGAAGAACAAGCACTCAAGCTTTCGAGCAAGCTAAGTGGTGGACAGCAGCAACGTATTGCTATAGCCCGTGCCCTCATTAATGATCCAAGTATTATAATGGGCGATGAACCCACAGGAAATTTGGATTCTGAAAACACAAAAAATGTATTTAATATATTAAAAGAGTTATCTCAGGAATTTGGACAAACTATTATAGCCGTTACGCATGATAAAGAATTTGCCGATAAAACAGATAGGATTATTGAGATGGAGGATGGAAGAATATTATAGGGATAGGTCCGCCGCCTGCGGATTGGATTCAGTTCGCCGCCGGCGAATGGGAGCGTACGCCTAATATCTATATGGTTTTTGTCTTGTTATACCGCACGCCTGCGGGAGAGACATCTCACAAATGCATGCTTTTTTCAGAGATGTACTTTCTTTTCTGTTTAGTATTTTAAAGGTATAAAAACATAGTAGATCCCTCGTTCCTCGGGAAGACAATAATACTTAAAATGTAATCAAAAACTCCTCAACGGGTTTTCCTCCAATAATATGTTTTTCTATAATAGTCTCCACATTTTCGGGCTTGAGGTGGCCGTAGTATTCACCACCGGGATATACAACAACGCTGGGGCCGAAGTTGCAGGCATCAATGCAGCCTGCTCGCTGTGCACGCACTTTGCCTTGTAATCCTTTATCACGCAGCACCCGTCGAAATTCAGCAACGAGTTCCATGCCCCGTTCTTGTCCGCAACAAACTTTGCCTTCAGCTTTTTGGTTGGCACAAATGAATATATGATAGTCGTAACGCATTATAGTAGTTAGCCCGCCGCGGCGGGCAGTAGTCAGTAGTCAGTGCCATGCGGCTTCAGCTACCGTTTCCTGTTTCCTGTTTACTGTTTACCGTTTACTGTTTCCTGTTTCCTGTTTACTGTCTACTGTTTCCTGTTTCCTGCCCGCCGCAGCGGGCTGATCACTGTTACTAATTATAAAAAAAACCCGCTACCGAAGCGGGCTGGTTGTGTTGGCAAATCCATTCATTTTACCTAACTATCTCGCATCTAACAAGACAGGTATCTTTTGAGTGCAATTAAAAATCGTCAACCGCACGGTTAATTTTTTTAGCTTCAGTCATTTCAAAATCGCTAGTGAATTCCACTGTCACGAAGTCTATACTTGGGTCATCGTAATCGGTGAGTGTAAGTCTTACTTCTTCTATATTATTCCAAATAAGTTCATAGGCATTGGTTAGATCAAATATTTGTGTAGCTTTTTCAAACTTAGTTTCCAAAATATATTTGATATCCGATTTTTGAGATTTCGGTATCACCAATCTCACTTTATTTAAACGGCCCGAAGCATTGAAAGAGTAGTATATGTTTTTGCACACAACAGTGCCGATTGTCATATCATCATCCTGCAAAGAATAGGCACAAGTATCTTCTTTTAATTTCGCTTTTACGAAAGTGGGGGCCATGCCGTTCACTTTAATAGAATCCTTAACCGAGCCCCATTTAATTTCACGAAACTTAGGACAGTTAAACGTGCTGGGCTTGATTTCCGCCGTTTTCTTTTTGTGCGATGTTGATGTTTGGGCCGAGATACCGCTACTAGCAAATAGCAATAATAAGAAGCATGAATATATTTTCTTCATAATGGTCGTATTTATATTTTTCAGTGGGCAAAAGTAAAGGGTATATTCGTTTGCAATATGATGAAGGCTTGATTGTTTTTCAACTAGGGGTTGTGATATGTCTATTTATAAGTACAAAGTATTTTAGAAACCTTTGGTGTTAGTGGATATTAAAGGTTTTTGTAAACATCCAAGAAGCTAATAATTTGAGTTGTAGGAAAAGTGTTTTATATTGCAGGTCTAATTATGAAGAACATAAAATATATACTAGGCATCATTGCTTGCTGTTTATGTTGCAATATATTAAATGCACAATTACTCATATTGGAAAAAACATACGGTAATGATAATTGGAATGCTTCAGGGATTGATTCCATTCAAACTTATGATGGTGGTTATTAATTGCAGGCTCAGGAGGAGACCCATTGGGTTTTTACTTTCTGAAAATTGATAAGAGCGGAGATACTATATAGACCAAATCATGCTTTAACGGTAGGTTGGTTGATTATACTTGTAGGTTTATTGCACAAGTTGCTGATGGCGGGTATATAGCTATAGGAATGGGCAGCGATGATTTCAAATGTATAGGCATTCATATTATATGATGGATGGTAAAGGTGATACTTTAAGGCATAAAACCTATGCTTGTTATGATTTTTCAAGCTTCGTTCGAGGTATCCCTGATGCGGGTTATATTATAACAGGTCAGAAATTAACCAATATTGGATATCAAGCTTATTTGCTAAAGTTAGATTCTGTGGGCGATAAACAGTGGGAGAACATATATGGGAGACCAGGAATGATCAATGGGATAGATGTGATTGTGACCAAAGATGGAAATTATATGATGGTTGGACGGAATAGTATGACTATGAAATTTAACGGAACAGACCAATATGGGGTTTATCTTGCCAAAGTAAAACCCAATGGAGATAGTATTTGGACAAAAACACTAAATTGTAAAGGCAATACCGTTGGTTCCAGAATAATGGAAACCATGAACGGAGGATAGGTGATAACAGGTACTACTGATAGTATAGGTAATAAAGGAGGCTATATAGTTAAAACAGATATAAAAGGGAATATAAAATGGGAAAAAACCTATGGCAAAACCGCTGATGATGGTTTTGGAGATATCCTGCAAACAAATGATGGTGGTTATATCTTTGCAGGGAGTAGAGGCTCATTTAATAACGGTATGTTGCCAAAATATCATACTGATGGTGATATATATATATATATAGCAAAAAATGATAGTGACGGCAATATAAAATGGGATAAATATTTTGGTGGTAAATATAGGGATGAAGGAGGGGTGCTTAAAAGGGCTAATGACGGAGGTTATATTTTGTTGGGCAGCACATGGAGTTTTGGGAATAGAAGGCGTATATATTTAGCCAAACTTGATAGTAATTTCAATGTTTTTGGGGTAGGCATCTGCAACCCACAGGGCAATATCGGACATAATGCTGGAAAAGGTTTTTGTGTGTTCCCCAACCCAACCAATGCTTCTATTAATATAGAATACAATTCTATCCAAAAGCTAGACCTAACAATATATAATACCGAAACTCAATATATAATAGTCCAAAAGAAAGGGACTAAATGTATTAGACCTCTTTCATAATTCGATTCTAATAAATATAAAGGTTTGAAACACGAATTTTAAAACTT
>Ga0163151_10006158_pt1 | contig 14775 bp, 13 predicted proteins | sample OliLakLV19MP5IB2_FD_145596 | JGI IMG/M metagenome (GOLD analysis project Ga0163151, IMG submission 145596) | Freshwater microbial mat bacterial communities from Lake Vanda, McMurdo Dry Valleys, Antarctica - Oligotrophic Lake LV.19.MP5.IB-2 | ecosystem: Environmental > Aquatic > Freshwater >...
CGGCTGCGGCAAGTCGGTCATCTTCGCGGTGAGCTGGCGCGCGTGGAGGTCCGAAGCGCCGCCGGGCGGGTACGGGACGATCAGGCGCACCGGCCGCGAAGGATAGGTTTGTGCGAAGAGCGGAGCGGCGAATGCGGCAATGAGAAGCGGTATGACAAAACGACCGAGTCGCTGAACGTTCATGAATTTCCCCCGTGGCAATGCGCAAATCCTGCGGCGCACCGCCTTCGCAAGTCAAGCCACGTTCGACTCGGCAGCAAACGCCTCCCACGAGCGCTCGTTCCTTTCGGCACAGTCGAGGGCGACGTCCAGCAGTTCTTTCTTCCATCGACGCCCGCTGCCGAACGCGATCAGCTCGTCGGCGATTGCCGAGCCTTGCCGGCCGCTCGCGCGCAACTGGTCCCACGCGGTCAGGCGGGCAAAGTCGGTGGCGAGCGACTCCATCAGGCGTGCGTCGCCCTTCGCATCGTCGAGCTTGATTCGATCGGCACCCGGTTGCAGTCCCTTGAGCACGTAAGACTCTCCACCGATGGCTACGCTGTGGAGGAAGGCAGGCGGCACCGCCTGCATGCGCTCTTGCACGCACACGACCCGCTCGGCCTCGCTGCGCCACTTCGGCCCGCGCGTCTTCACCCGCTTGCCCAGCGCGGAGGGCAGGGCCTGCTTCAGGTCGAGGAGATCGTAGTTCCGCGGGTCGCCGCGGCCCTGGACCAGGATGACGTAGCGCTCGACGCCGAGGCTGGCGGTGCCTGCGATGCGGCGCGCAACATCGACCGCGCGAAACGCCCGCAGGTCGTCCTGCGCAGCTATGAATTTCTTCATGAAGGCGAGGACCTTTTCGCGCTGCGCCTTGGAAGCCGGCAGCGCCTTGTCTCCTTTGGTGTCAAGCACGCGCCTGCCCTTGCGCAGCACCGTCCGGCCGGCGATGAACTGGGGCCGCCTGCGTTTCGCGACGCTCGTGAACAGCTTCGCAACCAGCGCCTGCGCGGCATCGCGGTCGATCCACAGCGGCTTTCCGGCCGCGAGGCACCTGGCGTACTCGTCGAGATAGCTGCGGCCCAGGCGGCGGGCGGCTTTTGCGGACAGGCCGGCGGCCTTGCCGGCGACGAGGAGACTGGTCGCGGCACGCACCAATTCCAAAGTGCAGGGGGCGAGCGCGGCTTCCTCGAAGTCGGTCACGTCGAAATACACCAGCCCGTTGCCGCCCTCGTAGGTGCCGATGTTTTCCAGGTGCAGGTCGCCGCAGATCCAGGTGAGCGGCGCCTTGCGCAACAGGCGCAGGTCCGGGAGGTCCTCGTAGAACAGATGGCAGGTGCCGCGCAGGAAAGGGAACGGCCCGGCACGCAAGGCCTCGTACTTGAGCGCGAGCCGTTCCGGTTCGCGGCCTTTGTTGAAGCGCTCGATGCGCCGGGTGATTGACGGTTCGCCCACAGCGGGTTTGCCCACAACGGCTCCTCAAGCGCGAAAGCGCCGGTTCGAGACAGGGTGGGCGCTTTGCGCGGCGCAGGCAACTTCGATATATTCCCCTTATGCAGGAGAGACCGGGTTCGACCCGGTCACCGAAGGCGCAAACTCCCATAATCGCTCAGGTCCAGTACTGCATGCCTTGAATTGCCGTCTGGAGAGCCGCTGCGCAGCAAATTGCGTAGCGCACCGAAGGAGCAAGGCCGCGGCGGGCGTCGCGGCCGAATCTCTCAGGTAACACGGACAGGGGGAGCGGCAACCTTCAAAAGGTGCCCCCATGCGTGCAATTGTCCTCGGCTCCGGCCTGCTCGGCGTTTCGACCGCTTACTACCTCAACCAGCTCGGCCACGAAGTCACGGTCATCGACCGCCAGGCCTCGCCCGCCGCCGAGACCAGCTTCGCCAACGGCGGGCAGATTTCCGTGAGTCACGCGGAGCCCTGGGCCAATCCCAGCGCGCCGCTCAAGGTGCTCAAATGGCTTGCGAGGGAGGATGCGCCGCTCCTGTTTCGCATCCGCGCAGACCTGCGCCAATGGATGTGGGTGCTCCAATTCCTCGGCGAGTGCACGCCGGAGCGCACGCGGCACAACATCGGGCAGATCGTCCGTCTCGGCACCTACAGCCGGCAAATGCTGCAGGCTTTGCGCAGCGAAACCGGCATCGCCTATGACCAGCGCACGCAGGGCATCCTGCATTTCTATACCGACAAGCGCGAATTCGAAGGCGCGCTGGGACCGACGGAGCAGATGTGCGCCCTCGGCTGCGACCGCCGGGTGATCTCCGCGGACGAGGCGGTGAAGATCGAGCCCGCCCTCGCCCATGTGCGCCTGCAGCTCGCCGGCGCGACCTACACGGCCGAGGATGAATCGGGCGACGCGAACCTCTTCGCGCGCGAGCTGGTGAAGCTCTGCGAAGCCAACGGCGTGAAGTTCCTCATGAGCCACACGATCACCGCGCTGCGCGAAGCCGGCGGCAAGCTCGACCACGTCGAGGCCACCGACAAGGACGGCCGCTTCCAGCGCATCCGCGGCGATGCCTACGTGCTTTCGATGGGCTCCTTCAGCCCCATCTACGCCGCGCCGCTGGGCATCCGGCTGCCGATCTACCCGGCCAAGGGCTACTCGGTGACGCTGCCGGTGAAGGACGAGTCGATGGCGCATCGCGTCTCGCTGACCGACGACGAGTACAAGCTGGTGTTCTCTCGTTTGGGCGACCGCCTGCGGATTGCCGGCACTGCGGAACTGAACGGCTACGACCGCGACCTCAACCGCGTGCGTTGCGAGGCGATCGTGAAGCGGGTCGAGCAGCTTTTCCCCGGCGCGGGCGATACGGAGCAGGCACAGTTCTGGACCGGCTTGCGGCCCGCGACGCCTTCGAACGTGCCGATCATCGGCAAGTCACGGCTGCCGAACTTCTTTCTCAACACGGGTCACGGCACGCTCGGGTGGACGCATTCGTGCGGGTCGGGAAAATCGATTGCGCGGATCGTGAGCGGCCTGGAGCCGGAGGTCGACTTCGCGTTTACCGGCCTGTAATCGAAGGGCCAATGGCAGCATTTCGACCTGAGACCCGCGTGGACACTGGGGTTCTGTCAGAAATTGGCAGTATTTCCCCTACGGAAAATCGGTCAGCGGCTCGGCTGTCATCCATTCGACGGACTTCATATTGAGGTGCGGCCACACGGTGTGCTCAGGGGTGGAGGCCGCGTACGCGCTCGCGGCCTCGAGCACCAGGTCTTCGCGCATCCGATGGCCGACGATCTGCATCCCGACCGGAAGGCCCTCCGCAGTGAATCCGCACGGCACGGACGCCGCGGGAAGCCCAGTGACGCTGAACGTATACGAGAACAGGAACACGTCGCGGAACTTCTCGACCTTCGTTTCCCCGAATAGGGTGGGAAAAGGCTGGTCGAGCCGGAATGCGGGCGCGCCGATCATGGGCGTGACGATGTAGTCGTACTTCTCCATGAACCGCCTCACGCGGTGCCAGTAGGCGGTGCGCATCTTCTCGGCCTTGACGACCGTCCTCACGTCCGTGCGCAGGCCTTCATTCGCCTGGCGGGCCAGTGCCGGCGTCATCACCTTGCCGTGCGGTTCGACGAGATCGGCATACCTCGCGACCATCCCGAAGGCCCTGGTGCCCGCGCGAATCTCCCGGATGTCGGATGCATCGAAACAGCCCTCCTCCACCACGCAGCCGAGGTCTTCGAGGCGGCGAACGGCCGCGAGGACCAACCGCGCGACCTGCGGATCGACCGGGATGAGGCCGTTCATGTCCGGGCTGTAGGCGATGCGCCGGCCCTTGAGGCTGCGCTCTCCCCGGGCCGCTTCGATGTAGTCGTGGCCCTGCAGCGGAATCGACGCGGGATCGCGGTCGTCCGGCCCCGCTAGCACGGAGAGCATCCGCCCAAGATCCGCTACGTTTGCCGCCATTGGCCCATGCACGTGCTCGACCAAGGTGTCCCAGCCGTAGTCTGTTGGGTAGACGGGAACGCGGCCCGGCACCGGGCGCAGCCCGGCGATTCCGCAGAACGAAGCCGGTATGCGGATGGATCCGCCCAGATCCGTGCCCAGGCCGATCGGCGCCATGCCCGAGGCGACCGCCGCGGCCGTCCCGCCGCTCGAGCCGCCGGCCGACCGGTTGAGGTCCCGCGGATTGCGCGTCGTGCCGAAGAGGTAGTTGGTTGTGTTGATGTCGTGCGCGAACTCCGGCGTATTGGTCTTGCCGATCAGCACGGCCCCGGCCGCTTTCATCCGCTCGACCGCGACGGCATCCTCGTCCGGCACGAAGTGCTCGAGGATCCTCGAGCCGAAGGTAGTCCGCAGCCCGCGCGTGTGGAGGTTGTCCTTCGCGACGAAAGGCACGCCTTCCAATGGGCGCGCGGGCGCGCCCGAGGCCAGTCGCGCGTCGCAGGCACGCGCTTCGGCGAGGGCTTCGGGGTTGAGCGTGCAGATGGCGTTGACGAGGGGATTGCGCTCCTCCACCCGCCGCAGGAACACTTGCGCCACCTCCGTGGCGCTCGCCCGCCTGTACGCGACGTCCGCGGCGAGCTCGCCGGCGGACTTGCGCAGGAGCTCGTCGCTCAGCGTCCCTCTCCGGAAAGGCCGGTCAGGGGCGGCGACTCGGTGCGCGCGTCCATGGTCAGTTTCCGGATCGAAAACTTCCATTCGCCGCCGACTGCGACGATCGTGTCGTCATACACGCCGGCGCCGGCGAGCACAGGCAGCTTGCCCGGCTCGCCGTTGTACGCATGCAGGTAGCACCATCCATTGACGCTTCCGTCGGGCTGCTTGCGCAACAGAAGTCCGCTGTTCCAGTGCCGCCGGTAGCGGCTGTTGCGGCTCTCGACGTCCTTGCGCTTGTACACGACGAGGTCCCGGTAGCCCTTGATCACGAGCTTGCGCGTGATCTGGTCCATCACGCCGTCCTCGGTGAAGCACGATGCATAGCCTTCGGCGTCGCCCGAATCGCTGCAGAGGTTGTAGTAGGCGTAGAGGCTGGAAATTTCGACCCACTCGCTGGCCGTCAGGCCCGTGCGGCTGCTCATCGGTGCGTGCTCCTGAACATGGAGCGTCGATGATAAGGCGAAACAACCGGACGCTTCCCGCGCATTTCGCAGCGCAATTCTGCCGATGCGCGGGAAATCGGTTTGCTGCTATGCTGATTTTCGCCCACATCAAGGAGACTCACCGTGAGGATCGCGACACGCAACCGGACCGCCGCGCTTTCGATTCTGTTCGGCGCATTGATGTCGGCTTCGGCGTGGGCCGCCGACGAGTACCCGAGCCGGCCGGTGTCGCTGGTCATCCCCTACGGCGCGGGAGGGGCGTTCGACATCACCGCGCGCATCCTCGCGTCCGTCTCCCAGAAGCATCTCGGGCAGCAGCTCGTGCCCACGCTCAAACCCGGGGGCGGAGCGACCATCGGCACCGCATTCGTCGCGCGCGCAAAGCCGGACGGATACACGCTCCTCTACGCGGCCAACAGCTCGCTCACCATCGCCCCGCTCATCGAGGATCCCGGCTATACGAAGGACGACTTCATCCCGGTGGGAAAGATCACCCACCTCACGTATGTGGTCGCGGTTCGCGCCGACAAGCCGTGGAAGAACCTCGATGACCTGCTCGCCTACGTGCGCAACAACCAGAAGAGCGTCGTATTCGGCGCGACCGGGATTCCCGGCCTGAGCACGATCGGGCAATCCCAGCTGCTGAAGGCCGGCAAGGTCAACTATGTGCCGCCCATGGTCCCGTTCAAAGGGGTCGGCGAGCAGATCCTGTCGGTGATGAAGGGCGACACCGATTACATGATCCAGATCTACCTGGGACTCCTGCCCCAGATCCGGTCGAAGGAATTGCGCGTGCTTGCGGTCCTCGACGATGCGCGCTCGCCTTTCGTCCCCGATGCGCCCACCGCCAAGGAACTCGGCTACGACATATCGCTGAACATGTGGCTGAGCGTCCTGGCGCCCAAGGGCACGCCCGAGCCGGTGCTTGCGAAGCTGTCGACCGCGATCGCGGGAATGGTCAAGGACCCCGCTTTCGTCGAGGCGATGGCGAAAGTCGATTCGCCGATCATTTACCAGGGTAGGCGCGAGTTCCAGGCCTTCTGGAACGAGGAATACAAGAGCTACGGCAACCTCATCGAGCAGCAGGGCCTGAAGAAAAAGAAGTAGCCGAAGCCGTTTATGCGTCCGCGGGCGGGAGGCTGAATCGATGCTGCGCTGGGACCGGATCGCCGGCGCGGTGCTACTCGTGTTCGGCTCGGTCCTTGTGTTTGCCGCGCTGAAGATGGATCTCGGCACCCCGGGCCAGCCCGGACCGGGCTTCCTGCCGCTGGGGACCGCCGGCCTGCTCGTCGCGCTGTCGCTGGCCTATGCGTTCTCGAGCTTCAGGCGGGCGCCCGACGGGGTCGAAAGCCCTTGGCCGAAGCAGAACCGCATCACGCTGGTCGTGGTGATTGCGAGCTTGGCCCTCTACTGCGCCGCCCTCGCTTTCGCGGGGTACATCCCATCGACGTTCGTGCTGATGACGGTCCTCTTCCTCGTCGCCGATGCGGGGAAATGGATGGCCGCGCTCATCAAGGCGGCACTGAGCACTGCGATCACGTATGCCGTATTCGAAAAGCTGCTGATGATCCAGTTTCCGGCCGGGCTTTTCGGCAACTGATCGCGCAATGGACCTGCTCCAGTTCCTGCTCAACGGCTTCCAGGTCAGCCTCCAGCCGGTCAACCTGCTCTACTGCTTTGCCGGGGTCCTGCTCGGCACGCTGATCGGCGTGCTGCCGGGGATCGGGCCAACGGCGGCCATCGCGCTCCTGCTCCCGGTCACGTTCCACGTGCCGGCCGTGTCGACGATCATCCTGCTCGCGGGGATCTACTACGGCGCGATGTACGGCGGATCCACGACCTCGATCCTAGTGAACATCCCGGGCGAGGCGGCCTCGGTCGTGACGTGCATCGATGGCTACCAGATGGCGCGCCAGGGCCGCGCCGGACCCGCGCTGGGGGTCGCCGCGTTCGGCTCTTTCATCGGCGGAACGCTGGGACTCGTCGGCCTGATGCTGGCCGCGCCCGCGATGGCGCGGTTCGCCCGCGAGTTCGGCGCGCCGGAATATTTCGGGCTGGTCTGTCTGGGCTTGAGCCTGCTCATCTACCTGGGAAGCGGCTCGATCCTCAAGTCGCTGATCTCGGCGCTGATCGGGCTGTCCTTGAGTTTCGTCGGCCAGGACATGTTCACGGGCACGGACCGGTTCACGCTTGGGGTTCGCGAGCTCAAGGACGGCATCGGACTGGTGCCGATGTTCATGGGCCTGTTCGGGATTTCGGAGGTCCTCATCAACCTGGAAAAAAAGATCGCGCGCGAAATATTCGCGACCAAGATCCGCCAGCTGCTGCCGTCGCGGCAGGATTGGGGTCGCGCTTTCCCGGCCATGCTCCGGGGCACGGGGATCGGGTTCCTGCTCGGCGTGATCCCGGGAGGCTCGGCGGTGATCGCGTCGTTCGCTTCGTATGCGCTCGAGAAGAAACTTTCCAGCCACCCGGAGCAGTTCGGGACCGGCGCCATCGAAGGCGTTGCGGGGCCGGAAACCGCGAACAACGCCGCGGCCTCCGGGGCGTTCATCCCGCTCTTCGCCCTTGGCATTCCTTCGAACGCCACCACGGCGATCCTGCTCGGGGCGCTGATGCTGCACGGGGTGCGCCCGGGACCGATGCTCATGGAACAGCAGGCCGGATTGTTCTGGGGAATCATCGCCAGCATGTACGTGGGCAACGTCATCCTGCTGGTTCTCAACCTGCCCCTGATCGGCCTATGGGTGAAGATCCTGCAGGTGCCCTACAGGATCCTGTTCCCGCTGATCCTGCTCTTCTGCGTGATCGGGGCGTACAGCGTGGAGAACAGCGTCTTCGATATCGGGGTGATGCTGGGCTTCGGGGTGTTCGGGTACGTCCTGCGCAAGCTGGGATTCGAAGCGGCGCCGTTGGTCCTCGCGTTCATTCTCGGGCCGATGCTCGAGAACTCGCTGCGGCAATCGCTCATCATTTCCCACGGGAGTTTCCTGATTTTCGCGCAACGACCGATCGCCGCGGCATGTCTCGTGGTCACGGCGATCCTGTTCCTCACCGCGCTCGTCCCGTTCGTCCGCAGAAAGCGGGCACTGCTGGCGCAGGAGTCCTGAGCCTCCGGCCGCCCCTCCGCGATGGCAGCATTTCGGCTGAAGCGCCGCGCCTGGCAAGGGCCTTAGCCTGAAAATGGCAGTATTTCGAGTCCAGCCTACTGCAGGTTCGGCTTCTTCAGGAAGTCGTTGCGGTCGGCCGACTTTGGCCATTTTTCGTGGCACGTCCGCTGGGTTCGAAGCAACTGCAGGCGAAGGGACGCATTCGTGCGGCCCGGGGAAATCGGGTAGTCACGATGCGAGGTGATTGAGCTTTTCCAACCCCAGCTCGGCGCGCAGGTCGGCGGTCGCGTCGGCCTTGAAGTCTTCCAGCGGGATGCCGCTCGCGTCGGCCACTTTGACGACCGCGTTGAATGACGCGACCACTGCCGCAGCGTCGACCAGGGCGCCATCGCCAAGCGCGGCCCTCAGCGTTTCGCGCGCCCGCCCCCGGCGTTGTGCGTCGCCGCGCAACATTGCCTCGCCGAACTCGACCAGCACTTCGCCCTGGGCTACGCCGACCCTGGTCGCGTCGCCTTCGAGCACGGATGCCATCTCAAACGCCTCTCCCGCATGATTGCCGCTCGCACGGAGCAGCGCCGTGTGGCTGACCGTTCAGTAATAGCACCCGTTCAGCGCCGATACCCGTCCGGCAAGGAGCTCAATCTGGGCATGCGAGAGCGCGCGGTACTCGCGCGTGAAATCGCGGATCTCATGGTCCTTAAGGTAGAGCTCGACGTCGAGATCGAAGAAGTTGAACACCTCCTGGGGGACCAGGCTCAGCGCGCGATGGATGTTCTTGTTGCCGTGGACCTTGTAGGGATCCGGGTCTGCAGGACCGAACGCGCCCGGCTCGATCGTGCTGACCCAGGCGATGTCGCGCTTGGCACCCGAAGGTCGATGCCGCATTGGCGCGCCAGGCCGGGGCGGCGGCAGCGCGCACTGCGGCAGTCCGAGCGACAGGTCGAAGGTATCGAGGGCCGTGATGACTGCGATGACACCGACCGTCTCGATGTACTCCTCCTCGGTCACTCCCCCCTCGAGCATCGAATGGAGCCATTTCCTCGTCAGGCGCCCGGCGTCGGTGACGATGCGATGCACGATCTCCACCATGGCCGGGGCCAGCGTGCCCAGCGAGTCGTGCTCACCGTTCACGGCGTAAGGCGAGAGCGCGTCCTGGCGGCGCTTGCAAAGCGCACAGTCCTGCGCGTGCCGCGCTTCGGAGGCGATCGCGAGACGCTGCGCGCCGGTCCACCACGTCCCGGGCGAGGCCAGTCTTTCCCATGCGCGGGCGCACTCGCGCGCCAGGCCTTCGCGGATGGGGATCGCCCCGGCGGGCGGCTTCGGTGTATCCGGCATGGCTGCTCCTCTTGTGCGATTCAGCGCGTGGCTGCCGGGTCTTTCTGCAGCGACTCGAACGACCTGCCCTCGATCAGTGCGATGGTGCTCCGGTAGCCGAAGTCATGCAGGCGCCCCACCACCTCGGCAAGCGCTTGCGGCGAGTGCCTTTGCAGGCCAAGCCCCTGGATGATGCGATTGTCGCAGCAGAACATGGCGCAGACCGAGGCCGCGTGATAAAGGGCTTCCTCGCTCCAGCCGGCCGCCGACATCGCCTCGGCATCGGCCGCGATCATCTTCGAAGGGGTCAAGGTCAGTTTGCGCAGGTAGGCGAAAACCGGCTTGAGGCGAACCTCCACCGGCGCGCTGTCGATATCGGCCAGCAAGCCATCGAGCACGCCGGGCGCGATCCCGAAAGACACCGCAACGGCTTCGTGCTCGCCGTGGCAGTAGCCGCACGCATTCAGCGCCGAGACGTAGGCTGCAAACAATTCACGCTCGCCGACGCTGAACGGCGAGGGGCCCCGCAGCAGTTCCTCGTGCCATTGCGCGAACGGCACGCCGATCGCAGGACTGGTGCGCAGCACGTCTTTGAGCACCGCGTCAGGCGGGAGCGATTTCAGGAACGGCATGAGACTTCCCCTTTAGTTACCGGCATGAGTACCCGAACCGCCCTCAGTCTGGGCGGCTTCAATGGCAGCATATTCCCCCGGGAGCCGCTTGGATCCTGGGGCATCAGCAATAAATGGCAGTATTGCCTGACCGCATTACTGCAGGTTCGGCTTCTTCAGGAAGTCGTTGCGGTCGGCCGACTTGACCATTTTTCGCAGCACGTCGCCGCCGCGCGAAATCATCAACGGCACCTCCACCCCCGCCGCGCCCAGCTTCCACGTGGCACGAAAAAGGTCCGCCAGCCCGCGTGCGCGGGTCGCATCCACGCCGAGCACCACATCACCCACGCGGATGCCGGCGCGCTCCCCCGGTCCACCGGGCGCGAGCTGCCCGATCACGAGCTTGCCTTCGGACTCCTGCGTATAGAGGCCGAGCCAGGGATGCGGCGGATGCTGGCTGCGCCCGGTCTGCAGCATCGCTTCCAGGATCGGGTTGAGCAGGTCGATCGGCACGAACATGTTGACGTGCATCGACTCGCCTTTGGATTTGCCGCCGGATTGGGACGTGGTCTCCTGCTCGATCAGCAGCGACCCGATGCCGATGAGGCCGCCCTGCGCATCGAGCAGCGCGGCGCCTCCCCACTGCGGATGCGCGGGTGAAGTGAACAGCGCCTCGTCCAGCAGGTACTCCCAGTAGCCCGCAAACTCGCGCCTCTCGATCAGGCGGGTCTTGAGCGCGTGGCCGCGGCCGCCATGACCGATCGCGAAGACCGCATCGCCGACCTTCACGTCGGCCGCGATCCCGCGTTCGAGGTGCGGCGCATCGAGCTTGCCAAGCGGCTGGATGAGGCCAAAGCCCGTGGCCTGGTCGTACGCAAGCGGGTATCCGGCCACGACCGCGCCCCTGTTGGTCGTGAGCCAGACCTGGGTCGCCTCGGTGATGAGATAGCCGATGGTCAGCACGAGGCCGTCCGCGCGGATCACCACGCCATAGCCGCCGCGCTCGGTGCCGAGCACTCCCGCTGTAAAGCCGTCTTCGGGAATCTCCGAGCGCACGAGCACCATCGCGTCCAGCGCACGCGACAGGTCGAACTGCGTTTCGCCGGACTTCGGCTGCAGTTGTTCGGGGAAGGACCACTGGCGGGATTCGGCCATGCCGGGATTCTGACATGCCTCGCCGGTCATATCGGTCACCGATCCACGCACGACGGGTCCTGGGCGTGCGTTATTCGTAGGGTGAACGGCGGCTTTGGCCGGAAGCGCTATTCCGCCTTGAGGTTCTTCTCGCGGATGATCCGGCCGTAGCGGGCGAGATCGGAATCGATCAGGGCCTGCAGCTCCTTCGGCGTGCTCGACTGCGGTACCGCGCCCTGCCCGATGAGCTTCTCGCTCACGGCGGGATCGGCCACGGCCTCGCGCACCGCAAGGTTGATGGCCTCGAGGATGGCAGGCGGCGTGCCCGCCGGCGCGAGCACCGCGATCCATGAGCCCGATTCGGATTTCGTCACGCCGGCTTCTGCCAGCGTCGGCACCTCTGGCAGCGCGGGGTTGCGCTTCGCGTGGGTCACGGCGAGACCCTTGAGCTTGCCGGCCTTGATGTGGCCGGAACCTTCGAGCACCGATGCGAACAGGATGTTCACGTGACCGGCCATGAGATCGACCATCGCGGGGCCGCCGCCCTTGTAGGGCACATGAGTCATCACGGTACCGGTCGATCCCTGGAAAATCTCCGCGGTGAGGTGCGGCGAGCCGCCGCTGCCCGAGCTTGCGAACGTGACCTGCCCGGGTTTGGACTTGGCGAACGCAACCAATTCCCTCACCGAGTTCGGCGGGAAAGCCGGGCTCGCCATGAGCACGAATGGCAACTCGCAAACCAGCGACACCGGCGTGAACGCGGTGTCGGGGTTGTACGGAAGTTTCGAGTAAAGCGCGGGATTGATCGAGGTAATGCCGACGTTTGCAATGAGCAGCGTGTAGCCGTCCGGCTTCGCCTTTGCGACCACCTCGGCGCCGAGAATGCCGCCGGCGCCGCCGCGATTCTCCACGAGCACCGACTTGCCCCACTTCGAGCCCACGCGCGCGGCCAGGATGCGCGCGGAGATATCGGTTCCGCCGCCGGGGGCGAACGGAACGATGAGCGTGACCGGCCGGGACGGGTAATCGGATTGGGCACGCGCATCGCGCGGGGCGAGCGCCGCGCCTGCGATGGCTAGCGCGAGTGCAAGGACGATGTGGCTCGAAGGGGACTGCGGGGTTTTCATGGGGAAGTCTCCGGCGATCTTGTGGTTGTTGGGCCGGCGAAACTTTAACTCATCGCCGCCAGTGGCGAGGATCACGACCACGAGGAGATCCCTCTGCGCGTGAAACAACATGAAAGAAATCATGCCGCCCTGAAACCAGCAAGGCTATATTTCCGGCTCGACGCGGTCGATGGCACTACTTCCGCGTACCGGGCGTTGATTGCATCGAGGAGCATTTGCATGTCGGATCGCGACGAGAGTTCGAAGGCCTGGAAAGTCCCGCCCAGCGCTTACATGGCCAGGCGGCCGGCCGAATACGCGCTGCCGAAGCAGCCGTTCTCCTGTTACGTGAAGATGCGCGACGGCGTGCGCATTGCAGTGGATGTGTATACGCCGCAGGGCGCGAAAGCGGAAACGAAGTTCCCCACCATCGTCGTCGCGACCCCGTACTACCGGCGCTTCAAGACCGAGGGGTCCGTGGCTGAGTACACGCCGATGGCCTTCCGCTATCGCGATGCCTTCGTGCCGCGCGGCTACGCGATGGTGGTCGTCGACGTGCGCGGAACCGGCGCGAGTTTCGGCACGCGCGACTCATTCCGCTCGCCCAAGGAGCGCGACGATTTCGGCCAGATCGCGCAGTGGATCGTCGAGCAGCCGTGGTCCGCCGGGAAGATCGGCGCCACCGGCATCTCTTACCCGGGCGCGGCGTCGCTTTTCCTTGCCGGCACCGGCCACCCCGCAGTGAAGGCGATTGCGCCGCTGTTCGCGGTCAACGAGATCTACGCCGAGCAACTCTACCCCGGCGGCATGCTGTCCAGGACCTGGACCGAGGAATACAACGACTGCTGCGTCTCGCTCGACCAGAACAGGACCGAAGCCATCAAGAAGTACGCCTATTTCGGCGACCCTGCGTTCCGCGGGCCGCATCCCGTGGACGAAGATCCCGATGGCACCCTGCTCGCGCAGGCGATGCAGGAGCACAAGCAGAACTTCAACCTGCACGACGCAGCGCCCGAGTACGCGTTTCGGGGCGAGGGCCTGTTGCACGACCCGGAGCTCACGCTCGATGCCTGCAGTCCCTACTCGTACTACAAGCATTTCGGCAAGGACGTGGCGATCTACTCGTGCTCCGGGTGGTTCGACGGCTCCGGCTACAGCAGCGCGGCCATCAGCCGGTTCATGACGCTCGAGCGGGACAATCACTTCCTCGTGCTGGGACCGTGGGATCACGGCGCCCGCACCAACGGCTCGCCGTGGCGCGACCGGCAGGCACCGCACTTCGAGCTTTTCGGCGAGGTGGTGCGGTTCTTCGATCACTACCTCATGGGGCGCAAGACCGGGCTGGACCAGGAACAGCGCATCCACTATTTCAGCGTGCATGCCGAGTCATGGCAGGCCGCCGATGCGTGGCCGCCGGTGCCGCGCAGCACTACGATGCACCTCGCGCCGGGCGAGCTTTCGGCCAAACGGGCGGAACAAGAGAAGAAGGTGGCGTACCAGACCGACTTCACCACCAACACCGGGCGCAACACGCGTTACGAGCGACTGGGGCTGCTCGACATCAAGGAGTACTACACGGACTGGCAGGGCCGCGACGAGCGGATGCTGAATTTCACCTCTCAGCCTTTCGAAACCGCAATGGAATTGACGGGGCACGTAGTTGCGCGCCTGACCCTTTCCTCGAGCGAGACCGACGCGGGCGTCTTCTTGTATTTGAGCGAAGTCGAAGCGGATGGCCGCACTCACTACGTGGCGGAGGGCATGCTCCGCGCGCTGCATCGCAAGACCGCTACGCCGCCAGCCAACTACGCCTGCGACTGGACTTACCGGTCGTTTCTGCGCAAGGATGCGCAACTGCTTGAGCGCAATGTGCCGGTACAACTCGAGATCGCGCTGTTGCCGGTTTCATGGACTTTCGCCAAGGCCAGCCGGTTGAGGCTCTCGATTGCCGGCGCGGATTCCCTGCACTACCCGCAAGTGCCGCACGGCCGGCCGCCGCGACTCGAGATCACTTGCGGTGGCGTGCAGGGATCGACGATCGAATTGCCGATGCGCAAGTCCATCACCAATTAAGGAGCCCGGAATGACGACACTGAAAGCAAGGTTGCTGTTCGCTACGATTGCGCTGGTCGCGGCGAGCGTGGTTCACGCGCAGCCGTATCCTTCCCGCGCGATCAAGATCATGGTGCCCTGGCCGGCGGGCGGCGCGACCGACAACGTCGCGCGCGTCGTGGCGCAAAAGCTCTCGCCGATCTTCGGGCAACCGGTCGTGGTCGAGAACCGCGCCGGCGCCACGGGCACGATCGGCACGCAGGCGGTGATCCAGTCGCCTCCCGACGGATACACGCTTCTCTTCATGGCGGCGAGCCTGCATACCTTCAGCCCGCACCTGATGAAGGACATGCCCTTCGACACGGTCTCCGACATCACGCCCATCTCGATGAGCGTGCTGTTCCCCTACGTGCTCGC
>Ga0163151_10006162_pt1 | contig 14769 bp, 13 predicted proteins | sample OliLakLV19MP5IB2_FD_145596 | JGI IMG/M metagenome (GOLD analysis project Ga0163151, IMG submission 145596) | Freshwater microbial mat bacterial communities from Lake Vanda, McMurdo Dry Valleys, Antarctica - Oligotrophic Lake LV.19.MP5.IB-2 | ecosystem: Environmental > Aquatic > Freshwater >...
ATCATAACGCTAAATCAAGATAGAAAATTTGCAGCTAACGTTGAATCTCAGTCGATACCGCCTTCGAGAAATTAGATTCCGAAACAACAAACTCGATTCTCAGTTGTGGCTGTCCGTCATTCATTCCGTGATGATGCGGTTGAATAGCCCTTGCCCATGAACGTTGAGATTTTCGACCAACATATTTGCGGCTCTGCCGTCCGCGCCGATGCTGAATCTAAGCCCACTCCTTCCAGTTAAGTTTTCGGTCTCTGCTTCGTAAGTAAAGATGTCGCGCTCATAATGCTTCATCGGGAAAGTCATTTTCCTAGGTCCGATCACCATTGCCAGATCACCATCTTTGTCGATAATCTCAAGTTCTCCAAAGAAGTCGTTCACATACCTGCCCGCGTATGCACCATTTTTCAAGGCGGCTGTTGCAGATGCTGGAGCTCGGCTATAGTCGTATCCCTGGCTGATACCGAGAGCCGCAGGGTCAGAGAAAAGCTGCTTGAATAGAGCGAACCAGTCTCTGCTTGTTTCGCCGTAGAGAACCAGATCTGTAAAAGTTGTAGCTAAACTTTCCGCAACGCCGATCGGATACGCGTTCGTCAGAACACAAATACCCACACTCTTGGCCGGCACCATACTCACTGTGGTGGCAGCGCCCATCGCAAATGCACCCGAGTGCCCCAAATGCAGTAGCCCGGCTTGATCATAGTTTACGTTTAAACCAAGTCCGTAAAAATCTGGCAGTCCGTTAGCAGGACTAAAATGCGTAAGTATCTGAGGATGGTGTGTTTCTTCCAGTGCTGCCGCAGAGATAATTTGCTTGCCGTCGTACTTGCCAGCAGCGATTTGCAGCCGCATCCAACGGGCCATATCATTGGCTGATGAGCTTACACCACCTGCTGGCGATTGCGCGTCCGGATTGCGTTGGTTATGGTGCACCCAAGCGCCGTCGACCAAAACGTGCCCGACAGCTTTATTCGTGCGCCCCCAAAAGTCGGCATAGCGCGCACTTGTAGAGGTCATGCCCAACGGTTGGAAGAGCTTCGCTTCTGACAGATCTTCCCAACCCGCGTTGCAAGAACGGGCCGCGGCGATGGCACCTTCACTGAATCCAAAATTCGTATAAGCATATTCTGAACGAAAGCTGCTATCCGGTTTTTGATAGCGCAAGCGATAGAGAACTTGTGCCCGATCGTAACCGATGTCCTCAAGCAAATCCCCGGCATGCTCGGGAAGCCCGCTGCGATGCGCGAGCAAATCACGTATGGTGAGCTCCCGGGTCACCCAGGGATCGTTCATTTGAAATCCAGGGTCGAGCTGACTTATTCGTGAGTCCCAGCCGACTTTTCCCTCGGATACGAGTGCTGCCACCACAGTTGAAGAAACTGACTTTGAAATTGAGGCTAGCTGAAACACAGTATCGGCATCTACCATTTCTGGCTTGCCAACCTCACGCGAACCAAAGCCTTTGGCAAAAACAACTTTGTCATCGTGCACAATAGCAATCGACAGGCCCGGGACAATCTTGTCGTCAACTTGTTTCTTCGCTAACTTTTCTATCGCTAAAATTGCGTTTTGAAGCCGCTCCTGGCTCACCGATGCCGACATCGAGCGAGAAGAATCTGTTTTCAGCGCCCGCCGCCCAGGGACGTCTTTGGTTGTCGCTGCTTGCGCGCTGATCAGTCCAGGCTGAAGAAGCAACACAGACATGCATGACAATACTCTTGCGATTTCAACCCGGCTCATTTCGACTCCCATGGTGCGTGATATTCGACCTTCGCCGCGCCGCAATTGTGTCATACCGCAATTCAATAGACCAGCAAGTGAAACCAAATAAGGACCGTGGCTTCCTTCTAATCTTGCCTAATAAAAGGTAGCTTGGGTGGCGAACAATTCGCGTCAAGAAGCATCCGCTCGCGCGCCAGGTAAGCACCGCCGAAGGCTCCGGCCGCAGCGCCAGTTGCCACCAGTCGGGAGCACTACTCTTGAGAATCTAATCCTGCGCCAGGACTTTTAACTTGCGCGCCAAGGCCTCCGCAGCCCAAGGATCAGCCGTCCAATCTATTCCGCGTTGGTCCGAACGCGCGCAGGGAAATGTACGCGCCTCTTGATTTATGTGAGTTGCAGCTGTGTCGCGGATAACGAATCCGTCGCATCCTGGGGCACATTGGCATGGCCTTTCTTTGGCGAAACCGGAACACTCCACACATACTGACTGCTCAGAGAATTCGCCCTCCTCCCAATTGGCTTTGCACGTCGAGCATTCGTGTTGAATCGGCACCAGCTTCGGATTGCGTTCCAACAATAAGTTGAATATTGAATCCCACTCCGCTTGCAAACGCCGAGCTACTGCTCCTCCCAAGTGACCACTTCGAATGGTCGTAAAGCTCCCGTCAGGACTAATCGCTTCCACTTCCGCCCAGAGGACGAAGTCCGTCTTACTGCCAGTGGCGATCATCACTCGCCAACTCGTTGGTTCCTGCTCCGATTGAACGACAGCTAGCCCATCTGCCGACAGCGGCAAGACTTCGTTGTGTGCGAGCCGCTCGACTGCAGTGGTGATAAGGGCCGCTAGTTCCACGTCGTCCTTGATGCTGATTTCAACGATCCCCGCCAGCTCAGCGTCACCACGTCCATAATTTACAAATTCGAAGAGAATCAATCCCGGAAAGAGCGGATCGATCAAGTCGTATATCGACGCCGTGATCTGATACCGGTCAAAAAGCTTACGGTTATTTCGATTATCTTCGGGGTTAGGCATTGTTTTTCAATCTTCTCTTGTCGGGCGGCAGCTGCAGTGCTGATGCTACCACTAAATACCCAGAGCGCACATCTTCAAACTAAGTGTGTGCTGCGAGGAGCTCTTTACGCACTGCTCTATTTTGGGGTTAGGTGTTACTCAAATAGTGCAAGTTTGAACGCTTGCCGCTTCGCAAACATTTCGGTTGGTCAAAAGGTTGTCGGAAACGCACCGTCAAGCGTTAGATCTGGGATCGAATCCGGCGTCAATCTGGCTAGTTTGAGGAGCAATTGTGCGCGCTCGCTAATTTCTCGGGTTTGATGCTTAAGTAGAACCTTAAACCGGGACGATTCCCCTGGCGCTTTTAAATCTTCCGACCCAAGTACCGGTTCGCCCGACGCAATATTAAGACTATGAAAAAGTGCCCTGTCGAAAGACCAGACAAGGAGCGCGGTATCAATCAACCAGGCCGGGAAGTTATCCATTTTAAGATGAAACTCGTCGACGGAGGCTTGCGGATGCCGAAACGGTGTAGATATAGGGTATGCGGCACCAATGCTATTCGCTAACAGTTCCGGCGAGCAGAGCTTATCGTAGTCGACCAGAGTTAGGCGGGGTTCCAATAAATTCCGGTTCCCTGACACAAGAATATTTTTCGGTTCGAGTTTTCCGTGAGCCAAATTGGATCTCCGCAAAGACCGTATCATTCGGCGGAATACTCTCAGCAAAGTATGATCGAAATCGGCTTTCGTGGTGCGCATAATCTGACCGAGGTTACGACTCTCCTCTACCCACGGCATTAGTACGCCTGGATACCATACGTCATCGATTTCTATGGCTTCGGCCAGCAGCTCGATTGGCAAAAGGGCATCAGTGACCTGTAAAGACTGCTCTATGACTCGAGCGGTAATTTCAAATCTGCGCACTGCAGAATCGATCGGTTGACAGAATAACTTCAATGCCTTGGCTTCACTGCGTATGGTGCAATGGAAAACGGCATTTATGTCACTATAATTGCTCGCCTGGTTTTTGTGGTTCTCAAATATGGCCGTTCGAAGATTGCCATTGCGAGCGCGAACCACGGAAACATACAAATGATGCGCATAGACCTGAGCAGAGGGCATCACATGCGGCACGAAAGCAATGTCGCGGATTTTGGACTGCTTCGTTGTAGTCCTGTGGCGTAGGCCAGGCCATATTTTGCTCCTTACACCGTCATCTTACCCACTCCAGGTCCGCCGGACCCTATCAGTGGAATCTTCGAAAGACTTCCAGGAGTTCGTAGTCTGCTAACATTGGTCGTTTTTCATGGTGGCTGCTTAGCTAACCGTCGAGTCGCCGTTTACCAAAGAATGCCTACAGCCGGAGCAATTATGATAAAACTTTGTCCATTCGCTGCCCAGTTAATGGTGCTTCTATGGTTAACAACAGCGAGTCGGGTTCATTCCGCTTCGCTATCGCCCTACGAGTTGGCTTGTGCCAATCTAACTTCCAGCGCAGGCAAGACGGCCGAGCATGATCGGCTCTGGCAATTGTTCGATATCAACTGGCAGAACCAGATGACGGAGTACCCGGAATGGGCAACTAGTGTCGGCTACCCGGGGCAAAATGGGCGCTGGACCGACCTTTCGCTGGAAGCCATTAACCGCCGCAAACGCGAGCTAGACGCGCCGCTCAAAGCTTTGCAGAGCATCGATCGGGCTAAGCTTAACCAAGAAGATCAGTTGAGCTATGACATCTTCAACTACCGGCTGCGGTCAGGGATCGAGGGACGAAGATTCCCTGATGAACTCATGCCTCTAAACCAGCTGGAGGGCATACAGGAATGTGCCGCCAACACGTTGACGGAGAACCCGACAAGCACGGTTAAAGACTACGAAGACATTATCTCTCGCTTGCGAGGAGTGCCAACGGTCATCGACCAAACAATGGTTCTGATGAAGGCTGGTCTTAAGGCAAAAGTTACACCACCGAAAATTACGCTACGCGACGTACCGCAGCAGATCAAAGCTCAAATCGTTGATGATCCGCTTACAAGCCCGCTACTTGAATCATTCAAGAAATTCCCCAGCACCATTGCGACTGCCGAGCAAGAACGACTGCGAGCCACCGCATCTGGTATCGTACGCGACGACGTGGTGCCCGCCTATCGCAAACTAGTGGAGTTCTTCGTCAACGAGTATCTTCCGGGAGCTCGTGAAAATCTGGCACTGTCAGACCTTCCCGATGGGAAAAATTGGTACGCGCATCGAGTTCGCGCAAGCACCACAACTGCTCTCACACCGGCCGAAATTCATGAGATAGGTTTGGCGGAAGTGAAGCGCCTCCGAGCGGCGATGGATGAGCTAATCACCAAAACAGGCTTCAAAGGAAGCTTTAAGGAGTTTTGCACTTATGTCCGGTCGGACCGACGCTTCTTCTTTGATCAAAAAGAGGAACTGCTTGCCGGTTATCGCGACATAGGAAAGAGAATCGACCCTGAGCTGATCAAGCAGTTCGGCAAGCTCCCGCGGCTGCCATATGGAATCGAAGCAGTACCATCCTTTTCCGAGAAATCGCAGCCTACGGCTTACTATCGGTCAGGGAGCCTTACGCCTGGCCGCGCAGGAATCTTCTGTGCAAATACTTATGATCTCAAAACGCGTCCAAAGTGGGAGATGGAAGCGCTCACCTTGCATGAAGCAGTACCTGGGCACCATCTGCAAATAGCGCTTTCGCAGGAAATGGACAATTTGCCGAAGTTCCGCAGGCACGGACACTTCACCGCCTACACGGAAGGCTGGGGATTGTATTCGGAAAGTCTCGGAAAAGACCTCGGCCTGTACAAAGACCCATACTCTCAGTTTGGGCAACTGACATATGATACGTGGCGGGCAACGCGACTGGTCCTGGACACAGGCATCCACTCAATGGGTTGGACAAGGCAGAAAGCAATCGACTTTTTCAAGGAAAATTGCGGCAAGTCCGATCATGATATCGAGGTCGAAGTCGATCGTTACATCGTTTGGCCCGGTCAAGCGCTAGCTTACAAAATCGGCGAGATCAAATTCCAAGCACTGAAGAAAAAGGCCCGTACCGAACTTGGCGAAAAGTTCGACGTCCGCTCATTTCACGATGCCATAATGAGCACAGGAGCGGTGCCGCTAGATGTTCTACAGACTCAGATGGAACAGTGGATCGCAGCCAAGGCAGCCTTGTCCTCAGCGAGTAGGCCTTAAAACGACGAGCGTGCCACTTCCTTGAAGTAATTCCGGAAAAGCGAGATGTGCATTTTAAACACACCATCATTTAGTTGCTCGAACTGATGATACTGAGGATCAGTTTTCAGCCTGAAACGTCTAGAATTGGCGCCGTGTGGATTTCTAATAGTGATCATGTTCGTCGCCGGATCGAAATCTGTGATGGTGTAGGCGTGATTGGGCTCCACCAGTTCTGGCGACGTCCCGAAGTCGTCTGCTGATTCGCAAACGATTGGATTTTGCGATTTGACAGCGTCTCGAATAAACGAAAGTACCGTTTGCTCAGTTGTACCTGCCTGCATTTTTTCTGCCTTCCTTCCCGTAAGGAAGGACAACCCACCTTCGATACTTTCGTCACTGTTAGCTTGCGTAATCTGCGCGCAATGAATCAGTGTTGCCCACAGCGCCTTGTCGTGCACTCTGCATGCCTCAATTTTTTGCTGGGTGAGAGTATACTCCAAGGCCTCGCCGGGAAAGCGCACAATGTAGGTACCTTGCCCGCCCGAACTGCGTATCATTGCTGCTATCAATTTCTGTCCGCGTGGAGACATCGCTAGAGCAGCCATTGAGCACTCTAGCCAGCTATCCGGATTCTGCCCAAAGTGGCTTATGCCCCCAACACCATCTTTAGAGATGTCCTCAACCGTGAACACCTGGTCAACTTTTTTTCCACCGCTACCCTTGGCCGACAGGGGTGATGCGCTTGCTGCGACTGTGGTCGAAGCAACGGCGCTCCCTTCCTGCTTCTTGAGAGCTTCCTTTAACTGCTTTCGTCCCTCTTCAGTCTGCATCAGCTCTTCAAGATTCTTGGTTTTCAAACTTTCCGGCAATTCACCTGATGCGCTCGCGGTACTAGACGCAGCGGCCGGGAAAAGTTTTAGTGCGTTAGCAGCTTCAGGACTTTTGGGAAAATTAGCGATGACGTATTGGCATAGCTGCTTTGCTCGTGCAACCCGGTTGCTACTTCTATTTGCTGCTGCTGCATAATAATAAAGCCGGGCGTTGGGAGTCGAAGTGCGAATCAACGCTTCAAATGCATCGGCTGCTGCGGCATACTTTTGCTGAGTACACAGCGCCCATGCATTTCGCAAGGCAGATTCGTCGACGGGACCGAGCGCTGAACCGGATAAGCAAGTTTGAGAAATGATTAGCAAAACAACGACAGCCTTTGCTAACTGTGGAACTCGGTTCCTTCCGAAGAGGGCACTTCTTTTTCTGTTCATCTCCCAATTCTCATATAAACGAGCGCGCAACTTGATCAAAGTATTGCTTGAAGAGAGACACGTGAATTTTAAACAAGCCGTCATCTAGCTGCTCGAATTTTTGGTGATTTGGGTCATTCTTCAGAGTAAAACGTTCGGAGTTGGCGCCGTGCGGATTTCTGATCTTGATCATCCCTTTTGCAGCATCGAAACCGACGATAGTATACGCGTGTCCGGTAACTACCAAATGTGGCAGTCCAGAGGTGTAATCCTGCGAGCCACAAACTATCGGATTTTGAGATTTGACTGCGCCGTCAATGAACAACGAGAGCTCTTGATCGGACGCACTACCAGGAGAGATATATTCTGCCGGCCGTCCGGTGAGGTAGCCTAGCCCTTCATGAAGCTGCCCGCCATTATCATCTGGAAACTTATAAGTTTGGGCGCACTCGATTAGCGTCGCCCACAACGCTTTGTCGTGCACACCTGTCTTCTCGAGCTTCTCTTCGGTGATGGTGTACTCTTTACCATCGCCAGGAAAACGAACGACGAATGTGCCTTCCTTTGCACCATATCGAATCATTTCCGCCATCAACTTTTGGCCGCGTGGAAGCATAGCCAAAGCGGACATCGAACTTTCGAACCAGCAATTAGGATAATACATTTGGTCTATGCCGCCAGCACCATCTTTGGCAATATCGGCAGTACTAAACACGCGTTCGCCTGATCGCCCGCCTTTGCTCTTGGCCATCATCGGCGATATTTTGGCAGCGGCCGACGCTGCTGCTGCTTCCTTTTTTGCGATTGCGTCCTGGACCGCCTTCCTTCCTTCCTCAGTCTTCATAAGCTCTTGAATGTTCTTGCCACGCAAAGATTCCGGCAATGTGTCAGACGCGCCTGCAGTATTAGACGCAGTGCCAGAGCCCGGGTACATTTTTTGGGCATAATCGGCTTCGGTCGTTGTCGGAAAGTTCGCAATCAAGTACTGGCACAATTGCTTTGCTCGTGCGTTTCGATTGTTGCCTCTGCAGGCTAATGCTGCATAATAATAGAGCCTGGCGTTAGGCGCTGAAGTGCGAATCAATGTTTCGAAGGCATCCGCCGATGCTGCTAATTTATGTTGGTTATAAAGCGCCCACGCACTTCGCAATGCAGTTTCATCTACCGGACCGAGGGCTGAAACAGCCAGTCCGGCTTGAGAAAGACAAATCGATACGGCGGCGACCTTTGCCAGCTGATTCCTTCGGATCCCAAGACGCTTCAAGTACTCGTTTCTAGCCATCACCTGACGCCACCACTCCGGTATAAGGCTCCTTTACCACAACCCATGTATTAACAAACAGGTCGACCCGATAAAGCGATCGTCATTTCACGATTTGATCACTGCGCATCAGTCATTCTCTGACGAAATACATTGGAGGACTTTGAGCAATGAGCGATCACGACGCATTTTGTGGAATGAACCATAGGTCACTTGCAAAAACACGCGCTTGATGAAGAGTCTCGATGGCACTCTTTCGAAGTGTACGCAACCAAGACTCCCGCGGAATGCGCCGCAAGTAACAGCGTGCCTCGATCGCCGATGTTACATGCCGTGTCAAAGTCTTCCGGACCAGGGTTTTTCAATCATCGAAACTATCCTTTACCCAGTTGGGATAAACAGGTAGCGCAACGAGAATGAACGTAAAAACGGAGGTAGTTGTCTATGAGATGGCTGGGTGCTGCCGTGACGTTGGCATTCTTAATGGCGGGTGCTTGTGTCGCCGATGCGGCTGCAGATGCAAGTGATAAGGGAAACAGCAACTGGTTGCTAAAGGAATACGGGGCGTCAGTGATATTGCGCACCAGTTCAAGTTATAGCGGCTGGCCCGCGCAGCGGATGATTGATGGGAATCCGCAGACATCATGGTTTTCCGCCGGTCAAGACTCCACAGCGCTGGGTAAAAGTCCATGGATTGAGATAGAGTTCCCTTCAGACGAGAAGGTCAGGCGGATCACTCAGTTAGGAAATAGAGAGCCGTCCTGGCGTGTCGGATATTCGATAACTTTAGTGCGCTTCGAACTTTTGGATAAGAGCGATAAGGTCCTTAAGAGTTGGGTTGGTGAGTCGACAAATGCAACTCACGATATCGAGTATTCGCCCAAAGCGCCAATCGCGCATGTCCGAAAAATCCGCATCACCAGCCTGCAAGACCAAGGCAAGCTCAATTCTTATGGCGATGTAGCAATAGGCGAGATTGAAATTGAGTGAGCCTTTCAGGGTTATGCTAATCTTGTTACTATGAAAGGCTGGCTAATGATTGTTGGCGGAGTTTTGGCGATCGTGCTGGCTCTCTTTCTATTGTGGAAGAATGCCAAATTCCCAACAAACCGCGAACAAGATTTCATTGTAGTTTTGCTTCCACTCGGATTACTCCTCTTCGGTCTTGCCACAAGCTTGATTGGAGTGGCACTTCTGGTGCCTCGATAAGTGCGCCATTCGGTCCTTGGACTGAATGGCGCTTCTCGTTCGAACTCAGTCCCGTGAACCCGGTCAGCGTTCTGTTCTGTCATCATGTATTCTACGAAATATGGACATAAGATTAATCGCTATTTTAGGGAATTTTTTCTGTAACTATAAACAACTATGGTTGCTACGATTAGGTCGCGTTAGATTCATCCACGAAGTAATCCGATGACAAACCACACTCCAATTCAAGTTCTATCTGTCGGCAGCAGTGCTGAAAGCAGTCTCGCTCTACATGCATTCTTCAATGAATCTCCGGATTTATCACTTGCAGATGCAGCAGCCAATTCAGCAGAGGCGCTGCAAAAGCTCAATGACAAACACATTGACGTAGTTCTCCTTGAATTAAGTTCGCAAGATTTGGACGGCATCGAGCTGACCAAACAGATCAGAAAATCGCATTCGCAGGTGCGGGTATTGATCTCCACTGCCAGTGATACGCCGGCAGATATTTTTGCAGCAATGGATGCCGGCGCCGATGGCTATGTACTAAATGGAAATCCTCCCAAGGGTCTCAAAATGGCCATCAGCAGCGTCAAACTGGGCGCAGTCTGGCTTGATCCAGGTATTGCCAAACAGGTGTTAGAGGTCATGGTAACTACAGCAAGCTTGAGTACAGCACGAGTTTTGCCGACAGGATTATTGACCTTGCCACTAATGCCGCATGAAAAAGAAATTCTAAACGAAGTGGCAGCAAGCGATTGCGTAGACGGCGTCTGCCTGGTTAATCCGGATTTCGTGAGAAAGCTAAGACGACTTGCACGACCCTCCGCGTAAGATCGTGATCTGCGAGCCAATCGGATCTGTGTATTTACGCATTTACAAGGTCGCTATTCGAACCTAGGCTCTTAATTGGAGTTTCGAGAATCCATCGTGGCGGCGATTGATCCATCATCTCCGATTCTGGAGGCCAACAATGGCGCTAAGTACTTTCGAAGCTCGATTCCCTCCTGAACGTTCTGACCAGGCATTGCGGAACGAAGAAGAAATTGACACCAAAGAGCCATTAAATCTAGTGGCACTCTTTCAAGAAAAATCCAGTCTTACTGCAGAAGCAGCGTTCATAAGCCATCGTGATCGCAGACCTGACGTGGCGGATGCCAAAGCCGCTCTTTCAAAAACCTTGCCCGCCGAGACTTCGCTCAAAGACGGCGATATTATTTTCCAGTCGTCATCAGCATTTGACGAAGCCAAAGCTATTCAGATTGTGTCGAAGTCGCCAATGACTCACTGCGGCATCTTATTCAAAGAAGGCAAGGACTGGTATGTCTACGAAGCTGTGGATCCGGTCAATAAAACATTGTTGAAGGATTTTGCGAAAACAGCAAACGGCGAAACGTACGCGGTGCGCCGCTTGAATGATGAGGCTGCGCTCACCCCTGACGCGCTGAAGAAAATGCGCGAGTACATGGAAGGCAACGTCGGCAAACCCTACGACCACAAATTCGGTTGGGGCAACGACAAAATGTACTGCTCTGAGCTAGTGTGGAAAGCGTACTACGAAGCCACCAGACAGAAGATTGGCAAGGTCAAAATGGTCGGCGACTTCGACTTGACGGACCCTCTTGTAAAACGCCTCGTCGAAGAGCGCTATGGCAAAAATGTGCCGGTGACCGAACCGACAATAACACCTGGTGACGTGTTCAATAGCAGGCGCTTGAAGACGATAAAATAAACTCTCGGGTTATCGTGCTGCCAGCCTGTGATATCGCTTGTTCAAACCATGTTTACAGGTTGAAGTCGATATCGTTCGCCTCTCTAATCCGACAGCGATCCAAACATTGTTTACCCATTGGGTGTTTCAGGCTGGCAACACTGGGGTATTGAGACAGTGGTTCAATATCACAGTGAGGTTGCTGTTTTGCGAAATTTTTTTTGCCGGCCACCTGTAATTGCCTTGTTGTTGATTCTGCAAACATGTTGCCCAATCGGTCGGGCACAGGCAGAAGAAACAACGCCGGTTTTTGAATTTGATTGTGTAAGTTTTGAGGGACGTTTCCTGGCCAACGCACCAATCAAAAAGAAGGTTTACCCCGGTTTGGCAGTGGATGGCACTATCTGGTCGATAGCACCAGACACTAAGCGAGTACTAGTCACTCGAATTTTCTCAGGCGAGGCTGCCGAGAAGGCTGGTGTAGAGCCCGGAGACGAAATCATCAATGTGAACGGCTACTCGACAAACGGATCGCAGATACGCGAGCTGTTTGCTTCCTACCACATGTACGATCCGAACACACTAACCGAGACTTTGATAGTTCAGAAGAAGGATGGTACCCAGAAAACGCTTAAGTTGCAGTTACTCACTCTGGACAAGTGTAACGCCGAAGAAAAGCGTGCTTGGTTGGATATCTACAAGAGTTTGGGTTACTGAGGCCCTCAAAAGACATGACACAGATGTTAAACAGAAAAAGACGCTTGGCATACCCGTTCCTTATTGCGATGCTCACAGCATCACAGTTCGCCTCGACAATTGCCGCAAGCGCAGCGGCGGAACTGCCTGACGATTGGCAAGAACGCATCAAGTTAGGTGTGCGTGCGTACGATACAGGCGACAATCCACGTTCATTTGATACTTTCTCGAAGTTGATGATTGAAGGAGGGAAAAAGTTTGGCCCCTCCGACGGGCGAATGGTTCGTCTCTACACAAACATGGGAGAAGTCTATAACGAAGAGAAACAGTACCAATACGCCGAAGACTGCCTCAAAAGAGGTCTTAACATTGCCCAGAAAGGCTATGGGCAAAACTCTCTTCAGTCCGTCCCCGCTCTCATTAATCTCGCTCAAACGTACGTCCATCAAGGCAAAGACGCTCTAGCCCAGCCACTTTTCAAACAGGCACTCGCCATTGTTGATAAACCCGGCGATGAGAAGCTGTTGCCTTACGTGGTGGTCGTTGAAACGGATCTAGGAGCCATGTATTTCGCGCAAGGTAACTATGCATTTGGCGAACCGCATTTTAAGCGCGCATTACAGGTAGCTACAGAGTCCCTTGGTGCCAGTCACAAATGGACAACGACCATTGCCGGCATGTACGCCTCTTGCTTGCGCTCAATGGGTAAATCGAAAGAAGCTAAAGCAATCCAACAAGCGGCAGTTGCTAAGGCCAATGAGACTCAGAGCCCAATTGCTATTTGGAACAAACAAATTGTTCTGGCCGATGAAGCCGTGGCCGGCAAACGATTCTCCGACGCGGAGGCGGCGCTGAAATTGGCTGTGCAAGCCCTTCAGGAGCTAACCTCAGAACCTATGCTCCAGGTTCTGACCCTCACAAGATACGGACAGCTGTTACTTATGCAAGACATGCCTGCACAAGCTGTAGAAAAGTGGAAAACTGCGCAGGCTCTTGCCGACTCGGTTTTGGGCTTGGAAGATAAGGCCGTTCTAGACCATGCTAAGCAGTTAGCTGACCTCGAAAGAAGTCTGAACCAATATCGCGAGGCAGAACCACTTTATTTCCGCCTGATGACACACTCTGAGAAACAATTTGGCCCAGATAGCTCCGAATATGCGGCGGCATTGGCAGATCTAGCCGGACTGTACAATAGTTGCGCCCAATACCCAAAGGCAGTTACATACTATTCAAAACTGCTTGCATTGCAAGAAAAACAATCCGGGTTAGACAGCGACAAACTGATACCAAGCCTGGTTGCCCTAGCAACTGCGGTGCAGAACAACACACAGCATTTTTCCGAAGTCAACGTGAAGGCCGAGGCATATCTAAAGCGCGCTGCAGAAATTGCCACCAAGCACTTTGGCAAGAACTCGAAGGAGTTGGCTGCCGTCCTGGATCCTCTCAGCCACTATTACCAGAGGCGTCTGGAGTGGGACAAAGCAGCTAAAACCTGCACCCTAGTCATCACCGCCGACGAGAAGAACTTCGGACCAAACAGCGCAGAGACCGTAAAAGCGCTCGAGCATTATGCGGTCGTCCTCAGAGCGGCCGGGTTGCGAGACCAAGCCGAGCCGATCGAAGCGCGCATAGCCAAGATAAAAGGCACCAAGAGTGCATCTGACAATTAGCGCTTCACTCGTTGTCTGCTTCCCAAAGCTTCATTGGCGCCACGCGCCTTGAAGTGGAGACACTAGGTGTCCTTGAAGCTTGCACTACAGAAGGCTGCTTGATGGACTTTCTGGGTCTGCTGGGTCTGCTTATCGGATTGGTAACACGCTTGCTGCTTGAGCTGACGTCTGGTCTTGCCGTGGATTCCCCAGCGCCATTGGGAACCTGCTTAGGCCCGAACATCACATAAGCACCTACGGCGGCGGCTAGAACAGCTACCAAGAGCCCGAAAGGGATTGAGGAACCTTTCTGCTCGCCTATCTCGCCAGTATCGTTGCTGGCTTGCCTTGTTGGTCCCGCTACCTTTGTATTCTGAGGCTTGCTAAGCATTTTGTTCAGGCAAACCGGACAATGTGGAGCATACAGCGTCATCGAGTGCCCGCAGCTTTCACATGAATATCCTTGATTCCCAAGGGAACCAGATAGTCCCATCCTCTGAACCCCCAGAGCTACTGGATTCATTGTACGTTATTTCGGAAAACAAGCGCAACGTGCTCGCGCCATCAACCTTGAAGGGACAATGTGGCGGTAGCGAGCGCTATGAAATGTCGGCGATTGTCAGTAGAAGCAACTGTTCAAGTTGAAGGCCGCGACGTCCCTGTTTTGATCATCACCACTTGCTCACACTTGTTCGCTACATTGATGCAACGGCAGATCAGCCGTTGCTACTAACTTACTAAGAGTACGAACTGCCAATGGCGCCCAACGAAGCTGCGATCAATCACCACGCACGCGAACTAGACGACAATTTCGGGACCGGTGCTGAACAGAACCCGCCATTGATTCAGCAATTAGACATGCGCGATGCGTTGGCAATAATTCGCGGTAATGCGTCAGCGATAATTCGTGGTGATGCGTCAGCGATAATTCGTGATGATGCGCCAGTACGTCCTGCAAAAATGGAGTGGGCAGAGCCAGGGAAGACTCGCCATGAGCAGATTACTATAGACAAAAAACCACGCGACTACTGGGTGCACTTTCCCAAGGATTACGATGGAGTTGCGAAGTTGCCTGTCGTACTTGTTTTTAAT
>Ga0163151_10006163_pt1 | contig 14768 bp, 9 predicted proteins | sample OliLakLV19MP5IB2_FD_145596 | JGI IMG/M metagenome (GOLD analysis project Ga0163151, IMG submission 145596) | Freshwater microbial mat bacterial communities from Lake Vanda, McMurdo Dry Valleys, Antarctica - Oligotrophic Lake LV.19.MP5.IB-2 | ecosystem: Environmental > Aquatic > Freshwater > Lake...
GTCCTCTCCTTTCTCTCAATTTGGAATGTTTGGAATGACCGTGTTTAACATTCTCTGTGCTATTGCTTCTTCTTTTTTCTGTTTTAAGATTGCACAAAAATTAAATTTAAAATACCCTTTCTTGGCTATCCTTTTTTTATGCTTTACTCCTATTTATTTTCCTACAATTAATAGCGGGCTAACTGAACCCTTTTTCGGGTTTATCTTGATCTTTTCTATTTATTTAATTTTCAATAAAAATTTCTTTTGGGCCACATTATTAATTTCGTTTTTACCTTTTGTAAGGTCGGAAGGGTATTTGATTTTTCCTCTTTTTTAGCTGTCCTCATTTATAGAAAAAAATGGAAGTCCTTTCCTATACTCGCTTTTGGAACAGCGTTCTACACCATCGTTGGTTCTTTTCACTACAATGATCTTTTCTGGCTAATCCACCAGAATCCTTACAAAGGACTTAATTACAATATATATGGACAAGGTGAATTTTTGCATTTTATAAACGAATACGACCTTATTCTTGGTGCAAGCATTGGATTATTATTTCTCTTAGGGCTTCTTTCCGCAGTATTTCTTTTTGTCCAAAAAAGAAAAAATATTTATACCGAAAATGATATAAATGCGTTTAATTTTGAGGAGCATTTTTTAATCTATGGTTCATTCCTTGCGTACTTTTTTGCTCACACCATCTTCTGGTGGAAAGGGATGGGAAGCTCACTTGGTTTAATTAGAGTTATGGCAGCCGTCATTCCATGCTCTGCACTTATCTGTTTGAGAGGGTTTAGTTTAATAATGTTACCTGTATTTGTAAAAAAAAAACTTGTTGAGTGGTCTATTATTATTACCCTTTCCAGCTATATTATTTTCAGCTGTTTCAATTATGAATTTTTTCCTTATAAATTAAATGCCGAAACAATTGTACTAAAAGAAGCTGCAGATTGGTATAAAGCATCTTCCTTCAAAAACAAAAAAGTGTATTATCTCTATCCATATTTGGCTCAAGCGTTAGATGTTGATGCTTTTGATGAAAGCAAAGTTGGTGAGCTTTGGGGCTTATATCCTTCTCTTAAACAGTGGGGGCCGTCTGTTGTTCCCGATAGTAGTATCATTTTCTGGGACGGACATTTTGGACCAAACGAAGGGGCAATTGCCTTAGATACAATTTTAAAAGATCCAATTTTTGATTTAGTAAAAATTTTTAAGCCCAAAACGGCTTTTCAAACATTGGGCGGACAAAACTTTGAAGTTTATGTTTTTATGAAATTGCCAAAACCGAAAAGCCGTTCGAATCTTGCGGCAGAATTTTATGATTTAGAAATGTCAAACAAAGCTTTAGAAAACACCGTTACGATTTCTAACTCAGCAGCATATTCTGGAAAAAAGTCATGCAGACTTGCTAACGATGTTGAGTTTGGAGTTAACATCATTCGAAAGCGTACAGAAATTCCATTAAACACAACAGAAGTGGCGTTTACTTGTAAACTACTTGACGACACAAAAGCTTCTGTAGACGCAAAAATAGTTATGGTAATAGATGATAAAGATGGTAAAAATTTATATTGGGCGGGTGTTCCTTTCGAAACAACAATTATAGATGGTTCGCCATGGAAAAACAGCTCAGCTCGTTTTACTTTAAACGCAAAAACATTTCCAACTGAAAGCATTATAAAGTTTTATGTGTGGAACATTGCAAAAAAAGAATTTTATATTGACGACTTGGAAATAATTTATTGGGGCTGGAAATAATTTATTTTTTTGATTCTTCCTCAACAATCCACCTAGCATCATCTCTCAAAGCACTATCAAGCGTTATCCCAATTTTTGTTGCTTTTTCGGTCACTGATTTTAACCACTCTGGATTTGCATTTATTTCTTTTACCTTTTCGGTTATCTTTTCCCTCATCGTTTTTTCTCTCGCTGGCAATTCAATTTTTAATACAAATGCTGCGTCTTCTCTTAAGGCAGCCTCTTCTGTAATTCCTTTTTCTACAGCTTTTTTCTTAATCGATTCGTACCAATCAGGAATTGCTATAATTGTTTTTATTTGCTTTTCAATTTTCCTTTCTGTGTCAATCTGTTTTAGTTTGGTTGTGGCTAACTTTGATTCTAGTTCATCGTCCACATCTATATAGGCCCAATCATTTATAAAATTAAGGTGTGGCGTTAGTGAATCTATTTGATGTTGCGACAAACCAAATTTTTGAAGGTTTGCCATGTGTTTTCTATGTGTCAAGAACTTTGTTATTTCTCCGCTCTCTTTCATAAAATAGCTTGGCGATTCAGCTGCGATATCCATTTCTATTCCTCCAGCATATCTAGAATTAAAAATAATTGGGTCGGGGTGATACAATTGGGGTACATGAGAGAGCACCCAATTAGATAATGGTTTTGGAGTGTTGGTAGACCAGTCAAATTTTTCTCCTTTTTGATGATATACAACTGTTGCTATCTGACTTATTACCACAAGTGCTATAAACCCTTTTTTCAATTTAGTATTTCTTACTTCCATAAAAAGAAAATAAAAATGTATTAGAACAATTCCTCCCACATAAGTCACATACCTGTTTACTACTGCTTGCCCGTGATTCCAATTGTCTATTGTACTTGCTCCACATATAATTATAATTAATGCAGGTAAAATGAGCATGTCCCACTTGGTCTCTTCGTATCTTAATTTTAATATCTTTTTGAAATACAAAACAAAGTATGCCAACAATACCAAAGGCAAAGCCAAAATCATCCCCTGATTAATGTCAAAGAAAAACCCAAACACTCTTGTCCAAGTAATGTGTGAGGTGCTTAGCGCTCCTTGATAACCAATTAGGTTAGTTGTTCCATAATGGTAATAATAAAAGAGAGGTGGTGCAAGAATAAGACAAGAGCTAAAAAATAATTTTAGTGCGTTTTTAATATTAAAGCCTTTTTCAAAAAGCACAACTATAGACAGCATAACAGGAAGTACTGCAAGCGGTTGATTTTGCATAGATGCGATGGCAAGAAGCAGAATCCCTGTATATCTTTTTTCATGAAAAAACAGCCACAATCCCATCGTGGCAAAACAAACCGTAAACACTTCAGGGTGTGGCCAACAGAAGTACCAATAGTTTGTAGAGTAGAAAAACAATAAACAAAATATTCCTGTTTCTACAAAATTAAACTTCGATGTTTTAAAAAAAACAAAACAAGAAATAATAATTAATAAAAAATTGGTGATGTGAAAAATAAAAATTGGATTAAAAGGGAAAATTGCACAAAGGTAGCGAGCCGGTAAATTTAACAAAGAATAAAACCAAAAGTGAGCACTGTGCTTTTTTCCTTGCTTATCAACAAAAAAAGCATACTTATAATCAAGGTTTTTTAGGTCTTGCTTTTGCAAAAAGACTCCAACGGCATCGTAATAAAATGCCTTTTCATTTTCTTCCCATTTATTTGTTTTTACATACGCTTGTTTAAATGATTCATAATCCGACACTTTTACTTCGGGACCAAAATGGTTGCAAAAGGCCTCTGTCATTAAAGTGTATTCAATTGCATCTCCTGTTGGATATGGCTTGGGCTCCGATTTAATTCTTGTAATTGCAAGCGCTATAATTAAAATTAGAAAAAGTGTTTTAATTAAATCTAGTGGCCAATATTTTAATTTAGTCCCTTTTATCATGTAAACAAAAATAGCTGAATATTTCTTTATTTATACTTATTATTGATTTCTTTCGTTACTTTAGGCTTCGCCTATTTGTCCCATATCCAATGAGCATAACCAACATATTAAAAAAAGAATCTTTAATTGTCGCTTTTTTAATTGCATTTGCTGTTCTTTATTTTCATTTCACCCTTCCAAAATATACCAGTCCAGCAAACAATGAACTTGCTTGGGATCTCCTTTCTTATTATCTCTACTTACCTCTAACATTTATACATGGCGACATCGGAATTAATGATCCTAATTATATTCAGCACATTTTTGATCAATACCATTTTTCTCCTGCTTTTTATCAAGCAGCACAAGCACCCAACGGAAACTGGGTGATGATCTATACCGTGGGAATGGCTATTTTATATTTGCCCTTTTTTCTAATCGGACACGCCTGGGCTACATTGGGCGGCTATCCGACAGACGGCTTTTCATATCCTTACCAGTTTTGTGTTTCATCTGGAATGATGCTTTATGTAATTGTGGGGATTGTGTTTATACGAAAATTTCTTTTGCTACTTTTTAACGAACGTATTGCTTCATTGGTAATGATTGTTCTTTTGTTGGGTACAAATTATTTTCGTGAAGCAACCGATTATAACATGGGACCGCATGCTGTGTTGTTTACCTTTTATTGCATTCTTATTTATTATACCATTAAGTGGCACGCTACTCCCAACTGGAAATATATTATTCCAATTGGATTTGCTATTGGCTTTCTAACACTCATTCGCCCTACAGATGGGATTTGCGTGCTTATCCCACTATTGTGGAATATAAAGGGAAAGCAATCTTTTTTAAATAAAATAAATTTGGTTAAACAAAATTACAAACATGTTCTACTGCTATGTTTTGTGCTTTTTTTAGTTGGATTACCCCAATTGATTTATTGGAAATATCAAACAGGCTCTTTCTTTTACAATAGTTACTGGAACCAAAACTCCTTTGACATTTCTGAATCTCACTTTTCAAAAGTGTTTTTCAGTATAAGAAAAGGTTGGCTGGTTTATTCTCCGTTAATTGTTTTGTGTTTCCTTGGATTTTTCTTTTTGGGAAAAAACTTATTGAAGAATGCGCGCCTTGCTATTTTCGTTTTTATTGCATTGAATGTTTTCCTATTAACACATGTCCCCGTTTGGTTTAATGCTGGAAGTTTCGGGCAGCGCTTTATGGTTCAGTCTTATGCCGTTTTAGCAATTCCTCTAGGTGCGTTCATTGATTATATTTATAACAAACGTTTGTCGCTTAAAATTGGTTTTGCAGCAGCTTGTTTGTTACTGATCTCTCTCAACCTTTTTCAAACTTGGCAATTTGTAAGATGGATCATTCCCGGAGATGGCATGACTTGGCAATACTATAAATACAGCTTTTTAAAAACCACCCCTTTAATAGATGATGAAAAATACATGCTGGAATTACAAAGAAGCTATGATCCAAATGAAAAATTTAATGACACAAGCAATCATTATAAAAAGCAGTTTCTGGTATATCATAACATGGACGGACTTGAAGGGCCTCAAGATACATCTGTAATTAGCTCTGCCCACTTTATAACAGGTGGTCACTCATATCGCTTATCAGAAAATGTAAACTACTCGCCTGGCATTGATATTCCTTTCAATAAAATAACTTCGAAAGATCACGCCTGGATTCGTTTTTCGTTTTGGTTCTATGCAGTTTCCCCTTTAGAAGAAGACAGAGCAGATGTTGTCATTGTAACGAATCATCGTGATAAGCCTTATCAATATGTTACGTATCCATTGGAAAATAACAGTTATAAACTTAATAGATGGACCAAAATGACGGTTGACTACTTAACGCCTTTGCTTCAAGGTGAAGAAGATAGAATCACAGCTTATGTGTGGTATAGAGGAAAGAAAGAATTATTTGTGGATGACGTTTCGGTTGAAGCATTTACTACAAAGTAAACTAGGAAAACACATTGTACTTAAAAATGCACCACATCGCACGGAAACCATCTTTCCAACCAATTTTTTTGCCTTCTTCATAGGTGCGTCCATAATAGGAAATTCCAACTTCATAAATTCTCACTTTGGGAACTCTGGAAATTTTTGCGGTTACCTCCGGCTCAAATCCAAAACGTTTTTCTTTCAGTTTTATGTTTTGAATAATTTCCGTTCTGAATAATTTGTAACAGGTTTCCATGTCCGACAAGTTCAAATTGGTGAACATATTAGATAAAGATGTCAGAAATTTATTTCCGATGGTATGCCAATAAAACAGGATTCTATGTGGTTTTCCGCCTGCAAAACGAGAACCATATACAACATCTGCCACACCTTCTACAATTGGTTTTAAAAGAATATTGTATTCTTGTGGATCGTACTCCAAATCTGCATCCTGAATGATCAAACACTCTCCTGTTGCCAAAGAAATTCCTTTATGCAAAGCGGCTCCTTTCCCTTGGTTGTATTCCTGATTGAACAAACGAATGTTGTGCTCGCTGTGTTCTGAAATGTATTTTTCTATCGTTTCTTTTGTCGCGTCTTTCGAACAATCGTTCACAATAATAATTTCCTTTTGAATATCATTCATAAGCTTCACCGCAATCACTTTATTTAAAATATGGTGAATGGTTGCTGCCTCGTTATAAGCAGGAATAATGATTGATAGTTTATTTACTTGCATTTGTGGTTTAAATAATTGTTAAGCAATTTACTTTTACTTCTCAAGTTTCTCGACTCCGCTCGAAATGACGTTGCGCGTGTCACTTCGAGCGGAGTCGAGAAGGCGCGAAATCCTACTAATTCTCCTCCACAAAATCTACTTTTACATCATCCATAAAAACTCGTGTTTTGGCTGGATTCCAAAGATATATTTTTAAAACATACTTTTCGTCTTTTATTACAGGAAGATCAACTGCTCCGGAAACTTTTTCCCACTTGTCATCTCGTATCGAATCCTGTTTTATTTCTTTCAGCAAGCCCCAGAAAAATGGCTTTCCATCCGGTTTTGTGATGGTAACTACCAGCTTTGCATTTGCCGGAAGCTGATCAACATATTTCCAGAAAGAGGCTTTGAGAACAACCCCTTTCTTATTGTAAATATAATCAAGATTTGTCACTGTAAGGCTGGAACTGAATTCAATCACACTGTCCACCATTGCAACATACAAAGCCGAGTGAGCTCCGCAATGAGGCTGAACAATGTTGTTATTGTCCCATACGGGCTGCAGATTGTCGAAGCCGGTCGCAAAGCTTTTTAAAACTGTTCCTTTAGTTTGATCAAACAATTCTTCGGGTTCTCTCACTCTGAAAGCTGTTGTTATTGCTGCATTTCCTATTGTTGCAGAATAAACCGCTCTTCTGAACGCGTATTCTTCTTCTCTGTGCCATCTGTAATCGGCAATAAAATAATCTGCTATTTCAATCGTGTCCACATAATCCAATCGCGCTCTTTGTTCTTTTGTTAAAATTCTCTGGTTTAATTTGCCGGGCATGTTTTCGGCAAACACTTTTATAATTTTTGCGCTGTCGTTTGCCAATATTTTTTCCAACACTTCTTTGTTTCCAACACCCCAATAATCAAATTCAAAATTGTTTTTTATTTTTTCCATGTCTGTTCCTAAACAAGAATTAAAATAAAGGTTTTGGTAAGGGTGTATTTTAATCATCTTATAAACAACGCCAGCAAACGATACAAACAACATTAAATTTAATGCATACAGCACAACAATTCGTTTTTCAAAAATCTTTCTTAGTGCTTGCCATCCAAAAAGTGCAATTAAAATAAATCCTCCATTCATAAAATACAAGTGGCGGCCTGTATCAAACGATCTGCTTTTAAATACAACAATGGCTATCAATGGAAATAAAAACCAGATAAGGGCAATCGTTTCATACTTTTTATTTGCTAGAAACAAAAACGGGTTTTTTATTCCAGCCCACAGCAAGGTAATTGTTCCAACTAAAAACAATACAGAATAAATAATGGGCTTGGAAATAAATATCCAGAAAGGGACATAATGTCTTGGAAGTTCTGATGCGTTTTGTTGTATTCCAAAATAAAGCACTTCTCCATCCCAGGGATAAGAACTATTTTCTTTTAAGGCTTCGATAAAATGGTAAATCGGGTCGAGCCACAACACTGGCCAAAACAGAATAACGAATGGAATAAGTGCAATAAAATAAAATAGAAAAGATAAAGTGTTGGAACGAAATTTCGTTTTACTCTTAACTGCTTTTATGCTTGCTATTAAAAAAAGAAACCCAGAAATAGCAGGAAGTAAAATTCCGATTATTCGGATATCAATGGTAATAGCTGAAATTATAGCATAAATAAAAGCTCGTTTGTAATTCGGTTTTTCATGAAAACAAAGGAGAGCATAAATGCTTATCGTAAAAAAGGATAAAAAAACAGCGTCCTTGGAATTGTAAAATGCATGCGCAAAAATGTGTGGACTCAACATATACATCAAAACGCCAACAAAAGCGATTCTCCAGTTGAGAAATATTTTTTTTGCTGCTAAATAAAAAAAGATGGAGGAAATAAAGAATGCAATAAAGATGGCCAAGTGGCGCATTAAAAAAATGTCTCTCCAATCGGTTATATTAAACGTCTTTTCTATTCCAATAAGCAGCAGCTCAAATGCCGGACCGTGGTATTTGTCTATTCCATTTAAAAGAGTTGCTGTATCGTTGTGAAAAATGAAGTTGAAGTTTGCTTGCCCATTGTCGAACCACTGTGCGTATTCATCCCAGGACATTCCGTAATCTTTATAAACACTTAGGCCAACATAGAAAAATAAAAAAAAGAATAGAAAAACAATTTTTCGATTGTTTTTTTCTATCGCTTCGTTTAATTTTTTTAGTGTTATCATTTTATAAAATCAATTCTTTATGGCTCACTCAACCACTTAAGTTCCATTTTTTTTACAGAAAGTGAATGTTTGTTTTGATTCCAAATATATGCTTTCAGCTCGTCTCCCGCCTTTGCTTCTTCCGGCACTAAACTGGTATAACTGATATCAATCCACTCGTTTGAGTTTTTAACAAAATCCTTAACATAGGCCCGTTTCCAAAGATAAGCTCCGTCTTTGTTCTCAAAAGAAATAATCATAATCAAATCGCAAGTTGCTGCATCTGGTGATGAAACAGTCGCTTTAAAAACAACTTGTGCTATCCTGTTGGGTTTAATGCTATCGTTAATTATATAACTAAACCCTTGAGCATACTCTGTTTTTTCGTCAATTGTATAAACTCCTTGTTTTGTTTTTACAAAATCGTGCTCTTGTAAAAAACATACTTTGGTGAGATTCGGAGGCGTTTTTGGTTTTCCAAAGATATTTCCTGTAATTGGGTAGGTATTAAGCACCACCATGGAATCGGCATTGGCAGAGGTAAATTCTTCTTGTTCAAGATATAAATAATCAAATAAAAAATTTGCTGAAGCATTTCTTTCAACTGTGTTTATCCAATTTAAATTATCAACCGCTCTGTAATAATTAATCGGTTGATCAAAAGAAAGCGGAATACAAATATCGATGCTGGTTTTTTCTTTGGGTATTTCTACTACCTTTTTTAAATCAGATAGCATTTGTTTCACATCGGCATTTGATTTCCATTCCAACACATAATTTAAATTAAAGGCCCAGACAAAATGAGTAAGCACAAACAGGTTTATCACTAAAGACAAAAAGACTACTCTTGTGTTTTGTTTTGCCAGTTCATTTATAAAAAACACCAACAAGAGATTAAACAAAACAACAAAGAACATTGCTGTTCTATCGATTAACAATAGTGTACCTAAAAAGTGATGCTGCACAAGTGTTGAGAGGGCACAAAACAAGATCAAAAAAAGCAATGCCCCTATAAACAAAAGCGAAGAAGATGTTTGTTTTTTAACACTTTTGTAAACAATAAAAACAATTGCCGCTGCAATAATCAAAAACAAAAAACCTTTTGCTGCTTGCTGAAAAATGTGTGGATAAGGAAGTCCGTAAAAACAGCGGTCTGTTATGGTAGAAATCGTATCAGTCCAAAATCCGTTTTTCCCACCATAAAACAAAGCCTTTGCTTCTTTTAGTTTCATCGCTATGGGAACAAGAAACCATAAGGATAAAAAAACGATTACAGAGGCTCCCGCAATTGCAGCCAATTCTTGATTTGCACTTTTTCCTTTGCCTGCCCACCTGCTAGGCCGGTGCTTCAAAAAATTATATCCTGCTACAATTAAAATAATTCCAAACAAAACAATGAAATAATTTAGCAGAACAAAATTTGCCAATGTAGCCAATGCACCAGCAATGGAGCAATAGATGGCATACTTGGCTTTAAATTCCTTTGAAAAATACGTGTACAAATAATAAAGACTAGCCATCATCAAACCCAACGAAAGTGCATATCCACGGGATAAGGAAAAGAAATCAAGAATATAGGGATTTAGATTAATAATTAGAAACGAAGCCAGAACCAACCATTTGTTTTCAAAATTTCTGATTAGCTTATAGGAGAAAAACAGAAAGAGAAGATGTGCTATCAATGCAGGCAATCGCAATACAAATTCACTAACCCCAAACCACTTCACAAAATAAATACTCATCCAGGTATTTAAAAAATGATTGTTGGCGTGCATCTGTTCGTACTTGGCCGGAATAAAAATTTCGTGTCTGGTAAACTCCAAATAGGAAAATGCTTCATCCCAGGTTATTGACAAAACAGCTGCTCTGTAGGCGGTGTATGCAAACAGGAGTGAAGCAATTCCAAAAATTATTTTATGGATGTCTTTGTTCATTTGTTTTTCTTTTAAACAACTGCAATCTTTTTCGTGGCGATTCATAAACTAAATCAAATTGAGCCGCTAGCACTTTGGATGTTTCTATTGAACACGAGTCGTTTTTGTCGTCACTAAAACACCAGCGGCTTACATAATCTATTCTATGTTTTGTTACGCGTTCGTAATTTGCAATGTCTGTGCAGGGTGGATTTTTGTCGCCATAGTGTTTCATCAAATCATACACCGATTCTCCTTTTTTCCACAGGAGAGGAAAGTGTGGTTTTGTTGCTTCGTAATTATCAAGATTTACAATTGCTTTTTCTGTAGATACGTAGCTGCCATAATTTATATGAATCCAATTATCAGAATAATTTAGCGGTAACAATACCGTGTTTTCTTCCATCATAAATTCAGCGCTGGTTGCTTCTGTCGCATCGGAACTTAATGTTTTTGTTTCGTTGTTGTGATAATTCATAAACAGGGTGTGCGTTACAACAATGGCGAGCACAGGAATAAAAAGTTGTATTGGTGGCAAGGAAGATGCAGCAATCCAAATAACAAGAATTAGAAGAAAAAACAACGCTAAACGAATGGAGATAAATCCTCCTGAAGAAAGCCAGTCGGGAGAAACAAAATAGATCACCAACGCAAGTAATGATAGGCCGAACCAAAACCAGCTATGTTTAGCCACTTCTTCTTTCCTTTTTCTAATGTTGTTTACGATTACTAAAATCACCAAAAGACAAAGAGAATAAAATATCATTTTTACAAATCCTATTTCTTTTTCTTTGTTGAGCGTAATGATTGGTCCCAACTCTAAAATCTGCTCCGTAAGTTTCTCATTCGTTAAATAACGTGGTGGCTCGTGTTCAAACTTATTGTTGTTCATCAGAAAGGATAAAAACAAAAGCATTCCAGGTAAAAAAATAATTATCGGCTGAAGAAACTGTTTTAGTCCTAGCCCCTCTTTCCTTTTTTCTATTAATTGCTTAACAATAACAAAAAACAAAATGAAGCCGAGCAATAAAAAATTAAAAACATGTGTGAAATAAAGTAGCGTAATCAAAGCGGTTAATCCAATGGTTGGTTTAATGTTTAGATTGTTTTTGTTTTTATACCACAAGCCCAAACACCAAAAAATGATTGGAATTCCAATGCAGAAATTAAAAAAACCAATGCAGAAAGGGAAAGAATAAACAAGCGGGAAAATGAGATACGATGCCGTTTTCCAAGAACCTTCAGCGTCCACCATCCCCGCTTGTGCGGCCGGCAGGTTTTTAATAAGATAGCGAAACGAGTATGGAAGCGCAATGACATAAAAAATTAAAATGCTTTTTTCTACCAAATAAGATGGAAGAAACAATCCTACTAAAGCAAACCAAACATGGTTTACTAAATTTGAATTGAGATTTTGGTTAAAATCAAAAAACTGCAACAGATTGGTATTGCCTTCAAACCAAATATGCCTTAATAAATTAGCATTGTGTAAGTGTGCTGGGCCATCAATGGTTGGGAAGTATTTGCTGGAAAGAATAGGAACAAGGGAAATAATAACAATAATCAAAAAGAAATACTTTTCATATTTCCACAAAGAATATTGTTTTTTCATTTTTGTTTTTTGTTTGACCTTTTCAATCTGCTAAACACTTCGACTCCGCTCCGTGTGACATTTCGAACGTCAGTCTGAACGCGACTGAAAAGGGTGTCATCCCGAGCGGAGTAGAAGGACGAAGACTTGCTTATTTATTGCTCATATTAATCAATAATCATTTCTGGAATTTCTCCTTCAACAATTAATCTGCCTTGAGTTGCTTTTATTATTTCTTCCACGGAAACACCGGGAGCGCGTTCTAACAATTTAAATCCTTGAGGAGTAACATCTAGCACCGCCAGCTCCGTAACAATCTTTTTAACGCACTGAACGCCTGTTAGTGGCAATTCGCATTTTGTTAACAGTTTTGATTCGCCTGCTTTGTTTACATGCTGCATGGCAACAATAATATTTTTTGCAGAAGCAACTAAATCCATTGCGCCACCCATTCCTTTTACCATTTTACCTGGAATTTTCCAGTTGGCGATATCTCCATTGTCGGCAACTTCCATTGCTCCTAAAATAGTTAGGTCCACTTTTCTCGAACGTATCATTCCAAAACTCATAGCCGAATCAAAAAATGCAGACCCTGGAACAGTGGTAATTGTTTGTTTTCCGGCATTGATTAAATCTGCATCTTCTTCTCCTTCAAATGGGAATGGACCCATTCCTAAAAGGCCGTTTTCCGACTGTAGAACAACGTTCATTCCTTGTGGAATGTAATTGGCTACAAGAGTTGGAATTCCGATTCCTAAATTCACGTAATAGCCGTCTTTTATTTCTTTTGCGATTCTTTTCGCGATACCGATTTTGTCAAGCATATTCTCTGTTTGTTGTTGTCGTTGCGAACGAAGTGAAGCAATCTCTCTTTCGTTATGGAACGGATTGCTTCGTGCCTCGCAATGACGTTGTAAATTATCGTTTCCGTACTGTTCTTTGTTCAATTCGTTTTTCATAATTCGCTCCTTGGAAAATGCGATGCACATAAATTCCCGGTGTATGAATTTGATCTGGTTCTAATGTTCCTGCAGGAACTAATTCCTCCACCTCTGCAATGGTAATTTTTCCTGCCATCGCCATCATTGGATTAAAATTTCTTGCCGTTTCTCTAAAAATTAAATTTCCTTGCGAATCGCCTTTCCATGCTTTTACAATTGCAAAATCTGCATCAAATGCCATCTCCATTAAAAATTCTTTTTCAACTCCTTCTACTAAAAATTTGCGAGATTCCTTTCCGATTGCTACTTCTGTTCCAACCCCTGCCGGAGTGAAAATAGCCGGCATTCCGTATCCTGCAGCCAAACATCTTGTTGCCAATGTTCCTTGTGGAATTAATTCTACTTCTAGTTCTCCACTCAATAATTGTCTTTCAAATTCTGCATTTTCTCCCACGTAAGATGAAATCATTTTTTTTACTTGACGCGTTTTTAACATCAAGCCAATTCCAAAATCATCTACACCTGCATTGTTGGAAATACAGGTTAATCCTTTCACACCTTTTTTTACAAGTGCTGTAATGCTATTTTCCGGAATTCCACACAAACCAAAGCCGCCCAGCATAATGGTTGCATTATCGAAAATATCTTTCGTTGCCTCTTCGGCATTCTTTACTGTTTTATTCATAATAATAAATAAATTTTATGTCACATCAACGCTTTCATTCCAAGCTACTCAACTTCCTTTATGTTAAACTGGTTTTCTTCTTCTTCAAACTCTTTATTATATTTACTACAATCCATTTCAATATCAACTTTTTTCGATGGCTTTTCAAAATCTCCCTGCGTTAGCTTTATCGATTTGTCTGCATAAACTTTCTGCATAAACTTTGCCCAGATTGGCAAAGCCATTTCTGCTCCCTGTCCGTACAATGTATTGTCAAAATGTACGGCACGGTCCTCTGCTCCTGTCCAGCATCCAGAAACTAAATCAGGAGTAATTCCCATAAACCAACCATCGGAATTATTTTGTGTTGTTCCCGTTTTTCCTGCTATCGGCATGTTTAATTTAAAACGGTAACGAAGGCGAGAACCTGTTCCAATTTGTACAACTCCTTTCATCAACTGAATCATCACGTATGCTTTTTCTTCGTTCATCACCTCTTCGGTACGTGGAACAAAATCTGCAATAACTTTCCCGTTTTTATCTTCGATGTGTGTTACAAAAGTTGGTTCTATCCAGGTCCCTTTGTTTGCAAATGTTGCGTTTGCGCCTACCATTTCGAAAACAGAAATTTCAGGTGTTCCCAAGCAAATTGCCGGAACAGCTTCTATTGGAGCCACAACGCCCATTCTTCTGCACAGATCAACGGTTGCTTGCGGACCAAACTGTTTCATTAAGTAAGCGGTGATATAGTTTACAGAATTCGCGAGAGCTTGTTGAAGCGTCATCATTTTACCATTCTGTTTTGTGTCCGAATTGTGTGGTGTCCAATCTTTTCCATCATACGTAATTGTTGTTGGAACATTTGGTAAGCGATAACATGGAGAATATCCTTCTTGAATTGCCAAAGCATAAACAAAGGGTTTGAATGTTGAACCTACTTGTCGCGCATGTCCGATTTGTACGTGATCGTATTGAAAAAATTTATGATTGATTCCGCCCACCCACGCTTTGATATGACCTGTTTGTGGTTCTATCGACATTAAACCGCTTTGCAAAAATGCTTTGTAATAGCGAATAGAATCTTTCGGAGACATGAGCGTATCTTTTTCTCCTTTCCAAGTGAAAATAGTCATCTCAACCTTTTTTTCAAAGTTT
>Ga0163151_10006165_pt1 | contig 14766 bp, 21 predicted proteins | sample OliLakLV19MP5IB2_FD_145596 | JGI IMG/M metagenome (GOLD analysis project Ga0163151, IMG submission 145596) | Freshwater microbial mat bacterial communities from Lake Vanda, McMurdo Dry Valleys, Antarctica - Oligotrophic Lake LV.19.MP5.IB-2 | ecosystem: Environmental > Aquatic > Freshwater >...
GAATAAATATATCCTGTTTGACAGATTACCGGAGTGGAAGTAGGAATACTCGTTACAGTACCACTATAATCTCCAATACCTGTGGCAGTTACCTTGAGATAGTTTTCCACTTCACTAGCTGTCAATGTGAAGGTGCTGACATTTGCTCAAGATATATCAGTGTAGATACCGTCAATCGTAGTTGATCTTGACCATTGGTAAGTAACAGCAGCATCTGTTGGGGTAAGTGCACCCGCGGTGAGGACTGATCCAGCCTGGAGAGTTCCAGTGATGGGAGTAATGGCTTCTAGAGCAGTGGTAGTTTTCTCTTCAACTGAGAAGGTATGTGTTGAGTAGGTACCTGTATACGTAAATATTACCTCTCCATACTCATCTGAAAGGCAAATACCATTTGTACAATTTAACCCAGTAATAATTTCGGGGTCAAGAACATTATCAACCTTAATGCTGTATAGGGCATTTGGTTTCATATTCCCAACTGTGTGAAGGGTATTTAGGGTACCTGTTCCTGATTCAATCCATGTTTTATTCGCTTGATCTGGCCAAGAAGAAACCAAGACATCAACTGAGCCAGTTGCAGGAATAACAACTATATTGGCAGTTGATATAGACACAGTCGAATCAGCTGCTACAGAGCTTGCACTAAATGTCGTTGTTGATGTGCTATCTATCGTTGTTGAAATTCCAAGAAATGGTCTATTAACTGAGGTTAAAACAATTTCAGTGGTGGCGGGCATGGTGAGACTTGGGTTTTCTAATTCAATAGTGATATTGTCGTCATCAGTAGTATCAACAGTAGCAGACAATAAATGAACTTCCTCATTTGAAACACTCTTCACTGGAACCGCTGAGGCATAAGAATAATTAAAATCCACATAAGAAGGATTTTCAGGGGTAGATCGCCAATGGGCTGCATTGCCTTTTAACTTAGCTGAAAACCAATACCAAGAACGCACATAATCCATTTCCCAATTAGTATTTGAAAAAGTTATATCGTTTTCAGTATAATCAGCAACGCCAGCTATAGATTGACTTTGACTAACAATATTATCATACGCAGCAAATCTCTGAATACCAATGTATCCAGTAACATCATCTGTTTGTTTGTACCAACTATGAATATTTACTGAATCTAAATTAGATAAAGGATAATCGGGAATTTCATCGGGAGAATTTTGAAGCCAATTAGAACAGAACCAATACTCATCCTCGGTTGGGGCTATAGAAACCAGAGCTTTAGCATCACCATGTTCCACAAAATTTACCAGCTGGCCATGTGTTGGGTTAGTATCGCGAAGGTAGAATCTTTTTGTGGTGCTATCAGTGTTACCAACTATAAAAATGTAGTTTCTTTTTTCATAATTTCCCGAGATATCCGTAACCTGTATTGTTAAAGTATAGATGCCGGGCTTAGTAGCGATAAAATTTCCTTGCACGTTATTTCCAACTTCGCTGATTGAATTAATTGTTTCAGAGGGATAGGTTTTTATTGTATGAGTACAATTATTACAGGCGGTACCGTTTATATTTAACATATTGAAATTAAAAGAGACCGTATCATTTAAAGCTATGGTTTGATCAACCTCTGAGAAAGAAATCATTTTGTTAGTTAAATTATGCATAAAAGTATTATTTGACCAAGAATTATTGCTGTTTACAGATTGAAAGGTTTTGTTATTAAAGTATAAACTATTGCCTGTCAAAATATTGGAGTTAGAAGTTGAAAGATAAATACCATAATACCTATTATGATTAGTAGTGTTACCTGTTACACTATTAGAGTCAGAAGATAGAAGATAGATACCATAATTTCTATTCGAATTAGCAATAATATTTTCGATTGTTGAATGAGAAGTATTATTAAAGTAAATACCATATAAATTATTATCCGAAAGGGTGGCATTTTTAACTTGAATATAAGAACTATCAATTGCCCAGAACATACCAATATCACCTAACACATTGCCATCATAGACTAATGGTTCTTCGGCTGTACCGTGTTGATTATAGAGATAATAAACAGGTTTGCCTTCTACTAGGTTGGTGGTATCGATGGTGTTTAAAAAACTAGAAACAACATCTAAGTTGCCCCCTGAATTTTCTGACATCAGATTGCTGGTTAGAGTATTAGAAGATGATAGTTGCTCAATATGAATGCCAATTTCATTAGAATAAATAATGTTTCCGGTTAAATTGTTAAAAGCAGATGAATAAAGATTAAGGCCATAGTATCGATTATGATTAACCGTGTTACCTATCAAAGTATTGGAGTCAGAAGATGAAAGATAAATACCATAATAAATATTAGAATTAGTTGTGTTACCTATCAAAGTATTGGAGTCAGAAGATGAAAGATAAATACCACTATCGTTATTAAAATTAGCAAAAATATTTTCGATTGTTGAATGAGAAGTATTATTAAAGTAAATACCATATACATTATTATCCGAAAGGGTGGCATTTTTAACTTGAATATAAGAACTATCAATTGCCCAGAACATACCAATATCACCTAACACATTGCCATCATAGACTAATGGTTCTTCGGCTGTACCGTGTTGATTAGAGAGATAATAAACAGGTTTGCCTTCTACTAGGTTGGTGGTATCGATGGAGTGAGAGTAGCCAAAAGAAATATGTAGGTTGCCGCTCGCATTTCCCGACATAATATTACCCGATAATTCGCTGGAAATGGAATAATCAAGGAAAATACCAAAATTATTTGAGTTAACAGTATTGTTATATAAGAAGCCTGGATTATTATTACCAACATAATATATCCCGATATCAAAGTCTGTAATAGTAACATTAGTCGTATAGACATAATCATAGCCATTGTTATAAATACCATAGTCTAATCCATTGTCATCTCCATCAATAGTAAAACCGTCACCATTAATAACAATATTGTTTGAACCAAATAATAATCCATGACCGGTGCAAGTTAAATTACCAGTTAAGATATACGTATAATCAAATGCTCCTATAACTGTGTCGCCACAAGCGCAGGCAGTATCAGTTTCTTCGTCTAAATCCGTATCTCCACAGTCAGCAGCATACACAGAAAAGGTAAAGGAAAAAGCAAGTACAGCGAAAAATGAAAAAGCCATTTTCAATCGAAACATAGAAAAAATTAGGTATAATAACAGTATTATATAAATTATACTGTAGTTGAGTAAAAAAATATTGACATATATATTTTTCCTTATCTAGAATGTAGCTATAATAACATAGATAAATAAAATAAAAAAAGCTCCAATAAGCCAAAAGTGGCATATTGAAGCTCTGATTTTTGAAATATGGTCGAAATGAAACCCAAGGTTACATATCGACTGGGGGTATATTCAAAGATGATTAAAGCACAAGAGGGAAAGATATGGAAAACTCGATTTACTACTCTCACACGAAAAGAGGTCCATCACTTCCACGAACAAAGAAGAAAGGGTGATTTTGTAATGGTATGAGATACAGTGGAAAGCCTATTACAAAAAGAGCTTTATAATACTTCCAGTGTATAAGAGGTCAAAAGGTTACATATAGTGTACTATTTAATATAATTTATATGCCTGCAAACATAAAAAAGCAAGAGACTAACAAGAGTAAAAAGATTATTGCCGGATTGAAAAACCTGGAAAGAGGAAAGTGGAAGAAAGGGCAATCTTGAAATCCTCAGGGGCGGAAGCCTAATACCTTCTCGGGCATAGCAAGCCAGCTCAGAGCAGATTGATACCCTCCAGTAACCAAAGAGATGGTCCAAGAGATATACCAGTTGCTTCTCGGTTTAGATGAAAAGAAACTTAGAGAGATCACAGAGAATAGTGAAAGCCCAATGACACTACGTATTATAGGAAGGCGTATGCTCTCGGGTAGAGAGGATAATACTATTGAAAGAATGTTTGATCGTGTCTATGGGAAAGCCGATATGAATATGACAGTTACTCCTATGACCTTGGCAGACTGACTGATACAATTGCATAAGGTAAAACAAAGAGATGAGCGATAGAGAAAATCTAGATCATGCACATTACGCATGAATATCATTTGAACTTCATAGAAAGGGTATAGAATGAAAGTATGACTGATTTTAAACGTTGGAGCGAGACTAACCCTGGTATACAAAAAATGTTAAAACCTAGGATTAGTAACAGAGACTAAAAAAAAATGAAGAAGCGACTTAGTATTTCTTTGTTTTTGAAATATCATTTTCTGAGTCTATTTCCCAAAAACTTCGAGAAGATTATAGAGTACTTTCCCAACAATGCTTGTCTGGTCCATATATAATCAATTTTAGTTACTTTTTGTAATACCAATGAGCAAATATTGGGTTTTGAATTTTGTGTTGCAATAATGAATTATATGTGTATTATTTCGTATAAATAAATACTACTATGAAATTAAGACAAAAAGAAGCATTAGAAATCATCAGAGAGCATCTTCTCAATTTCTGAAGGAGCCCTTCTGTTCGAGAACTTCAGACACGCATGGAATATTGATCACCCCGATCAGCTAGCCTTCTGCTGGAAAACTTAGAGCAAAGATGATTGATTATTCGCAAAGCAGAAGGTGGTTACAGATTACCAGTAGAGCAAAATACACAATCCAATGAGGTCGTAAATATTCCATTGGTTGGCAATGTTGCCTGTGGTACACCAATCTTTGCCGAAGAGAATATTGAGGCGACTATTCCTATTTCCGTCAGGATTGCAAACCCACCAGAGCAATTCTTTTTTTTAAGGGCAAGAGGTGACTCAATGGATAAAAAAGGCATCAATGATGGTGACCTGGTACTAATTCGCCAAGAAGTAATCGCCCGAAACGGTGACATTGTTTTAGCTCTCATAAATGATAAGGCTACTTTGAAAGAGTTCAGATGGACCCAAGATGCAGTCTTGCTCATACCACATTCAACCAACCCGGAGCATAAGCCTATTATTCTTGATGGGGATTTTTTGATACAAGGTATCGTTGTAAAATCTTTCTGACCAATCTAGCATGCCAACAAAAACAAAAAGACCTACAATACCTAATTCTGTCAAATTTCAATTATGGACTAGTGCTGGAGGAGTCTGCCAGTATCCATGATGCAATACAAGACTGTGCAAACACTCTCCTACCTCTAAGCGAGGTAATTTCGCACAAATGGCACATATTATTGGAGTTAACGGGCCAAGATCCGATGAAAATTCAAAAGAACTCGCAATAGCTTTTGAAAATATATTGTTACTGTGTCCCGCATGTCACAAGTTGATTGATGAAGATGTTTTTTCTCATCCGACTGATATCTTGTATCAATGGAAAAAAAACAGCGAGAAGCGTATGTCAAGACTTTTGAGTATGCAGGAAAATCAAAAGAGAAAGGTTCTTGTTCTTCGAACAGCAATTTCTAGGGAAAATTTTCCGGCGATCTGAAATAAAGATATTAATGATGCACTTTTAGAAAATTGAAATTATCCTTCTACTGAACATCCGGCCTATATAGAACTTTTAACGAAATATAAATTTGTAGACTGGGATAACGCTAGACAACAGATTTCCGATCAGATGTTACCTTTCCAACAAGATCTTCATTATAATGAAGATATGCGTAATGGGATAGCTGTTTTTGCTATTTGATCTATACCGTTGCTCATGCAATTTGGTATGGAACTGCCGCGAACAACTTCTGTCGATATATACCAGAGGAGTCGAGTAAATCAAAAATGGTTGCTAAATGACACAACCGAGTCAAATGAGCCACTAGTACTGGAAATTTTTGGTAAGGCAGGTAGTAACGGGACTGTAAATGTAGTCGTTTCTATAAGTGGAAAAATTAATTTTGATAGCCTTCCTGATAATGTTAAAGGAGAAGGTGAAATATATTGCATTGACTTGAATTGAGGTTTGCCGGGGATGACCTTCTCTACAACCTCTGTCAATCACTTTGTGGAAATCTGGTTAAAGGTCCAAAGACTCATTTTTGAAAAATACGGAGCTGATGCTGTTATGAATATATTTGCTGCTGTGCCAGCAGCAATCGCTATTTATATGTGATATGCTAGACTGCCAGGCGTATCTCCAACTTTCCGGATTTACGAGTACAACAAAGACTCAAAAACCTTCTCTTTATCTTTAACTCTAAAATAATACTTCTATGACAACGACAATCAATTTCCTTGAAGACCTACTTTTATCTCAACAACTGTCTGATGATGAAAAGAATACCCTAGAACAGCACAAGGCTGAAATCGAAGGTATAATTAGAGATAAATTCTGAGATATTCCTCATATCTCACATGCTGGTTCGTATATCAAAAAGACGATGATTAGAGACTCTTATGACCTTGATATAATTTGTCACTTTCCCAGAGAAAGCGATGAAAATCCGGAAACTCTGAAAGACATCTATTACGTGGTGAAGGAGGTCCTAGAGAGCGACTATGACGTGGAAGAAAAGACATCTGCTATACGAATAAAGAACAAGATAGCCGGTACATCTGACTATCATATCGATGTTGTCCCAGGTAGGTATATGGATGGTGATGAAGGAGATGTATTTTTGTATAAAACTTTAGATGGTAACAGAATTCAAACAAATATCGACACGCATGTTGACCACATCAAAAATAGCTGAAGAGCTGATGTTATACGACTGCTGAAGATATGGAGCATTCGAAATAGCCTCTTTATAAGGACATTTGTTCTCGAACTCTTTGCAATTAAGTGCTTGGAGGGTGAGAGAGGTAATTTGGAGGAGCAGTTTATCGGAGTACTCGAATGTATTGCAGAAAAAATAGAAAATACCCAGCTTGTCGATCCGGCCAATTCTGCAAATATTGTCTCTAATCTAATCAGCTCTGACGATAAAAAATCTATGTCAAAATTGGCAAAGACAAATCTCTCAATCATAAAGGATGTAATAGAACAAGCTGGCGAGATTTCTACGAGTGTTTGGGAGAAAATCTTTCAAGAAAACAGAAAGAGCTTTTTCTATAACTCAAGACAAGGTATCCATGTTACGCATGCATCATCTTCTTTTCATGAGGATATAACCCCCAACAGACCATGGAAGAAAGACTAGATAGATGGTACATAAAAGATAAAAAGAGATATGAGGAGGAAAAGGAACTTATAAAAATACATTGTCCTTATATGGTTCACTGTATTGATGAAAAGACCGGTAATGCTATTTGGTATTGAGATATATTTTGTTTGGATGAAAGGGGCAATCTATACCCAGAAAATTGTGACTATAATCCTCTCAGTATAAAAATAGAGTGCCTTTCTGATTATCCCAAGTCTATTCCTCTTGTGTACGATGTGAAGGAGGTCCTCAATAAACACAACTGCACTCACATACATCCACAATCCAATAAAATATGCTATGGTCTGAGAGGTACAAAAGATAAATGCAATTTTCACCTTGCTGATCGAATTAAAGATGTTGTTCAGCAGATTGGCACTTTTATATATGGCCAATGGAGAGCTGAAAATAATTGATGAGATTGGTCTCTTGATTGGAAACATTGAGTAGCGTGAATTTTTCAATATGAGTCTCAAAATGGCTTTATTCCTCTTAAAAGCCCATGCCCTTGTGGTAAGGGCAGGAGTTATCTAAATTGTTGTTTACGAGAAGTTGAGGCTTTCATCCTTCAGATTATAAATGACGAATACATCAATAGGATTGATGCCAAATATGGAAGGCGTAAGAAGTGCCCATGTAATAGTGGTGAGAAACTCAAGGATTGTTGCGAATGAAGATATGTTTTTTATAAAAATTCTTACTTTGGTTCTAACAGTTCAACAAGAAACATTTGATAAAGATTAAAAATAGCCCTTCTTTCTTTTACGGAAAGACTGCATACAAAGATTGAGGATATTTCTGATGAGCAAAAAAGTTTCTTGATGGACCTATTGATTGAGCGTGTAGAGGTTACCTTCACCAAATCGCATCCTATAATACATATCATCATCCGGGTCGCCCAAGTAGGAGTGAAGGATGAAGAGGTGAGGGACGAACCTACAAAAAGCTCCAATAAGCCAAAAGTGGCATATTGAAGCTCTGATTTTTGAAATATGGTGTAACCGATAGGATTTGAACCTATGACCTCTTCCTTCGCAGGGAAGCGTTCTTCCAGCTGAACTACGGCTACATATCTATATCCACTCAGGATGATCTATATCTTCTTTGTGTTTCCCTTCAAGCTCCTTGATTTCTTCAAGTCGTTTGCTTGCTTGTGCAAATTGTTTCTCCATTTCCCGAAGCTGAGTACGAGTGAGAGGCTTTGGTGGATACACCCGAGGAGAAAAATTTCCTTCTGACATAGTAAAAGGATTATAGTAATAATTCTATTCTCGCAAGTTTTCTTGTAATATTAATCTATAAGAAGAAGTCGTGAGGAATAGCATTATTCTTTTTTTTCGTATATACTTGAAGCATACTTTCCATTTTAAATATACCTCGAGACTATAGAAAAAGAAAATCGAAGATACACGAAGGATCTTTCTTGTACGAATACAGCTCAATGCAAATGGAGTATGGCGGGTGCAAAAGGATGTGGTGGTCCTAGTATAGCAATTACATATTCAACGAAAAACATAAATACATCTCTCATCGATGCTCAAACACTCTATTTCATAAATGCTCAAAAAATATTTAATACAGAATATGGCATCATCAGTGATTGTATGGTCGTAGAACCTCCAACTTCTATGACTTGTATCAACAGTCTCTGTCAATAAAAAAGTATGTCATTATTGTTGCAAAAAAAGAGACCCTGTGGTATAATGCTTATATGAATTATGGCAATCATTCCCCTTGGATTGAATCTCTCGATGCGACCATCCAATATAAAACCGCTGAATGAATAACCCAAAGCAATATATGTATCATATGAGCGGGTATTGCTGGAATAACAACGGCCTATCATCTCTTATCACAAACCGAACTCTCTGTTTCGATAGTAGAGGCAAAAAAAATTGCCCATGGAGCTACAGGACATAATGCAGGACAGGTCGTACTCTATTTTGAGAAACCCTTCCAAGAAATAGTATCAGAATATGGTATGCAGCAGGCAATAGACGGACAAAAAGCACTTTTTCAAGGTTGGGAAATACTTGAAGAAATGGTCGTAAAGCTTAAAATGGAAAAAGAGTTTGAAATCTGTGAAGGATTTATGGGTGTTCGGTCTATAGAACAAATCACCCAACACCTCGAGAATAAATATCTACGAGATAGTTGAGGAGCACAATTTGATGCAATATTTATTGATGAGGAAAGCGATATATATGATCAAATACCGAAACACTTTACCGACCTATGTACGCGAGTAAAAAAGGATTTTATCGCTGAAAAGCTACAGACAAATAAATACTTTCCCGTACTTCTTACATCCAAAAAGGCATGCATAAATTCAGCACTTTTTTGCCAAAAATGTCTCCAATATTTATCTCAACTCTACGGTTCAAGGATACAAATTTATGAACACTCTCCTGTAGCAGAGATTCGGTTAATACCAGAGCAAAAAAATGAAGTAAAATGAGAAAAATACACCATAAAAACAGAAGATATCATATTGTGTACAAATGGATTTGAAAACTTCCATATTATTGATCTCTATCAACAAAATGCACTCTCTACCGACCACATTTTTCATAAAAATGTCTCTGGACTTGTTGGATATATGGCTGGGTTTAAGGGCCCCAGAGAAAAACCAAGTGCCATTAGTTACTTCCCTGATAGCAATACCACTGAATGGCGAACAGAAAAATATTTCTATGTAACATGCAGAAGCCATGATGCACAAAAAAGTCTTATATGCACATGAGGACCAGATAGTTTAGTTCCTCATGATGGGCATTATGATTCCACGACTCATGATCCAAAATGAACATACCAAGAAATAAATGATTTTTTGAAAAAATATAGACCAGAAGTAATACCGAATGAATTTGATTATACATGGCACGGACTGATGTGATATACACAAACAGGTTTACGATATATAGGAACCGACAATTATACCCCTCATTTATGGTATAATCTCTGATGTAATGGTGTCGGGATTATTTCTTCAGTATATGGTTGATGGAAGATAGCAAAAATCCTCTCAGGACATACGTTTCCAAAAAGCATTTTTGATCCGAAATAAGGCTATTTTCCCTGAAAAATAGCACGAAATGTGAAAAGAAAAATCTTTGTGTCTAAGAGAAGACTCCAGTTCTCAATATAAAAAAGATCGAGCTCGATTTCACGATCAAATGTATTTGTATCGCGTCCGTGCACTTGTGCCATGCCTGTGATGCCTGGTTTAATAGTGAGTACTTGTTTTTGTTTATCAGTATATTGTTCTACCTCTTCCGGGAGGTGTGGGCGAGGACCAATGAAACTCATATCTCCAAGAAATACATTAAAAATTTGTGGCAACTCATCGATAGACCATTTGCGCATAAACCGCCCAAATCGTGTTACACGAGGATCGTGCGCTATTTTGAAAAGTGGTCCGTCTATTCGCTCATTAGCAGCGATAATTGCTTGCTTACGGTATTCTGCATCTTGTACCATAGAGCGAAATTTTATCATTGAGAAGAGTGCACCAGCTCGGCCTACTCTACGACTCATATAGAGAGGATTACCACGAGACTCGAGCACAATAATACAACTCATAAAAAGAGTGATTGGTATCAAAATAATCAATAAAATACTACTCACAACGAGATCAAAGACACGTTTCATTACACGTCACCAAGCCGTTAAGCCAATAGTACGAATTTCTACAAAAGGAATACGCCCAACAAAATCAATATACGCATTATTTTTCGTTGTTTCGTAGAGATTTCAAATATATCGATACCCTATACCGTATATCTGGCAATATTCAAAAAGATTTTTCTTGATTTCATACGGCAAATCATGCGATAATACAATGACATCTTCGATATCATATTTTTGAATTATCTGTGTATGCTGTCCGATGGTTCCGAGATACTTAAAGACACTCCCTTGATCAACCGGAGAGAGATAACCAATAATATCAATATATAGGTCATTTCTGAGGATTTTTTCTAAATTAGATTCACGATGATTCATAACGAGAAGTATTTTTTTAGTAGAAAACCATTTTCGGCGAATCCCCGCCAGATGGATCTGTCTAATAATATATCGCTCTAAAATAATGCAGAGGAGCGCAATAATAAAAGCAAAAATCAGAATCAATCGAGGAATCAAGATTGTCTCATACGGAAAACCATTAGTGAGATAAATCAAACCAATCATAACAAAAAAACCTACAAAAATAGATTTTATAAGGGTAAAAATTTCCTCAAGCACGCCCATTATCCTATCAATTGAATACAGATGCTGAAAAGCAAATATTGTACCAATAATCACATAACTGATGCTCGCGAGAAAAATCAGATAAGGTGTATCGAGAGAGTGTGTTGGGAGATCTACCCCAGGTATCAAATCTGTAGAAATTCGTATACCTCTGGCAATCCAAAAAGCCAAAATAACCAGAGTGATTTCAAGCGGTATACGGATGAGTCAAAAGAAAAATTCGTGGCGACGCATACGAATAGTGTAAGAAAATATTTGACTTATCAACTCTGAATATGATATGATGCATCTATGCCACACAAAAATTCATCTATACTCTTCACACTTCTCTCAAGTATGTTTATGATGATGCTTGTTTCAATCCTCTTTCATCTCCCCACTGAAAGTGTAGATAGAGGGCTAAAGAGTAGTCTCCTGGGAGGATACCAAAAGACACAATTGTATACAATACATTCAGCAATAGATACTGAAGGCATACTTCTGCCTACTACTACTTACTTGAGCGAATAATAAAGAAAGTTTCTGTTATTTTTGTAACAACCGGATTCTTCGACGCAGTTCTAGCGCTTTATCAGGATCATTTTCAGTTTCGAGAAGTTCTTTTTGAAGTTCTGTAATGAGCTTCTCCCTATCTAGAAAAGATGCTTCTTCTGAAATTGCAGAATCAAGAGACTCTATAGCAGGCTTTGAGGCTTCACCTTCCGCAGGAGTATCCAAAATTACATCAACACTTCGTGAAAAGAGATACCTAACATTATTAGTATTGAAAGAGAGAATACCAACTACTCCTCAAACAAAGAGGATGCCGACAAGAGCAATATATTGAGGCTTGATTTTCATAAAAATATTATACAGAGTAGAAAAAAAATGCAAGTTTATCGTATCACCACAAATTCTGTCCGTGAAATCTCTTTCCAGCGGGGGTCTGACTCTTGTAACAACAATAAAACTCACATATAATGCAGTGCTCAGTAGTGCATATAAATTTTCTGCGATGGAGATGATTGGATAGTACGGACAATATTTTTATTTCTCTCTCCGAGAATGACAGAAAATACTGGCACCTGAGCTTGAAGTTTTTCCACAAGATCAGGTCGTTCATAAACACGTAATATCATATTCATGAGAGTCCTTGAAAAGACAGATGAAAAATATCGTTGTGTCGAATTCATGAAGGGGTAATAGTCTTCTATTTTTTTTATCAAATCTATAGAAACCTCTGTGGGGATTCAAATATTTTGTTCCTGAGCGATACGTACGATATCGTCCGTCGATATATCCACGTTAGTACTTGGGAGAATAGAGATGAAGTCTTCTGTTTTTTGTGACTCAAGGTGAGCAAGATGCGCCAGTGTATCATACATCTCTGGAGAAACATCCGTACCAAGCAAAGTCCCTAAACGCTCAATACTCTCAACTGTACCTGGGCGTACTCCTTCGTAAAAAAACACATATTCCTGACCAACAAGTAGCTGCATATCTGCACGCACTGCATCATAAAATGAGGGTGATGCTATATGCATCATAGATTGGAAAACAACTGTTTTTTCACCATTTGAAAGGGTAATCGAGGCAGTGTGGCTGGTGCCCATATATTGGTCGCCAGGGATATTCCAAAAAGAGCCCATGGGAGAAACCATGCAAAACATATCAATCATAACCAGCCACGTATAAATCCTCTCCAAAAACGCTTTCAATAACTATGATGATATTGTCTACTCGTCAAAATATTAACAAGCCCAATAGCAACTCCTCAACCAATCAAAATAAATGCGACAACAGGAATACTAATAAGAAATCAGACAAGACCTGACCAGTTACCAAGCATCCACGCAAGCCATGTATTTGCCAAAAGTCAGATGAGAAGAAATAATGAGAGAATCATAAAAAAAAATTACATAAATAATCCGGTAATGATTTTTATCGTCATATCTGGTCATTCAGTTTTCCGGTACGCAATACTCATCTCAACTGGTGCATAATCATTACCCCCAGGGAAAATAGCATCACCTATAAAAAACATATCTTCGTATGAAATACCGAGATATTCACGCATTTTTTGAATACCATATTTTTTATCAATGCCTTTTTGGGTAATATCTATCGTCGTCATACCTCCTAAATGAATTTCAAACTCCGGCAACATTTCCTCGAGTAATGGTAGCATAGCAAGACGTTTCTTCTTATCTGGATCCCAAATTGCCTTCACATCAGGAGGACACTGCTGACCAAGTGCGGACCAAGAAACCTGGGTTTCACGATCTTCTGCTTGCTCTCACCAAAAAGGTCATTCTGTGATAACATGTGCCTTGTCTTGAGCTATTAGAAGTGCCTTTTTGATAGATATGACCTCAGGAGAAGAGAGCTTATATGCATAGACTTCTTGCCATTCATTCTCTTGAAAACGATAATAGGATGCTCCGCTCGTTGGAAAAATAAAAAGATTTTCTCGGTAAGTTTCTACGGGAAGCATAGAAAAAACCTGTTGCACAAATTGTGTATATCGACCGCCTGTAATAATAGCGACCTTTGTTTTTTCGAGAAGTCTCGCAAGCAATACTCACATTTCTTGCGTGAGGGGAGTTTTACTAACAGCGAGTGTGCCGTCGAGATCAAAGATAATGAGTTGAGGAAGAGACATAAAATAATACTTAAAGCTTACTACGATCCATGGTGAGTAATTCTTTTTGAGTCTTGTATACCATAATAATAATTCACACCATAAGTATACCTAAAACATATGGCAAAGACCATGCTAAATACGTTTTTCAAAATAATATAATAAGCGTATTAATAAAAATAAATATAAGACGAACTTCTGTGGGTCAGAATCCCCCATATGCAATCTTAAACTTTTGTGTTGCTCAAAAATAAAGAAAAGAATGAACCATAAAACAAGATAATAGAACATAGATGAAGAAAAGAAGAGAGCTATATTGGATCTCCCAAGAAAAGAGAAATATATACAGATCTGCGATACCAATATGATATACGAGATCTGGCATCAGATAATTATATCCTAACAGCAAGCACCCGAGTAAGAAAAAATCATAGAGGTGGTCCATGTAAAATCACCATTTAATCAAACCTTCTCATCTCTGTTTTCCGAGTGATCCATCAAGAGAATCTGTCAGCCAATGAAGAAACAGCATAGAGCTAACTCCATGTAGCCACAATAGCTGACCCTGTTCGCGTGCAACCCAACTAAAAAATAGAATTCCGAGACCCCAGACAAAACTCATATTGGTAAGATGGTACGAATGAATACGATGAGAGATCCTTGGTAAAGCCCATTGAATAAACTTGCGTTCTATAGGTCACAAAAGAGAATCTCATACTTTCTGTGCTTGTGGAGCTTGCATAGACTTTATTTTGAGAAAAAATTCATAAAATCAACTTAAAAAAATATGTCCAATTACATTTCTCTCAAAAAAAGATTAGACACAGAAATAATA
>Ga0163151_10006166_pt1 | contig 14764 bp, 8 predicted proteins | sample OliLakLV19MP5IB2_FD_145596 | JGI IMG/M metagenome (GOLD analysis project Ga0163151, IMG submission 145596) | Freshwater microbial mat bacterial communities from Lake Vanda, McMurdo Dry Valleys, Antarctica - Oligotrophic Lake LV.19.MP5.IB-2 | ecosystem: Environmental > Aquatic > Freshwater > Lake...
AACGCAGCTTGCGGTAGTTTGAGATCTCTGCTGCATCAGCCGATCTCGGAGGATCTGCCTCCATCCCTTACACAACTGGCACTTTGGATCTGTCACCTCCTTGTGCTTTCGTGGCACACCATGGCGCCGCCGCTTATCGCTGCGAAGCTTTCCTGTCACCGTATACAGCATCAGTCCTGCTGGCACCAAATCCGGTGCACAAATCGAACTTTCCCCAAGGAATTCGCACTGCTAAAATTTCGCGATGCACCACCGGCGGTGCATTCACCGATACTATCGCTTGACGAACTTAGTAACAAAATCGGCAAGCTTGGAAGCGCTCAGACCATTTATATCCAACAAGATGGAACGTGAGCCATGTTCTACAAACCTGTCGGGCACACCTATACAAGCGATCTCGGGCTGACGAGCGCCTGGATTTTCAGAGCGACACATCGCCGCCCATTCAAGAACTGCAGAACCGAACCCACCTGCAATAGAACCCTCTTCGATTGTCACTACGGGCTTTGTAGGATTCGCGAGAAGTTGTGACAGCGCTTCATTATCGAGCGGCTTGCAGCTGCGCGCATTAACTAAAGTCGCCGTTATTCCACGTTCGGCTAAGGCTGGAAGCGCGGCACGGGCATGCTCGACCATCGAGCCGTAAGCAAGGAGGGTTACATCCTGACCCTCGACGAGCGTTTCCCAGCGATCCATTTCAATTACGCCAAACGCCTGATCTTCATCGGAGTCAATCGCCTTGTCGCGAGGAAAGCGTATGGCAACGGGACCTTGTGGATTTTTGATCACGGTGTACAGCATGTTTCGGAGCTCTGCCGCGTCTTTAGGCGCGTACACTCTCATATTGGGCACGCTGCGCATGTAGGCAATGTCGAACACACCTTGGTGCGTCTCGCCGTCTTCTACGAGTCCGCCACGATCAATGCCGAAGACAACTGGTAAATTCAGGATGGCTACGTCATGAATAACCTGGTCAAATGCACGTTGAAGGAATGTTGAATAGATGGATACGACAGGAAGCAAACCTGATTTGGCCATGCCAGCAGCCATCGTCACTGCGTGTTGCTCGCAGATGGCAACGTCAAAGAAACGCTCCGGATAAGCTTTTCCGAACTTCACTAGTCCGCTGCCTTCGGCAGTGGCCGGGGTGATTGCCACCATATTCGGTTCAATTTCGGCAAGCTCAATCAAGGCATCCGTGAATACCTGAGAGTAGGTTTTGACCTTAGGTTTCGTTGGCTGCGGCGGATCAACTTTCTCCAGACTGAAAGCAGTAACACCGTGATACTTGATCGCATCAGCTTCTGCAGGAGCATAGCCTTTGCCCTTCTGGGTGATTACATGAATGATTTGCGGTTGAGAGAGGTGTTTGACCTTACTGAAAGCCGCAATCAGGGCATTAACGTCGTGACCGTCGACCGGTCCGGTGTAGTTAATTCCAAGTTTTTCAAAAACAATACCTGGCGTGTCAAGGCGTTCTTTAGCCTGTCGCTTCACTGTCGAAATCAAATCCCACAATTGCGGTTTAAGTTCGGATGCATCGAGCGTGACTTCTATCTGGTTTAGTTTTGCCTTGATGTCCTGGTAGAAGAAAGTTTCCTTTATCCGCTTCATATATTGCGAGAAGCCGCCAAGGTTCTCACTTATGGACATTTCATTGTCATTGAGAACGATGACTACGTTCCGTTGAATGTGCCCGAGATGATTAATCGCTTCCAGCGCCATACCGCCGGTCAGTCCACCGTCGCCTATTACGGCAATCACTTTATGATCTTGCTTGAGATGATCGCGGGCAACAGCCATACCGACCGCTAGGGAAATTGATGTGGAGCTATGTCCGGCGATAAAAGCGTCATGCTCGCTTTCAGCAGGATTAACGAACCCACTCAAACCCTTATATTGACGAAGAGTGTCGAACTGGTCGCGCCGACCGGTCAACATCTTATGTACGTAAATCTGGTGCCCGACGTCCCAAAGAATCTTGTCTTTAGGGCTTTCGAAAACGTTGTGCAGCGCCAGGGTTATTTCAACGATTCCCAAGTTCGAGGCCAGGTGCCCACCTGTCTGGGAGATACATTGAATCACCTGCTGCCGGATATCACCGGCAAGAGCCTGCAGTTGTTGCGCGGACATTCGTTTGATGTCCGCTGGGCCGATATTTGCTTCTACGAAGGTTTTCGCGAGATTTAGCAGCGTGGGCATAAAAGGTCACTAGCTAATAGTTTTGGGCTTCAATCATATCAATGGTTTTCAGGACTTTTGGTTATAAGAAATTGTCCTCGCTATGCAGACGGAGTCATTCAGGCTAGAACACCACTTAGCACAACTTAATGCCGGCTTGCAAAGAGACGTTTTAGCCTCGCGTGTGAACTCTTGGTTCGGTATACACTTAACTCATCCGGCACTGTTGAGACCCTACACTGGTACTTCTTACGACGATGTCTGCCTTATCCCACAGCTCATGCTATCGCAAACTGCTGACTTTCGCTGCTTCAGCAGTAGTGGGACTTCTGGGCATTTCGGCTGAGGGGCAGGAATCGGCAACGCTCGACGGCAGTAAAACCGCCCCAAGAAGTGAAGCCCGCGCCAAACCGAACAATGTAGACGATAAGCCATCTAAACCTGGGGAGGGCCCTGCCCCTTCCCCTGCGACTGATCCCTCGCCGCCCCTGCCAGCCGACGCTTCACCGGACGCGAACGGAAGCGCACCGAAGCCCGCGCCGGTAGCAGTTGACGGGACGGCACCATCTGCAGCCACAGCAAGCGGGACTGGACAAGGCGCTCCCCCAGCAGAAACGCCAACAAAAGCGCCAACCTGGCACAAGGTTCAGTTTCGCCTCAGCGGATCGATGTGCCTGGCCTGCCTTAAAGAAATGAAGGAGGAGCTGTCCAAAGTTCCCGGCATCTATCGCATCAAAGTCGAAAGACCGCAAACGAATTACTTTCAGCCAGTTTCGCCGGACGTTGCAAGCTGGGCTAATGCGGTCGTACTGTATGACAGCGAACGTCTGCCTATTGAGTATCTGCGCGGAGCGATCAAACAACTCGGCTACCACTCGTATCGCGTAGTCGATAGACTTCTTGGTCGCGAACCGGATGAGCGGGACCTAAAGATCTGATTATTAAATGGGGTCGACACCTTGCTCACTGCGAGCAATTTGATCCAGGTTATCCTTCAGGGCAATAGCTTTCAAGGACTGGGGAAAGTAAATGAACGCGGCGGTTTGATGAGCACTATGCGTGTCTGAATACATAGTTGTATAGACATACACAATGCCGTGTGCGCTGATCACGCTGGCCGGTATTACTTCCTTCGGCTTGGATTTCTCATGATAAATAGCCGTGAGCGGAAGTCCTGCATCAGCCACCATACGCTTGACTCGAGCAAGCTGAGCCATAGAATTGCCAGCTGTGTCAAAGTAGAAGTTTTGATAGAACTTGTGTCCGGCAGCCAGTTCGCGAATATTCTTGCGCAGCCAGGCATCGAAGAAGTCCGATTCATATAAGGAATCAAGCAGAACCAGTCCGCGAACTTTATCTTCTAATCCATTGCGATGAATTTGAGTCTGACTGGCCCGAAAGCCACCGGAAAAAGTGGCGATGGTGATGGTGCGAATGTCGTCAACGGTCTTGTTGCTCAGCTCCGGCGTCTTACTCATAATCTCGCCGAGCATCTTCCGAAAGAAGTTTTCTTTGTCAAAATCTCCGGAAGCGGAGCTAAATGCTTGAGGTCGTTGCGCCCATTCCGGAAGAATCATCACTGTATTTCTCGGTGCGTTCTGCATTGCCCGGTCCAAATGCCAGATGTCGAACGCTTCATCCAAATCATTAGTGAGCCCGTGGTTGTACAGGACAACATTCAAGGGACCGTCCGGATCAAAGCCGGGCGGTACGTAAACTATGGCATCGGGAGTGTTGTGGCGCGCCGTTCGATACTTCAAATTCATCAAGCGATGCTTCTTGGCAGTAATCGAAACGTTTGACTTCTGTTGCGTCCGCTGATTGTGGACATTGGACTCGAAAAGCCTTTCCCTGACAGATTCAGCACTGGCAATGAGCGCGCAAGCGCCTGCAATCACCATACTCGCCAGGATCAGTTTTCCTGATTTCATGACTGTCCTCAACACGTTCGTTCTGCTCAACGGTTGGAGTTCGGACGCCAGAAGGGAACGGATAGTTCCAAGCAGACAGATGGGCACCGTGTTTGGCGGTGCCCATCTGTGGTGCGCAGGAAGTAAGTTATGCTTTTTTGTCGAAAACAATTCGATAACCGATTCCGTTATAGAGGAGAATCAACTGTCGCCCCACAGCTAAGTATTTGCCAATACCTGGGGCATTTCGCATCAGGTCGAAATACTCCTTACTGCCAAATGTTATGGATTGGAGTTTTTGTTTGCCATCGTATGCTGAATCATTCCAGACACCGCCACGATTATAGAACGTCTTACCGTCTATATTTCTGATAGCGGCAGCGTTATCCTTGTCGCTGGGCAGCTGTGCGACTTGTTTGAACTCATCCATACTCTTGGTGCGAAGAACTGCCGCCTTACCGCTTACCAAAGCCGAACTCAAATTCATCAGATTGAATTTAGCTGCCGCTTCTTCTTTTTGGAAATTTTGCATCCGAAATGACCCAGACTCGTCATCGCGCATACCAGCACCACTCCGTCCACCGCTGGCAAATCCCCGGCTTGACGGACTGGCTCCACGAACCACCAGGCCTAAATGACTGTTACGGCGCGGGGAAGGGGCCGCAGCATCAAAAGCTATCGGCATCGGACGATTACCTGGACGTCCCTCGTTAGGGTCGGTTACAAGGTAGGAAGTATAGGCGGAAATAATGCCGTGCTTTTTAGAAAGACTGATGATCTCGTCGACGATTTCTTTGTTATTGCCATTATCCTGGGCAATTTCCGTCAGATGTCCGATGCGGCGCATCGCCCATAGGCGCGGCAAGTGTGTGTTACCGGGTTGATCACCTGAGAAGGCAACTGGGAAACTGTAGGCTTTGGCCACGCCGTTCACTGAACCGCTAACATTGACGGTGCCACTACCGCCGTGTTTGTAACGCCCTAACAGAAGTACTTGCGTGCCGGCAAAGATGTCTTTCGGGTTTTTCGGATAGACATCCTTGACCTGAATTCCGTCATACGCGATTTTGACATTGCTAAGTACAGGCGTGCGAATCTTCTGATAGAAGCTAGCTAAAGACGTTTCAATGCTTTCGTCCGGCTCGACATACTGGGCTGTTCCGTGGTGCGCCTCGGCCAACTTGTTGAGCAACTTTGTGTTGACGTCATAACCGACACCGAAGTCGAACACACGAATGTCTCGCTTGGGATGCACGGACTTAAGCAATCCTTCCACCGTCGTTTCGCCGACAGTTGGCTCACCATCGGTCATCAACACCAGGTAGCCTGGACGATCTGATGCGTGGTCCAACATCGTGACACCGCTACGCAGAGCATCACCAATATTGGTGCCACCGCGCGCCTCCAGTTCGTCAATGAAAGACACTGCTGCTTTCTTGTTCTCTGGACTAGCTTGGACCAGTGTTGGTTTGAATACCTCAACGTCGGTGTTGAATTCAACGACACTGAATTTGTCGTTAGCGTTCAACGCATTCACAAGATACTTAAGAGCTTTCTTGTTTTGCTCCATCCGCAGTCCTTGCATGGATCCGGACGTATCTGCAACCAAGACGATGTCTTTAGCAGCAGTTTGCTTCGCCTCCACAGGCGGTGTCACCGTCAACAAATAATAACCGTCTTCCGATGTATTCTTGTGCGTCAAAACGTTAGCGGCCACATCCTTGTCGGAGACGCTGTAATACAGAACAAAGTCCTTGTCCGGCACAGTGTCCTTGCCGATATAACTAACTTTTGCCAGGTGGTCATTGGTCTTGTTCATCGCAACTGTGTGACTGGGAGACCAGATTGTACGCAGTCCTTGCTTGCTCGAAAGCTTTACGTTGACCTTCAATTCTTCGGCTGCAGCGCCAGAAGTTTCTGTCTTTAGAGGGAAGCGATACTTTAACAAGCCGTTTTCAGCTCTCAGAAGTTGCGTATATTCCAACTCGACTTTCTTGGTTCCATGGGCCGGAATTGGAAAGATGCGTGCTCGAACAGTTTTGCTGTCTGCATATTCCAACAAGCCAGGATCTACCATTCGGCGAACGATCTCTTCGTACGTCTGCCGCGCTTCGTTGGCTTCCAAAATCTTTCCTTCGACCGGCTTTCCATCAATGTGCAAGGAGAAGGAACTGAAGGTTGTGTCCTCGGGCAACGGGAACAGATAGGTTCCGGCCAAATTGCGATCGGTATCATTGCTGAATGTTTGAGTTATGTACGTCTTGGCCACTTGATCAACAATTTCGACTCTGACATCAGCTGCCTGCAAATGCAATCCGAAAGAAACAGAACCCTTCAAAACAACAGGAGGCGTCGGTCTTGGAGTTGGATTCGGTCTTACCGGATGTATCGGTCTGATAGGAACAGCTGGCGGCATGGGCATTCCACCGACAGGATCGATGATGATCATTCCAGCCGCTTGTGCAGCAGGGGAAACCAGGACTGTCGCTGCTAGCAGTAGAGATTTAAGAATATTCAATTTCATTAGTAGGACCTGTCAAAAATAGGCAGTTCAATTTCAATATGCTCAGCTTATAAGAAAGAAAAACCCCAGACGACCGGGAAATCCGATTCATTTGTCTGGGGTTTTTCCTGTGGGCTTCATACAAGCTCTGGCGGACCTAGGCGTTTTCCTTAAATGTGATCTTGTAGGTGTGATTGTTGAACACAAACAGCACTTGTCGGCCGACCGCGAGGAATTTGGATAAGCCTGGTGTCTTTAGCAGGTCAAAGTATTCCTTGGAGCCAAAGGTAATTTCTTCTACCTTGGGCGAGGACTTCTCATCAAATGCCGTGTCAACCCAGACATCATCCTTGAGATGGAAGGTTTTGCCGCCGGCTTCTTTCATGCTCGATTCATCTTCTTTAGAAACGGCGACTTGCTCCTTCATTGCCGTCAACTGCTTCTCAAGATCCACCGCCTTCTTGCCGCTCGTCGGACCATCAGCCATCCGACGCAGTGAGTCTTTCATGTCGAGCAAATCGCTCTCAGCATTGAATGATTCACGAGGCGCTCCAGCCAGTGGCGGTGGTGGCATAGATGGCGCACTAGCGGAGGAAGCAGCCACACGCCGCGGTTCTTCTCGTAGACTGCGCACTTTCAGTCTACCGGCTACTGCAGAGCTACCACCGCCGCCGCCGCCGCCGCCAGCGAATCGCACCATTGGCGGGGAGCCAGCGGCCCCTTCATCAGCGGATGAAGTAAAGCCCCTGCTGACGAATCGACCCATATTGACAGGCGGCAGTCCTGCCACTGTCCGGCCATTGACGCGATCATTGGGATCTGTGACGAGAAACGACGTATAGGCGGAGATAATTCCATACTTCTTGGACAAAGCGATAATCTCATCGACCACCTCTTTGTTTTCACCGTTGTCTTTGGCCACGTCAGTCAGGTGCCCGATACGTCTCATAGCCCAAAGGCGAGGAAGATAAGTGTGGTCGGCTTCGGCAGCAGCGAATTTGACCGGAAAGCTATATGATTTCGGCACTCCATTGACGGTGCCCGTGAGCTTGACGGTCGAGTCTCCTTCACCTTTATAGCGGCCAAGTAAAAGCAATTGGGAACCGGCGAAGATGTCCTTGACCTCACGCGGATATATATCTTTGACCGTCACACCGTCGTATTCGATTTTGACATCAGTCAACATCGGGCTCTTGATCTTCTGATAGAAGTTCGAAAGCGAAGTTTCCATACTTTCATCCGGCGCGACATAGTGAGAACTGCCGTGGTGTCCCTCAGCCAGCTTGTTGAGCAAGCGAGTGTTGATATCGTATCCAACACCAAAGTCAAAGAGGCGGATATCTCGCTTCGGCTTCAATGCTTGCAGCAGACCAGGAATTGTTGTCTCGCCAACAGTGGGCTCACCATCGGTCATCAATATAAGGTAGCCCGGACGGCTAGCATCGGTTGCCGTATCAAGCATAGTGGCGGCAGTTTTCAAAGCGTCACCAATATTGGTACCGCCCCGAGCTTCAAGATCATCAATGTAAGCCAATGCGGTTTTCTTATTTTCCGCTGTTGCCGGCAATAGGGTGGACTTGAATGAATCAACGTCCGTGTTGAATTGCACGATGCTGAACTTGTCTTCGGCAGTGAGTGCATTGACCAGATACTTTAGAGCTAACTTGTTTTGCTCCATCCGCTCGCCTTGCATCGATCCGGAAGTGTCAGCAACCAAGACAATGTCCTTTGCCACTACTTCTTTCGACTCCACCGGCGGTGCCAGCGTGAGCAGATAGTAACCGTCCTCTCCGGTGCTTCGATTGGTCAGGAGATTGGCTTGAAGATCTTTGTCGGAAAGACTGTAATAGAGAAAAAAGTCCTTATCAGGAATGGCATCCTTTCCAATGTATGCAATCTTCGCTGCATGATCGCCATCGCGATCCGTTGTTATTGTGTGAGTGGGGGACCAGATTGTGCGCAGCCCCTGCTTGCTGTTGAGCTTGACCTTGACGTTGATATCCTCTGCTTCTCCGGCCCCTTCAGTCTTGAGCGGGAAGCGATACTTCATCAGCCCATTTTCAGCTTGCAAAAGTTGAGTGTACTCAAGCTCCACCTTCTTAGTTCCGTGGGCCGGGATAGGGAAGATGCGTGCCCGAATAGTTTTATAGTCGGCGTATTCCAAAAGACCAGGATCCACCATGCGCCTTACTATTTCCTCATACTGCTGCCGTGCTTCCATCGCTTCGAGGATCTTTCCTTCCACAGGCTTGCCGTCAATTTGTAGAGAAAATGAGCTGAAGGTGGTGTCGTCCGGCAAAGGGAAAAGATATGTGCCGGCGACGTCGCGATCCGTATCGTTTATAAAGGTTTGAGTGACGTAGGTTTTTGCAACCTGGTCATGGATGTCAACCCGGACATCGGCGGACTGCAATCGCAACCCGAACATGACTGAGCCTTTGAGAAGCGGTCCATGTGGGCGGGGCGTTGGATGCCCGGGCACAACAGGCACTGGTCGAACGATCACCGGCATGGGCATTCCTGGCATCGGATCGATCATGATCATGCCCGCCGCGTTCGCCACAGGCGAAAGCAAAACAGAAGCAGCGAGTAATATAGAAGGTAGTAATCGAGCAGCTTTCATCAAATCAATTCCTCTTGACTTCACAAGCGAGAAAATGGCGCAAATTCGTACTCATAGGCTAGCTAATACGAAGCGCCATTGCTCCCGGGCTTTAGGCCCCGGGCCTCTAGGGTTTACCCCAGAAAAATGGGCGCCCGCTTTGGATACACTGGAGTTGAGCCGATGAATGTGCTCCGAGGACCGCTCGAGGCTATCTCCGCGATGCTGAGACGCCTTCCCTTTAACAGAAAACCAAGCGCTCAGGGCAAACACGCTCTAGTTTTTCAACGGTTGTTCTGGGGAGCACTTGCTGGCTGTCTGATGGCAGTCTTCTTTGGTGACTCGCCTCTATTGGAAAGCATGGAGTTAAGCATGTTGGAGTGGCGATATCGAACAGCCAACCAACTTGCTCTGAAGGGCGAGCCGGTTCAACGCACGTCCGCGGATATCGTCGTGGTCGGTTTCGATGACACCTCCCAGTTTGACCTTGGCTTTCCGCGCTTCAATGATTACCAGTCGCAGGGCGTTCTAGCCAATGTCTTGGCGATAATCGAAAACGGGAAGCCGACAGTCATTGCCGTCGATCTCGATTTGCGCGGCGGATCTAATCTAAAACTTATCAGCCAGTTCAAGCGCAATAGAAATGTTGTATTAGCCGTGTTTGGGAGCGTCGAAGGTAACTCCGATCTGCCTGATGCCGAATTCATGAAGTACGCAGTTGGTTACGGCTATGACGAACTGGCTCGCGAAGGAAACGGCATGGTCATGCGGCTGCCTCTCGATGCGCCAAATGAAATCAACACGGAGTATTCCGGATTAACCAAAGTGCCATCGCTCACCGAAGCGGTTATGGATGCCTATCGCAATAAGATGGGTTTGGGCTCTGGACCACAACTGCAATCCTTAGCTCCCGATCAACCGATGTACATCAACTTTAAACAAACCGATTACCCCACGTATTCCATGTCGGCAATACTTGATCCTAATTTCGACCCGCGTGTCTTCAGAGACAAGATCGTCATCATCGCACCGACGTTGACGGCACGTCGTGCGGACTCTTCGCATGTGGCAACGCCGCTGCGCAAATTGACACCACAAGTTTTCGTTCATGCAGATGCAATTTCGACGCTGCTGAATAACGAGACTATCTCGAGCTTTCCCAAGGGCATCGCTCACCATCTATTGATTTTGCTCGGCGCCACTTTCGGTGCCATGTCCTCGGTGCTGCCACTGGGACGCAGAGCGCTGTTCATGGTATGCGGCGGATTGCTTCTCGTTTTGATTGCGCAACTGAGCTTCATGCTCGGGCGCGTAGCACTGCCGGTAGTGGCGCCACTGGCGATGTTGATTTCCGGCTTTATTTTTGGAACAGTCATTTACCTGGACACCGATTTGCGGCAACGCAACCGCGAGCTGGCGGCAGCTCGAGAGCACATGCAAGTGCGCGCGGAAGAAGAGCGAAAGAGAATTGCCGAAGACCTTCATGACGAGACATTGCCAGCCTTATCAGCGGTCGCCCGCATGATCGACGAGTTGTTCGTCGTGGACGACATCAACAAAAGTACGGTCCCAGAACGGATGCGGCAAAGGCTGGATGCCACAATTCAAGAAATGCGCCGGGTAATTAATGACCTTCACCCGTCTGTCCTTGAGACCATGGGCTTTGTGCCGGCACTGGAGAATCTAGCCGTAATCTTGTCTCGGGACACAAATATCGAGTACAGCTTCGTGGATCGCAATGAGCAAGACGACTACGAAATAACCGATTTTTCAAAACTCCAACTCTACAGAATCGTTCAAGAAGCGCTGAACAACGTCGGGAAGCACGCCAAAGGTACGCAAGTGGAAGTGCGCATCCAGACCCATGACAGCAATCTGGAAATCACCATTTCCGACGACGGCAAGGGCATTAACCCGCGCCTGGTTAGAAAAGATTCGCACGGCTTACTCAACATAAGACACCGCGCCCAGTTGATCGGCGCTACGGTAGAGTGGAAGAAAGCTGAAGTGTTTGAAACGGGCACGCAGCTAAAAGTAAGCATGCCAATGGTTCAATTGTCCGATGCAAAAGGCACCCCGCCTATTGAGCACCTCCCTCAGAAAGGATTGGAAAAAGCATGACAATTTTGATTGCTGACGATGAAGAACGAGACCGCATCTGGCTTAAGGACTTGTTGAGCAAGAACTTGCCCGAGCACGCCCCAATTCACGAAGTGTCAGACGGTCAACAAGCTGTGGACACCGCGCTAAGGTTAAAGCCGGAACTAATTTTCTTAGATATCAAAATGCCGCATATCTCCGGCATAAAGGCGGCAGAGCAAATCCTGCAAAAGCTGCCGGAAACAGGCGTGATTATCTTGTCCAACTTTTCCGATGAAGTGTACGTTCGCCAGTTGTGGAAGATCGTCCCGACTGATGGGGCTTTCGGATACGTTCTAAAAAATGCTTCAAACGACCAGGTGGTTGAAGCGGCTAAAGCTGTGCTATCCGGCGATTGCTGGATTCATCCGGGCATCGCTCGGGTGATTCAGCGCACGCAAAATCGCGCCACAAGCTTAACCCCAGCAGAGTACGAAGCGCTCATCTGCATCGCTTTGGGGCTGACAGACTCCTCAATTGCGCGCCGTCTTTACCTTACGGAAAAGGCTGTGCAGTCACGACTCAAGTCTCTATACGGCAAAATGGCCATTCCCGGACGCGGCGAGAATCAGGAGACTGACTTCAACCAACGTTGCCGCGCAGTGTACTTATCCTACAAACGTGGTTTGATCAATCAATCCGAACTCGAGGAGTGGGAAGGCAAAATTTTCGAAGGGAAAACAGCTGCCGGGAGCGAGAAATAGCTATGTTCTCAGACCAAGCAAAGCAAGAGCAAACAAGCATGGGCCACCAGCGCCTGGCGGGACCAAAAGGCTTATCGAAAGTCTTGCTTCTTGCTTCGCTCATAGCACTGGCACCACTGACGGTGGCAGCTCAGCAGATCACTTCTGGTGTTAAATTATCAGGCAAGGTCAGCTATGCGCGCACCTCACCACCTGCCTCCGGCGTTCATTTGCTAGAAGATATCTTTCAGCGCGTGCGCTCTGCTCCCCAAATTGCCATGGCCAAGAATTTGTACAAACAACAAATGGAGGTTGCCCAACAGCAAAACGGACCGACGGATTATAGGCTGGCCATAAGACCGAAGAAGCTCTCTGGCAGAAATTCCGCGCGACCTTTGCCCGCGTCACAAATGGCGCCAACCGAGGTTGATTCCCTTGCAGTGGCATTTGGTAATTCTGGAACTTCCGGAACGTTTAGCCAACGGATAGCGGCAGAACCGATTCCGCAAACATTTCTCGGGAACCGTCAATTCCCTATAGTGGCAAAGGAATCCAGTAACAAACTTTCAAGCTCCTCCGGTGTATGGGAAAGTCCAGCGCAAATGCGAGAGGAAGCCAAACGCGAAAGTGAAGGTTACAGCAGCAGTTACCGTCCACCGGATCTAGCTACAGCAGCCGGTAAGCTGCTTGGTATAACCAAAGCCATCCAAGATGCTCAGCAGATGGCTTCTTCAGGAGCCGATGGTTGGGCGCAAGGAGGAGCTGGAGCACCGATGGCTTCCCCATCGCGGGCGCGAGCAGATCAGATCTCCTTCCAGAGCATTGACAGCAAAGATTCCGATGACTTCGAAGAACGCGTCGGCAAGAAAAACGCCGACCCGAGCGTACTTTCTCGCAGGCTGAGTTCCAAGGCTGACTCTGCAGTGCACACCAAGATGCGTGCAGCTGTACCTAGTACGAATATGGGCCGGTTCGTTGGCAGTGCCGCCCCGGCAAGTCCCCCAAGCGCCTTTCTTGCCGGCGGGGACAAAGGAACACCGGAGGACGGACCTTCGGTATCTGACGAAAGGATGATTAAGAGCAAAATTGCCATGTCCGACATCGCCTTGCTTCCACCAAACGTGGTTACAGGCATTCCGCTGGTTCGGCTCGGCGCATCTGAAATGCAGGCCAACAGTGCATTGCATCAAATCGGCAACATGAAGCAACAGAAAGTGAACAAGTGGACCGTTTGGTCTTGGAACCGTCCTCAGAGCAAAACTGCAACATCCATGCAGCTCTTTATGCGCAACGGGCTTTTGGATGCGATGCGTATTTTTGAACCGTCGTTAATCGGCTCTGATTTTGGCGTTTCACTTGGCGATAGTCTGGCTCGGGTCAAGGAAAAGTTCGGCGAACCGGCGTTCATCTTGCAAGAAGCTGGACCGGGCGCCGGACAAAACTACATTTATCCGATCAGTCAAATTGGCTTCCAACTGGCCCGCCCCGCTCCCGGCCAACAGCCCCGGGTCGTGAGTGTACTGATTTTCAACGTTAAATAAGATCGATTAGACTGCCTGCCCCCACCTGATCGGTTACGATCTGGCAAGCAGGAGAATGGCAAATTATGGACGAAGCAACTCTAGGCGGCTCCGTGCAGGACCGTGCAGCGGGGCCTTCTTTGAAGCGGCACGAACCGCTCTATTTGAAGTACCGACCGCAAGCTCTTGACCAGCTGGTCGGGCAAAGCGCCGTGCTCCAAACACTGACAAATGCGATCAATCACGATCGCATATCCCATGCATATCTTTTTACCGGTCCTCGCGGCACGGGCAAAACTTCATCGGCCCGTATCCTTGCAAAATCACTGAATTGCAAAGCCGGCGATAAAGCCACCGTCAATCCCTGCCTGAAATGCGCCTCCTGCTTGGAGATCAAAACCGGTAATTCTCCGGCAGTGCTTGAAATTGACGCAGCATCAAACAACAGCGTTGACGATGCGCGAGCTCTAATTGAAAGAGCCCCCCTTGTAGCTCCCGGCGGGCGTTACAAGATCTATATCATCGACGAATGCCACATGCTGACGAAAGAGGCTTTCAACGCTCTTCTCAAGACAATTGAAGACCCGCCACCAAATGTGGTGTTCGTTCTGGCAACGACCGAAGAGCACAAGGTGCTGCCAACTATCATAAGTCGTTGTCAAAGACTGATGTTCAGACTCGTCACGCACGAAGACTTACTGGTGCATTTGCGCAATCTGGCGAACCTCGAGAACATTGAAATTACAGATCGGGCCATAGATTTCATCGCTCGCCGCTCGGGCGGTGGACTGCGAGACGCAATTGGTTTACTCGACCAGGCAAGCCTTCTTTCGGCTCCCAACAAGCCTGTAGACATCGGTGACCTGCTAAGCCTGCTGGGAGCACTGCACGAAGACGTTTTGTTGGAAATGAGCCAACACATCGGTGAACGCAGCGGACATAGCCTGCTTACTTCCGCCGCCAAACTGCTTCATGAGGGTCGCGAACCAGCCGTAGTCATTCAAGAACTGGCTCGCCATTTTTTAAATTTGGCAAAGGCATCCTATTTATATGATGTGCCGAACCGCCAGGAAGCTGCTTCATCACTGATAGTAGGGTCTCCGAACTATATTGACGGTCTCTGGCAACAAGCTCCGAAGTATGAACGCTCAGAACTTTCCCAAATTGTAGAAGCGCTTGATCGGCTGGAGCAGACCTGCCGCCGTACGACACAGCCGGCCATGCAC
>Ga0163151_10006167_pt1 | contig 14763 bp, 7 predicted proteins | sample OliLakLV19MP5IB2_FD_145596 | JGI IMG/M metagenome (GOLD analysis project Ga0163151, IMG submission 145596) | Freshwater microbial mat bacterial communities from Lake Vanda, McMurdo Dry Valleys, Antarctica - Oligotrophic Lake LV.19.MP5.IB-2 | ecosystem: Environmental > Aquatic > Freshwater > Lake...
TCCATCGTGTGCGTGACGGGCAGTTGACGGAAGTCGAAGCTGGACGCGACGCCATTCATGGTGAGAGGCGGCGCATTGGTCTGCATCGGCGCACGAAAGAGAGGCTCTGAGTTCCGCCAGTATTCCTTCACTCGCAGCGTGAGCGGCAGGTCCGGGGACTTGATCTCTCCGCCTCCGGCCACCACGGATTGAGGAACCGCGACCACCTTCTCCGAGTTCGGATCCGCGTCCGTCACGAAGGCCAGCTCGTAATCCATGCTGCTTTCCGACCATGACTTCGCCTCGCCTTCAGAGAAGCGGAGCTGGGTCTCGCGTGAAAACAAATCCGTGGTCAACTGGCCGACCAGCAGCAGAATGATGCCGATGTGGGTGAGCTGAATGCCGAGCTTCTTCGTGGTGAGCTGAAAGCGTTTGATGTGCGCCGCGATGAGATTGACGATCAAGAGCGTGCCGATGAGATAGCCGCCGGGCAGAGGGAGCGGGATTTTGTAGCCAAACATCGTGATGCCCCAGACCCACCAGTGCTTGAAGTAACGCTCCTGCGCCTGGTAAAGCCCTTCGTCCGCCTGCGCAATGGTGCCGATGAAGACGAGGATGATTCCGAGCGCCAGCAGCACCACCGTGAGCCGGAGCGAACTAAATATTTTAACAAGACGAGCAAGCATGGTCGTAAGATTCAAGGCTTGGATTTGGCGAACGCGACGAAGGCTTCCTTTTCGGGAGCGACGGCTCCGGTGTCGCCCTGCAGCTTGTAGAACCAATAGCTGCCGTTTCGCGGCACCACGGCACCCAGCATTTTTTTGGAGCTGCTGGTCATGTCCACCAGGATTGCGCCCGGATTTGCCGGATCAAGCGGCGTGACCAGTGAACTCAACTCACTCTCGTTGACCTCCGGCAGGCCGATCTGGCGTCGCCAGCGGTTGACGTTGGCGAGGGTTCCGCCGGTGTCGTTCGGGAAAACGCTGACGGAGACTTCGGCCTTCGCACCGCTGCGCTCGGGCACCGCGAAGCGCGCGATCTGCATCTGGCCTGCCGCCTGTTCCTTCCACTGCGCGGGAACCGTCCAGTTGGGTTTGAAACCGGAGGCAGGACCAGCGTCTGCCCCAGCGTCCACCGGTACCGGAGCCGATGCCGCCATCGGAGCCTCCTTCAGCCGGACGGATTTCAGGAACTCGATGAACACCGGCTTCTGCGCCGCGACCACTTCGCCATCCCCGGAGAGCTTGTAGAACCAGCTCGCATCAGGGCGATGGACCATGGCGGTGATGATGCGCGCCGGAGCGGATTGGCCGTCCGGCTTGCCCTCGATTTGGAAGAGGTTGCCGGGCTCGCCGCCGACCTCGACTTTTTCAAACTGCTTCAGCGCCTCCTCGCGATTGAGTGCTTCGAGACCGACCTGCTCGCGCCACATGTTCACGATTTCCGCATCGCGCCCGGCGAGCTGGGTCAGCGGTGTGATGGTCACCTGGGCTTCCGTGTTCCCTTCGCCTTGAATGGAAAAGCTCGCGACGCTCATCTGGCCCGCGCCCGTTTCCTGCCAGCCTTTCGGCAGCGTCCACGTCACCTGCGGTCGCGGCTTCGGCGGGGTCATGCTAGGAACGGGCGATTGGGCGACTGCTGCTTTCACCTGTTCCTTGGGCACGGTATAAACTTGGATATCCTCGCGACCGCAGCCGGCGACCGTCGCGACGACGGCAACAAGCAACAGCGATTTCGCAGGGCCGTTAACGGACAGTGAACAGCGGCGACACCAGAGGACAAAATTCATCTTTATTACTTAGCTGACAGTGAATCCGCATCGCAAGAGGATTGCGGGCCATGTTGGACTTGGCCTCTCGGCCTTTTCTTCACCTAAACTCAGCGGTCCATGACTCAAGCTGGGGCGTAGCGCCTTGGACTGCGCCGGTGCTCTGGCGCTTTCTTTGGGCATCCGGATGTACAAGCAGTTCCGAAAGCGGCGCAGCAGCGCACGCAGTCCAAGACGCGGGCCGAATCCAATCTACGCTGAACTACGAGTCAAAAATGGTTCGCATCTCGCCAAACGGATTTCGCCGTTGACGTTTTGAGGTGCCACGACCAATTTTATCGCCGTTAAGTCTGGAATGAAAACCATCCTTTTTGTCTGCACAGGCAACATTTGTCGCAGTCCCATGGCCGAGGGACTTTTTCGCCACGCCGTCAAAGGCCGGGGCGATTTCGAAGTGTTCTCGGCAGGCGTGGGAGCCATCGACGGCCTGCCGCCCAGTGAACATGCGGTGCGGGCGCTGCGCGAACTGGGCATCGACATCTCCCGGCAGCGCAGCCGGATGCTGACGGCGGATCTCGTCCGCCGCGCAGATTATATCTTCGGGATGACGCACAGCCACGTTGACGCCATCATGCTGCTCTACCCGCAGGCGGCGGAGAAGACGTTTCTCCTGCGCGAGTTCGATGACACGCTCGACAGTTTCGAGAACGACATCTCCGATCCGATTGGCGGTTCGCTGGAAGTTTACCAGAACTGCCGCGACCAGGTGGAGCAAGGGATCGCTTCGATGATGAAGTTCATCGAACAGACTTCCGTTTCGTCGGGATCGCGCACCTCCGCTCCGCCAAAGACGATTGCCATAGGGGCGGACCACGGCGGTTTTGAGCTCAAGGAATTTCTCAAGCTTCACCTGAAGAAGCGCGGCATTGCCGTGACGGATTACGGCACGAACTCACGCGAGTCCACGGATTACCCGGACTACGCGCACGCCGTGGCGCAGAGCGTGGCGGATCGTCAGAATGAGTTTGGCATCCTGATCTGCACGACCGGCGTCGGGATGAGCATCGCGGCGAACAAGGTTCCCGGCATTCGCGCCGCGCTCATCGTGGACCCGCATACCGCCGAGATGTCCCGCCGGCACAACAACGCCAACGTCCTCTGCATGGGGGCCGAGGGAGCCGATGCGAACTCGTCCATCCGCATCGTCGATGCGTTTCTGAACTCACCATTTGAAGGGGGCCGTCATGAGCGGCGCGTCAAGAAGTTTGAACCTACAACCGCACTTATGGATTTGAAACTCAGTCACGTTGATCCCGAAATCTCCCAGGCCATCAATCTCGAACGCCAGCGTCAGCAGGAAAACATCGAGCTGATCGCGAGCGAAAACTTCACCAGCCCGGCGGTCATGGAAGCCCAGGGCTCCGTGCTCACGAACAAGTACGCGGAAGGGTATCCGAAGAAACGCTGGTATGGCGGCTGTGAGAACGTGGACACCGTGGAACAGGTGGCCATTGATCGTGCGAAGAAACTCTTCGGCGCGGAGCACGCCAACGTGCAGCCGCATTCCGGCAGCGGCGCGAACATGGCGGTCTATTTCGCGTTCTTGAAGCCCGGCGACAAGATGCTGACCATGGACCTGAGCCACGGCGGGCATCTGACCCACGGCAACAAGGCGAACTTCTCCGGCAAGTTTTTCGAGATCATCCATTACGGCGTGCGCAAGGAAGACGAGCTCATCGACTACGATCAGCTCGCGCAGATGGCGCGGGAGCATCGTCCGAAGATGATCACCGTCGGAGCCAGCGCGTATCCGCGCATCATCGATTTCGCGCGCATGGGCGAGATCGCCCGTGAAGTCGGCGCGATGCTGCTGGCGGACATTGCGCACATCGCCGGAATGGTCGCGGCGGGAGAGCATCCGAGCCCGATGGCCCACGCGGATTTCGTCACCACCACGACGCACAAGACATTGCGCGGCCCGCGCGGCGGCCTGGTGATGTGCAGAGAGAAATACGCGAAGGAAATTGATTCGCAGGTCTTCCCCGGAATCCAGGGCGGACCCTTGATGCACGTCATCGCGGCGAAGGCCGTCTGCTTCCAGGAAGCGCTGCAACCCACGTTCAAGGCGTATCAGCAGCAGATCGTCAAGAACGCGCAGGCGCTCGCCGAAGGGCTCAAGCGAAACAGCTTCCGTTTGATCAGCGGTGGAACGGACAATCACCTGGCGCTCGTGGATGTGGGCTTGCGCGGGTTGACCGGGAAGGACTGTCAGATCGCTCTCGATGAAGCGGGCATCACGGTGAACAAGAACACGATTCCCTTCGAGACCCGTTCCCCGTTCCAGGCGAGCGGCATTCGCGTCGGCACTCCGGCGGTCACCACGCGTGGCATGAAGGAGGCTGAAATGGCTGCGATTGCCGACATGATCAGCGAAGTTTTAATGGACATAAAGAATATTGACGCAGCCCATGCCGTGCGCCAACGTGTCCGCGAATTGACGGCAAGGTTTGCCCTGCCGTATTGAGTGAACTCAGTTAAGCCGGTCTCATCTCCGAGTTGACGGGGGCTTTGAAGCCTCGTTCCCCACGTCAATCCAACAAAACGAACGCTGTGTTCCATCATCCCGGCCCACGCAGCGGTTCGTTTCGCTACGAAGCTTTTAGCTGATACACAGTAACCATTATGTCCGACAATCCGCTCCCTCCGAAAAAATCTCCTCGCCCAAAAGGTCCGCCGAAAAAGCGGATCGAGAGCGAACCCGCGCCTCAGAACGGCTCCACTGATACTGCGGTGGCCGAACCGGTCCAAAAACCCACTGACGCTCCCGCTGAAGGTGGCTCCAAGCAACAGCCACGGTTTCAAAAAGGCGGCCGCCCCGGCAAGCCTCAGCGCGATTCTCAGCGCGAGCCTGCCCCGGTCCCTCTCCCGCAGGCGCAACCCCACGCGAAGAACACAACGGGCATCCAGGTGCCGACTCAGCCGGTGGAAATGGCTCCTGAAACGCCCGAAGAAGAGGAAGCAGCCGCAGCGGCGTCCACCAAGCCTTCGTTCACCGTGAACATTGCCAAGCTTCAGGCCATGTCGATGACCGACCTGAATCAGATGGCCAAGGACATGGCCATCGAGAACTTCGGCACCATGCGCAAGCATGAGGTCATCTTCCACATTCTCCAGAAGAACGCGGAACGCAGCGGCATCCTGTTCTCCGAAGGCGTGCTGGAAGTGCTGCCCGAAGGCTTTGGCTTCCTGCGCTCGCAGAGCTTCAACTACCTTTCCTGCCCGGAAGACATCTACGTCTCGCCGTCGCAGATCCGTCGGTTCGACCTTCAGACCGGCAACCTGATCGCCGGCCAGATTCGTCCGCCGAAAGAAAAGGAACGCTTCTTCGCCCTGCTCAAGGTCGAGGCGGTGGACACGGAAGATCCGGAAAAGGCGAAGGACAAGACGCACTTCGAGAACCTCACGCCGCTCTTCCCCAACAAGCGTTTCATTCTCGAGACCGAGCAGGACGAGCTCTCCACCCGCGTCGTCGATCTCGTCTGCCCCATCGGCAAGGGCACGCGCGGCCTCATCGTCGCGCCTCCGCGCACCGGCAAGACGGTGCTCATGCAGAAGCTGGCCAACGCCATTCTCAAGAACAACCCTGAGAGCTATCTCTTCATCCTGCTCATCGACGAGCGCCCGGAAGAAGTGACGGACATGGAGCGCAGTTGCAAAGGCGCGGAAGTCATCAGCTCCACGTTCGATGAACCGCCCGAGCGCCATGTGCAGGTCGCCGAAATGGTGATCGAAAAAGCCAAGCGCATGGTGGAGCACAAGCGCGACGTCGTCATCCTGCTCGACTCCATCACCCGTCTGGCCCGCGCCTACAACACGGTGCAGCCGCACTCCGGCAAGATCCTGTCCGGCGGCGTGGATGCCAACGCGCTGCACAAGCCGAAGCGTTTCTTCGGCGCGGCGCGCAACATCGAGGAAGGCGGTTCGCTGACCATCATGGCGACGGCTCTCGTCGATACCGGCAGCCGCATGGATGAAGTCATCTTTGAAGAGTTCAAGGGCACGGGCAACATGGAGATTCACCTGGATCGCCATCTCGTGGACCGCCGCATCTTCCCCTCGATCAACATCGAGATGTCCGGCACCCGCAAGGAAGAGCTGCTCTACCATCCCGACGAATACAACAAGGTCGTCATCCTCCGCCGCGCGCTCACTGGAGTGCCGCCGGTCGAAGCGATGGAACTGCTCCTCAACAAGCTCAAAAAGACCCAGAGCAACATCATGTTCCTGCTGGGCATGAGCACGACCTAGCCCGCTCAATCCTTCCTCGCTCCCTCCTGTTTTTCGGACAGGAGGGAGTTTTTTGTTCATGGCAGGGATGGCGCGAAGCGTCTTGGACTGCGCCGGCGCTCTGGCGCTTTATTGGAGCGGTCGGAAGTTCAAGTCGTTCCGAGAGCGGCGCAGCAGCGCGCGCAGTCCAAGACGCTGGCGCGCTTTCAAAGATCTCCGTGCAGATTCTCCAACCGCGAGCTTCTTTTCCCTTCATCTGCCAAGGGCGGGCTTTTACCCTTCACTCATGCAAGTGCCGCTCCGAATGCAGTCCGTGCAATCGCCGATCATCCCGGTGGTGGCTGAACTGATCCGGCAGAACCCCGGCACCATCTCGCTCGGCCAGGGCGTCGTGAGCTACGGACCGCCGCCGGAAGCTGTCGCGCAGATTCAGCGGTTCCTCGCCGAGCCGGAGAATCACAAATACAAGCCAGTGATCGGCTGCCCGGAATTGCTGGAGGCGTTCGAGAAGAAGCTGGCTGTGGAGAATGGCATCAAGCTCGGAGACTGGAGTCGGCTTGTCATCACCGCCGGAAGCAACATGGGGTTCATGAACGCGCTCCTCGCCATCACCGATCCCGGCGACGAGGTGATTCTGCAGACGCCGTATTACTTCAATCACGAGATGGCGATCACAATGGCGAACTGTCGCCCGGTGCTCGTGCCAACCGACGCCAGCCACCAGCTCCAGCCGGAACTCATCCGCCGCGCCATCACTCCGCGCACCCGCGCAATTGTCACCGTCTCACCGAACAATCCCACAGGCGCGGTTTATCCAGAGGCAGCGCTGCGCGAGGCCAACAAACTCTGCCGTGAGCGCGGGATTTATCACATCCACGACGAGGCTTACGAGTATTTCGTTTACGATGGGGCGAAGCATTTTTCACCTGGATCACTGGAAGGTGCAGACGGGCACACCATCTCGCTGTTCTCGTTGTCCAAGGCGCATGGCTTCGCAAGCTGGCGCATCGGCGCGATGGTCATTCCCGAAGCGTTGCTGGATTCCGTGCGGAAGATTCAGGACACGATTCTCATCTGCGCGCCCGTCATCTCGCAATTCGCGGCGGTCGGCGCGTTGCAGGCTGGAGCAGCCTATTGCCGTGAGAAGCTGTGGGGCATTGCCAAAGTGCGCGAGCTGGTGCGGAACGAACTGACGTCGATTTCCGGGCTTTGCGATGTGCCGCAAGCGGACGGCGCGTTTTACTTTCTTCTCCACGTGAAGACGAAGCTTCCGCCGATGACGCTCGTCGAGCGTTTGATTCGCGAACATCGCGTGGCGGTGATTCCTGGCAACGCGTTCGGCCTGGAGGATGGCTGTCATCTGCGCGTCGCCTACGCGGCGTTGCAACGGGACAGGGCGGCGGAAGGCATCGGGCGGCTGGTCGAAGGGTTGAAGAAGATCCTTGGTCAATGACGATGCGGAGAGCAATCAAAACGAAGCATGAAAATCTATTGCGTCCAACACGACATCGCGTGGGAAAACCGTCGGGCGAACTTCGCCAAGGTTGAGGCGCTGCTCGCCGGAGCGAAACCCGAAGCCGGATCGCTGGTGGTGCTGCCGGAGATGTTCGCCAGCGGTTTCAGCATGAACGTCCCCGCCATCCACGAAGGACGAGAGAAGGAGAGCGAACGCTTCCTCAGCGCCACGGCGAAGAAGTTCGGCATCTTCCTGCTGGGCGGCATCGTGACCTCGGCGGCCAGCGGCAAGGGGCGGAATCAATCCGTGATCTTCGCGCCCAACGGCAAGGAGCTGGCGCGCTACACCAAGATGCAGCCGTTCACGCTCGGCGGTGAATCGGCCAAGTATGATGCGGGCAGGTCGCCGACGCTCTTCGACTGGCAGGGCGTCAAGGTGTCGCCGTTCGTCTGCTACGACCTGCGTTTCCCCGAACATTTCCGAACCGCCACCAAGCGCGGTGCGCAGCTCATCACCGTGATCGCGAGCTGGCCGGTCACGCGCATCCAGCATTGGATCACGCTGCTCCAGGCGCGGGCGATTGAGAACCAAGCGTATGTCGCCGGCGTGAACCGTTGCGGGAAAGATCCGAAGCTGAGTTACAACGGGCGAAGCCTGATCATCAGTCCGAAGGGCGACATCCTGGCCGACGCCGGCAACGGAGAATCCGTAATCAGCGCCGAAGTGAACTTGGATGAACTGATTGCTTACCGGCGTGATTTACCGTTCCTGTCAGACATGCGCTGAGGGAGCGTTGTCCCGCCATGATGGAGCACCAGCTCACACCGTAGCGCCATCCGTCTCCGGCTCACACTTTCCGTTGTCGCAGCCGCAGCCCGTCTCTTCCTGATCGGAGAAGTCGTGGCCTTCCCAGTCGGGATCGAGTCCGAGATCCTTGAGCATCTGGAGATCCTTCTCGACGGACTGATTGAGCGTCGTGAGATAGTTACCCACCATCAATGCGCTCGCCCCGGCGGTGAACACCATGCTCTGCATGTCGCGCAAATTCACCGTGCGACCCCCGGCGATCATGATTTCCTGCCGCGGCAGGATGAAGCGGAAGCAGGCGATGGTCTGGAGAATCTCCATCGGCGGCAACGGCGGAACATTCTCGAACGTCGTGCCTTTGATCGGATTGAGAATGTTGATCGGCACGACGTTCGCGCCGATTTCCTTCAGTGAGAAGGCGAGGTCGCAACGATCTTCGCGCGTCTCGCCCATCCCAATGATGCCGCCGGAACAAATCTTGATGCCGGCCTTCTTGAGATAGCCGATGGTCCCGACGCGGTCCTCGTAGGTGTGCGTGGTGCAATGCTGCGGGAAGAAGCGCTTCGAGCTTTCGAGATTGTGGCCGTAGCATTCCAGCCCGGCTTCCTTGAGACGGTCGGCGACTTTCTGATCCTTGATGATTCCGAGCGAGGCATCAGGACGGGTCTTGCCGCTGGCTTTCAGCTCACGGATGCGGTCACAGACTTCATCCAGCATCGGACCTTCGTTGATTCCCTTCCACGCCGCAACCAGCCCAACGGCGGTGACGCTGTTCCGGTTCGCCTCGTCCGCCGCTTCCATCACCGGCTCGGGATCGACAAAGCCGTAGCGCGGCGAGCCGGTCTGGTGAAACGAAGACTGCGCGCAGAAGCTGCAGTTCTCCGAGCAGGCTCCGGCCTTGGCGTTCACGATGGAGCAGAGATGAATCTTATTTCCTTTGAACTGCTCACGGATGCGGTTCGACCAGGACATCAGCGCGAAGATGTCCGCCGTGCTCTCAAGATTGAAGAGCCACATCGCGTCGTCGCGGGAAATGCTGCCGCCGTCGAGGACGCGGCGTCCGAGTTCATCAAGGCGTTGAAGTTTGGTCAGGTCAAGCGAGGCGCGCTGCATGGTTGACAGCCTAGCCCCGGCAGACTTTTTCAGGCAAGCGTTCTGTAAGCCGGCGTGGGCCGTTCAATCATCGTCACACTTGCATCGGACGAAAGCAGGCACGACCCAATGCAGAACGGGATTCGGCAAGAGCGTTTTTGAGGAAGCGTGCAGCCAGTCCACCGGTGAAACGGAAATACCCACCGCCCTGCAGAATAAAGATTCCTCGGCGCGATGCCGAAAACCATGCCATGCACAGCAATCATTTACCGCCGGTCCGCTTCGGGCCGTTGAACGATATTCCACTCGCAACACCTCCCTGGCTGGTGTATGAACTGTCTCAAGAAACCCGTTCATCGAGAATAGATGTATTAAAGTCGTAACTTTCCTGAACCCCTCACGATGAAACCTTACCCGACCGCTCTTATCCGGCTTAAAGTGCTTTTACTGGCCGCACTTTTGTTCGCCTCGCTGGGCTTCAATGCGATGGCTTTAGTTCCCTACAACAACTGCAGCGGAGCCATTGTCATCCCTGCCACCAACGCAGCCTCGTTTGTCTCGACCACCGCCCAACTGGACATCCGAAGCGCGACGGTCTCTGCCAATGACCCGCCGTTGCCCGCGTCTCAGACTGGATTCGACACGAACATCACCCACAGCGTCTGGTTCAAGTTCACTCCCCTCGTCACCGGGCTTTACACCATTTCTTCCGGACCCGACACGGACACGGCCTTCAAGGACACCACGATGGTCATGTATCGATCCACTGGGGATTGCGGGCCGTTCTCCATCTACAGTTACAACGAGGATTCCGGCTCCCTGCGCGCCAGCATCAGCACCAACCTGACGGCCGGCACCACTTACTACATCGTGGTGTGGGTCGGACGCCTTTCTGCACCGGACACATCTACTGATGAATCGCTAGACCTGCAACTGCGGGTGAGCAAGGTGGCGGCGCCTTCCAACGACACCTGCGCGAATCCCCTCATCATTCCTTCCACTCTCACGGCTCCCTATTTCAGTCCCATCATTGACACCACGCTGGCGACCACCACGGCCGGCCTCACGCCGCCCTGCGTTGCGAACCCCGGCACCGTTCCCTCGCGTGACGTGTGGTTCCGGTTCACTCCCTCGGTGGCGGGCAGCTATATTTTTTCCACCGGTTCTGACACCAGCTCCATTCTGGGAAATGACGGCACGCTCATCGACGACACCGTGATCGGCCTCTACACGCTGGCAGGCGGATGCGGCCAGACGCCGAATCAAATCGCGTGCAACGACAACGGCTTCGCCCGCGCGGTCCTTTCGGCCAATCTCACGGCCAACACCACCTATTACATCGTCGTCTGGGACAATGCTCCGAGCTATGTCCCCGGTGAAACTGCCCTGCGCCTGCGCGTGGGGCCGGCGACCCAGCCGACTGCGGAAACTTTGCCGATGCTCTCCATCAGTTCGACCGGAGCCGTCCTCGGCGCGAACGTCAATGCCAACGGCCTCCTCTCGCGTTTCTGGTTTGAATGGGGTCCGACGGACAGCCTTGGCAGCACCTCCGCCGTGAGAATTTTGTTCGCCAACGCGACGCCCTTCACCACCAACATCATGGTCAGCGGATTCCAGCGCGACACCGAGTATTTCTACAAGGTCGTCGCCACAAACGCCATGGGCCGTAGCGCCGGATCCCGGATGACTTTCAAATGGATCAGCACGCCGCCTGCCGACCTTTTCTTCTTCCAGGACGTGGGTGGCGCGTCCCAGATGGAATTTACGGGAGAGGCGTTCCACAACTATCTCGTGCAAGGTTCGATCAACTTGGTGAACTGGACGGACCTTGGTCTCGCGTCCACCAACCTGACCCAGTCGCCGGCCTCCTTTCTCTTCCGCCACTCTCCACCCCCGCCGGCACCAGCCCAGTTCTATTACCGACTCAAGCTGCCGTGACGCTGAATTTCCCCATCAGAATCAGAAGCTCCTAACGCGCGACCCAGTCGTCACCCCCTGCCATGCCCAGCGACGTACCCAGCTCAAAGCCCAAACCACACAGTTCACTATTCAAAGTTGGCGTCCTGCTCCTCCTGGCCTGCGCGACAGCTCTCTGGCCGCAGCTCGCGTCCGCTGCAACCCCTCCCGTCATCACGACCCAGCCGGAGGGCAGCACCAACCTGACCGCCACCGAGGTCATCTTCAGCGTTGTCGCCACCGGCTCCGAACCGCTCCATTACCAGTGGTATTTCAACATCACCAACCGGCTGTCGGGCGAAATCAGTGAGTCGCTGATTTACACCAATGTCGGGGCGTTTCAGGAAGGGTTCTTTTCCGTGGTCATCACGAACGTGGCCGGCGCCGTCACCAGCAACCCGGTGTTCCTCTCCGTCCTCATCCCGCCTCTCGTCACGCGCGAACCAACGAATGTCGTCGTGGCCGTCGGCGGCACCGCCACCTTCAGCGTCTCGGCGACGGGTGATGAGCCTCTCCGCTATCAGTGGTTCCTGAACATCATCGACGAGATTGTCGGAGCCACGAACTCGACGCTCACCTTGACCAATGTTCAGAAGGCAGACTCCGGCTCGTATCAGATAGAAGTCTCGAATGACCACGACACCGTCAACAGCGCGGAAGTCTTCCTGACCGTCAAGGATCCGCCCATCATCACCGCAGCTCCCGCCAGCGTGTCCGTTCCTTTCGGTTCCGTCGCCACCTTCTCCGTCGCGCTGACGGGAGATGGCCCGTTCGCTTATCAATGGTTCTTCAACCAAACTAACGCCCTCTTCGGAGCCAACAGCAATTCGCTCGTCATCGCGAATGCACAACTGGCCAACGCTGGAAACTACATGGTACGGATCGCGACCGACGTCGGCACCGTCACCAGCCCTCCCGCCAGCCTCATCGTGCAGCAGGCGCCCACCATCACCGTCCAGCCCGTCAGCATCGTTTCGGTCCTCGGGTCCAACGCCGCCTTCGCCGTCACCGCCATCGGCAGCAACCCGCTCAGCTACCAATGGTATTTCAATCGGACGAACCCCGTCTCCGGCGCGACCCAGTCCACGCTCACCCTCTCCAGCCTCCAGCTCGTTAACGCTGGAATTTACTCGGTGGCCGTCGTCAATCCCTCCGGCTCCGTCACCAGCATCAACGCGAGCCTCACCGTCTTCCTCCCGCCGCAAATCACGACAGCTCCCACCAGCCTGACCATCCGCGCCGGACAGCCCGCCGTCTTCAACGTCGTGGCGACCGGCACCGCGCCCCTGACCTATCGTTGGTTCTTCACTCCGCTCGCGCCCCCTTCCCTTCCCGTTCAAATTGCCGGAGCCAGCAGCAGCTCGTTCACTCTTTCCAGCGTCCAGATTGCCCACGCAGGCACCTACTCCGTCACCGTCAGCAATCTCGCGGGAGTCGCCGCCAGCGCACCGGCCCTGCTCACGGTTCAATCTCCGCCCGTCATAGTCCAGCAACCCGTCAGTCGCGCCGTCCTGCCCGGAGGTTCCGCCACCTTCACGGTTCAGGCCGTGGGCGACGCCCCGCTGACCTATCAATGGCTCTATAACACCAGCAGCCCAATCGCTGGCGCAACGACCCCGGAGCTCATCATCAACAATGCGCAGTCCGCCAACGCTGGACGTTACTCCGTTCGCATCACGAACGCCTTGGGGACCACGATCAGCATCGAAGCCACGCTCGCCGTGAAGCTTCCTCCCACCATCAGCCAGCAGCCCATCAGCCTCACCGTGACGCAGGGGAACACCGCTTCGTTCAGCGTGACGGTTGCTGGAGACGGACCCTTTTTCTATCGCTGGCTGTTGAACGGAACCAATGCCGTGCCGGGAACGAACGGGGCCATCCTCCAGCTTCCCAATGTTCAAAGCGCGCTGGCCGGGAACTACTCCGTCGTCGTCACCAATGAGGTCGGTTCCGCCACCAGCTCTGATGCTCCTCTAATCGTCCGAACTCCTCCGGCCATCACGCAGCAGCCGGCCAGCCTGTTCGCCGCGCCCGGCAGCAGCGCGACCTTCACCGTCGTCGCCACCGGAGATCAGCCGCTGACCTATCAATGGCTGTTCAACACGACGAACACGATTGCCTCCGCCACCAACGCGGCCCTGATCGTCCCGAACATCTCTCTCGCGGCGGGCGGGCTTTACTCCGTCATCCTCTCCAACGAACTCGGCATCGCCACCAGCAGCAGCGCATCGCTCCGGGTGCGAAACCAGCCCGTGGTCACAGCCCCGCCAGCCAGCCTCACCGTCACGCAGGGGCAGGCCGCCACCTTCACCGTGCAAGCCAGCGGCGACGGCCCGTTCGCCTTTCAATGGTTTTTCAACACGACCGAAGCCATCGTCGGAGCCACCGCCTCGTCGCTCACCCTCAACAACATTCTGCCCTCGGCCGCCGGCCCCTACTCCGTTCGCATCTCGAATCTCGTTGGTTCCGTTCTCAGTTCCGCCGCCACTCTCACCGTCCGTCCGCTGCCCGTCATCACTCAGAAGCCCGTCAGCCTCGTCGTGACTCAAGGGCAGAGCGCGGCCTTCACGGTCATCGCCACCAGCGGAACGCCGCTCACTTACCAATGGCGCCGCAACGGCCTCGCGCTGGCCGGCAATGCCGCCACCTTCACAATCAATGCAGCTTTGGAATCCAATGCCGGGACTTACGATGTCATCGTTGGAAACACGTACGGCTCCATCACCAGCAGCGTCGCCAGCCTCACTGTCTTTGGTCTCGATTTTGGGGATGCGCCGCAGGCGCTGTATCCCACGACGCTCGCCGGCAATGGAGCACGCCACGTCATCGTTCCGGGAATTCATCTCGGGCTGCTCATCGATGCTGAAGCGGACGCACAGACCTCGTCGGCGGGGAATGGGGATGACATCACCGGCGCAGCGGACGAGGACGGCGTTCGCTTCATCGGTTCACTGCATCTTGGCCGGCCGACCAGCATCGAAGTCATCGCCTCCACCAACGGTTTCCTCAATGCCTGGATCGATTTCAACCACGCCGACGGCTGGGCTCAGGCGAATGAACATGTGCTGGCCGACGTCGCCCTTCAGCCCGGAACAAACTTCCTCAGCGTCATCACGCCCGTCGATGCCACGCTCAGCGTGACGATGGCAAGGTTCCGGTTCAGCTCCGTCACCAACCTCGCGGTCACCGGACAGGCACCTGATGGCGAAGTCGAGGACCATCCCGTGACCGTCGCAGCGGCGGCGGACCTGGTGCTGACTCAATCCTCCTCCGCCACCGAAGTTCTCACCGGCAACAACGCTTCGCTCTCCATTCACGCGACCAATGCCGGTCCTTCCCTTGCAACCGGAGTCATTCTCACGCACCGCCTTTCCCCCCGCTCCACCTTCGTCTCGGCCACCTCCAGCCAGGGCGCGTG